>WBZS01000769.1_pt1 | contig 26523 bp, 27 predicted proteins | sample 5204201 | NCBI WGS metagenome assembly WBZS01 (sample SAMN12344357, study PRJNA552823) | activated sludge metagenome | biome: Activated sludge suspended growth; feature: Nitrification reactor; material: Wastewater; isolation source: activated sludge from nitrification reactor of wastewater... | reverse complement strand
ACCTGACCCAGATGACGATGGGCTTTTCGCGCGACGACTCGGGCAAATTCCTGCCGAGCTACCTGAAGGACGGCATGTACGAGCGCGATCCGTTCCAGTCGATCGACCAGAAGGGCGTCGGCCTGCTGGTGCAGATGGCGGTCGAGAAGGGCCGCAAATCGCGCCCCGACATCAAGCTGGGGGTGTGCGGCGAGCACGGCGGCGATCCGCTGTCGATCGACTTCTTCCACCGCACCGGGCTCAACTACGTGAGCTGCTCGCCGTTCCGGGTGCCGATTGCCCGTCTGGCAGCGGCCCAGGCGGCCATCGACAACGAAGGCTGACAATCCGTCGAAAGACGGGAGTCTGAAGACCGTCGTCCCCGGTTCTGCGCAGCGTCAGGCGCAGAACCGGGGACGATGCATTTGCGGGCGGGCGCGGCCGGTCGCGGTCCGCCCTACTCGATCACTTTCACCAGTTGACCGGGCTGCGGCTGGCCGCCGGCGTAAAAGCCGTTGAGCAGCCGCAAATGCGCCTCGGCGTTGGCACCCAGCGGCGATTGCCGGGCGAGCTGGGCAAAGCCGCCGCGCGGCAGGGCGACGGTCCTCACCGCCCATGGGCGGGCTGCCCCAAGATCGGCATTGCCGAGCGGGCGGAACGAGGCTTCGGCTTCCTGAATCCGCGGCCGCGCGCGCTGCAGCGCCGCTTCGTCCTTGGCGCCGTAGAGCAGCAGATAGTTCTGCTGCTTCGGCCCGCTGACCACGGTGGCTTCGACTGCCTGCGCCTGCCCCTGCTGGTTCTTGCGCTGGCCGGTGAAGTGGGTGGCCGGCAAACTGCCCAGCGCCAGCTTGGCGACGCGACCCTGTTCGGGCTGAAAAACGTTGCGGATGATCTCCTCGTGCGTAGCGCCGGCCGTGGGCGGGGCCACGCTGACCACCAGGCCGGCATCGCCGGCGGAATTGACCACTGTGATGGCCTCCGCCTCGTTCTGGATTTTCCAGCCCTCGGGCGCGGTCAGCGCGATTCCCAGCGGCTCGTGGTAGAAATTGCGCCCCCGGGTCACCCCCTGCTCTCGGCTTTCACCGAAGGGAACGCCGTTGATCGCCTGCAGGTAGCGGCCGCGGCCGTCGTCGGCATAGTTGCCCTTGTACTGGCTGGCGACCTGGCGGATATCCTCCAGCCGTTTGTCATTGCTTGGATGCGAGGCCAGCCAGTTGGCGCGCGGCTGCGGCGTGCGGCCCTCGGCGCGCGCGCTGTCCTCGGCGTACTGTTCCTGGTTCTTCAGAACGCCGATGACGTCGACCATGTTCTTCGGATCGAGGCCGACGCGCGACAGATACTCGGCGCCCAGCCGGTCGGCCTGCGATTCCTGGTCGCGGCTGTACGAGGCGACGTAGCCGGCGGCGACGCCCTGCGAAGCCTGACTGGCCATCTGCCCGGTGCCGCCGATCCCGGTCACCCCCTCGACCACCGCGCCCAGTATGGTCGCGGCGACCACCCCGATGCTTGCCACCTGTTGCCGCGTGGCGCGCTGTGCGCTGTGGCGCGCGGTCACGTGGCCGATTTCGTGCCCGATCACCGCCGCCAGATCCGCTTCGCTGTCCAGATAGGCCATGATGCCGCGGGTCACGTAAACGTAGCCGCCGGGTAGCGCGAAGGCATTGACCTCCGGGCTGTCGAGCACTGTGAAGTGCCATTCCAGTTGCTGGCGGTGCGACTGCCGAGCCAGCCGCTGGCCGATGTCGTTCACGTAGGCCTGCAGCGGCGGATTGGCCAGTACGGCGTACTCCTTGAGCACTTGCTCATGCGCCTTGCGACCCTCGGCGACTTCGCTGCTTTCGTCCATCACTGTGCGTTCGCGCTCGCCGCTGACCGGGTTGGTCACGGTCGCGCAGCCGGCCAGCAACGCTACGGTGCAGGCGAAGATCAGCCAACGGTTTTGCATCGGAATCTCCTGTTCGGATCGGGTGGCGGCAGACGTTGCCAATGATCCAAGAAATCGCCTGCCGCTTGAAGCGGGCGCGAGCAAAAGTAACAGTGTGGCAGCGTCCTGCCGGCACGCCGGCGCGGGCGGCACCAACGAAAACGGCCGCGTCTTACGACGCGGCCGCACTGGCACAAGCGGACGGCGGAAATCAGGCCTTTTTCATCGGGCAGGTATTCATGCCCATCAGCGTATAAACCGGGCAGAAATTGAGCAGCCCGGTGGCCAGCGGCACTACGCCGATCCAGCCCCATGCGCCGACCATGCCGGTCGCGGCGAGGACGATCAGGATCAATCCGGCGACGATGCGCAAGGTCTTGTCGATACCACCCACGTTGGACTTCATTTGCGGCCTCCATTCGGGAATCGTTCAGGGTGGCAACAGCGTACGCGCCGACTGCGGCGGCGTCTGTAACCTAGGATACATAGCCGCGGGGCGGCGGTCCGTGCACTGCCACCGGCCTGGAACCCGCACGGAATGGCGTTCTACGCGGGTCGTTACGCCGAGATGCGCGTGTTTACTGGCTCTGCGGCCGATCGGGGTGAGGGATCAGCGCGGATCGTGCGCCAGGCTGCGCAAGCCGGCGGGGTCCAGGATCTCGATCTGCTCGCGGCCCAGGGCAACCAGCCCCTGGGCGGCAAAACCTTTCAGCAGGCGGCTGACGAACTCGCGCACGCTGCCCAGTTCGTCGGCCAACTGCTGGTGCGTTGCATGCACCACACGGCCGTGGCCCAGCAACTGGGCGGCCAGCCGCTGGTCGAGTTTGCGGAAGGCGACTTCCTCGATCAATTGCATCAGGTCGGCGACGCGGTCGGAGAACAAGCGGAAGACGAAAGCGCGGAACGGCTGCTGCGCGAGCAGCGTCTCGAAGCTCTCGCGCGGCAGCAGCAACAGTTCGGTCGCTTCCTCGGTGATGCCGCGCGCATTGTAGTCGGTGTGCCCGAGCAGGCAACTCGATGTGATGACGCAGGTTTCCCCCGGCAGCACCCGGTACAGCGGCAGTTCGCGGCCGTTCGGCGCGGCCTTGACGACGCGGATGCCGCCGGCAAGCACGAAGGGAAAACCGTGGCAGGCGTGATGCTCGTCGAACACCATCGTGCCGGCCGCCAGTTCGATGCGTTGCGCGCTCTGCATCAGAGTCGTCGAGGCATCCGGCGACAGGGTGGCGAGCACCGGGTAGAGGGCGAGCAGGCGGTCGTTGCGGGAAGATGAAGTCATGGCTTCAATGGACGAATTCGGCGATCACCGGCGCGTGGTCCGACGGACGTTCCAGCTTGCGCGGGGCGCGGTCGATGCTGCAGGCGGTGCAGTTGGCCGCCAGCGGCGGCGACAGCAGCACATGGTCGATGCGCAGGCCCTTGTTCTTCTGGAAGCCGAGCATCCGGTAGTCCCACCACGAGAAGGTTTTCTCCGGCTGCTCGAACAGGCGGAAGCTGTCGGCCAGGCCAAGTTCGATCAGCGCGCGAAACGCAGCCCGCTCGGGCGCCGAGCACAGCACCTGATCCTTCCATGCGGCGGGGTCGTGCACGTCGCGATCGTCGGGCGCAATGTTGTAATCACCGGCGATCGCCAGCTTCGGGTGCTGTGCCAGCTCGTCGCGCAGCCAGCCGGTGAGCGCGGCATACCAACGCAGCTTGTAGTCGTACTTGTCGCTGCCCACCGCCTGGCCGTTCGGGCAATAGACGCAGATCACCCGCACGCCATCGACATCGGCGGCGATCGCACGGCGGTGGTCATCGGCGAAATCCGGGATGCCCGCAACGACGTTCTGCAGGGCGGTGCGCGAGAGTATCGCCACCCCGTTGTAGGTCTTCTGCCCGCTGAACGCCGCGCGGTAGCCGGCGGCCTCGATCTCCGCGACCGGGAACGCCGCATCCTCCAGCTTCAGTTCCTGCAGGCACACCACATCCGGCTGCACCCGCGCCAGCCACTCGAGCAGGTGCGGCAGGCGAACCTTGAGCGAATTGACGTTCCAGGTGGCGAGTTTCATGATGGCCTGAGAGCCTTTATCCATGCGGGGTCTGGCGGTGCCGGATGGCGCGGACGGGGCGCCGGATCGGGCAGCCCGGCCGATAAACGACTATCTTAGTCCAACCCGCGCATTGCCAAGGCTTTGACGCCCGCCGCTGGATCGCCGCAATCAGCCGCTGGCCGCCATTGCATGGCGCGCGACGGCAATAGCGCGGTGGGCGTGGCGGCAGCGCCGGAGGGCGGTCAGCGCGGCGTGGCCGTCGGCAGCACGCGGCCGCCGACCGCCGGATAGCCGGCGAGGTCGAGCATCTTTTTCCACTGGCCCTTTTCGAAGCCCTTGGTCTTCTGCGTGTTGCCGACGGTGATCGAGGGCACCATCGCCTCTTCCGGCCCGAAAATCTTGCGATAGCCGGCGAGGTCGTCTTCCTTGTTCATCAGCAGTTCGGAAAACGGCACGCTGCGCGAACTCAAATACTCGCGCGCCGCCTTGCAGTCGTCGGCGCAGTTGGGCGCGGTAAACAGCGTGACCGGGTGGTCCGCCGCTGCCTTGCGTACCGCGTACGACAACGGGTCGTTGTCGATCACGTTGCCGGTGGCGGAGAATTCCTGCACGTTGCGCGCGCCGGGCGGTGGCGGCTTGTCGGAGTAGTGGACCACGCCGTCCGTCCCTTGCCAGCGCCAGGTCCTGCTCTGCGCGAATGCCGCGCCGGCAAGCACCAACAGGATCAGTACCCAAGCTCTTTTCATGCCGTTTCCACCATGCCGTTATGCCGAAGCAGGGCGTCCACCCGCGGCTCCCGCCCGCGAAACGCCTTGAAGGATTCTAACGCCGGCCGCGAGCCGCCAACAGCAAGTATTTCCTCCCAGAAGCGTTGTCCGGTGGCGCAATCGAGCACGCCGTGCTCGCCGCGGGCCTCCTCGAAGGCCTCGAAAGCGTCGGCGGAGAGCACTTCGGCCCACTTGTAGCTGTAATAGCCGGCCGCATAGCCGCCGGCGAAGATATGCGAAAAGGCGTTGGGAAAGCGGTTCCAGGCCGGCGGAACGATCACCGCAACCTCGCTGCGCACGGCATCGAGCAGTTGCTGGTAGGTCTGGCTGCCGTTGGGGTCGAACGCCGAATGCAGCCGCAGGTCGAACAGCGAAAATTCCAACTGGCGCAGCGTCTGCATACCGCTCTGGAAGTTCTTCGCTGCGATCATCTTGTCGTAGAGCGCGCGCGGCATCGGCTCGCCGGTGTCGACATGCGCGGTCATCTGCTGCAGCACGTTCCACTCCCAGCAGAAATTTTCCATGAACTGCGAGGGCAGCTCGACCGCATCCCACTCGACGCCGTGGATGCCGGATACCGCCAGTTCGTCGATCTGCGTCAGCAGGTGGTGCAAGCCGTGCCCGGCTTCGTGGAACAGGGTGATGACCTCGTCGTGAGTAAACAGCGCCGGCTTGCCGCCCACCGGGGGCGAGAAGTTGCAGGCCAGGTACGCTACCGGCCGCTGCACGCCCTGCGCCACGCGCCGGCGGGTGATTGCTTCGTCCATCCAGGCTCCGCCGCGCTTGGTGTCGCGCGCATAGAGGTCGAGGTAGAACTGCCCGACCAGTTCGCCGTCGCGGACGATGCGGAAGAAGCGCACATCCGGATGCCAGGCCGCGGCATGGTCGGTTTCGATGCGCACGCCGTAAAGGCTTTCGACCACATGGAAGAGGCCGGCCAGCGCCTTGTTTTCGGGAAAGTACTGCTTCACCTCCTGTTCGGAAAACGAGTAGCGCTTCTGCCTCAATTTCTCCGAGGCGTAGCCGACGTCCCACGATTCGAGTGTGTCGAGCCCGAGTTCGGTGCGGGCGAACTGGCGCAACTCGTCTACGTCGCGCTGCGCGAACGGCCGCGCCTTGGCCGCCATGTCGCCGAGGAACTCCATCACCTGCGCCGGGCTTTCGGCCATCTTGGCCACCAGCGACACTTCCGCGAAGTTGGCATAGCCGAGCATCTTCGCTTGTTCCTCGCGCAGCTTGAGTATCCGGCCGATCAGTGCGCTGTTGTCCCATTCGGGCTTGCCGAATTCGGAGGCGCGCGTCGCGTAGGCGCGGTAGATGCGCGCGCGCAGGTCGCGGTTGTCGGCGTATTGCAGCAGCGGAATGTAGGAGGGCGCATGCAGCGTGAACTTCCAGCCGGCGCGACCGTCCTTCTCCGCGGCGGCCCGCGCGGCCTGGCGCACGTCTTCCGGGATGCCGGCGAGATCGGCCTCGCTGTCCACCCATTCGGCGTGGGCGTTGGTGGCGTCGAGCAAGTTCTCGGAAAACCTGGCGGCCAGCCCGGCGAGTTCTTCCTGGATCTGCTGGAAGCGCGGCTTTAGCGCTTCGGGCAACTCGGCGCCGGAGAGGCGGAAATCGCGCACTTCGTTGTCGATGATCTTGCGCTGCGCCCGGCTCAGCGCGGCAAACCCGGCGCCCTCGCGGATCGCCTTGTACTTGGCGAACAACTTCAGGTTCTGCCCCAGTTCGGCGTAGAAGCGCGTCACCTCCGGCAGATTGGCGTTGTAGGCCTCGCGCCATTCCGGCACGTCATTGACGCCGTGCAGGTGGCCGACAATCCCCCAGGCGCGCGAGAGCCTCTCGGCGGCATCGGTCATCGGGGCGACGAAGTTGTCCCAAGTCGGCGGTGCGCTATCGGCAGTCAGCCGTTCGATCAAGGCGCGGTTGTCCGCCAGCAGTTCGGCGACCGCCGGCGTGACATGCGAGGCCCGCACCGCGTCGAAACGCGGCAGGCCGGAGAAATCGAGCAGCGGGTTCATCGTTCACTCATCGAGTCGGGTCAGGCGGAGATTCTGCCTGATTCTGTATTGTTCGGCCGGCACAGTCGGTGCCGGTGCATGACGCATCCGACAGACCGGGCGGCGTGCGCGAAGTTCAGGCCGACCGGTTCATCCGGGTTTTCCGACTTTACCGGCAGCTTCCACTTTGCGACGCATCCCCTCGAGTGCGGCGGCCATCAGGCGCCCCAACAGCGGCAGCGCGAGGTTGGCCAGTTTGGAAACGATCCGCAGCACGACCAGCCAGATCGCCAGCAGCGACGGCGGGATCAGCGGTGGCGAGGCTGTCCAGGACAGCAGATCGCTTTCGCCTGCAATGACGCGCAAGATTCCGGCCGTGATCAGCAGGAAGCCGAAGCCGAAGATATAGGCGTAGCCGTAACTGGAAAATTTCGATGGCGGCAAGTCGAGATGGGTGTCGATGTAATCGCATCGCCGCCAGACGGTGAACGCAAAAGTCGCGCCGATTATCGCGGCCAACTGGACGATCAGCGGCAGGTGCAGCCGGGCCTGCCAGTCCTGCGCCATGGCGACGAATGCGGCGGGTTGGTGATTCGGTGTGATGGCAAGGAATAGCGCGCCCAGCATCACGGCGAGCCAGAGGCCGTAGCCGATGAGGTGGCGAATCGCGCTGAGCACACGCGGCAACTCGCCCCTGCCGGGCCGCGCGGTGGTGAACAGCATGCGAGCGAGGTTTGCCAGGTGATAGAGCACCGCCTCGACGACGAAAAGCAACAGCACGTCGGTCGCCAACAGCGACGCCTTCGACCACCAGAGCCAGGCGGGCACCAGGGTCGCGGCAGCCAGCACCAGCCAGTCGCAGATCAGCGTTGCGGCGGTGGTTTTGTACGGTGAAAGCGGGCTTCGCAGGTCGTCTGCGCGGGATGCCTTTGGGGTCGCTGCGCGGGCGGGTTGGGCCGGCGGCTTGTTCAGCCCCTTGAAGCCGTGCAGTTCGCTGAGCGGGGTTTGTCTTGACATAGGGGCTCCGAACGACAGGAAGGTCTTCACTCGCCGATCGGCGGGGAGTCGCTCGCTGCAGCAATCACCCGGGGACGCAGCCTCGCTTGGCGCGGAAACAATCGCGCATTACGATCAGCCGGTCAGCCGGGTCAGTGCCTCGCGATACTTGGCGCTGGTTTTCGAGATGATGTCGGCCGGCAGCGTCGGGCCGGGCGCCTGCTTGTTCCAGTCCAGGGTTTCCAGATAGTCGCGCACGAACTGCTTGTCGAACGAGGGCGGGCTGCTGCCTTCGCGATAACCGTCGGTCGGCCAGAAGCGCGACGAATCCGGCGTCAGCGCTTCGTCGATCAGAAACAGCGTGCCGTCCTGGCCGAGGCCGAACTCGAACTTGGTATCGGCGATGATGATGCCGCGCGTCAGGGCGAAGTCGGCTGCCTCGCGGTAAATCTGCAGCGCGGCTGCGCGCACCAGTCCGGCCAGGGTGGTTCCGACCAGTTTGGCGCAGGTGGCATAGTCGATGTTCTCATCATGATCGCCCAGGTCTGCCTTGGTCGCCGGCGTGAAAACCGGTTCCGGCAGTCGGCCGGCCTGGCGCAGATCGGGCGGCAGCGCGATGCCGCAAACCTTGCCGCTGGTCTGGTAGTCCTTCCAGCCCGAACCGATCAGGTAGCCGCGCACCACGGCCTCGATCGGCAGCGGGTGCAGGCGCCGGACCACGATGCCTCGGCCGCGCACCTGTTCGCGTTCGCCGTCGCCCCGCACTACCGACTCGGGATCGATATCGACCAGATGATTCGGCACGATGTGACGCAAGCGCTCGAACCAGAAGTTCGATACCGCAGTCAGCACCTCGCCCTTGCCCGGAATCGGGTCGGGCAGAATCACATCGAAGGCCGACAGCCGGTCGGTGGTGACGATCAGCAGGTGTTTTTCGTCCACTGCGTAGATGTCGCGCACCTTGCCACGGCCGATCTGCGGCAGGCTCTTGATGGTCGATTCGAACAGGGGAAGGCTCACGCTGGGCAACCGGGCAGACAAAGCCGGATTATAGCGGCGCCCGGCGGCTGCGAAATATCCGCGCCTGAGTCAATTGGCGCTTGGCGCGGTGCCCGCGCGGGCGGGCCGCGGGGGCCGTTCGCGACAGCGCCCGTCAGTAATGCAGGAAAGCGGCGCGGGCCTGCAGCCAGGCGTTTTCGTCGGCGCAGGCAATCGAATCCAGGTCGGCGGCGGTGGCAGCAGGATCGTCCACCCACTGGCGCAGCAGCGCACTGCCGTTGATCAGGTCGATCGCCAGCCGGTCGTGCTCGTACTCGTAGGCGAAGTCGCGCCAGATTGGGTAGTCGGGGCGCAGGTTGCGCAATGCCTTGAAGGCCAGTGCCGTCAGTCGCCAGGGGCGGAATGCGGCGTGATCGTAGCGTGCATCCTCGACGTGAATCTGGATGCCGGAGCAAAGCTCGCCAGCATGCTTGTGGAAGGTCGGCTCGAACCAGCACTCGCGCAGGCGGCAGCCGGCCAGCCAGTGCGGGGCGAAGCGCTGCATTTCGCGCAGCAAGGCGCCGGCATCGAGGTCGGGCGCGCCGAAGAGTTCCAGCGGGCGTGTGGTGCCGCGGCCTTCCGACAGCGTCGTGCCTTCGAGCATCACAGTGCCCGCGTAGCAGCGCGCCATCGACAGGTTCGGCGCGTTCGGGCTCGGGTTGATCCAAGTGCGCTCGCCCAGCGGCCAGCCATATCCGGGTGGCGCATCGGGCGTCCAGCCCGCCATGCGGATCACCCGGCAATCGACCGTCAGTCCCAGTTGGTCAATGAACCAGTTGGCCAGTTCGCCCATGGTCAGACCGTGGCGCATCGGCAGCGGGCCGGCACCGACGAAACTCTCCCAGCCGGGTCGCAGCGTCAGGCCTTCGACCGGGCGGCCGGCCGGGTTCGGCCGGTCGAGTATCCAAACCGGTTTGCCGTGCGCGGCGGTGGCTTCGAGCATGTAGCGTAGGGTGGTGATGAAGGTGTAGATGCGGCAGCCGAGATCCTGCAGATCGACCAGCAACACGTCGAAGCTCGCCATCATCGCGTCGGTCGGCCGGCGCACTTGGCCGTACAGGCTGAACACCGGAATGCCATGCGCAGGGTCGACGAAATCCGGCGATTCGACCATGTTGTCCTGCTTGTCGCCGCGCAGCCCGTGCTGCGGGCCGAATGCGGCAGTTAGCGTAACGTCGGGTAGCCGCGCCAGCGCGTCGAGCGAGTGAGTGAGATCGCGCGTGACCGAGGCCGCGTGCGCCAGTAGGGCAACACGCTTGCCAGCGAGCGGCGCGCGCAGCGTGGGGTCGTCGATCAATCGGTCGATGCCGAACTGCATGCCGTTCCTTCAGATGAAAAACTGGTTCGTCGCGAGGTCGAGCGAGAGCGCAAATCCGTCGCGATGGTGAAAATCCGGCTGCGCCGACGGATGGCGCAGTGCCCAGTATGACAGGCCGCCGTCGATGTCCTCGACCACGGCCGACAAGCCGAGTATTAATCCTGCGCTACGCCACGGCGGCAACGCAATCCGCACGTCGAGTTCAAGGAAATCTGCCGCGAGTTTCCGATGAATTGCCGGTGCGGCGAAAGCGCCCGCGGCGCCATTTTGCACCGCGCGTTCGCGGTAGCCCGAAAAGGCGTACTCGGCCCATTGCCGCGATGGCGAAAAATTCCACTCCCGGTAGGCGTCGCCCCCGCGTGCCGCGATGAAGGCCTCGAAACAGGTGTTTGCCCAGAGACGATCCTCTGCGGCCGGCGTGGTCGCCGCAGGCACGCGCAATTGCGCCAGATCGCCGGTCAGGCGATAGACCAGGCGCAGGCCGGCAACATCGTGGCCGAGCGCCACCGCGATCGAATGCACGTACGGGCACGGCCTCTGGCGATGGCAGACGAGCTCGACCCGATCGGTGTGGCGCAGCGGTGAAAACATCTCGAAGCGTCGGGAAGCGGGAGACCGATACTCTACCCTTGCAGTGCGCAGATCAGGCGAATCGGCGCTTTTCTGCGGGTGCGGGTCTGCCCGGATGCGTTGCCGAAAAATCCGGCGCACAATTGCTGGCGCAAGCACCAACCACAACTATCGAGAATGGAGACGACAATGGCCAAACCGGATACCTGCTGCACGCTCGTTCCCTATTTCAAGGTTCACCCCGGCAAACTCGGTGCCTTCAAGGCGCTGTGCGACCAGTTCGTCGCCAAGACCGCGAACGAGCCCGGCTGCGTGCATTACGCCTTCAGTTTCGACGGCGACGACGTGCATTGCCGCGAAGGCTATGACGATGCGGCCGGCCTGCTGGCGCACCTCGACAACGTCGGTGCGCCGCTTCAGGAAGCCCTGAAGATCGCCGACATCACGCGCCTCGAGGTGCACGCGCCTGCCGCCGAAATCGAAAAACTGCGCGAGCCGCTGAAGGGATTGTCGCCGCAGTACTTTACGGTGGAGATGGGGTTCCGGCGCTGATCGAGTCGCAACGCGGGATGAGTCTGCCGGCGCGGGCTTCACCCGGCCGAATAGGGCAGCCGAAAGGCGAACCCGCCACCGAGCGGTGGCGCTCAACCGGTATATCCGCCTCGCTCGGCGATTGCGCTAATCAGGTTCGACGCCTACTCCAGAGCAAGAGGCCGCCGGATGCTGTCGCTGACCGGCGCCTGGCCAGCGCAAGGCACACCAAGCCGAGTCCGAGCATCGCGTAGGTCGACGGTTCGGGCACCGGTGCCGCAGTTAGGGTAACGCCGGTAAGTATGTTTTGGGGAAGCGGCGAGGTGTTGAAGGAGAGCGGATCGCCGCCGAATCCCAGCCCGCCGCCGTAACCTGCAAAATTGCCCGGACCCGAGTAGGAAAACGTCGACATCGAGTAGGTGAGTGTCCGGCTCTCGCCAGGCGCGAGAATGCCGAGGCCGAGCGTCTTGGAATAGTCGTTCCAGGAGCCCTCAGCGCCCTGGCCGACGAATGTGGCATACACGAAGTCTGAAGCTGACGGGCTGTTGGTGACGACGGCCGATCCAGCGGGCTGCCAGTACGGCACGCCGGTGAGTTCGAGTTTGGTACTCCAGACGTCGGTGCCGCCCCAGTCAATGCCGGCGGAGAAAATCGCCTTTGACGTGCCGTTGTATCCACTGCTCGCGCCAACCATACCGGCATACACGAAGTAGCTGAAGCTTACGCTCTGCGCAAAGCTGTCGGTATTCGTCAGTGTCCGGGAGTAGATTACGGTGCTTTCGACGCTGCCCGGTTCGCCGGAATGGCTCGCCCGGACGTTGAACACGCCCGTCGCGGTGTCGCCAATGTACGATGCGGTCGCGACCGTATTGCTCAACGAATCGGATACCGTTTGGCCGATTTGTGCGGCGCCCTGCACCACGCCGTTGATCTTGATCGAACCGCTGACCGATTGTGCTGACGCCATGCCGCTTGCCAGTGCCAGTGCTACCGCGGTGGCAACTGGCAGAATGGCGGCTTCCAGCGACCTCTGACCTGAATTCTTCATGTGTAGTCCTTGCCGATTGATTGAAGCCGTCTGCGGGTGGTGCGTTACAGGCGATTTGCACGAACGTCGCGCAACGGTGACGGCAAGGCTAACACGACATTCCGGGCGAATACTGTGAATTCTGGCAACGTGCGACGCATGCTGATGACGTGGGAGTTAGGCGCCGGCATTGGTCATGCCGGCCGCTTGTCCGCTCTTGCACAGGGCATGGGTTCGAGCGCCCGGATTTTCCTCGCGCTGCGCGATTTGGCCGGTTCTGGGTGGGTCGCGGGTCGCGCGCCGATGACGCTTATTCAGGCGCCGCTCTGGTTGCCGGAAGTGCGCGGGCTTCCGGATGCGGCCAGTTATCCCGAGTTGCTGTTTCGAGCCGGCTTCCTGGACGCCGGTCGTCTCGAGTCGGTGGTGCGCGCGTGGCGCAACGTGTTCGACTGGGTGCAGCCGCATTTGCTGTTGGTCGATCATTCACCGACGGCATTGCTGGCGGCGCGAGGGCTCGGGTTTCGGCGCGCATCCATTGGCACTGGTTTCTTCCTGCCGCCCCCCGTTGCGCCGCTGCCCGCGTTTCGGGAGTGGGAGAAGATCCCGTCGAGTCGGATCGAGCAGTCCGAAGCGTTGGCGCTTTCCGTGTCGAACCGTGTCTTGCAGTCGATCGGGGCTCCGCAGCTAGATCGGTTGGCAGACTTGCTGGAGGTGGATGAGCAGTTCCTCACCACTTGGCCGGAGCTCGATCACTACCGTGAACGACCATCGGGAACGCACTATTGGGGCCCCGAGGCGCTGCTCGATATGGGATCGTCCGCCAACTGGCCGCAGGGCGAACATCCACGCGTGCTTGCCTATCTCAGAATGGACTACCCGCGAACGGCAGAAGTGCTGAAGGTTTTGCGGGCATCACCCGTGCGCACCCTGGCCTACGTAATCGGCATCGCCCCCGCAGCCCGTGCGGCGTTGGAATCGGCGAACCTCGCCATCAGCACGGAGCCGATCCGTATCGATGAGGCACGCCACGCGGCGGATCTGGTAATTTGCCACGCTGGCTCGGGAACGGTGTCAGCCGTGCTGCAGACCGGCAAGCCCGTTATCTTGCTGCCGTTGCAGGCCGAGCAGTACCTGTTCAGCCTGCGCGTGGCGCAAACCGGCGCCGGGGTATTGCTTAATGCCGATGCCGTACCAAAGCGTTTGCCGCGTCTGCTGCGTGAAATGAGCGGCGATTCGTCCTACCGTCAGGCCGCGCTGGCGCTTGCGCGAAAGCACGCTGATTGCGATATCCCCGGAACTTTGCAGCGCGTTTGCTCGCGATGTGAAGAATTGTTGCGGGGTCAATGAGGCACCGTCGGTCGACGGCGATGCGAACAGGCTAACGACTCTCCGTTCAAAGCCATCGATTCCGCGATTCATTCGATCAGCGGACGACCGCAACGGCCATAGATTGCGGAGATCGAAGGGCTTGCGCGCCGCGCATCGCAGATCGCTTGATCTCGATGTGTCACTGACTCGATTCGTTCGAGGCTATAGGAGAAGATGAACCTGGCGCGCTCGGCGACTGCATCGGAAACGACGAGAACGCCAAACTTGGCAACTGGCGCTGCCAGGAAATCACGGGCCAATTTGAGACCGTCGGCGCCAAGTGACCGCTATGGCCGCCAGCAACTGCTCGTGTCGTGCAAGACCCCCGGGCCGGTGTGGTCCAAGTCCGGCCCGGGGCACCGATAGTGCGGTCCATAGTTACAGCGCGATTGTCCTCGCCTTGCCCGGTTGTGGTGTGCCCGGCTCCTGCTGGCATGTGGTGGCCGCGCTGGGAGGCGGCTTGGTGCGCGCAATCTGTTCGTCCGCTAGCGGCGTGCGTGTGAAGGCACCGGAACCGAATGCCGCCACGAACACTGCAATGGTCTGAACCAGGAACGCCGACATCAGAATCGAGGTCAGCAGGTCTCGGCCATGGCTGGGGCACGCAATCCAGCGGTCATTTTTGCCGCCAGTTTGCCTGGTCGGTTCTATGGCCGGTGTTGCGAAGAATGCGCACATGGTCGATCTCCTTTCTGTCGTCGTGGTCGGCGGATCGAGACTTGTGGTGCTCGTTCGCCCCGGCGCGACATCACTGCAGGGGGTGGGCTGACGTGTGAATCCATGTCACCCTATCCGGCGTCCGCAGAGGACCCTTGCGGGTCGAGAGCCCTGCCGAAACAGCGTGTCGCGTCTGAGTCATGTTATGGATTGCCAAGCGAGGGATCAAACGATATATTTTCCCATCCGATGTGAGAAAAACTAACAAGAATGGTCCACCGACTGCCGCCACTTTCAGCACTGCGGGCGTTCGAATCGGCTGCGCGGCTCGAGAGCTTTTCCCGCGCTGCCGACGAGATTCACGTGACTCACGGTGCTGTCAGCCACCAGGTGCGGGCACTCGAGTCGTTTCTCGGCGTGCAGCTGTTCGCGCGCACCGGGCGCCGCGTCACGCTCACGCTCGACGGCCTGTATTTCGCCGACCGGGTACGCGCCGCGCTCAACCTCATCGGCGAGGCCGCCGCTTCGATCGGCCGGGTGGACCGCAGCCGCCGTTTGCGCATCAGCGTCTTGCCGTCGTTCGGTGCGCGCTGGCTGATGCCGCGCGTGGGGCGCTTCATGGAGCGCCATCCCGGACTCGACCTGAGCATCGACACGACGACGCGGCTCGCCGATTTCACGCGCGACGATGTCGACGTCGCGATCCGTTTCGGCAAAGGCGGTTGGCCCAACGTGCACGCCGAACTGTTCATGCCCGACGAGTTCTTTCCGGTGTGCAGTCCGTCTTTCAACCATGGCCGGCTGCCGAAGCGTCCGGCGGATCTGAGCCGCTACCCGCTGTTGCTCGCCTCGGAAGGCGAATACTGGGCGCCCTGGTTCCGCGCGGCCCGTCTCGACTTGCCTGAACCGACCCAGGGCACGGCGTTCAGCGATGCGGCACTGATGCTCGAAGCGGCGATCGACGGCACGGGCATCGCGCTGACCCGGCGATCGATCGCCGAGGCGGACCTGGCCAGAGGGGCGCTGGTGCGGCTGTTCGACGTGGCCCTGCCATCGCCCTGGTCGTACTACCTCGTCTGGCCAAAACATGCACCCGACTCTCCGAGCCGCGACGCGCTGTGCGCCTGGCTGCACGAGGAACGCGATCGGCCGGCCTGATCGGCGGCCGCGGCTCGACGGCGCGCATTCAACTCGGGGATAATCGCGCATGAAGACAATTGCCGTCAGGCGGCGTCGAGCGCCCCTTCCATGACGACGCACCGCCGCGAACTCGAACTGCTGTCGCCCGCAAAAACCGCCGACTTCGGCATCGCGGCAATCGACCATGGCGCCGACGCCGTTTACATCGGCGGGCCGGCCTTCGGCGCGCGCGCCGGCGCCGGCAATTCGGTGTCCGACATCGAACGGCTGGCGCGCCACGCCCATCGCTATGCGGCGAAGGTATTCGTCACCCTCAACACGATCCTGCGCGAGGACGAGGTCGACCAGGCGCGCCGCCTCGTCTGGCAGGTCTACGAGGCCGGCGCCGATGCACTGATCGTGCAGGACATGGGGCTGCTCGAAGTCGATCTGCCGCCGATCCAGTTGCATGCGAGCACGCAGACCGATATCCGCACGCCGGCCAAGGCGCGCTTCCTGCAGGACGTCGGTTTCTCGCAGATCGTGCTGGCGCGCGAACTCTCGCTCGGCCAGATCCGCGCGGTGGCGGCCGAGACGAACTGCACGCTCGAATTTTTCGTACATGGCGCGTTGTGCGTGGCCTATAGCGGCCAGTGCTACATCAGCCATGCGCATACCGGGCGCAGCGCCAATCGCGGCGAATGCTCGCAGGCCTGCCGCCTGCCCTACACGCTGGCCGACGGGCACGGACGCATCGTCGCGCACGAGCAGCATCTGCTGTCGATGAAGGACAACGATCAGAGTGCGAACATGCGCGCGCTGATCGAGGCCGGCATCAGCTCGTTCAAGATCGAGGGGCGGCTGAAGGATCTCGGCTATGTCAAGAACATCACTGCGCACTACCGGCAACTGCTCGACCGGATTCTCGACGACCTGCCCGGCCATCGCCGCGCGTCGAGCGGGCGTTGCACCTTCGCTTTCACGCCGCAGCCGGAGAAGACCTTCAACCGCGGCTCGACCGATTACTTCGTCAATGAGCGCCAGCACGGCATCGAGGCCTTCGACAGCCCGGGCTTCGTCGGCGAGCAGATCGGCACCGTGCTGCGCGTGGGCAGCGATTTCATCGAGGTCGAGGCGAACGCGGCGATCCACAACGGCGACGGATTGTCGTATTTCGACAGCCACAAGGAACTGGTCGGCCTGCGCATCAACCGGGTCGAGGGCCGGCGGCTCTACCCGAACGGGATGACCGATGGACTCGCGGTCGGCACTTCGCTGTTTCGCAACCGCGACCAGGCCTTCGAGCGCCTGCTGGAGAAGAAGTCCGCCGAGCGGCGCGTTCGCGTCGACCTTCTATTCAGCGAAATGCCGGACGGATTCGCCCTGACGATGACCGACGAGGACGGCATCGCGATCACTGCGCCGCTCCCTCATGCCAAGGCGCCGGCAAGCAACGCCGAGCGCGCCGTGCACACGATCTGCGAACAGTTGGGCAAGCTCGGCGGTTCGATGTTCTGCCTGGGTGAGGTGACCCTGCAGTTCTCGCAAGTCTGGTTCCTGCCTGCGGGCGCACTCAACGCGCTGCGCCGGGAGGCGGTGCAACGGCTGGAAGCGGCCCGCCTCGCGGCATATCGCCGCCCACCGCGGGCGCGGGCGGTCGAACCGCCGGCGGTCTATCCGGAGAGCGCGCTGTCCTACCTCGGCAACGTGTTCAACGACAAGGCGCGCGCCTTCTACGCCAGGCACGGAGTGGCGGTGATCGATGCCGCCTACGAGGCCAACGAGGAACGTGGCGATGTTTCCCTGATGATCACCAGACATTGCCTGCGCTACAGCTTCAATCTGTGTCCGAAGGAATTGAAGCAGTTCGACCTTTCCGGCCAGGTCAGGGCCGAGCCGATGACGCTGATCAACGGCAAGGAAAAACTGACCCTGCGCTTCGACTGCAAGAAGTGCGAGATGCATGTGGTCGGCAGCATGCGCAAATCAGTGGCCGATGCGCAGGCGGTGCCGGTGACCTTCCACCGCAAGGCGCCGGCGGCCGTCCTATCCGCCGGCCCGGCCCGCCGTTAGCGCCCATGCCAAATTCGCTCCCGGTGTTCGCCTTTGCCCAGTTCTGCATGTCCTTGTCCTGGGTGGTTTATGCCGCGTTCATGCCGGCGATGGCGGCGCAGGTTGGACTGCCCAAGTCCTTTGTCGTCTGGCTGCTGTTGCTCGACCAGTGCTTGTTCATGGTGTCGGATTTCCTCGCCGGTGTGGCAAGCGATCGCATGGCCGCCGCGGCTGCGCGCTGGGCGAGCCTGCTGGGTATGCTGACCGGCGTGTCGGCTGTCGCGCTGCTGGCCGTGCCGCTGCTCGTCGGCGCGATCGCTTCGCCGCTGGTGCTGGTGCTGCCGGCGCTGGTCTGGGTGGCCTGTTCGTCGGCATTGCGCGCGCCTTTGTTCGCGCTGGTGGGCAAGCAGGCGAAGTCGACCACCGGCAATCCGTTTCGCTGGCTCCTACTGGGCAGTGGCGTAGCCGCAGCGTTCGCGCCCCTGCTGCAAAGCGTGCTCAAGGGGCAGTCGCCGATGGTGCCGTTTGCGCTGGTGGCAGCGAGCCTTGTGCTGTGCGCCGTGCTGGTCGGCAAGACCGCAGCCAGCGGCAGTGAGGCAGAGCCCGCGTCGGCTCGGGAGCCCGCTACCGAGCTGCCCGAGGCGCCGTGGTTCTTCGTGGCGCTGGCGTGCGCGGCGCTCGCGCTGCAAATCCACACCTCTTTCAATACCGGCAGGCTCTTTCTGCGCGAGGTGCCGGCCGAGCAACTGCATTGGTGGATGCCGGCGTTCTGGATCGGCTTCAATCTGGCGATGTTGCTGCCGCCCCTGCTCGGCACATGGCCGGCGGCGCGGCGGCTCGGCCTGTTCGGCTCGGCCGGCGCGTTGGCGCTGTCGCTGTGCGCGCTGGTGCCGGGTGCCGGTTTGCAGGCGGGATTGCAGGCGGCGGCCGGCGCGGCCTGGGCGCTGTTACTGGCAAACGCGTTTTCCACTGCCAATGCCCTCGGCAGTCCGCAACGGCAAGGACGCTTCGCCGGCGGCGTCCATGCGGTGCTGGCGGGCGGCAGCGTGCTGCGCCTGGCCATGGCATCGGCAGCCGTGCCGATGGCGCTCGGCGATGCGATGCTGTGGCTGCCGGCAAGTCTGTTGGCGATTGCCGTGGGGGCGCTGCTGCTGGCGCCGGCCGGCGGGCTTCACCAGCCGTCGAACTGAGCCGCGGTCAGTCGGCCGCGATCTCGGGCGCCGCTGCCACGGACGTGGCGCACAGCATGGCGCCGCGGCTTTGCGGCGTTTCCAGACTGATGCGGTTGGTGGCGCGGTCGCGAACATCCTGCTCTTGGTACTTGCCGGCCGATTGCGCAGCGGTCAGACAATGGTTCGCTACGCGCTGAACGCCGCGAGCGCCTGGCGACCGACATTTAGGCTCTCGTTGCGACGCATCCGTTCGATCAGGAATTCCGTGGTTACGCGCACGCGCGGCGCGAGTAGTGCGCGGTGCGGGTACTGCAGCGAGAACTCGCGCTCGCTCGGCTGGTGCCGGTCGAACAGCACGATCTTGAGCCGCCCGACGGTCAGATGTGGCCAGGCGTGATGCACGCCGACCTGCGCGATGCCGAGACCAAGGACCGCGGCGTCGAGCACCGCCTCCGGGTCCGACAGCGCCAGTACCCCGTCCGGAGCCAGATCCTGCGCCTCGCCGTGGTCCCCCGCGAAGCGCCAGTTGGATACGCCGCTGGCGAGAAAGCGCGCTGCAATCCGTTCATGGCGAGTCAACTCGGCAACCGTGCGCGGTACGCCGTTACGCGCGAGGTAATCGGTCGAGGCAACCAGTATGGTGGTGAAGCGACTGATCACGCGCGAGACGAGCGAACTGTCTTCGGCGGTGCCGCCGCGCAGCGCCAGGTCGTAGCCCTGACGCACGATGTCAACGTGGCGGTCTTCGAAGTCGATTTCCAAGCATACCTGCGGGTAGCAAGCGCGAAACTCCGGCAACAGCGGCATCACGTAGCGGCGGCCGAAACTGTTGCCGACCGACAGACGCACACGGCCGATCGGCGCGGCACGTTGCGCCGCGATGGCATCGACTGCGCCGTCGAGTGCGCTCAGCGCCTCTCGCACGCTCGCGAGAAAGGCGGCGCCTTCCCCGGTTAGCGTGAGCGAACGGGTGGTGCGGTTCATCAGCCGCACGCCGAGCGCCGCTTCGAGGCTGGCCACACTCTTGCTCACCGCGGCCGGCGAGATGCCGAGCGCACGTGCCGCCGCGGCGAAGCTGCCGTGGTCGGCAGCCTGGGCGAAGGCGAGCATCGCGCGCAGTCTTTGCGTGACTTCCATCGTTGGCCAATTCATAACTTGAAGTTACGAGTGATTCTACGACTGCTTGGCTAGTAGCGCGTAATCGATGGGTGCACACTGGCGCAGTTGGAACCCACTACAGGAGATTCGAAATGACCAAAACAGTGGCGATGTTCGGAAACGGTGACGTTGGCGTGGCGCTGGCCAAGGGGTTCATCGCGAACGGCTACCAGGTGGTATTCGGCACCCGCGATGCCGCGAACGAGAAATCGCGCAAGGCTCTTGCTGCTGCACCGGGCAGCCGTGCCGCCGGGCATGCCGATGCGGCGCGCGCAGCCGACCTGGCGGTGGTGGCGCTTCCGTGGAGCGGTGTGGCCAGCGGTTTGGCGCTCGCGGGGCCGGAGAACCTTGCCGGCAAGCTGGTGATCGACGCCTCGAACCCGCTGGATTTTGCCGGCGGCGCACCGGTGCTGGCGATCGGCCAGAACGACTCGGCGGGCGAGACGGTGCAGCGGTTGTTACCGGCTGCACGGGTGGTCAAGGCCTTCAACATCATCACTGCCGGGCATATGGTCAACCCCAATCTGCCCGACGGCGTGCCCGACATGCTCATCGCCGGCAACGAGGCGGCTGCCAAAGCCGAGGTCGGCGAAATTCTGCGACGCTTCGGCTGGAGGGCGCCGATCGATATGGGCGACATCGGCGCGAGCCGGCTGCTCGAGCCACTGGCGATGCTGTGGATCAGTTACGGTTTCCGCAACAACCACTGGACCCACGCCTTTAGTCTGCTTGGCCGCAAAGCCTGAGGAGGACGCAATGACACCCGAGATCATCCGCTACAAGATCGCGCCTGAGAGGAAGGCATCGTTCGAGCAGGCTTACGCGGCCGCTGCGCAGGTCTTGCAGCAATCCGAGTACTGCATCGGCTATCAACTGCTGGTCAGCGACGTCGACCCGACGCTGTACCTGCTACGGATCGACTGGACTTCGCCGGACGATCACTTGAAAGGTTTTCGCGGCTCGGCACTGTTCCGGGAGTTCTTCGAGCAGGTCAAGCCTTTCGTTGACGACATACTCGAGATGACCCACTACCGTTCAACGCCGATCATCTGGCAGCGGTACTGAGCTGCGCCTGACCGCCGGTGTAGCGGAGCGGTATCGCTCACTCGGCGGCGGCAGTCGTCGCCTCGGCGGGCGACGCCGCCTGCAGCATCGCGGCCCGGCTCGCCGGGGTTTCAAGACTGATGCGGCCGAGCATGCCGTCGCGATAATCCTGCAGCAGCGTCAGCGAGGCTTTGTCGATATCCGCCGCGCCGCCCTTGAGGCGGTAGCCGCGCTGCTGGGCGATGGCCCCGATCAGCGCTACGCCGTCCATGCCTTCAATGTCGCATTTGTAGCGCGCGGCGAGCAGCGCCGGGTAGCGGGCGAGCAGCACGTCGGCAATGCAGGTGTTGTGCGCCTGCCGGCGCAGGGGCCGTTCAAAGCGCCAGTCCACGCGCACTTGCGGCAGTTCGTTCAGGTACGTGGCGTGTCGAAAGGATTCAACAGCTTGACTTCGAATTGGGAAAAATCGGCGACGTTCCGCGTCACGAGGGTCAGTTTGTGCACGATCGCCGTGGCGGCGATCATCGCGTCCTCATAGTAGGTGTCGGATTTCCGGTGCATCAGTCGTGCCCAGATTCGAAACGTCTGGCCGTCCATGGGCAGAACGCTGTACGACGCCGACACGAGATCGGCCCAGGCCTCGATTTCTGCGGCTTTCACTGTGTCCTGTTCGCGGGTCAGTTCGATGCCCGCCTGGATTTCGCCGAGCGTCACTGCACAGAGACACAGGTCCGCATCGGCGATGGTCTCCAGCCACGCGACGACGGCGCCGTGCGGGCGCGGCTTGCGCAATTCGGAAACGACATTGGTATCGAGCAGGTACATCGCGTCTACCCGAGGTCGGCCGCCTTGCGCCTGCGCACAACCCGTCTCGGCGCGGTCAATTGCTCGGTGCGGCCCGAATCGGAAAGCAGCAGATTCTTCAGCGAGGGGCGGGCGGCCGATTGCAGTCGGCGCCATTCTGCAACCGGCACCAGCACAGCTGCTTCGACACCGCGCCTGGTGACCAACTGCGGCCCCTCAATGATGCATGCCTCAAGGAATTCGCTGAAACGCGCCTTCGCGTCCTGTACGGGCCAGGAATTGCTCATGACGGCCTCTCCTTAAACTAGTCAGGAAACTAGTCTAATCGACGGAGCGCAGAAGTTCAATACGCCTCGGCGGCGGCACGCGAGACGTTCCGGATGCCCATGACCCTGCGGTCGAATGTAGCTATCACTTACCGACCATAATGGTGTTGCGGATAACGTAGCAAAAGCAATTTGAACGCGCCTCCTTTTCCATTGTTGCAAAATGGAAACTAGCGTTGATCGCGACTAGGGACAGGATTCCGTCATGACCCGCGCCGTGAATACTCCCTCGTCGCCAGTGAATCTCAAGAACGCGCTCCCGTGGTGTGATTCACCATCTTTTTTTCCCCAGCCAAAGGACGCGGAGTCGGAATTGTTGGTTGTCCAGTACCAATGCGTATCCTTCGGTGATGCGCCGCAGTCGTCCAACGTCCAAGTCTCAATCAGATTCCAACCTACAGATGTTCCGTTCGATCTAACGACTTTGGAGGAGCCGCTGAAAGTAGTCTCGCAGTTATGAAAGAAATTGCACTCCCGAACAAAGGTCCAATCAGTGGTTATTAGCCTTAGGGCGGATTTTGTTTGAAGAGTTTGTGCGTCGCCTTGCCTTTCAAGGGTTGTTGTCGATGCCTGTTTCGTATGCATCATGCAGCCCGGCAACAAGAATCCTATGGAAAATACTAGTGAAACCGAAAGGTACCAAGAATGATCCGTGTTGAACTGCATCGAATTCTCCCTTTCACCCGTCTTCATGAGTATTGCGGAGTTTAGGTGCACACAAAGCTGGCCGAGCACTACCGCCGCCTCGGAGCCTTGTAAGTCGCAACAAAGCACGAAAGTCCGGCGATGCTCGCCTGCGAAAAATCAACTACCTCCCATCCCAATGCGCCAAGCTGGTTCATTCTGTTGCGCATATTCAAAGCCTGTTGATTGGCGTTATTGCGAGAATTGGTAGGGCAAAACCAGTCTTGATGAGACAGCCAAGGCTGCGCGGAGCTTACAGTTTCAGTTGGAGGCTCCGTTTGTGCTAATGGGGCTCCGGTTTGAGCAACAGCTAGGCTTGCTTGCCATGCAAGGCCTGTCGTGAGTGCGAGCGCGATATGCGAAACGCGAATACGCGAATACATGTCGACCTCCATTCAAGAGTGGGTTCAGGGAAATAATGCGGGCCTCGTGACGCTCGAATTGCTTCGTCGCATTCCGGCTCGATGGCGCAGATGTTATCGAGTAACATGTTCTTGGCGCATCCTCCAAACAGAGGATACGCATCGGGTAGTGCCGGCATTCAACTTGCTCGAATGCAGTTTAAAGGAGTGGCAATGTCGGACGACAGGAATTCACGTCGGACAGGCTGAACCATGGACGACCAGACCGCGTTCGACCGCCTGGTCGGCCTGATCTACGAGATCCCGTTGGCACCGGAGCGGCTGCCCGCGGTGCTGGAACACCTCACCCGCTGGCTGGACGGCGACACCTGTCATCTGGTGGGCTGGAACGGCACGACGCGCGAACCGCTGTTGAGCGTCTCCGTCGGCTTGGACGATGACGTCGGCCCGAACTACGCCGCCTACTACGCGGACATCGATCCGCGCCGGCAACTGGCGCTCGACCGCCATGCGCCCGGTCAACTGCTGGCTTGCCACGAGCACTTCGACGCGCGCTTCGTCTCGCGAAGCGAGTTCTTTCAGGATTACCTGCTGCCCGTCGGCTTGCATTACATGGTGGGCACTACCCTCCTGGCCGACGCATCTCATCTGGTCCAGATCGCCTTTCACCGCTACGTGGGCCACGGCTATTTCTCGGCGCGGGAACTGCAATGGTCGGAGCGATTGATACCGCATCTGCAGCGGGCCTTCGCCTTGCTAATGCGCGCCGACGCGCTGCAGCAGACTGCGGCGTTGGCCGGCGCCGGGCTGGACGCGTCGCCGCTTGCGGTGATCGCCGTCGACCGCTGCAATCGACCGGTGTTCTGCAATCGCCAGGCGGAAGCCCTGCTGCGAGACGGTGCCGTACTCGGACTGCGCAACGGGATCCTGCAGGCGGCGACGCCGGCGCAGCACGCTGCACTGGCTGCGGCACTTGAGGCGACGGCCCGGCGCGGCAAATCGGGAAACCTGGTATTGAGTACGCCGCCCGGCAGCGCACGCCAGGCGCGCTACAGCCTGACCACCGTTCGTGTGCCGCAACCCGAACGCCATGCGCTGCCGTCCGTTGCGTCGGTGCTGTGCCTGATTGCGCCGCTGGGTGCTCGGCGCCTGCCGACGGCGGGCCAATTGATGCAGTTGTTCGGCTTGAGTCCCGCGGAATCCCGGCTGCTGCGCGCGCTGGCGCAGGGCACGGTGCTGGAGGACTACGCACGCGACTGCGACTTGCGGCTATCCACGGTGAAAACCCAGTTGCAGTCGCTGTTCGCCAAGACCGGAACCCGCCGCCAGACCGATCTGATCCGGTCGGTAGTCGATATCCCGGCCGTGCGGACGTAGGTTCGATGGTTCTGGACGATTTCGACCGGCTTGTCGGGCAGATCTACGATGCCGCACTTGAGCCCGGCTTGTGGCGCGATGCGCTGAGCCGACTGGCTGCGCACACTGGCGCCGATGGTTGGCACCTGCTCGGATGGGACGTTGAACGGGGCACCGATATTCTCGGCCTGATTACCGAGGGACTGCTGACAGCTGGCGCCCTGTCGAACTACAACGCCTACTATGGCACCATCGACCCGCGCCGGGAGATCTCCGCGCAATTCGGCCCCGGCATGGTGATGTCCTGTCACCGCCATTTCGACGAGCGCTTCGTCTCGGACAGTGAGTTCTTTCAGGACATGCTACTGCCGCTGGGGCTGCGTTACTCGATGGGGGGTTGCCTGCTTCGCAGCCCGGCGGTGAATTTCCAGGTCGGCCTGATGCGCGCGCCTCAACGGGGCCCTTTCGGCGCCGAGCAGGAGCAGTTGCTGCTGCGGCTGATGCCGCACTTCGACCGTGCCCTACGGCTGATGGAACAGGGGCAGACGCTTGCACGGGCAGCGGAGATTTCAGCCGCGGGGTTGGACGCCAAGCCGCTTGCGGTGATCGCCGTCGACCGTGCCGGCCGCCTGCGATATTGCAATCGCCAGGGCGAGAGAATGTTGAAATCCGGCGAGCCGTTACGCGTGAGCAGTGGCGTATTGGTATGTGCCCGGCGCGATCAGCAGAGCCGATTCGCTGCCGCAGTCGGGACAATTGCGAAGTCCCGACGGCCCGCGAACCTTCTGCTACCCGGCAATCGAAATCGCGACGAACGCTACTGCTTGACCTTGATGCCGCCGCCCGTTGATGGCACGTTCGCGCAGACAGGTGTCAGGGATGGTGTGCTCTGCCTGGTGGCGCCGGTCGGCCGGCGACGCATCGCCACGACGCGCCAACTCATGGCACTGTTCCGTCTGTCGCCGGGCGAAGCGCGTCTGGCGCGGGCGCTGGCGGCAGGCGAGTCGCTCGACGGCTATGCGCAGGACAGCGGCGTGAAGCTGGCAACGGTCAAGAGTCAGTTGCGTTCGATCTTTTCCAAAACGGATACCGATCGTCAGGCAGCGTTGGTGGGGCTGGTTCTCGCGGTCCCGGCGGTGCGAGAAGCGATGGATCCGGATACCGCCTAGAAAAACCAACTGCGGGCAGGGCGCAAACGGTGACGGCAGTCCGGTCGCAACCAATTTGCTGATGTGGCAGGATCGAAGATCTCGAGTCAGGTGCGCCGTGCTGACAGGTACCGGAAACACCCGTGCCGCACAACCGTGGCGTCGGCGAGATCACCGCATTGATGTAGTTCGTCTACCAACTCGTACATCTGCGATTTGCTGCGCGGCGTCATCCACCAGTCCATCACAGACTCGCAGTAGCCGAGGTTCGCTGCGTCGGTCGAGAGATTGCCCACCAGCAATTTGCCGCCCGGAGAGAGTGCACGCCACATTGCGCGGAGCACGCGGCTGGCCGACGCATCGTCGAGGTAATCGAACAGCCCGAGCGAATAGGTGAAGTCCTGACCGGCAATCTCATTCTCATGGAGGCGGAGAATACGCTCTTCGCAATCGCGGTGACGTCAATCCCTTCGCCTGACCTGAAGAGGGTGTTCAGTGAAATCCGGTCCGAGTCGATCGCGTTAAAACAGCCGATGGAAGATCGGGTGCTCGGAGACAGGAGTTCGAGTTCGCGTCCGTGCCCACTGGCAAAAGACGCGATCCGGCAATTCGGCCGATCCGCCGCCAGCTTCTCGATTTCTGCCGCGACAAGTTGAATTCGGGCTCGTGCCGATTGCGACTGACGTGCTTCGGAGGATCGTCGATAGATCGATCGCCCCAGATCGCCGGCTCGTTCCACGAACGGCCCTATGGATGCGTGCCCATATGCGAACTCCATCAGCGTTGCATCGCCGGCATAGCCCCTTGGTTTCGTGAAGCCCCACCGGGTGTAGGGATCGGCCAGAAGCAAGAAGCGCCACGCAGCGATTCCGACATCCGTGCGAACGAAAGCCTTCCATTGCTCGCCACTCATCTCGACGCGAAGCTGCTCGATGTCGTCGAAGAACGAATCAATGTTTGACTCTGCCGTAAGCAACCGGCGAACCCATCTGTCGGACCGGGCTAAAGTGCTTGAAGATAGTGTCCACGATGAAACAGGTGGACACCAACGCAATGATGCTGGCCAAGCGCACGAGGCGACGGCACAGCGATG
>WBZS01000969.1_pt1 | contig 26536 bp, 25 predicted proteins | sample 5204201 | NCBI WGS metagenome assembly WBZS01 (sample SAMN12344357, study PRJNA552823) | activated sludge metagenome | biome: Activated sludge suspended growth; feature: Nitrification reactor; material: Wastewater; isolation source: activated sludge from nitrification reactor of wastewater... | reverse complement strand
CGCACGCTGATTCTCAGGTTGCAGGACGCGTTCAGCGCACTGGAGCGGGCCCCCTTCCCCGTGATCGCCGCCATTCAGGGTGCCTGCATCGGCGGCGCCATCGACATGATCACGGCCTGCGACCTGCGCATCGCCAGCGCCGACGCGTTCTTTTCCATCGAGGAAATCCATATCGGCATGGCGGCCGATGTCGGCACGCTCCAGCGCCTGCCGAAGCTGATCGCACCGGCAATCGCCGCCGAGCTGGCCTATACGGGCCGGCGCTTCGACGCGGCGGAAGCAAAGGCAATCGGCCTGTTGAGCCAGGTGCTCCCGGATCGGGAGAGCCTGCTTTCGGCGGCGTTCGATCTGGCTCGGGACATCGCCGGGAAATCGCCGCTGGCGATCGCCGGCATCAAGCGCAACCTCGCCTATGGGCGCGACCATTCGGTCGCCGACGGGCTCGACTACATTGCAACGTGGAACGCCGGGATGCTGCGCCCGCAAGACCTGATGGCGGCGGTGCAGGCCAAGATAGCCAAGACTAGGGCGATGTTCGACGATCTGATCGGGCCGCAGTAGCGAACCGGTTCAGCGCAACTCGCCGGCAAAACCGGCATATTTGTCGGCCACGAGCATCGCCACGGGAATGGCGGGCTCGATCCCCGACAGGCGCGCCAGGACGATCTGGAAGAGCGCGGCGGCGAAACCTTCGCCGGCAAGGATGGCGGCGAACACCGGCAGCGCGAACACTGTCGCAAGAACGGACGTGTCGAAAACCGAACGGCTGACGGCAATCGCCGACCACAGCAGCACCGCCGCCAGGACCGGTGCGACCAGTTGGACGGTGGTGCACATGGCGCGATGGAACGGGCTATCGGCATCGTCATGGGCCGCGATCAGCGCGAGCCCCGCGAGCATTCCCGACAGGAAGACAGCGAGCACCATGGCGCCGCCCATTGCCGGCTGCAAGGCGCCCAAAGCCAGTCCGGCGCCAGCGAACAGGCCGATGGACACCCCGGTGTTGGCCGGTGCGGCGCTCGCCGGGGCACTTGCGGCCTCCTTGGCGATGCTGGCGGGAATGATGGTCATGGCACGTCCCTGTCGTTTGGCGACATTGAAACGCCAAGCGGAAAAAAGCGCGTTAACCGAAGGTGCCAGCCTGCAAATGCGGTGAATGCCGGGTTAATCGCTCAGCGTGGCGAACGGACCAATGCCTTCGCCGTCCGGCCCTCGGTTCGGTCGTAGGCCAGCAGGGCACGAAACGGCGACAGACGCACGTCGGGCACCTTGCCGTCGGCAAGTGAGTAGATGTGCTCGTAATACCAGCCGAGCGAGCCCCAGGCGTTGAGATCGCGCAGGAAGGAAATGGGCGATCTGGGTCCGAGTAGCCCGGTACCGACAACGAGATCGTCGTCGCGCGAAAACAGCGTCGTCAGCGTGCCGGCGAGGATTTTCCCGGGCGCGTCGGGATCGAGGATAATGGGGCGGCCGAGCCCGATAAAATCGACGCCATCCTCCTTCACCGCACGGTCCATCGCGCCGACGCTGCGGAACCCACCGGTGACCATCACCGGGATCGTCACCTTGGCGCGTAGCTTCGGCACGAAATCGAGGAAGTAGGCCTCGCGACGGCGCGTACTTTCCCGCTTGTTGGCGGCCAACGGATCCTTGCGGTCGAAATCGATCATCCGGGGCTGTTCGTAGTTGCCGCCGGACACCTCGATGAAATCGACGCCGGCTTGCTGTAGCCAGCCGGCAACCGTGGCCGAATCCTCCTCCGAAAACCCTCCGCGCTGGAAATCCGCGGAATTCAGCTTCACCGCGACGATGAACTTCGAACGTGTCGCGCCACGCACGCGCCGGATGACTTCCAGCAGGAATCGCGCGCGGTTTTCGAGCGAGCCACCCCAGCGATCGGAGCGCCGGTTCGACAGCGGCGAAAGGAATTGCGATGTCAGGTAGCCATGCGCCGCGTGGACCTGCACGCCATCGAAACCCGTCTGCTCGGCAATCGACGCGGCATGGGCGAAGGCGGCGACGGTGCGCTCGATCTCGTCCTCGCTCATCGGCACCGGCGTGCCGAACCGGCCATTGCCCATCTTGAGGCCGATATCCGACGGCGCAAAGGGATGCCGGTTGATCATCTTCTGCGTCTGGCGACCGGCATGGTTGAGTTGCATGACGATGAGCGAGCCGTTGGCCTTGGCCGCCGAGGCCATCGCCGCAAGCGACGACAGCGACTGGTTGTCCTGCGTGCCCTCGATCGCAAGGTTGCCGCCGCGTTCGAGATGGTACCGGTCGACCAGGACATTGCCGGTGATCAGCATGCCGGCGCCGCCCTCGCCCCAGCGCCGATAGAGACGGACGAACCGTTCATTGGCCTGGTTGTCGCCGCCGGCGAGGCCCTCGGTCAGGGCTGCCTTGGCGATCCGGTTCGGAACAATGACACCGCAGGGAAGGCTCACCGGATCCGACAGTTTCCGCGTTGACGTCACCCCACCGCTCCACAACCGATATGCAGGGTTGCACCCTAGCCAAACGTCATGGTTAGCGAAAGGTTAAGGCGGCGCGAAATCCCAAGACGGTTAACGTGGCAATCCGGGCCTGCCGGCCTCCTGCGGGTGCAATCGCACATAGTCCGACTTGAGGGTTTCGGAGGTCTTGCGGCTGCCGTCGTGGCTCCAGCCCGGCGGCATGAACAGGTAGCCGAGGCGCTGGCCGATCGTCAGCCCGGGCCTGGCGGCGTCGCCGAACATGGCAATCCACTCGTGGAAAGCGACCTTCAGCGGATTGAACGTGCCGATATTCCTGACCACACCGTAGCGCGGACGGTCCTCCTCGAGCTCCTCCACGAAGGTGCCGAACATCTTGTCCCAGATGATGAGCGTGCCGGCATAGTTGGCATCGAGGTAACGCGGATTGGTGGCGTGGTGGACACGGTGATGCGACGGGGTGTTGAAGATCGCTTCGAACCAGACCGGCATCCGACCGATCGCTTCGGTGTGGATCCAGAACTGCCACAGCAGGTTGAAGCCGAAGGCGAAGGCGATCAGCGCTGGATGGAAGCCGATCAGCACCAGCGGCACCTGAAGGATGAACATGAAGGTGAACAACCCGGTCCAGGACTGACGCAGCGCCGTCGACAGGTTGTAGTACTGGGAGGTGTGGTGATTGACGTGCTCCGCCCAGACCCAGCGCGAGCGATGGGCGATGCGGTGGTACCAGTAGTAGCGCAGGTCATCGAGAATGAAGACGATCGCCGCGGCCCACCAACTCAGGCCCATGTCGAAGACACGGTATTGCCAGACCGCCATCAGCGCCTTGTAGGAGAGAATGCCGAGCGTCATGCCGATCACGACATTGCCCGCCCCCATCAGCAGGCTGGTCAGCGTGTCGCGGGTTTCGTACTCGCCTTTCGCCTTGCCGAACCGGACAAGCGCGAACTCCAGCACCACGCCGATGACGAACAGCGGCACGGCCATGTGCGTCACGCTCGGAAAATGCACGCCGTCCATCATTACCCTCCCGCGGAAGCAGTCAGCCGCGACGCGACGAAATCGCGATCGGCCGCATCGGCGAACGCGTAGCGCCCGCCGGTCCAGGCAAATTCGCCGGTCGAGATCGTCAGGCCAATGTCATTCGCAAGGTCGACACGGTCGTCGCCCGGCTTGTGGATGCGGGTCAGGAAGCGGTTGCCGAAGGCCTGAACGATCCCGGTCCGCCCGTTTGAAAGCGCCAGGAAGGCGGCGCTGCCGTCCGATGCGAGGACCACGCGCCCGGTTTCCTCTTCCGGAAAATCCTCGGCAAACCGCGCGACCGCCGCTTCGGCACTTGCAAGGTGCGCATTCTTCGTCCCGCCCGACAAATGAATGACGAGGACGATAAAACCGATTCCACCGACGACAAGCGCGGCAAGGACAGGCAGGCTCATGTGATCGACCGCAAGAACTCCCGTCGATAGCTTGCAGTTTTTGACGTTAACGTCAATCAATCGGCGGCCAGATTCCGGAAGCCGCCCGCAGGATGGCCCAGCGCGACCGCAAGGGCGTCACCGACGGCACGTGCTCGACAAGTTCGCGTGTCGCCGCGCGGGCACGCCGCAGCAGAAGCGCCGCCGAAGCAACCGTCAGAAAGGCGGGACGCGCCGGCGCGGGCAAGGACTGCGCCTCGAAACGCCGATAGTGCGCGATCCCGTGTTCGATCAGCGCTGCGGCAGCGCGAACAGCCGCATCGATGTCGTTCAGAACCCTGTCCTCGTCGAGCGCCAGTTCGCCCAGCATGTCGAGCGGCACGACGCACCGCCCTCGCCGGCGCAAATGCGAAAAGCGCCTCACCAGATCGGCAACGCCGACGACGCAACCGCCGTGGCCGGCCGCATCGGCGAGACCGGACGCCAGACCGGGCGTAACGATCAGCGCTCCCAATTGCAGGACCGCGCCGGAAGTTTCCCCCAGATAGCCCTCGAGGTCGCTCCGGCTCGCCGGTGCATCGTCGTAGAGGTCGAAGCGGCGCGCCTCGATCATCCGCGCGAAAGCCGTCGTCGGAAGATCATGGTGCCGGATCGCCGCGAGCATCGCCGCCGCCAGCGGATGGCCGGCCGCTTCCTCGCCGCGCCCACCGTCGATCATATCGCGCCACCATTGCAGGCGGATCTCGCCAAGCGCCGGTTCGCGCACGGCATCCCGGATTCGCGCCAGTTCGGCGTCGAAGGCGTGCAAGGCCATCAGCGGATCGCGAGTGGCGGCGGGTGCCAAAAGCGCGGCAAAGTACCGTTCGCCGTCGAGGGCGCGAAGATCGGCCGCAATCGGGCTTGCTGCCATCACTCCACCGCGACGAGCGCGGCGGCGACAGCCCGGTCCTCGGCCATGAGGACGTTCAGCGTGCGAAGAGCCGCGCCCGTGGCCATGACCTCGACTCGCAATCCGGACGCCCGCAACGCCTCGCGCTCGGCGCGCGACAGCGGCTTGAGTTCGGCGCCCGTGCCCAGAAGCAGGAATTCGATTTCGCCGGCTTCGGCGACGGCCGCCTCAAGGTCCGATGCGGTCACGTTCAGCCGGTCAGCCGGTTCCCATCCGTAAATTCCCGACGGCAGCACCATGATCGAGCCGCGATGCGACATGTCGGCAAAGCGGAAGCCGCCGTTCCCGTAGGCGTCGATCGGCGCGCGACCCGGAAAATGGGCCGCGCGCATCTCGATGCCGATACGGGCGCTCATTCCGTGACTTCCGCGACCTCGGTCTTGGCCTCTCCGCCCGTCAGCTTGCGCAGATTGAACAGGATCAGTACCGGCGCCGCGATGAAGATCGACGAGTAGGTGCCGATGACCACGCCGAACGTCATCGCCGCCGTAAACGACCGGATGACCTCACCGCCGAAAATGACCAGCGCCAGCAGCGCCAGAATTACGGTCAACGACGTCATGGTCGTGCGCGAAAGCGTTTCGTTCATGGAGAAATCGAGAAGCTCCGGCAACGGCATCTTCTTGTATTTCCGCATGTTCTCACGAACCCGGTCATAGACCACGACCGTATCGTTGAGCGAGTAGCCGACGATGGTAAGGATTGCGGCAATGGAGGACAGATTGAACTCGATGCCGGAGATGACGAAGAAGCCCATCGTCATGATGACATCGTGCACCGTCGCAATGATCGCCCCGAGCGCGAATTGCCACTCGAAGCGGAACCAGATGTAGACGAGGATCGCCAGCAGCGACACGAGCACGCCAATGGTACCGGCTGTCGCAAGTTCCCCGGACACGGTCGGCCCGACCACTTCGACGCGGCGGAATTCGTAGTCGGCATCCAGCGCCTCATGGATCTTGGTGACGACCGATTGTTCGGCGTTGTCGCCGCCACCCTGCGTTTCCACACGCACGAGCACCGAACTCTCATCGCCGAAACCCTGGACCTGGACGTCGCCCAGGTTGAGGTCCGACAGGCTGGAGCGGATCGCGGCCGGATCGGCCTTGCCGTCATGCGCCTGCAGCTCGATCAGGGTGCCGCCCTTGAAGTCGATGCCGTAGTTCATCGACACCGTCGCAAACAGCACGATCGCCGCAATCGACGCAATGGCCGACCCCGCGAAAGTGAAGCGGCGCCAGCCCATGAACGGAACTTTCGTGCCCGGCCGGACCAGGTGAAGGATCCCCGCGGGAAGCTCGTGCGGCTTGAATCGGCGAATCCAGAACGAAACCAGCCAGCGCGTGAAGGTGAAGGCGGTGAAAACCGTCGTCAGAATGCCGATGGCGAGCGTGACGGCAAAGCCCTTCACCGGGCCCGAGCCGAGATAGAACAGCACCACCGCCGCGATCAGCGTGGTGATATTGGCGTCGACGATGGTCGCCAATGCCCGGGCAAAACCGGTATCGAGTGACTGCATCAACGACTTGCCGGCGCGGCGTTCCTCACGCACGCGCTCGTAGATCAGCACGTTGGAGTCGACCGCCATGCCGACGGTCAGCACGATGCCGGCGATGCCGGGCAGCGTCAGGGTCGCGCCGAGGATCGACAACAGCGCGATGATCATCGCCACGTTCGCGACGAGCGCGATATTGGCGATCACGCCGAGCGTCCCATAGGCCAACAGCATGAAGACAACGACGAGTACGGAGCCGATGGCGCCGGCGATGGCACCGCTGCGGATCGAATCGGCGCCGAGGCCGGGACCCACCGTCCGTTCCTCGATGACCGTCAACGTCGCCGGCAAGGCGCCGGCGCGCAGCAGAACGGCCAGATTGTTGGCCGATTCGACTGTGAACGATCCGGAAATCTGCCCCGATCCGCCCAGGATCGGCTCGTTGATGCGCGGCGCCGAGATCACCTGCTTGTCGAGGACAATGGCGAACAGGCGTCCGACATTTTCCTGCGTCGCCTGGCCGAAGCGGGTCGCGCCCTTGGTATCGAAGCGGAACGACACGACCGGTTCGTTGGTGCGCTGGTCGAAGGTCGCCTGGGCGTCGACAAGGTTTTCACCCGAAACGATGACCCGGTCCTCAATGATGTAGGGCCGCGGTGGATCGTCGAGGGAATAGAGGATCGACGTTCCCGCCGGCGGCCGGGTCTTCAGCGCTTCCTCCACCGACATGGAGGTATCGACGAACTGGAAGGTGAGCTTCGCGGTCTGGCCGAGAATGTCCTTCAGGCGCTGCGGGTCCTGGAGGCCGGGGACCTGGACGAGGATGCGATCATTGCCCTGGCGCTGGATGACTGGCTCGGTGGTTCCGAGTTCGTTGACGCGCCGGCTGACCACCTCCATCGACTGCGAGATCGCCGACGATGTGCGATATTCGAGGCCGCTTTCTGTCAGCTTCAGGCGCAGTAGGCCCGGCTCCGGCTCCTCCATCTCGACTTCGGTGACGGATCCGCCAAAAAGGCCGGCGCTGATCGGCTGGAGCAACGGGTTGAGGGCTTTTTTCGCCTCCTCAACTTGGCCCGCCTCGCGGATGCGCACCTGCACGGTATCGCCCGATCCGGAAAGTCCGGTGTAACCGACCTTGGCATCGCGCAGCATGCGCCGGACATCGTCGCGCACCGCGACCACGCGCTCGGCGACGAGATCCTCGCGTTCGAGCTTCAGCAGGATATGGGAACCACCCTGCAGATCGAGACCGAGCGGCATGCGGGAATGCGGGACCCAGGACGGCAGGTCGGAAGTCACCGATACCGGAAGCATGTTCGGCAACGAGAACAGCAGGCCGGCGAGAACCGCCAGCCAGATAAGTACCGATTTCCAGCGCGAAAAATACAGCATCGAACAGCCTGACCTTATTGCTCGCGGCGCCTTGAGGCAGCTTCGCGGCTAATTCTTGGCGTTGGAATTGGCGGCCGGCTCGCCCTTGACGCGCACTTCGGCGATCATGGAGCGGACAGCGTTGACCTTCACGCCTTGGGCGATCTCGACCTCGATATCGTTGTCGGCCACCTTGGTCACCTTGCCGACGATGCCGCCGCCCAGCACGACGCTGTCGCCGCGGCGGATCGCGCCGAGCATCTGCTCACGCTGCTTCATCTGCTGGCGCTGCGGACGGATCATCAGGAAGTACATGACCACGAAGATCAGCAGGAACGGCAGCACGGAGATGAGGACATCGGGGGTCGCGCCGGTTGACGTTTGCGCGTAGGCCGGTGTGACGAACATGAAAAACTCCTTGGATGATCGGCGCAACGCAGCGCGGCGGGCTGGAAAGTGCGCGGAATATAGTCAGTTGCCCCCTCATTGCAACGGCGCGCGGGCGCTCGCTCGGCTTTTCCGCGTCCCCGCACCGTGGTATCGCGCACCACAGTCGCTTCAGGGGGCGTGGAAATGGACGATCGGGAACTCCAGCGGCTCGGCCTGCAGATCGAGCGCCTCATCCAGGCGGTCGAGCGGTTGTCGCCGGCCCTGCCGAACGCTCCGGATTATGACTCCGCCGATTGCTTCGTCTGGCACCCTGAAAGCGGCAAGCTTGCCCCCGTGCCCACGGTCAATCGCGTCGACATCGGCCTGATCAAGGGCGTTGACCGCGTGCGCGATATTCTCGTCGACAATACGCAGCGTTTCGCCGCCGGCCTGCCGGCCAACAACGTCCTGCTCTGGGGCGCACGCGGCATGGGCAAATCGTCGCTGGTCAAGGCGGCGCACGCCACGGTCAACGCGACGGGGACGCATTCGCCGCTCAAGCTGGTCGAGATCCACCGCGAGGACATCGGTTCGTTGCCAGCGCTGCTCGGTCTACTGAAGGTGGCGCCCTATCGCTTCCTGCTGTTTTGCGACGACCTGTCGTTCGATCACGACGACGCCTCCTACAAATCGCTGAAGGCGGCGCTCGAAGGCGGCGTCGAAGGGCGGCCGGCCAACGTGGTCTTCTATGCCACGTCCAACCGCCGCCATCTGCTGCCGCGCGACATGATCGAGAACGAACGTTCCACCGCGATCAATCCGCACGAGGCGGTTGAGGAAAAGGTCTCGCTGTCGGATCGTTTCGGCCTTTGGCTCGGCTTCCACAAATGCTCGCAGGACGACTATCTCGCGATGGTCTCCGGCTACGCGGCGCATTTTTCGCTGCCGATCGACGCCGAGCACCTGCAGGCGGAAGCCCTGGAATGGGCGACGACGCGCGGAAGCCGTTCGGGCCGCGTGGCCTGGCAGTTCATCCAGGACCTCGCGGGACGGCTCGGGCGCCCCGTCACCTGAGCGTCGTCAGTCGAGGAATTTCGTCGGGTCCACCGGTGCGGAGTCCTTGCGGACCTCGAAGTGCAGCATCGGCGACTTGGCGTCGCCCGTCATGCCGGAGGAGGCAATCTGCTGGCCGCGCGTGACCTTGTCGCCACGCTTCACCTTCAGGTCGCCGTTGTGGGCGTAGACGGTGACCAGCCCGTCCTCGTGACGGATAAGGACCGTGTTGCCGAGTTCCTTCAGGCCGCTATCGGCGTAGATCACGACGCCGTTCTCGGCTGCCTTGACCGGCGTTCCGGAGGGAAGCGAGATGTCGATGCCGTCGTTTTTCGAGCCGCTGTCCTTGGAGCCGTAGGAAGCGACGACGCGCCCCTTGGCCGGCCAGCGCATCTTGCCGATGCCCGTCTGCTCGGGTGCCACCGCCGCCGACTTTTCCGCCTCGGCGAACGCGGCTTCGGCCTTCTTGGGCGCCGTCTGCGTCGGCAGCGCCTGCGCACTCGCCGTCGCGGCAGTCGTTTTCGTGGTCGTCTTTGACGACCCGGTGATGATCGGATCGACATTGGCCGCCTTGGCAGAGGCCACGGTGGTTGTCGTCGCGGCCGGGATCACCAGCACCTGACCGACCCGGAGCGCCGAACCGTCAAGCTTGTTGGCGGCTTTCAGCGCGGTCGTCGTGGTGTTCATCTTCTTGGCGATCGACCACAGCGAGTCGCCGGACTGGACCTTGTAGCCTCCGGCAACCGTCGCCGAACCGGACGACTTGGGCGCGGCGGAAGCGGTCTTGCTACCGGGCGTCGCCGTAGCCGTCGTCGACTGGCGCGGACGGGTTTCGGTCGGCAGGACAGCGACGCTGGACTTCTCGGGCACGCCCGCCGGGACCTTGTTCGCCGGCGCGTCGGTCTTGCGGCCGCGCGAGGATTTTGCGGCGGCGACGTCTGGGTTGGAATCGGGCGCCGAAACCGGCACGTCCGAGGAATACACATAGGTCGGGATGACGATCTTCTGGCCGGCAGCGACGGAGGATGCATCCTTCAGGCCGTTAGCCGAGACGATGGCGGAAACCGGCACGCCGAAGCGGCGGGACAGGTTGTAGAGGGTCTCCCCCTCACGCAGCGTGATCGTCGTGCCGCCGGCGGCCGACCAGCCGCGCTTGACCGCATCGCCGGTCGTCGCGACCGGCTTTGCGATCGCGCTGGTCGTCACGCTGTCATAAGTGGATTTGGCTGCGCTCGATGCGGAGGCGGCAGCCTTCGACGCGGTCGTGGACGGCTTGAGCGACGTTACCTTGGACTTGGCGGCGGCGACCGCCGCGACGGCCGGCGCGGCGATGGCGGCGGCCTTGGTCTTGATCGTCTGGCCGACCGGCGGCAATTCGGAGCGCGCGATCGATCCGGTGCTGAGATTGACCGGCTCGACGGCGCTGCGGTTCACCGAGCCGGTATAGTCGGGGCTCGACACCGGCTTCACGCCGAGATCGCCCGGATAGGGCTGTTCCTCGACCGATTTGGAAATGATGGTGCGCTGGTTTTGCGTCGAACCCGTGAACAATGAGGTGCCGCTGAAACGCTGCACACCTGACGAACACCCGGCCGCAAACCCTGCGATGGCGACGATGGCCGCTCCACGTAGAGCGACACGACTCGTCCTGACCGTTATCCCCGCACTCATGGCAATACCCGTACGCACCACTGAACGAGCGGGATTAAAGCGCGTTAATGTTACTGACGGGTTAAGCCGTTCCGTAAGGCGCAATCAAATCGCGGCGGCAAGTCCGGGGACCAGAGCCTGGAATCGGGCGGTTCCGATATCCTCGCGGTCGAAACGCGATCCGATCTTGGTCAGCTTCAGTAGGGTCTGCGTGCCCTCGCCCGGCCCCATCGGCGCGACAACGATGCCGTTGCTGGCAACCTGGTCGCCCAGAAACCGCGGCAATTGGTCGAACGCCGCCCAGGCAATCACCCGGTCATACGGCCCTTCAGCGTGCAGACCCTTGCAGCCGTCCGCGAGGCGGACCGTCGCCGGAATCCCAAGCCGCTCGAACCGCGCCTGCGCATCGGTGCTGAGCGTGCGAAAACGTTCCAGAGTGACGACGCGCGCGCCGAGGGTGGCCATGACCGCGGCGGTGTATCCCGAGCCCGTGCCGATCTCGAGCACCCGCTCGCCGCCCCGCAGATCGAGCGCGCCGATCATCAGGGCCTGGGTATCGAGGGACTCCATCGCCTCGCCGCAGGCAATCGGCAACATGCCTGCGGACCACGCCGCCCGGCGCCATTCGGGAGCGAGGAACTCCTCGCGCCGCACCGTCTCGAAGGCAGAGAAGAGCGCGATGTCGTTGATGCCCCGGGCACGCATGCGCAGGATGAACGCGGCATGGCTTTCGCGCGGGCCAGTCGAAACGTTCATCCCAAAACCCTGTTCAGCGCCGACATTGCCTCGTCGGCCGTCAGGTCGAGTTGCAGGGGTGTGACCGAGACATGGTGGTCACGAACGGCCTCGATGTCGGAGCCGGTCACGTCGCCATACTCGTGGCCGCCGAAACGCAGCCAGTAATAGGGAAAGCCGCGCCCGTCGGCGCGCTTGTCGATCCACATGCGGTGCGACAGCTTGCCCTGACGGGTGACGCGCACGCCCTTCACCTCACTCGGCAGGCAGTTGGGCAAGTTGACATTGAGGAACACGCCCTTCGGCAGATCGGCGCCGGCGAGTTTCTCGATCAGCGCCGGGGCATGCATTTCCGCGACTTCGTAGGGTACGATGCGGCGCTCGTCCTCGAAGGAGTAGGCCTGCGACACGGCGATGGAGCGGATGCCCATCAGCGTGCCTTCGATGGCCCCGGCGACCGTCCCGGAATACGTGATGTCGTCGGCGATGTTGGTGCCGGAATTGACGCCCGACAGCACGAGGTCCGGCGGCTCCGGCATCAAATGGCGCACCGCCATGATGACGCAATCGGTCGGGGTGCCGCGCACGGCGAAGTGGCGGTCGTCCGCCTTGCGCAGGCGCAGCGGCTGGTTCAGCGTCAGCGAGTGGGCAAGGCCGGACTGGTCGGTCTCGGGTGCTACGACCCAGACATCGTCCGACAATTGCCGGGCGATGCGCTCCAGCGAAGCGATGCCCTCGTCGTGGATGCCGTCGTCGTTGGTCAGAAGAATGCGCACGCCTCAGCCTCCGATTCGCGTCAGGCCGCCCATATAGGGGCGCAGCGCCTCGGGAATTGTGACGGAACCGTCCTCTTCCTGGTAATTCTCGATGACGGCGATCAACGCCCGGCCGACCGCGACCCCGGAACCGTTGAGCGTGTGGACGAAGCGCGTACCCTTCTCGCCGGGCGAGCGGAAGCGCGCGTCCATGCGCCGGGCCTGGAAATCGCCGCAGACCGAACAGGAGGAAATCTCGCGGTAACGCCCCTGCCCCGGCAGCCATACTTCGATATCGTGCGTCTTCGTCGCGCCAAAACCCATGTCGCCGGTGCACAGAACAACGGTGCGGAACGGCAGGCCGAGGCGCTTCAGCACCTCCTCGGCGCACGCGGTCATGCGTTCATGTTCGGCCAGCGACTGCTCCGGTGTCGTGATCGACACCATCTCCACCTTGAAGAACTGGTGCTGGCGGATCATGCCGCGCGTGTCGCGGCCGGCTGAGCCGGCCTCGGCGCGGAAGCAGTAGGTCCCGGCGGTCATGCGCATCGGCAGCGCCGCCTCGTCGACGATCTGCTCGCGCACCAGATTGGTCAGCGGCACTTCGGCGGTGGGGATGAGGCCGTAGCGAGCGGAACGGAAATTGACAAGCGGATCCGATCCCTCCTCGCCGAACAGCCCTTCGGTGTGGACCGCCCAGAACTGATCGTTCTCGAATTTGGGCAACTGCCCGGTTCCGAACATGGCATTGTCGCGCACCAGCAACGGCGGGTTGACCTCGGTGTAGCCATGCTCGTCCGTGTGCAGGTCGAGCATGAACTGGGCGAGCGCGCGCTCCAGCCGGGCGAGGCCGCCCTTCAGCACGACAAAGCGGGCGCCGGATATCTTCGCCGCCGCATCGAAATCCATCATGCCGAGCGCTTCGCCGATGTCGAAATGCTCCTTCGGCTTGAAGGCGAATGCGCGCGGCTCGCCCCAGCGGCGGATTTCGACATTGTCATGCTCGTCCCTGCCCGTCGGCACGTCATCGAGCGGAACGTTCGGGATCGAGGCGAGTGCATCGCGCAGCGCCTCATCGTGGCGGCGGCCGTCGGCTTCGGCGTGGGAGAGAAATTCCTTGATCGCGCCCACTTCCGCCTTCAGCGCCTCGGCGCGCGCCATGTCCTTGGCAGCCATCGCCTGGCCGATTTCCTTCGAGGCGGCGTTGCGGCGCTCCTGCGCCTCCTGCAGCTTCTGAATATGGGCGCGGCGCGCATTGTCGAGTTCGACAAGCACTTCCGCTTGTAGAGCAGCGTTACGGCGGGCGAGCGCGTGGTCAAGCGCGGCGGGGTTTTCGCGAATCCATTTGATGTCGAGCATGGGAGTATCCGGGAACCGTCTGCGGGCCGCGCGAAAATAGCGGAGCTACGCGTTCACTCGCCGGTTTCGGCGATTTCCGTCGACGCCTCGCCCTCAGCGAGCGCCTCAGCGCGCTGGCGCTCCACTATACGGGCGGTCCAGATGGAAATCTCGTAGAGAAGGATGGTGGGAAGCGCAAGGCTGATCTGGCTGATGGGATCGGGCGGCGTCAGCACGGCAGCGACGATGAAAGCGATAACGATCGCCCATTTGCGTTTGCTCCGCAGCCCTTCCGAGGTCAGAATGCCGACGCGGGCCAGCAGCGTGGTCACGACGGGCAACTGGAAGACGAGGCCGAACGAGAAGATCAGCGTCATGATGAGGCTGAGATATTCCGAAACCTTCGGCAACAGCGAGATCTGCACCTGCTGATCGGATCCGACCTGCTGCATCGACAGGAAGAACCACATGACCATCGGCGTGAAGAAGAAATAGACCAGCGCGCCGCCGAGCAGGAACAGCAGCGGCGAGGCGATGAGGAATGGCAGGAAGGCGCCGCGTTCGTTCTTGTAGAGCCCGGGGGCGACGAACTTGTAGATCTGCGTGGCGATCAGCGGGAACGCGATGATGAGCCCGCCGAACATGGCGATCTTGATCTGGGTGAAGAAAAATTCCTGTGGCGCGGTGTAGATCAATTCGACCTGCTTCTGGTCCAGTCCGGACCATTTCACGGCCCAGGTGAACGGGATGACCAGCAGGTTGAACAGTTGTTTGGCGAAAAAGAAGCAGCCGAGGAAAGCGACGAAAAAACCGCCGATCGACCAGATCAGGCGCGTTCGCAATTCGATGAGGTGCTCCAGAAGCGGTGCGGAGCTCTTCTCGATCTCGGCTTCGTCCTGAGCGGTCTTCACGCTGTCTTGCCTTTTTTCGCGGGCTTCCGCTTCGGCTTGGCAGCCGCCTCACCCACGGTTCCGATCGGCCCGGTCTTGAGCGGTTCCTGCGCGTGTACGGCGGTGGCGGCCGGCAAGGGCGACGGGCCAAGCTGGAACACGTGCTCTTCGGCCGCCGCCGGTTCGCCACCGGGAATCGGCGCGGCCCCCGCCTTGGCCGGTTCCTCGGCATGAGCGCTGGCAGCCGGTTTGTCGTCCGTGCGCGGCGCCGGCTTCATCATCGTATCGAGGCCGGAGCGCACGTCCTGTGCTGCCTTGGCAATCGGATCGAGTTCCTTGCGGATCAGGTTCTTCGGATTGAGATCGCGAACGGTGTCGACCGCCGATTTCAGATCATCGAGTTCGGCTTCCCGCAGCGCCTGATCGAACTGTCGACGGAAATCGCCGGCCATCGAGCGGAATTTCGCCGTGGTCTTGCCGAAGGTCCGCAGCATTCGCGGCAAATCCTTCGGCCCGACGACCACGATCATGACAACCGCAATCACCAGCAGCTCGGGCCAGCCGACGTCAAACATCGAATTTCATGCCTTTCCGACGGATCCGGGACCGCCGCGCAGACTTCAGGACTTCTTGCCGACCCCTACCGTCTCGTCGTTACGGTGTTCGACGGTCTTGCCCTTGTCCTCGACTGCGGCCGCAGCTGCGGCATCCTCGTCGGACATGCCCTTTTTGAAGTTCTTGATGCCCTTGGCAACGTCGCCCATCAATTCCGGAATCTTGCCGCGTCCGAAGAGAAGCAGCACCACCGCCAGAACGATGAGCCAGTGCCAGATCGAAAACGAACCCATTGAAATCACCTCATGAAGCCTGACGCCTTGAAGCATATTTACGCATTCGTGTCGCGTCTTTCAAACGCGAGCGCCAGGAATCGAACGCATATTCGTCATCATGGTATCCGGCGGCAGCTCCGGTCGCGCGGGCCCGGAGGTCAGTCCTGCGCCCCGCCGGGCGCCAGCAGACCGAGTTCCTCAAGGTCGATATCGGTCAACGGATCCTCATCCTCGCCAAGGGTTTCGGCGTTCGCCGGCGGCAGCGGCACGTTGAAATTGGCGGGCATGCGCGGCGACAGCAGCCCAGCGCCCTTCAACTCGTCGAGCCCCGGCAGATCGCGCAGTTCCTCAAGGCCGAAATGGTCGAGGAAGCCGGGCGTGGTGCCATAGGTCACCGGCCGCCCCGGCGTGCGACGGCGACCGCGGAAGCGCACCCATTGCGTCTCCATCAGCGTATCGAGCGTGCCCTTGGAGGTTTCCACCCCGCGGATTTCCTCGATCTCGGCGCGGGTGACCGGCTGGTGATAGGCGATGATCGCCAGCACCTCGAGCGCGGCGCGCGACAGGCGTTTCTGTGCCACCTGCTCGCGGCTCATCAGGAAAGCCAGGTCCCCGGCGGTGCGGAAAGCCCACGAATCGCCGGATCGCACCAGGTTTACGCCGCGCTTCTCGTAGGACCGCTGCAATTCGGCGAGCACGGCACGCAGATCGGTTTCGCCGGGCAACCGATCGGCCAATGCCTTCTCCGTGACGGGCTCGGCGGACGCGAACAAGATGGCCTCCGCCATGCGCATCGCCTCGGCCAGGTGCAGGCGCACGGCCGGATTGTCGAGCGCGGTGTCCGCGTCGCTGTCGTCGGAAAACAGGACCGCTTCGGCGTGGCCGATATCATCCATGATCCACCTCGGTCGGTATCTTGCTGGCGCCCGCGGCGCGTTTTCTGAGATAGAGGGCCGAGAAGGCCTTCTCCTGGCGCAATTCCAGTTTGCCTTCACGCACCAGTTCCAGTGTCGCGGCGAACGAACTGGCAATCGCGGTGGTGCGCTCTTCCGGACGCACGAGATAGTCGATCAGGTAGCGATCGAGTGCGGTCCAGTCCCCTGCCTTCCCGACAAGTCGCTCGAGAATCTCGCGCGCCTCGGCTAGCGACCAGACCGTGCGATGCGCGATTCTGACATTGGTGATGGCATTGCGCTGGCGCTGCGCCGCATAGGCGGTCAGCAGGTCATAAAGCGTCGCCGACCAGGTATTCTGGCGCTCCACGATCACGGCTTCGGGCATGCCGCGTGCAAAGACGTCGCGCCCGAGTCGATTGCGATTGACCAAACGGCCCGCCGCCTCGCGCAGAGCTTCCAAGCGTTTCAGGCGGAACTGGAGGTGGGCCGCCAGATCCTCGGCGGTTTCGCCATCCGGCCCCTTCTGCTTCGGAATCAGCAGGCGCGATTTCAGGTAGGCGAGCCACGCCGCCATGACGAGGTAGTCTGCCGCCAGTTCCAGCCGCATGCTGCTCGCATCGGCGATGAACCGCAGATATTGCTCGGCAAGCTTGAGGACGGAAATGCGCGCGAGGTCGACCTTCTGGTTGCGGGCGAGGTGCAACAGCAGGTCGAGCGGTCCCTCGAATACTTCGAGATCGACAATGAGCGCCTTTTCAGAGACGCCGCGCTCGTCGGTCTCGCTCCAGAGCGCGTCCATCGGCGGCGCCCGGTTGGGCGATGAACGATTGGAGGCCGTGGTCATGCTACCGCCTCCAGATGGCAGAAAAACTCCGCGCGCGCGGTCGATTCCTCGGCGCCATCGTCGCCGCCGAGCGGCGCCAGCGCCCGCATGGCGCGCACAAGCGGCGTGCCACCCAGGGCCGGCGTGTTGGCGGCGACCGCCTGCATGTCAGCCATGTTGCCGCTGCAATGAAGGACGACATCGCAACCCGCCGCGAAAATGCGTTTCGTGCGCTCTGCATGGTCGCCGCGCAGCGCATTCATCGACACGTCGTCGCTCATCAGCAACCCGTCGAACCCGATTTCGCCACGGATGATCTCGGCGACGACCTTGCTGGACGTGGTCGCCGGCTCCTCGGGGTCGATTGCCGTGTAGACGACATGGGCCGACATCGCCATGCCAAGGTCACGCAACGCGCGAAACGGCGCGAAATCCTGGGCGCGGAGGTCGGACAGCGGCGCGTCGACCACCGGCAGCGCGAGGTGCGAATCGGCAAAAGCGCGTCCGTGGCCGGGAACGTGCTTCATCACCGGCAGGACGCCTCCGGCAAGCAGTCCGTCGGCGGCGGCGCGGCCGAGATCGGCCACCGTCGCCGGGTCTCGCCCATAGGCGCGATTGCCGATGACATCGTTGGCGCCCTCGACGGGAACGTCGAGCACCGGCAAGCAATCCGCCGTCACGCCAAGGCGCTTGAGATCGAAGGCGTGCAGGCGCGACATCAGAAAGGCCGCTCGCCGTCCCGCATCGCGATCCCGCCGATAGACCGCGCCGATCTCGGCGGCCGGCGGATAGGCCGGCGCCAGCGGCGCCTTGAGTCGCTGCACACGCCCGCCTTCCTGGTCGATGAAGACTGGTGCGTCCGTCCGTCCGACTGAGGCCCGCATTGCGGCGGTCAGCGCCCGCACCTCCTCGGCGCTGCCGATGTTGCGCGCGAACAGGATGAAGCCCCACGGCCGTTCGGCGCGGAAGAACGCTTCTTCCTCCGCCGTCAGCGCCTTTCCGGCGCAACCGAGGATCATGGCCTTTGATTCGCTCATGGGCGCGACCTTACCGCGAATGAAGTACCATCGCACGCCGCTGATTCGCGCCGGACACTGCCGTCCACAAGCCATAATAAATGCAAGCGGCCGCCACGAGGGCGGCCGCGCGAATATCCGGAAATGAGGTCAGCGGGTGATGAAGCAGGACCCGCCGGCGGCCTGGTAACGGGCGCAGAGCGAATTGGCGTCGCTCTTGGAACCCGCCGGGATGCGGACGCGATAGAACGTCCCCTTGCCCGGGATTTCGGCCTGGACGATGGACACGCCGCGCCCGCCGATGATCGAGCCGAACTTGCCAGACAGCGCCTTGTAGGACGCCTGGGCACCATCCTTGGAAGGCTGGGAGGCGATCTGGATGGACCAGTCGCCACCGGTTGCTGCGGCCGGTTCGGCAACCGCGGCGGCAACCTTTTCGACCGGCTTGGCCTTGGCTTCTACCGGCTTGGCCTTCTCGACGGGCTTCTTGGTCAGGACCGGTTTTGCTGTCGGCGTGGCCGGCGCCTCGTCGGCGATGGCGGCCTTGACGGGATCCTCCGCCACGGGTTCGGCGGAAGCAAGCTTCGGCGCGGCGGTATCCACCGGTGCCGCGGCGGCGGCCGCGTCCTCTACAGGCGCTGATGGCGGCTGGTAAGTAACGGCGGGCTCGGCGCCAGCGACCGGCACGGCGGCCTTCGGTGCCTCGTCGGGCGCAACCAGCGTACCGTCAGGCTTGACGATGAGGGTGCGGACCTTGCGCGGCTGGACGGCCGCAATCGCTGACTGTTCGTCGGCCGGCGCCTGATCGGGCGTGACGCGATCTTCCGCCTTGACGGCCGGCGCACGCTCGGCCGCGGCGGCATTGACGTCGAGCGGTTCCTCGGCGGTCGTCACCAGTTTCGGCTGCTCGGGCTTGGCCGCGGCTTCGGCACCGGCGACCTTGTCGTAGACGGCCTTGTCCTGGTTGGCGATCTGCGCGCCACCCGGATTTTCCGGCTTGACCTTGACCGGTCCGGCATCGGCCTTGACCAGCGCGGGCTCCGACGGCGCGGAACCGTCGCCCATGAGGGCGAAGGCCGCGACACCGCCGAGGAGCGCGACCGCGGCGACGCCTGCGGCGACCCACAGGCCACGCCGCGGCTGGCCGAGCCGCAGGGGCGGCGCGTCGATGGCTTCTTCCGGCCGGAACGCCTCGGCGTAATTGGCTTGTGGTGTGTAATCCGCCCTCGATACCGGGGCTTCCGCCTCGATGGAACCGGTCTGCCGCGCCAGTTCTGCGGCGAAGAAGTCAGTCAGGTCCGCTTCGATGCCGTCGAACGCGTCGGGCTCCGCCTTCGCGTGCTGATCGGGCGCGACATAGGGTTCGGGAAACTCGACATCGATGTCGGAATAGGCTTCCGGCGCTGCCTCTTCCGCGTAGATCGTTTCCGGAATGTCGAATTCGTCGGTGACGGGGACGCCCTCTTCCACCTCTTCGAGCGCAGCAAATCCGGTGTCATAGGCGACTTCGGCCGGCTCGGCCGCCGGCGAAGGATCGACATATTGCTCAACCGGCGGCTCGACGGGCGCGGCCGCCGCAACGGGCGCTTCGCGCTTCACGGTCCAGGAGGGTGCCCGCGAAAAAGCCGAGGGACGCGCTGTGCGGAATCCCGCAGCCAGCGTCGCGAGTTCGGCAAAGGGGTCGGCAGGGGCAGCGACGGCCTCTGGGACTCCCGGAGTCGCAGGTGCCGGAGCGGCAAGCGCGGCCCCGAGTTCGGCCTCGAAATCGTCCGTCCCGCCAGTGGCGACCGAAGGTTCGACATGGTGGACCGGCTGCGGCCGCGCGTCGATCTCGGCGAGCAGCTGGGACTCGAAATCGTCAACCGCCCCAACCGTCGCCGGAGCACTTTCCGCCGGCGTTTCCTCATACGCCACACGAAAATCGGCCGGGTCGAAATCGCCGAAATCCATGTCGACAAAGGCTTCCGCGGAATGTTCCACGCTGGCGGGCTCGGCGTATTGTGGTTCGGCGGCAGCGACAGGCGCCGCATATTCCGTGGGCTCAGGCGCCCAATGGGCTTCGACGGCGTAGTCGTTGGAATTCGCCGCATCGGCCACGTATTCGCCGTCGTCGAAATCGTCGTCTTCGCCGACGGAGTATTCCGTCGCGGCGAATTCGCGATCGAACCCCGCTTCGAGGTCCGCGTCGAGGGCCTCGTCAACGACATTCTCGGCGACTTCCTCGCCGCCGAACGCGCTCATCAATTCGCGTTCCAGGTCGATGGCGAAATCGTCGGCCGAACGCGCGGATTCCTCCCCGCGATAACCGGTGATGGCGGCAAGATCCGCGAGCGGATCATCGGACTTCTGGTACCGCGGACGCTGATTTGCAAAGACGCTTTGAGCCATTTCCCTCACACTCGCACTTCGGGTCGCCGCCGACGCCCGCTTGGGTCCCTACCAGCGCAATGTGGGCAAAAAGAGACAGGCTTTTCGCGGTCTAGCGCATCTCCTCCGGCGCGTCCGCGCCGACGATGGCAAGGCCGGACGCAAGAACGTCCAGAACAGCCTGCACCAGCCCCAGTCTGGCACGGGTCAATTCTGATTGGTTAACCTTGACAAAGCGTAAATCCGGATTTTCGGTCCCGCGGTTCCACTGCGTGTGAAAGGCTGACGCGAGGTCGTGCAGATAAAATGCGACGCGGTGCGGCTCGAGCGCGGCCGCGGCGGCTTCGACAAGGCGCGGCCATTCGGCCAGTTTCCTCACCAGCACAATCTCGCCTTCGTCGGCCAGGAGACCGGCATGGGCGGAAAGATCGGCGCGGGCGAAGTTCACGCCCGGAAACGCCTCCGTCGCCTGACGAAACACCGAATGGCAGCGCGCCGAGGCGTATTGAACGTAGAAGACCGGATTGTCCTTGGACTGCTCGGTCACCTTGGCGAAGTCGAAATCGAGCGGCGCGTCGGACTTGCGGAACAGCATCATGAAGCGGACCGGGTCGCGTCCCACCTCGTCAACCACATCGCGCAAGGTGACGAACTCGCCGGCACGCTTCGACATGCGCACCGGCTCACCGTCGCGGTAGAGCTTGACGAGCTGGCAGAGCAGGATCGTTAGCGCGACGGTGCCGCCCGAAAGCGCGCGCGCCAGCGCCTCCATCCGCTTGACGTAGCCGCCGTGGTCGGCGCCGAGGATGAAGATCAGCTTGGTGAAGCCGCGGCCGATCTTCTCCTTCATGTAGGCGACGTCGGCGGCGAAATAGGTGTAGGAGCCATCCGACTTCATCAACGGCCGGTCGATGTCGTCGCCGACATCGGTGGAGCGGAACAGCGTCTGCTCGCGATCCTCCCAATCCTCCGGCTTCTGGCCCTTCGGCGGCGGCAGCTTGCCGCGATAGACATGGCCCTTCAGCGTCAGGTCGGTGATGGCGGCACGGATGGCCGCCGCGTTGTCGGCATGCAGCGAACGCTCCGAGAAAAACACTTCGTGGCGGACGTTGAGTGCCTCGAGATCATCCCGGATCAGCGCCATCATGGCGCCGATGGTTCGTTCCTTGGCGATTTCGAGGGCCTTCGCACCGTCCATCGACAGAAGGGACGCACCGAATTCGGCCTTCAAGGCCTCGCCGACCGGCTTGAGATAGTCGCCGGGATAAAGGCCGGCGGGTATGTCGCCGATCTCTTCGCCGAGCGCCTCGCGGTAGCGCAGCAGCGCAGACTGGGCCAGCACGTCGATCTGCGCGCCGGCATCGTTGATGTAGTATTCCTTGGTGACGGCATAGCCCGCGAAATCGAGCAGGTTGGCCAGCGCATCGCCGACAACGGCGCCGCGGCAATGGCCGACATGCATCGGCCCGGTCGGGTTGGCCGATACATATTCGACATTGACCTTCTCGCCGCCGCCGAGCGTCGAGCGGCCGAACTGGTCGCCGGTGGAGAGGATGGCGCGCAGTACGCCCTGCCAGTAGGCGTCGTCAAAACGGATATTGATGAAACCCGGTCCGGCCACATCGACCGCCTTCAGGCCGCCCTGCGCCCTGAGCGCGGTGGCGATGCGTTCGGCGAGCGCGCGGGGATTTTCGCCGACCGATTTGGCCAGCAACATCGCCGCGTTGGTCGAGACGTCGCCATGCGCCGGATCGCGGGGCGCCTCGACAACAAGGCGTGACAAATCTGGGCTTCCGCCCTCTTTCGTTTTCAGTTCAAGTGTTTCGACCGCGTTCTTCACGCGTTCTGTGAAATCGGCGAAGATATTCATGGTGTCGGGACCGTTCATCCGGCAGGGCGAGCGACTGCGGCTAGACCAAATCGGGTGTGCGGTCAAACAGGCGACGGTGCTCTTTCAGCGCATAAGTGTCCGTCATGCCGGCAAGAAAGTCAGCGACATCGCGCGCCTTGATGGCATCGGTCGCCCGGTCGAGGCCTTCGCGCCAGCCTTCCGGCATCAGCCGCGGATCGGCGAAATAGGCTGAAAACAGGTCGCGGACGATGCGGTCGGCATCGGCGCGCACGCGCATCACATCCGGGTGGCGGTAGAGATTGGCATAGAGAAACGTCTTCAACTGCTTCTCTTCGCCGGCCATCGGCGCCGAAAAGGTCGCGATGGTATGCCCGGCCTGACGGATGTCTTCGGCGCTGCCGGGCCGCAACTCATCGACGGCGGCGCGGGCCGCGGCGATCACATCCTCGACCATTGCCGTGATCTGCCTTCGCATCAGTTCGTGGGCGGTGCGAACCGGGTCGAGCGCCGGGTAGCGCTCGCGCACCTGACGCAGGATCGTCGCGGGCAAGGCCACCGCCTCCAGCATCTCCAGCGTCAGCAGGCCGGAACGCAGCCCGTCGTCGATATCGTGCGTATTGTAGGCGATATCGTCGGCGATGGCCGCGCATTGCGCCTCGAGCGAGGCATGGGTGGAGAGGTCGAGCGGAAACAGCGCATCGAAGTCGAGGATGGCCTTGGGCACGGGCCGGCGCAGGCCCTCGCCCTTCGCGTCGGCCAGCGGTCCATTGTGCTTGACCAGGCCCTCAAGGGTCTCCCAGCTCAGGTTCAGCCCGTCGAACTCGGCGTAACGGCGCTCCAGCCGCGTGACGATGCGCAGCGACTGGGCGTTGTGGTCGAAGCCGCCCCACGGCTTCATCATCGCGTCGAGCGCGTCCTCTCCCGTGTGGCCGAACGGCGTGTGGCCGAAATCGTGAACCAGGGCGATCGCTTCCGCCAGATCCTCGTCGAGGCGCAGGGCGCGGGCCAGGGCGCGAGCGATCTGTGCCACTTCGATCGTGTGCGTCAGGCGGGTGCGGTAGTGGTCGCCCTCATGGGCGATGAAGACCTGGGTCTTGTGCTTCAGCCGGCGGAAGGCGGTCGAATGAATGATGCGGTCGCGGTCGCGCTGGAACGGCGTGCGCGTCGGGCTTTCCGTTTCGGCGACGAGACGGCCACGACTGCGGGCCGGATCGCACGCCCACGGCGCGCGCGGCCGGTAGCCGAAACCGATATCCGCCGGAAGGGTCATCGAACTCCCCGCTCCCTCCCCGTCATGCCGTTTGACTCGGGATGCCACCCTTCTTACCTATTCGTGCGAGATGACCGCAAGGTGAAGCCATGAACGCCCCCGTGCCCAGCCCGACCGTGACGATGACCGACAGCGCAGCGAAGCGGATTTCGAAAATCCTCGCCTCAGAACCGGGCAAGACCGCCCTTCGCATCTCGGTCGAGGGCGGCGGTTGCTCGGGCTTTTCCTACAAGTACGACCTGACCGACACGCGCAACGCCGATGATCTGGTGCTGGAGAAGAACGGCGCGACGGTTCTGATCGACGACATGTCGCTGACCTTCATGGGCGGCTCGGTCATCGATTTCGTCGATGACCTGATGGGTCAAGCTTTCAAGATCAATAATCCGAACGCCGTGGCAAGCTGCGGCTGCGGTACAAGCTTTTCCGTCTGACGGAAAATGAAAGGGCCGCGTCGCCGCGGCCCTCCCATGCCCCACCCCACCTTGATTGTCAGGCTTCGGCCGCCATCGCCGCTTCGCGCGCCGTATCGGCATCGCCGGACGCACCGTTGAACAGCAGGTTCAGCAGCACCGCCACGATCGACGCCAGCAGGATGCCCGAATCGATCAGCGGGTGAATGGCGTGCGGAAGCCACATCTTGAAGTCCGGCGCGACGAGCGGGATCATGCCGAAGCCGATCGCCACAGCGACGACGAACAGATTGTTGCGGTTGCCGGTGAAATCCACCTTCGACAGGATGCGGATGCCGGTCGCGGCGACCATGCCGAACATGACGAGACCGGCACCGCCGAGCACGACCGTCGGCAGGGCCTCGACCAACGCGCCCATCTTCGGGATCAGGCCGAGCGCGACCATGATCACACCCGCCGTCACGGTGACGTAGCGGCTGCGGATGCCGGTGACGCCGACAAGACCGACGTTCTGCGAGAACGAGGTGTAGGGGAAGGTATTGAAGATACCGCCCAGCACCGTTCCGAGACCGTCCATGCGCAGGCCGGCCGACAACATCGGCTGGGTCACCTTCCTGCCTGTCATGTCGCCGAGCGCCAGGAACATGCCCGTCGATTCGATCATGACAACGATCATGACCAGCACGAAGGTGGCGATCAGCACCGGATCGAAGATCGGAAAGCCGAAGTTGAACGGCAGGATCGGCGCGAACCAGCCAGCCTTGAGGACCTTGTCGAAGTGCATCATGCCGAGTGCCGCGGCGATGACGCCGCCGGAGACGATACCGATCAACACGGCGATGTTCTGGACGAAGCCCTTGCCGTAGCGCGCCACACCGAGCACGATCGCCAGCACTACCAGCGACAGATAGATATTGGATACCGGAGCATAGAGCGGGTTGTCCACCGAAGGAGCAATGGCGAGCTTCGGCGGCAGCGGCGGAATCGTCGAGCCGGCTGCGCCGGCCATTTCGGTCACCTGCTTGAGCCAGTCGGCCATCGCCGGATCGACGATTTTCGGCGAGGTCGGGCCAACGGGAACGCCGAAGATCCACTGGATGCCAATGCGCATCAGCGTCACGCCGATGACAAGGATGATCGACCCGGTCACCACAGGCGGGAAGAACCGCAGCATGCGGCTGATGATCGGCGCGATCAAAATGCCGATGATGCCGGCGCCGATGATCGCGCCGAAGATTGCACGGGCGCCGTCGATTCCGGGATGACCGATCGCGTAGGACACCATTGGCCCGACCGAGGCGAAGGTCACGCCCATCATGACCGGGAGCTTGATGCCGAACCACGGCGTCGCGCCGAGCGACTGCAGGATCGAGACGATACCGCAGACGAAGAGGTCGGCCGAAATCAGGAACGCGACCTGCTCGGGCTCCAGCTTCAGCACGCGGCCGATGATCAGCGGCACCGCGATGGCACCGGCATACATGACGAGGACGTGCTGGAGACCGAGCGTGATCAGGCGCGGCGCCGGCAGCATCTCGTCGACGGGATGCGTTGCAGACATGGATGGCTCCTTTCAATGTCCCCCGGTTCCCTTCCGGAGGAGCCGCCGCTAGGATCGCCCGCGTGGGTCACCGCGACTAACCTGCAATTTGTTGAAAGTGTCGAATCCCGATCATGCAAATCGCGACGTGGAACATCAACGGCGTCAAGGCGCGAATGGAAACGCTGTTGGCGTGGCTGAAGGAAGCCGAGCCCGATGTCGTATGCCTGCAGGAGATCAAATCGCAGGATGACCAATTCCCGGCGCTGGAGATCGAGGCGGCCGGCTATCACGTTGAAACGCATGGGCAGAAGGGGTTCAACGGCGTCGCGATACTGTCGAAATCGAAACCGGACGAGGTCGTGCGCGGTCTTCCCGGCGATCCCGCCGACGAGCAGGCCCGCTACATGGAGGCAGTGTTCTCCATCGACGGCGGCGCTATCCGCATTGCCTCGCTTTATTTGCCGAATGGCAATCCCATCGGCACCGACAAATTCAAATACAAGCTCGCCTGGATGGAGCGCCTGCACCTCCACGCCGAATCGCGGCTGCGGCTGGAAGAACCGCTGGTGCTGGCTGGCGACTACAACGTTATTCCGGAGCCGCGCGATGCGCGCCATCCCGAACTATGGACGGGCGACGCGCTTTTCCAACCCGAAAGCCGCGATGCCTTCGTCCGCCTCGTCAATTTGGGCTTCACCGATGCGGTTCGCGCCGTCACCGACGACACCGTCTATACCTTCTGGGATTACCAGGCCGGCGCCTGGCAGAAGAACAACGGCATCCGCATCGATCACGCGCTGCTATCGCCGGAAGCCGCGCGGCGGCTGGTCGCTGTGCGGATCGACAAGCACGTGCGCGCCTGGGAGAAGCCCTCCGACCACGTTCCGGTCGTGGTCACGCTGAATTTATAACAGACCGGCCGCCGCTGCTTTCCTTTTTCGCGTTCCGGCGTATCGTCATGTTCATGATCGGCAGGACAGGCATCTTCGTTGTCGCCATTGTCTCCGCGTTTGCGGCCGTCCCTGC
>WBZS01000909.1_pt2 | contig 26551 bp, 31 predicted proteins | sample 5204201 | NCBI WGS metagenome assembly WBZS01 (sample SAMN12344357, study PRJNA552823) | activated sludge metagenome | biome: Activated sludge suspended growth; feature: Nitrification reactor; material: Wastewater; isolation source: activated sludge from nitrification reactor of wastewater... | reverse complement strand
AGCTTCATAATCTGCGACGTGCCTTCGTAGATCGTCAGGATCCGGGCGTCGCGCACGAGACGCGGCAGCCCGGTCTCTTCGAGGTAGCCGCGGCCGCCATGCACCTGTACGGCTCGATAGGCGCAACGGTTGGCGGCCTCGCTGGCGTAAAGCTTGGCGGTAGCGGCGGCTTCGCTGAACGACTGCCCGGCCTCCTTAAGCGTGATGGCGCGCTCAAGCAGACCACGCGCCGCCTGAGCGTCGACGTGGATATCGGTCAAGAGCTCCTGCACGAGTTGATGCTGCGCGATCGGCTTGCCGAACTGCCGCCGCGATTGGGCATACACCAGGCTGAGTTCGAGCGCCACATCGCACACCGCGCATCCCGCCGCGGCCGCCGACAGCCGCCCATGGTCGAGGCTGTACAGCGCAATCCGCATCCCGCCGCCGACCGGGCCAAGGACGTTCTCTTCCGGCACGACGACGTCGTCAAGATAAATGTGCGAGGGTAGCGCGGCGCGCAGACCCATCTTGCCCTTCACCACTTCGGTGCGAACGCCGGGTCCCGGCTCGACCAGAAAGGCCGTGATCTCCGGTCCGCGTCGATCGCTGCCCACGCCCGTTCGCGCAAAGATCACCATGACGCCGGCCCGGGCGCCGTTGCCGATCCACATCTTGTGACCGCGCAGGCGCCAGCCGCCGGCGACGCGCGCGGCGGTCGTCGTCATCTCGGCCGGGTTCGAGCCGGCGTCGGGCTCCGAGAGCCCGAAGGCGGTCAGGATCTCGCCTCGGGCAATCGGGATCAAAAAGCGACGCTTCTGCTCCTCGGTGCCGTGCGCCAGCAGCGTCAGCCCAACCAGGCTGTTCTGGATCGACAGCATCGACCGAAACGACCCGCAGCCGCGTTCGATCTCGCCCATCAGCGTCGCGTACTCGCGCAGGCTCAGGCCCAATCCGCCCCACTCAAGCGGGATGAGCATGCCGAACAACCCGAGCGCGCGCATCTGATCGACGAGCGGCCAGGGGGTCTCCTCTCGCGTTTCGTACGCGCCGATGACGGGTTTGACCTGCTCCTCGACAAAGTCGCGAACAGACTGGCGCAATGCGGCAAAATCGATCATATTCACCTCTCACGAGCATCCGTCGGGAATGGTCGAACCGGGCTGCGCGGTCGCCGTCGACGCGCGGCCCTTCGGCCCATAGGATTCATCGCGGCATCCGCGTCAGGGGAGGAACAAGATGGACGACACGATCACGTCGCTGCTCATCATCGGAGCCCTCTTCATCCCGGTCTGCCTGGCCGCGATCGGGCTGGTCATCGCCTTCGTGCTGCTGATCCGCCGCAACACCAAACAGGCCGGGGGCTTAAAGACCCGTTGGGCGGCGATCGCGCAGACCCACGGCCTGACCTTCAATCCAGGGACGACCCTGGCAGATCCGTCGTTGAGCGGCACGATCGACGGTCTGACCGTCACACTCACGCCGACCCGCTACCAGATGGGCGGCAGCGGCATGAACTATTCGTACACGACCGCGTGGGTCCCGGTCGCCGCCGCGGGCGAACTCCTGATCGCCGATCGCAAGCGCAGCCACCATATGGGCGGCGTGGCGGGTGCCGAGGTCGCCATCCCTGAACCGGGTCTCGCGGCCACCCATCTTGCGCGCGGGAACCCGGACCTCCTCGCGGGTCTGCTCACACCGGAGTTGATGGCGCGCTTGAGCCAGAACGCGATCACGCACGTGCGCCTGGCCGAGAACCGTCTGCGCGTGCAGCGTCCCGGGCATCAGAGCGGTGAAGGGCCATGCCTGGATCTGATGCGGCTGGCCGCCGACCTGGCCCAGCGGCTCTGAGCCGCGTGCCGTCAGCGCAGGGCGTCGCGATCGGGTGTGCTCTCGGGAGCCGGGGCGACACGACCGTCGGGCCCGCTGAGCCGCCACAACCCACGATCGGTCTTCAAGTCGGCTTCGAACCACACCGGATTCGCCGGGATGCCCGTATCCGGAAACCAGAGGCGCCCTTCACGCACGACGATCAGCATGCCGTCGTCGTCGCCAACGGCCGCGAACACCCCGTCGGCATTGACCCCATAGCGTGAAGGTCCAAGTTGGGCCGTGTAGGCCGCGTGGGCGGCGGGCACCGCCGGGACCGCCACGCCGACCTCGCTGATGGCGTGCACGCCGGTCGCAGCGTCGAACCCGGCGCCGTCCGAGAGCGGCCGGCGTTGGCGTCCGATGAACTCACCGATGTTGCCGTCGGCATCCTTGAAATAGATCGCGTGCGACGCGAACGGCTCGTTGCGAAAGTCGGAACGGCCGTCGCGATCGGCGAGCGCCGGCACGCGCCGGGTCAACCAGTCTTTGGCCGCGGCGACCTGATCGAACGCGATGTTGAACGCGAAGTGGTACGGCCCATGCGCGGCGCCAACCCGATCTTCAGCTAAAAACGTCAGCCGCGACGCGCCGGTCTGCAGCGTCAGGGCCCGCTCCGAACGTTGGACGACGGCAAAGCCCAGTCGTTCCGTATAGAACCGCCGCTGAGCTTCGAGATCGCGGGCGAGAAGGCGCAGCTGTTGGATGAACATGGATGGTCAACCCCGGCGTGATCCGTCGGCGATCGCCATGCACGGCGGCGTCTAAGGAACCCGATAGATCACGTACTGGTCGTTATCGCACTGGAGCGTCTCCCACGCGAGCGTGTTCGGCTGCTCGCGGACGACGTATCCGACGTTGTACTGATGGGCGACGGCCGCGAGTTGCTCGGCGTTCAAGCCGTTGTAGGCCTCGCGGGTCGCGCGCTGGGCGTCAAAGAAATTACCGTTGAACTGCTCGAGCGCGCCGGGCGCGATCTGGGTGAAACGCTCCTTCCACGTGTCGTAGTGGATGGGCGCGAGCGCGATCATCAACAGCTCGTCGTGCGTGGCCAGAGTCGAGCGCTCCGAGAAGGTCCGCCAGTCGCTGTCGTACAGCCCCCACTTCTCGGGCGGCGTGATGAACAGGGCGTCACGCGGGGTCAACTCGCGCGCACACTTCTGGATCGACTCCCAGGCCCCGGTCGGCCCGTACGGGTAGAAGCCCGGGCGCCAGAGGCCATACGGCAGCACCACGCTCATCGCGCCACCGATCAGGCCGACGGCCACCACCGCCATCAGGCTCAGCCCCAGCGTCGCGTTACGGACGCGGCGCGCGAGACCCCAGGCCAGCGCCGGCACGATCGGCAAGGGCGAGGCCACATAGAGCGCGCGCAGCCAGAACAGGCGTCTGTCGGTGGGCAGCAACTCGAGGCGCTCGACCAGATAGCGCGCGAACCACAAGTGCGCAAAGATGTTCAGCCACATCCCGGCGCGGATCACCTGGAGCTGGTTGATCAAGTCGATCGGATACACCAGCACGGTGACGGCCTGCACGGCCACGATCAGGCCCGCCGCCAGGTTCATGCGCCCCACCGTGTGTTGCAGCGCATCGGTGCGCGCCGGCGCGCGCCGCCAGGCGATGACGAACAGCACGGCCGTGCTCAGGCCGCAGGCGCTGACGAACAGGATGTGCGGGATCGGCGACACGATCTCGAACAGGTTCGCCAGCGAGCCGCGCACGACGGCGTCGAACCACTCCGGGTTGTTCGCCACCTTGGCCGCCGGGCTGACGAGCCGCCAGATCAACACCGGGCTGGCCGCCGCGCCAAAGAGCGCCCAGCTGGCCAATGTTTTCAGCAGCAGGCGGCGATCGAACCGCGACCGGACGATCAACGCCAGCTGGTCGACCGCGAACATGGCCGCGACGAAGAGCATGGTGATCACGTGCACGTTGAAGAGCAGGCCGATCACGAGCCAGGCCAGCACCGGGCGGCCGCGGAGATAGAGCAGCACTGCCCCGAGCGCAAACGGCAGCGAGAACGTGCGATTGAGCAGGCTCCACTCGAAGATCGGGAAGCCGCCGAAACCCAGATGCGGCACCACGAACGCGATCGTGCTCAACAGCGCAGCGCGCGGGCTCGCAAACAACTCCATGCTCAGCTTCCATAGCAACCAGAAGCTGGCATACGTGGCCAGGATGTAGATCACGAACATCACGGGCTCGAGCACGCCGGCGCGCACCGCCGGCACGAAGGCCAGCCAGAAGTACGAATAGTTCTCGTTCCGCAATTCCAGGAAGGGGTCGTTCGGGTAAAGCGTCGGGTCCGCGTACTTCTTCAAGAACGGGATGTGCGCGTACTGGTCGAACGTCCCAAAGTAGTAGCCCAGCACCGCCAGCGTAACCAGCGTGCAGGCCAGAAAGAACAGGTGGCGCATCACCGGCCGGGATTCGACCTGCGCCGCAAGTGTGTTGAACATCGACCCGGATTGTACCCGGCTGCGCGGGGCGTTTTGTGCTGCGCATCTCCCGTCCCCAAAAGGCCGTCCAGCCCGATCCCGGCCGACCCGGGGCTTAAAGTACAATTCGCGCCATGAAACGCTTCATTGGACGAACTTCTATCGCAGTCAACCCGCTGTGCCTGGGCGGCAACGTCTTCGGTTGGACGATCGATCAGGCGGCGTCGTTCACGGTGCTCGACGCCTTTGTCGCCGGCGGCGGGGACTTCATCGACACGGCCGACGTGTACTCGGCCTGGGCCCCGGGCAACCAGGGCGGCGAAAGCGAGGCCATCGTCGGCGCGTGGCTGAAGGCCCGCGGCAACCGCGACCGCGTCGTGATCGCCACCAAGGTCGGCAACAAGTTGCCCTATGGCCAGGGCCTCCGCGCCGCGCATATCGCGCGCGCGGTCGAGGAGTCGTTGCGCCGGCTGCAGACCGACGTCATCGACCTGTATCAGGCTCATATCGACGACGACGAGGCGCCGCTCGAGGAAACCCTGCGCGCGTTCGACGACCTGATCCGCGCAGGCAAGGTGCGCGCGATCGGGGCCTCGAACTACACGGCCGCCCGGCTGCGCGAGTCGCTGACTATCAGCGCCGCGCAGGGCCTGCCGCGTTACGAGTGTCTGCAACCCCGCTACAACGCCATCGACCGCGATTTCGAAGCGGAGCTCGGGCCGCTGTGCCGCGCCGAGGGCGTTGGCGTGATCCCGTATTACGCGTTGGCGGCGGGCTTCCTGACCGGCAAATACCAGCGCAACAGCCCGGTGCCCGACACGGCCCGCGCCGGCGGGGTGCAGCGCAACTACTTCAACGACGCGGCCTTCGGCATGCTGGCCCGGGTCGAGGCCGCCGCCCAGACGCGCGGCGTCACCCCCGGCCAGATCGCGGTCGCCTGGTTGATCGCGCAGCCCGGCATCACGGCCCCGATCGCTTCGGCGACGTCGGTCGCACAGGTCGAACAATTGCTGGCCGCGCTGCAACTGGCGCTGCCGGCGGATCTGCTCGCCTGACATGCTGAGCGGCGCTGAACTCACCGACGCGATCCTGCGCGTGGCCGCCGGCTGGGCCGCGACCCAGCCCGACATCGTCGGGCTGGCGCTCGTCGGTTCGTGGGCCCGCGGCGCAGCGCGACCCGATTCCGACATCGACCTGATGGTGCTGACGCTGGATCCGGAGCGCTATCGCCGCGACCGCTCCTGGCTGACGGCCGTCGATTGGGCGCTCGTCGGCCTGCCGGTCATCGGCTGGCGCGACGCCGATTACGGCATGGTCTGGTCACGGCACATCACGCTGGCCGACGCGGTCGAGGTCGAGTTCGCGTTCGGCGACCCCGGCTGGGCCGCCACGGAGCCGATCGACTCGGGGACACGCGGTGTGGTGTCCGGCGGGCTACGCGCGCTATACGATCCACGCAACCTGTTTGCGCGTCTGCTCGACTCGTTCGCGACCGAGTTCGAGCCATGATCGCGCCCGGCGATCTCGAACGCCTGTTGGCCTTATATCCCGCGCTGCACGGTCTCCCGCCGGATCTCGCCGACCAGTTTCGGACGCAGGCCCAACCCTTTCAGGCGCCCATCGGCGCCGTGCTCTTTGATCAGGACGGGCCCTGCACGGCCTTTGTCTTGTTCCTCGAAGGCGAGGTCGAAGTCAGTCGGCCGAGCGCCAATGGGCGCGAGATCGTGCTCTATCGATTGCAGCCCGGCGACACCTGCGTGCTGACCCTGAACTGCCTCCTGGGTCCCGGCACCTACCCCGCGCGGGCCGTCGCCCGGCGCCCGATCGTCGGTCTGCGCGTGCCGTATCCGCTGTTCCAGCGCCTGCTTGACGAAGCGCCTGCCTTTCGAGCCGCGATGTTCGCGCTGTTCTCACGCCGTCTGACGCGCCTGATGAACCTGGTCGAGGGCGTGGCCTTCGCGCCCGTCGAGCAACGGTTGGCGCAGGCCCTGATCGAGCGCGGGCCCGACGTAACCGCCACGCACCAACATCTCGCCGACGTCGTCGGCACGGCCCGCGAGGTCGTCAGCCGCCAGCTGCGCATCTGGGCGGACGCCGGCCTGGTCGCCACCCAGCGTGGCGCCCTTCAACTGCTCAAGCCCGACATCCTCCAGGCCATCGCCGAGCCCCTCGGCGGCGAATAGCTTTTCACTCGAGAAACGGGCAAGAGGGCAAACGCCTGGCGGAGTCAGGCGTTTGCCCTCTTGCCCGTTTCTCGACCCCAACTGTGACCCAGGTCACAGACCGGCGGAGCCGGTCGCTGTACGCTGAGCGCATCAATCGCACACAGGAGAACTGCATCATGTTCAAAACCAACGAGGGCTCCATGGATCGCATCATCCGCGTCATCGCCGGCGTGGCCCTGATCGTGGTCGGGTTCACGGGCATCGTCCCCGGGATATGGGGCACGGTCATCGGCGTTGTCGGCCTGATCCCGCTCGCCACCGGCCTGATCGGCTGGTGCCCGCTGTACACGCTGTTCGGCTTCAGCACCTGCCCGATCGAGCAAAAGAAAGCCTAAGACCCCATCCCACGTCGTGTGCGCCAGCACCTGGCACACACGACGTGGGATTCCTTCCGGATGTATACTCCGCACGCATGGCGTATACGTTCGAGCCCGATCGCCCCGCCCTCACCGCCGATATCGTCGCCTTCAGTTTGCGCGACACGGCTGATCGCCCCCAACACCAGGCCCTGCACGTCCTGTTGATCCAGCGCGGCGCCCCGCCCTACAAAGGTCGTTGGGCGTTGCCCGGCGGATTCGTTCAGACCGGCGAGTCGCTCGAACAGGCGGCCCGGCGTGAACTGGCCGAGGAGACCGGCATGCGCGGTCTGTACCTCGAGCAGCTGTACACCTTTGGCGACCCCAAGCGCGACCCGCGCGGCTGGACCGTGACGGTCGCCTATGTCGCCCTCGTGCCCGAGACCGTCGCTGTACAGGCCGGCGATGACGCTGCCGCCGCGCACTGGTTCCCGGTGCAGAGCCTGCCCTCGCTGGCGTTCGACCACGCCGAGATCGTCCATTACGCGCTCCAGCGGCTGCGCAACAAACTCGAGTACACGGCCGTCGGCTTCGAGCTGCTGCCCGATGAGTTCACGCTCAGCGAGCTGCAGGCCGCGTACGAGATCGTGCTCGGTGAGACCCTCGACAAACGCAACTTCCGCCGACGCATCGACGAAGCCAACGTGCTTGAGGAATTGCCCCGCTTCAAATCCGAGGGGCAGGGCCGACCCGCGCGCCTCCACCGCTACCGCCGCGACGCGATCAAGGAAGTCAAGGCGCGGCGTCTCTTCCCGTAGGCAGCGCCGGCCGCAAATGAGCGTCGACCACCGCCGCCGCATCCCCCGAAAAGGCGGCTTGACAACAAGTGAGTTTTGGGTAAAATAGACACTAAAGGCGGCGAGCGCCTTTCTTTTGAGCAGTATTTAGTGTATCGACAACACTAACAGGAGACCGACCATGAATGCCGCTGCGCTGATCGCCGAGAGCACGCCCTACCTGACCTGGCTCGCCGAGTGGGAAGCGGGTTTGTCCGACAGGTCCTTGAGCGACGTGATCGTCGAGCCGGCAAAGACGGCCGTGATCTCGGTCGACGTGATCAACGGCTTCTGCCATGCCGGGCCGCTGGCCTCCGATCGGGTCAAGGCGATCATCGCCCCGATCACGCGGCTGATGACGGGCGCTTATGCCCTGGGCGTGCGCGACTTCGTGCTTACGCAAGACACGCACGATCCGGCCGCGGTCGAGTTCAGCAACTATCCCCCGCACTGCGTGCGCGGGACGGCGGAGTCCGAGGCCGTGCCCGAGTTCAAGGCCCTGCCCTTTTACGGTCTGATGCAGCGCTTCGCCAAGAACTCGATCAGCTCGACCATCGGCACCGGCTTTGCGGGCTGGCTCGACGCGCACCCCGACCTCGACACGTTCATCGTCGTCGGCGACTGCACCGATCTATGCACGTACCAGCTCGCGATGGGCCTGCGGCTGCGCGCCAACGCCGGCCAACGCCGCGACCGCGTCATCCTGCCGGTCGATTGCGTCGACACCTACGACACGCCGCTCTCGGTCGCGCTCGAGCTCGGCATCCAGCCCCATCCCGCCGCGCTCGTGCACCGCGTCTTTCTGCACAACATGGCCAGCAACGGCGTCGAGGTCGTCGGGAGATTGGGTGATTGAGTGACCGGGTGAGTGGTTGATCGGGCCGATCAGGCGGATCAGGCCGATCAGGCCGATCGGGCCGATCGGGCCGATCGGGCCGATCGCCAAATGAGGGTCTCATGGGCACGCTGCTCGCCATGATCGTCGGATTGCTGTTGCTGTACATCGCGTGGCTGCACATCCAGCTGTACATCAGCCGGCGCGTGATCGCGAATCTGCGGCAGACCACGGTGACGATCGCGCAGAAGCGGCCCACCCTCGACCCGCGGCCGATCCTGGCCGGGCTCGCCGGCCTGATCCTGTTAGTCTGGTTGTTGACGGCTTTGTGGAGCGCCTGAACATGGACGTGGTGGTCATCGGCAACGCCGGGGTCGACACCTGCGTGTACCTGCACGGCGATCGGGTCGACGAGTCGGTCGAGGCGAACTTCACGACCAACCTCGACGCGGTCGGGCAGGCCGGGGGCTACGCCAGCCGGGGCTACGCCGCCCTCGGCTACGTCACGGGCTTCATCGGCGCGCTGGGCGATGACGAAGCCGGCGCGCTCGTCCGCGCGCAACTCGCCCTCGAAGGCGTCGAACTGCGCGGCGTTTTCGCCGATCCCCAGGGCACGGCTCGCAGCATCAACCTGGTCTTTCCAGACGGCCGCCGCAAGAACTTCTACGACGGCAAAGGCCACATGACGCTCAGGCCAGACCTCGCGGCGCTGCGCCCGAACATGGCCGGAGCCCGGCTGGCGCACGTCAACATCCCCAACTGGGCGCGGCACCTGCTGCCGCTGCTGCGCGAACTCAGGGTGCCGATCGCCGTGGATCTGCAGGATGTGGTGGCCGCCGACGACCCGTATCGCGCCGATTTCGTCGACGCAGCCGATATCGTCTTCTTCTCGGCCGCCAATCACCCTGATCCAACCGGCCTCATGCACGCCTACTGGGCCCGCAATCCGCGTCTGACCCAGGTCGCGGGCATGGGGGCGCGCGGCTGCGCGCTGGGCCAGGCTGGCGTGATCGACTTCTACGCCCCGCCCGCGTTGGATTGGCCGGTAGTCGACACCAACGGTGCCGGCGATGCGCTGGCCGTCGGCTTCCTGGCCGCGAGCGTGTTGGAGAAGCTGGCGCCCGGCGATGCCGTCCGCTGGGGTCAGACCGCGGCCCGACGCACCTGCGCGCAGCGGGTGCCCAAGAAAGCGCTGGCGCGCCGCGAGGACCTCGAGCGATGAGGGCGGTGTGCACGACGGCGACCCCCAGATCCCGGACCGCCGTCCGTCCGGTAAAATGACCCCCACCTTGGAGCCCAGATGACGACTTTCGATCGCACCCGCCTGACCAACAACGCTTTCAAGCTGGATGTCGAGCGCATGCGCCAGGGCTGGTATTCAGACAAGTACTTCGAGAACATCAGCGCCATGCTGACCCACTTGGCGGCAAGCGGGTATCGCTATTCCGGGGGCGCGCCACGGTTGAATGCGCCGAACCTGGACGAGGTGGAGATCGGCAACCTCGAGGTCGAGATGCAGTGGTTCACGCGCCGACCGGGAACCACGATCGTGGTCGGCGTCGACAAGTGCCTTGAGATGTTGCGGCATTGCGCCGGACACTTCGACGAGGGCCGTTTCGTCAACACCTGGGACGAGCTCCAGGTCGAGGCGATCCACGACGGCGATGTGGTGCGCTACGCCGGCGATCCCAAGCGCGTGATGCCCGTCCTCCGCGCCCGCGGGCGCTACCGCGATTTCGCCCTGCTCGAGACCCCGACGTTGGGCATCCTGACGCGGGCCTCGCGCGTGGCCACCAACGTCTATCGCACCTTCGAGGCCGCGCGCGGCAAGCCCGTGCTCTTCTTCCCGGCGCGCTTCGATCTGCACGAGGTGCAGGCCGCCGACGGCTACGCGTACAACGTGGCGCTGCTCCGCTTCAATAGCGATTACGGCAACCGGCTCGGCGCCTTCATCAGCACCGATGCACAGGGCGACTGGTGGGGCGGCGCGGGCGGCGGCACGGTAGCCCATGCCGCGATCGCGTGCTTCTTCGGCGACACGGCCGAGACCATGCTGGCCTTCTGCGCCGCGCGCCCGGCGAACATCCCGCGCATCGCGCTGGTCGATTTCAACAACGACTCGGTCGGCGATTCGCTGGCCTCGCTCGACGCCATGTTCGCGCGCTACAAGGCGCTCAGCGACGCAGGCCAGGATGAAGAAGCCCGGCGCTATGTGCTCTACGGCGTGCGCCTCGACACCGGCGCCACGCTGCGCGACGTGTCGGTGCCGCCGCTCGGCGATACGGCGCTCGATCTGGGCGTGAACCCGCGACTGGTCTTTCTGGTGCGTCAGGCCATCGACAACGCCTGGACGCGCTGGGAGCTGCCCGAGGGCTGGCGCGCCCGGGCCCAGGAGTACTGTCGCAGCGTCAAGATCGTGGTGTCGGGCGGATTCACACCGGAGAAGATCCAGCGCTTCGAGAAGCTGGATGTGCCCGTCGACATCTATGCCGTCGGCTCGTCGCTGTTCGAGAACCACGGCGCGACGGTCACGGACTTCACGGCCGACGTCGTGCGGGTCAAGGTCGACGGCGTCTGGCACGACATGGCCAAGGTCGGCCGTGCGCCGTGCGACAACGCCGACCTCGAGCCAGTCGCCTGACCCTCAACGGAAAGCGGGCACATCGGGCCGATCAGCCCGATGTGCCCGCTTTCCGTTTGTGCGCGGCGCACGCCGCGGCTATTCGAAGTCGAAATCGAACATCGACTGGAACTTCAGCGCCAGCCCCAAATCGCCCTTGGCCTTGAGTTTTCCCTGCATGTAGGCTTTGACCGCGTCGAGATCGCCGTTGGACATCGCCAGGTAGTCCGCGGCGCTCGCCGTCAGAGTCAGGTTCGGGTTCTCAGCCGGACCCGGCTGGATCTCGAGCGCGCCATCGGAGATGATGAAGCGGGTCTGACGCGGCTGATCGCCCGAGAGATCGAGCTGGATCGTGGCGTGGATGCCCGCCGCCTTGTCGGGCAACCAACGCTGGGGCATGTCGGCAAGCAGCTGGTCGACGGTTGTGGATTTTTGCATGGCGCAGGCGTACCTTAGTCAACGGAACGGGCCGGTCGTGGACCCGCCCAACATTCTGAACTCGGAGTGTACAACAACTGAGCCCGCGCACTGTGCTTTCACGCCAAGTTTGCGGGTTTTGTCCAACGTCCAGGGGCCGCCAGAGCCTCAGGCCAGCGGAAACACGCCGAGAACCAGGTACGCGCAGAACCCGATGGCCAGCCAGGCCGCGGCCGGGTCGCTGCGGGTGCGATAAGCGTCATCGACCTCGGCCGGCGTCGGCGGCGCGCGGCGCGCCAGCACCTGCAGCGCCGCGAACGTCACGCGTGATAGGCCACCGCGATGCGCCCCCCACAAGATGTAGACGACACCGCCGATCAGCAGGCCGAGCACCACGGCCAGGACGCCGGTCGCGTTCGGGAAGAGGGCCAGCAGCCCCATGGCCAGCTTGGAGTCTCCGCCGCCCAACAGCTTGAAGATCCAGGCCGCCAGACAGACGCCCCAGATGACCGCGATCCCGCCCAGTTGCGCGAACCCCCAGACGCCCTCGGCGATCCGGGCGCCGGCGAGCACCAGCGCGAAGGCCATGAGCGGCAGGGTCAGCGCGTTCGGGACCCGCCGGCTGCGCAGGTCGGCGACACCGGCGAGCACCGCCACCGGCAACGCCGCGACCGCCGCGATCCAGTCGAGCCAATCGGTCGGCGGGAAGGCGCGCGCCACCGCGATACCGCCAACCACGGCCGCGAGCGCGAGCGCGGCCCACGACAGCCGATCGGCCACCGTTGCCGGCGCGACGGTCGCCGGCGCCATGGGCTTGGCCCCCTCGCCGCGATCGGGCTCCCCGCCTGAGTCAGGCGGCGCGATCGCGAAACCGACGTTGGGCACGGTGCGGATCAGGCGCTTGCCGCCCTTCAGCTCGAGCTTGCCGCGCAACCGATAGATCGTGTTGAGCAACGCGCGCATGTCGCTCCAATCCTGCACGGCGGTGGCCGAACGCCCCCACCCGATCTGCAAGAGCTCGGCATGCTTGACGGCTTCGCCCGGGGTCTGGAGCAGACGCTCCAGCACGCGCGATTCGACCTCACCAAGCGAGTGCACGCGGCCGTCGCGCGTCACCTTGGCCTCGGTCAGGTCGATGCTCAAGGCGTCGTAATGGACGACGGTTGGTGTGGCCTCGGCCAATCGCGGCGTGCGCCGCCGCAGGTGGGCCTGCACGCGCGCCGTGAGCTGCGCGTCGGTGACGGGCTTGACCAGGTAGTTGTCGGCGCCCAGGTTCAGACCGCGCAGCTGGTGCTCTTCACCGGCCTGCGCGGTAAGGATGACGACGTGCACGGCCAGGTCGTTGCGCCGCACGTGCGCGAGCACGTCGAAGCCGGTCATGTCGTCGTCGGCCAGACCGAGATCGAGCAGGATCAGGTCCGGCCTGAACGCCGTGAACTGTTTGAGCGCTTCCTTGCCGTTACGCGCGCGGGCGGTCAGGTATCCGGCGCGCTGCATGGCGAGCTCGTAGAAGCGGGCCGGGCGATCTTCGTCTTCGACGATCAGGATGCGAGGGGTGGCCATTGGCAATGAGGCGCGGCGCCATCAACCGGCGCGGCGCGCATCCTCCTTGAAGATGGGGTTGAGCGCGGCCGCCAGCTGATCGGGCCGGACGGGCTTGCGCAGCACGCCAAGACCGCCGCGGGCGCGAACGCCGGCCTCGACCTCGGAGCCCGTCTCGCCGCTGAGCAACCACACGCGCAGGGGCCGGCCGGCCGCGGCCGCGGAGAGCCGATCCCACACGGCCCAGCCATCGGCGTCAGGCAGACCGAGGTCCAGCAACACGACGGCCGGCCATGCGGCGGCCGCGGCCTCAAGCGCCCGCGCGCCGTTGACGGCCACGCGGTACGGAAGACCCAACCTGGTGAGCGCGGCCTTGAGGAACTGACGCACGCCGGCGTCGTCGTCGACGAGAAGGACGTCAGCCACGGTTGGCCTCCGCGCGCGGCAGGCGCAACACCCAGGCATTGCCGCGCCGGGCGCGCGGCGCGCCGTCGGGCTCGACGCTCAGGTCGCCGTTCATGGCCCGCGCCAGCTCGCGGGCGACGTACAGGTTCAGGCCGAGCCCGGCCTCGGGCCAGCCCCAGGCGCGCGGCACCGGTTGATCGGCGCGAAAGATCGCGTCGCGCCAGCGCACCGGGATGCGCGGGCCGGTGTCCGTGACCCGCACCGCGACGACCCGGCGCTCGCCGCGGGCGCTGACTTTGAGCCGGCCCGAGGGCGAGACCCGCGCGGCATGGCGCAGCACCGCGGTGAGCGCATCGCTCACGCGCTCCTCGTCGGCGTGCACGGCCGGCACGCGCGTCGCGCGCAGATCGATGAAGTGCCCGGCATGGTCGTGCTCGAAGATCAGGGCGAGCCGGCTGAGCAGCGCGCCCAGATCGCAGACGCGCAGATCGAGCGCCAGATCGCCGCCGACGATGCGCCCGCGCCAGCCAAGGTCGTCGAGCATGGCCATCAGCCGGCCCGAGTCTTCACGGATCAGGCCAAGCGCCTGATCGAAGGATTCGGCCGGCATGTCTTGCGTCAGCAGGTGCGCGAAGCCGTGGATCGTCTGCAACGGGGTGCGCAAGGCGTGCACGGCCGTGCGCATGAAACGCGGATCGAAGAAGGTGTGGTCCCGTTCGCTCATGCGCCCCTCCGTGCGCCCGCCACCGGCAGGGTGAAGTAGAAGCGCGCGCCCTGACCCGGCTCGGAGTCGGCCCACAGTCGCCCGCCGTGAGCGGTGATGATGCGCTTGCAGCTCCACAGCCCCATGCCGTGCGCCTTCGCGCGGCCGGTCGTGTCGGTGGTGACGCCGAACTCGAACAGCGTGTCGCGCGCCGCCGGATCGAAGCCCTTGCCGTCGTCGCCGATCTCGAACAACACTTCGCCGGCGTCCCGGCGCACGCGCATCCAAACCCGCAACGGCGAGCGGTCGCCGTTGTGCCGGACGGCGTTGGTCAGGATGTTGTCGAGCACGCGCAGCACTTCGACGCGCTCGGCCCAGACGTCGGGCAGACCGGGCGCGATGTCGAGCCGGAAGTCGACGGCCTGATCCTCCTGATACACCGCCATCAGACCGGCCGAGAGCTCGACCAGTTCTTCAACCCGCACGGCCTCGGGTGAGATCGGGCGATCGGGATCACGCAGATCCTCGAGCATCTCGCCGGCGAGCGCGATCTGCGCCCGCGCGCGCTCGACATCGGGCGAATCGCCGCCGACCAGGTCGAGCGCGCCGAGCGTGGCCGTGACCTTGTTGAGGACGTCATGGGCCGTGGTGCGGCTGAGCACTTCAAGCTGCTGGATGCCGGCGCTGAGCGCCTGCACGTCACGCGCGCGTTGCTCGGTCTCGTCGAAGCCGGCCAGCACCTGACGCGCGTAGCGTCCGATGTCGGGCAGCAGCGCCGCCGCGTCCTGCGCGCCGCGTTTGCGCCGCCAGCCGATCAACAGAAACTGCTCGACCGCCAGCCCGCGCGGGGCCCCGATCTTGATCGCGGCCAGCGCGCGCGCCTTGCCGTTGGCCAACGCCGCCCAGCGCAGGCTCGGGTTGTCGACCTCGACCTGCAACACATCCTGCTTGTGCGAGGCCAGTGCCTGGACCAGCGGATCGGTGACGGGCACGCGCGCGACCTGATCGAAGTGATCGACGCCGATGGCGTACGCGGCCTCGAGCTGGCTGGTGCGCGGATCGACCAGGTACGCGACAGCGCCCTCGGCGCCGACGACGCGCACGACGGCCTCGAGCAGATGGCCGAGCGTCTCGCGCCGGCTCCGGCGCAGCACCGTGGCCGCCATGATCGTGCCCAGCGGATCGTTCACGCGCGGTCGACCGCCGGCGGTGACCCGGCCGATCACCCAGCCGAGCATCAGCACACCTCCAGCTGCGATGAACCAGACCCAGGCGTTTTCAGGCTTGAGGAGGGAATCCAAATCCAGCGCCCCCAGGTTTCAAAGATATCGAGCGCCCATCGCCATGAGCGTTCGAGGACGATTCTCTTCGAGAATGGTTGGGCGTCAAGTGCGAAATGGGCATCAGGCCCGCGGCGTCGTTCGTCCGAGACGTGGTCGTGCACAGGTTCAAAGCGATGGGTCACCCTGGTCTCCATAAGACGTCTCCCACTTTCCAACACCTGATCCCGCTACCTCGCCAACCACCAGGCCGTGGTGAGGCTTGCGGTGACGGCCGAGAGCAATCCGGTGACGAGCAGCGCCAGCAGCACGCGCCAGCCGGGCCACGGGCGCCGCAATCGTGGCAGGGCGAGCACCGCGGCCGAGACGTTGTCGTCGGCGCCGCGACTGCGCGCCAGGCCGATAAGCGCGTGCACGGCCTCCTCGGCGTCGTTCGCGCGGAGCTGATCGCGCAACTCGTTGTCGCAGACGGTCGGTCGGCCGGTGCGACCGGCACGCGGCTTGACGAGGCCGTCGCTGCAGACCAGGACGCGATCGCCCGGCTCGAGCGCGAGACCCTGATTGGCGCGCGCGGCCCCCGCGTCCTCGCCGGCCAGCGGCCCACCGTGCAGGTACAGGCCGAGGTCCGGCTCGACCTCGACCCCGAGCCCCACCGCGCGGTCGAGCTCATCGGCTCGCGGATGGTGCCGGGCGTGATCGACCTGCGCCCTGCCCTCGGCGACTGCCGCGCGCCACCAGACGTGGTCGCTGGTCACCTGGATCAGACGGCCCGTCTTGAGCAGATAGACCCGGCTGTCGCCGACGTTGACGACGTGCAGGCGACCGTCGGCCACCAGCGCCGCGGCCAGCGTGCTCGCCAGACCCGCGCAGTCGGGCGCCCGCGCACCGGCGGATTGCACCACGCCATGAGCGACCCGCACGGCGTCGGCCAACAGCCCGGCGACGTCGCTCGCGGTCTGGCCGGCCAGATGCGCCAGCACCGTCTCGACCGCGAGGTCCGCGGCACGACCGCCGGCCGGCCCGCCGCCGACGCCGTCGGCCACGAGGGCCAGCCAGGCGCGACGCCCATCCTGCAACGTCACTTCGCCCGCGAACGCGCGATCATCAAAGCGCCGCCCGAAGGCCGCCAAGCCGCCGAGATCCGCGCGCGCATAAGCCTGGATCGAGATCGTCATGGTGAAGTCCTTTCAAAACATGAACGCGCGCCCTGCCATCGCCAGGCGGCGACAAGCGCCGCCACTGCGGCCCTTCGCCCCCTCGCCCCCTTCACGCCTGCCCCCAGACCCGCAGCCCGTTGAGCGACGCGCGCTGCTGGCCGCGGACGGTTTCCAGAAAGCGCAGCACCTCGAGCAAGCCGGCCCGGCCCGCGGGTTGCTTGGCCAGACAGCGCTCGCGCACAAAGGCATCGACCTCGGCCGAGACCCGCGGGTTCAGCGACGGGATCGGGGCCGGCGTGCTGTTGAGGATCTGGGAGGTCAACGAGTGCTCGGCCAACGCCGGGAAGGGCAGCCGCCCGGTGAGCATCTGGTACAGCAGGACGCCCAGCGACCATACGTCGCTGCGCGCGGCGTCGGCGCCGCGTTCGGGTGCGTGCTGGCCGCGCATCGCAAGCACCCGCTCCGGCGACATCACGAAGGTGCTGCCGGCCTGGTCCTGCTGTCGGTTGATCGGGGCCGCGATCCCGAAATCGATCAGCACCGGGTCCGGCGCCTCTCCCGGCGCGACCGGCCGTCGAAACATGATGTTGTCGGCCTTGATGTCGTTGTGGGCCTGGCCGCGGTCGTGGGCGTGATAGACCCCCAGCGCGATGTTGCCGGTCAGGTTGACGGCCTCGTTCAGGCTGAGCGGTCCGGTGCGTTGCAGGTGATCGTTCAGCGTGCCCCCCGCCAGATACTCGAGCGCGAAGAACCAGGGCGAGCCCGGCACGGAGACGGCGCGGGCCAGATAGCGGTCGACGCCCGGGCCTTCGAGCGGCAGGATGCGGATCACGCGCTTGTGGCTGAGCCGCTGCAGGATCTCGGCCTCCCGTCGCAGCGCGGTCTGCACGGCCTCGTCGGCGGCGTCGCCACGGAGCCGCGCGACCTTGAGCGCCAGCGGCAGGCCGTCGCGATCGTGCGCCAGCATCACCACGGCCATTCCACCCTGACGCAGGACGCGTTCGACGCGATACGGCCCCAGGATCTCGGTGGACTTGAGCGAGAGCATCGCGGGCTCCATCGCTTAGAAGTCGTTGCGCCGTGGGTCGAACTCGAGCTCGGCCTCGGCCGCCGGGCCGCGCGCCGCCACCAACGGCCGGGTCTCGCGGCCCGGCGCACGCCCAACACCCATAGGCGACCCGGCGCCCGAGCGACGATCCGCCGGGGCCGCCACGGCGACGGCTAACCGGAAGCGGAACTTGAGCCCGCCGCGTTCGACCTGGGCGAGCTCGATGACGTCGCCGTCGTGCAGGGCCACACGCTGGCCGAGGCCGGGCAGCCGCACGCCGTTGACGTAGGTGCCGTTGGTGCTGTCCTCGTCCTCCACCGACCAGCCCGCGCCGCCTTCGTCCTCATGCAGCGTGCAGTGCAGACCGCTGACCGGGCTGCGTTGGCGCTCGGCGTGGAAACACAGCTCGGCGTAGTCGTGCGAGCGCCCGATCGGGGTCTGGCCGAACAGATCGAAGCTGGTACGCGCGCCCGGGTCCAGGCCCTCGATCACGTCGAGGTATGCCAGCGGTGACCGGCGACCGCCGGCGCGGGTCAGGCGGCGATAGACGTCGGTCAGCCGGCGGCCCATCTGCTGACCCGCGGTCGAGACGGCGCCGCGGTGACGCCAGAGCCAGACCAGCGCGATCGTCATCAGGATCAGGATGAAGAAGAGGATCACCAGCGGCGGCGTCAGACCGCTCGCGCGGCAGAGCGCGTACAACGACTTGCCGATCGCGGGCAGGCCGCGGTAGGCCGTACAGGCATCGATGCCGGCGAAGGTCGCCTGCCCGCGGATCGCGGTCAGGGTCGTCTGACCGGTGGCATCGGTGACCTGCACCCGCAGTTCCACAGGTCCGGCGCTCTCGCCCTCCGCGGCCAGCTGTTCGCCGTAGGGCGCGGGGTTCCAGGCCCAGGCGTACGGACCCGGGCCCTCGAGCGCGCCCAGCGACACGTCGTTGACGAACAACTCGGCGCGATCGATCGCGGGCGCCCCTGGCGGGTTCGTCACATCGACGCCGATCAATTCACTGTTGAGGCGCCCGGCCTGGAAGCCGGGCTGATGCGACGTGAACGTGATCTGCGGCCCCGCGGGCACCGGCGCGAGATACGCGAGCGTGCCGGCGGCGTCTTGGGCGCCGGTCAGGCGAACGCCGACCTGATGCTGGCCGGGCGCAGCGGTCGGAGACGTGTAGGTCAGCCGATAGCCGTCGCGGCCGACGTTCCAGGCGCCGTACAGGCTCCGGACGGACTGCGGGCCGGTGTAGTGCACGAACAGGCCGGGGCGTGCGGCGCGGGCGACAAGCGCGCTCAGGCCCGTGTTGAGGTCGAGGCCGCGGCGCGTCAGGATGCCGTTGACGTTGACGCCGGCCGCGTCGAGCCGTTGGATCAGCGCCGGTTCGGGCCGATCGCGCCAGCCCGGAGAGAGCACGACAATCAGGCGTTGGCGCAGGGTCGACGTCGCGGAGGCGGCAAAGGAGTCGAGGGCGGCCTCGATCGCGGGCGTGATGGTCGGCGTGGCCCGCAGCGCAAACAGGTCGAGCGCGGCGACGAGTTCGCTTGCCGCACCGGTGGGCGGCTGGACGGCGATGGGTTGCGTGTCGTCCATGGCCCAGACCGCGGCGCTGTCGCCGGGCCGCATGTAGTCGTTGGCGAACAGCCGGATCGCGGCGCGGGCTTCCTCGAGCGTGGCCTGGCCGGTCTCGCCGGCGCGTTCGGGCTGCGCCCCGGCGTCGACGATGAAAGCCACCTGCAGGCCGAGCGACGCCGGCTCGACGGCGACATCGGTCAACAGCCGGCCGTCCTCCTCGACCTGCAACGCGGCAGCCGTGACGTTGGCGATCGGAGAGCGCGTCTCATCCAGGATGCGGGCGAAGAGCGCGACCCGCGGAAAGGCGGTCAGGTCGGGTTGCTCGGCCAGTTCGATCTGACGACCCGTGGGCTCGTCCTGCGCTCTGGCCGGCAGAGCGCCCAACACCAGACTGCAGACGATGGTTGCGAGGAGGGGGAGTCGATTGAGCTGCATGAAGTCACCTGCGAATGAGATGCAGTGTAGGCTTCGTGCCCGGAGCGCGATCCTCGAAGAGTCCTCGCGTGATTCCGCCCAAACCGACCAGAGTTCTCTAACCGTAAACAATCCCGGTTAGAGTTGCAATGTAACCGTTATCACCTAAAATATTCACTATTGAACTCAGAGATCGGCAGCCGGCCCGTGGCCGCCGAGTCCATCGTTCTGATATTTCATACATTCTTGGAGAACGACGATGCGACATAATACGCCCTATATCAAGATCGAGTCGGTTCCGGAATGCCCGAGCTGTGGCGCGGCGATGACGTTCGCCAAGCAGGTCGACGTGGCGAGCGATCGGCGCGCGCACTTCATCTTCCGGTGCAATTCCTGCTCGGCAGAGGCCAAGCTCTGGCGGCCTGAGTGGCAGGCCCTGACCGAAGAGTTCATGTTGATCGAGGAGTAATCCTCTCTCTTGCCTCACCACTGAGGCCATCCAAGACCATCGCTCAGCATCCGGGGGAGTGCGCGACGATACGCCCATGAAGAGATCATGGCGGAGTGTGGTTTTGGTCCTGACGTTGTGGGCTGCCCAGATCCCGGGCACTGCCCTCGCCGAAACCCAGACCTATATCGTTCAGCGCGGCGACACCCTGTATCAGATCGGCCTGCGCTACAACGTCGATTGGCGCGAGATCCAGAGCCTCAACGGCCTTGAAGGCGCCTGGATCTATCCGGGTCAGACGCTCCTGATCCCGGACACCGACCTGACCCCAAGCAGTGCCGCTACCCAACCCGAGGCGTCTCCCCCCGACCCGGCCGTCGTCACCGAGGTCGCGCCGGCCCGCACGCACACCGTGCAGCGCGGCGAAACCCTGTCATGGATCGCCCAGAACTACGGGGTCACCTGGCAGGATCTGGCGCTGGCCAACGGCCTCGCCAACCCCCGGTGGATCTACGTCGGGCAGGTGTTGACGGTGCCCGCCGCCGCCGTGGCTTCGGCCCCGGCGCCCGCGCCGACGACCGCGCCCGTCGCGACGCCGCTGCCGTCGTCCGAGGCTCAGCCTTCATCGAGCACCCGCAAGCGCATCGTCATCGACATCTCCGAACAACACCTGTGGGCCTATGACGGCGAGACCGAGGTCTACAGCTTCGTCGCCTCGACGGGTTTGCCCGGGCTCGACACACGGCCCGGTGTGTACAGCGTGCTCGACAAGATCCCGAGCGCCTGGGGCGGCAACTGGGGCATCTGGATGCCGGATTGGCTCGGCATCTATTGGGCCGGCTCATTGCAGAACGGCATCCATTCGCTCCCGATCCTGCCGGACGGCTCGCGCCTGTGGGACGGCTATCTGGGGACTCCGGTCTCGTATGGTTGCATCATCCTGGGCGTGACCGAGTCGAAGCTGCTCTACGACTGGGCCGAGGTCGGGGTGCCGGTCATCATCAACCCCTGACGGCAGACAGCGAACCCTGCGCGCTCGCGAGCGCCTGCTCCCCCACCCGCCGCAGTGCGACGCGTAGCTCGTCGCAAGCCTGCACCGTGAAGTCGCAGCCGACGGTGAGCAACAGACGCGCGATCCGGTCCAGGTCGTCGACGTGCGCCTGCAGGCGGACGCCGCCGCGCACCGACGTCAGCAGGGCCGCGCCCGGTGGGACCCGATCCTGCGCCTGATCGAGCGTGGTCTCGAGCAGCACGTCCACGGAGTGACCGCGACCGCCGAGGGCCAGCGTGCGCAACACGGTCTGCAGCGCGTTCGGCTGGCGGCGTCTGCCGATCGGGCGATCGGTGACGTTCGCCCTGACGATCCGATCCACCCGGAAGACGCGCGTCGCCCGACGCAGATGACAGTGCCCCACCAGGTACCACCGCCCCCAGTGATGCACCAAACCAAAGACCTCGACGTCGCGCTCGGTGTCCTGCTCGCCTGAGCGATAGGCGATGTGCACCCGCCGTCGCTCATGCGCCGCGGTGGCGACATGCAACAGGATGTCGGGATCCGGCTGATCGAGTGCCGGCGTGCGGGTGTAGGCCACCACCGACTGTAGCGCCCGCAGACGCCGGCGCGGCGCCTCGGGCAGGACGCGCTCGATCTTGGCGGACGCGCCCTCGGCCGCCAGCGGATCGACGAGGCCCTGTCGGCGCGCGGCCAACAGGCCAAGCACGACAGCCAGGGCCTCGTCGTCGCTGAGCATCAGCGGCGGCAGACGCGTGCCCGGGCGCAGGGCATAGCCCCCCTCGGGGCCGCGCTCGCCTTCAACGGGCACGCCGAGATCCTGCAACATCGTGATGTAGCGGCGCACCGTGCGCCGGTCGACCTCGAGCCGGGCCGCGATCGCGGCGCCGCTGATCCCCGGACGACTCTGCAACAGTTCCAGGACGGCCAGGACGCGGGTGGTCGGATGATACATTCGGCTTCCTACTGTATAGGGCGTAAATCGCCCTAATCATAACCTAGACTGAATGAGATCGACGCCCCAATACGGCCCATAAGGAGACACGCACATGCTAAGAGGACTCACCACACTTCGCTTCCACGCCGCCGATCTTGACGCGGCCAAACGCTGGTACACCGAGCTGCTGGGCATCCCGCCCTACTTCGAGCGCCCGGGGTACGTGGAGTTCCGCATCGGCGATCACGAACACGAGCTCGGGCTGCTCGACAGCCGGTATCGCGGCCAGCTCAGCCAGGGCGGTGCCGAAGCGTCCGGCTCAGGCGGCGCCGTCGTCTACTGGCACGTCGACGATCTCGCCGCGGCGGTCGAGCGCGCCACGGCGCTCGGGGCGCGCGTGCACGAGCCTGCGCGTGAGTTCGGCGAAGGCTTCGTGGGCGCGTCGGTGATCGATCCGTTCGGCAACATCCTGGGTCTGATGTTCAACCGCCACTACCTCGAGATGCTGGGCAACGCGCAGCCGGCACAGGCTCATTGAGCACAACGGGGAGGTGATCCGTTCCCATCACTGCGCAACGCACGGACGGGGGCGAAGTGTGGGAGCACCACCCTTCGCCCCCGTCATCACAGGAGCACACGCATGAAGAAGTCAATCGTGGTTTACGTCGGAGAAGGTCTGGCGGATTGGGAGGCCGGCTATGCGCTTGCGGGTCTCAACAATCCGGCGTTGTTCGGGCGGGCCGAGCCGCCCTTTAGCGTGCGGTATGCGACGAGCGACGGCGCACCGGTGCGCACGATGGGCGGGATGACCGTGCAGGCCGATCTGGCGCTTGCGGACGTTGATCCGACGGCCAGCGCGCTCTTGATCCTTCCGGGCGGCAGCGGCTGGGACGAGGGCGGGCACGGCGCCGCGATCGACCTGGCGCGGCGCTTCCTCGACGCCGGCGTGCCGGTCGCCGGGATCTGCGGCGCGACCGCGGGCATGGCGCGCGGCGGCCTGCTCGACACCGTCTCACATACGAGCAACGCGGCCGAGTATCTGCAGGCCACGGGCTATCAGGGCGCCGCGCATTATCGCAACGAGCAGGCCGTCACCGACGGCGACGTGATCACGGCCAACACCACCGGGTCGGTGGCCTTTGCCCAACACATCTTCAAGCGGCTCGAGCTCGCCAACCCGGCCGTCATCGACGCCTGGGCGGATCTTTTCACGACCGGTGACCCGGTGCACTATGGGCGGCTGATGGCGCTTGCGGGAGGTTAGTGGGAGGAGGGAGGAGGGAGGAGGGAGGAGCGAAGAGGGAGGAGGGACTGTTTTGCCCTCTTCCCTCCTCCCTCCTCGATAGCCTATGCCTAATCCGTCGCCAGCCCTTCGGCCACACAGCGCTCGACGACCTGCCGAAGTACGGCCACGGGTTGGGCGCCGCTGACGAGGTAGCGGTTGCCGAAGATGAAGGCGGGCACGCCGCCGAGGTTCTGGTTCTGGGCCCAGGTCTCGTCACCCAGGACGGCCTCGAGGTGCTCGGGCTGATCCAGCGCGGTATCGAAAGCGGCGGCGTCGAGCCCGACCTCGCCCGCGATCTCGCCCAGGATGGCGCGCTCGCCGATGTGGCGACCCTGTTGCCAGTAGGCGGCGAACACGGCGCGATGAAAGGCCTCACCGGCGCCGAGCGCATCGGCGACGCGCGCACCGACGTGCGCCAGACGCGTATCGATACCGAAATCCAGGTCCGGGTGGCGCATCTCCAAACCGAAACGATCGCGCGCGGCCTCTTCCACCATCGTGCGGCTCGACAGGATCTTGGCCCGCAGCGCCGCTTCCTGAGCCGGATCGCGCTGCGGCGCTTCACGCGGGCGCAGCTCATACGCGCAGCGTGAAACCGACAGCGTGTGCGTGCGGGCCACGGCATCCAGCCCGGCCAAGCCCATAAAGCACCAGGGGCAGACGTAATCGGAGAAGACGGCGACGGCGACGGTGGGCATACGAGCTCCAAGGAAAGAAGAGCGAGGGGCGAGAAGCGAACGCTCCTCGCCCCTCGCTCTTCGCTATTCAGGCAATTGCCAGTCGATCTCGGGCCGGCCGGCCTCGCGCAGCGCGGCGTTGATCTTGCTGAACGGGCGGCTGCCGAAAAAGCCGTTGTTGGCCGAGAGCGGCGACGGGTGAGCGGATTGAATGATGACGTGGCGCGTGGTGTCGATCAAGGGCGCCTTCTTGCGCGCATACGCGCCCCACAACACGAAGACGACCCGGTCGGTCTTGGCGTTGACGGCCTGGATCACGGCGTCCGTGAAGGTCTCCCAACCCTTGCCGCCGTGCGACGCCGCCTGCCCGGCGCGAACCGTCAGCACGGCATTGAGCAACAACACACCCTGCTCGGCCCAACAGGTCAGATCGCCGTGCGACGGGATCCGGCAGCCCAGGTCGTCACGCAGTTCCTTGTAGATGTTCTGCAGCGACGGCGGCGGCGGGACGCCGCGCCTCACCGAAAAGCACAGGCCGTGTGCCTGGTTCGGGCCGTGATAGGGATCCTGACCCAGGATCAACACGCTGACCTTCTCATACGGCGTCAGGTGCAGGGCCGCGAACTCCTGCTCTTTAGGCGGGTAGACCGCGCCCTGCTGTCGCTCGGCGATCACGAACTGACGCAGGGTCTTGAAGTACGGTTTCTCGGTTTCCTGGAGCAGGATCGGTCGCCAGGAGGTCTCCATGATGTCGCCCTCTACGAATGCATGGCGGACCGCAGACCGCGGGCCGGGTGCCTAACTATAGACGAAGGACGGCACTGGATCGAGGGAAGCATTCGTCGTTCGTCCCGGGTCTAGCCTGTCGCTTCGCCAAAGAAGGCCCGCAGGCGGCGCAGCTCGGGGCCGGTGAACGGGTCGGCGGCGGCGGGTCCCCAGTCGGTGTCGTCGTGGATGTCGACCCAGCGGACCTCGACGATGCCGTAGATCGACGAGGCCTCGACCTCGGGCTCGTAGCCCGGCGCGGCCTCGCCCGAGAGCGGCGTGCACAGATACATGCGCCGGCGCGTGTACGTGCCGGGCTGGGTGTAAGGCTCATCGAAGACCAGGCCGTCGACGCGCACCTCGAGCCCGGTCTCTTCACGCATCTCGCGCCGCACGCACTCGATGTCGGTCTCGCCGGGCTCCATGCCGCCGCCCGGGAACAGCCAGTACGTGCGGCCGTCGTCGTGTTCCTGATGCCGGATCAGAAGCACGCGGCCGTCGGCGACGATCGCGCCCTGATAACGCACATCGCGGATGAGGGTCATGCGGAATCTCCCGTAGGCGCCAGACGCCCGGCCTCGTCGAGCGCCAGTTCGAGCATGGCCGAGATCGTGGGATCGATCGGCCAACGCGTGTCGATCGGGTGCAGGCGCACTGTGGCGGTCGTGACGGCGCCGTCGGGGGCCAGCTCGAGGGTGAGTTCACCCAGCGCCTCGACCAGCGCGCCGGCGTGCGCGATCACGATCCGGCCGACGCGCGCGGGCGTCTCCAGCACGGTGTGGGTGTGCCCGCCGACGATGGCATCGAGATCGACGCCGGCCTCGGCCAGGCGCCGGTCGGTGTCCTCGTCCGGCGACATCCAGTGCGCGACATCGGGCCCGTAGGCGTAGCCGAGATGCGAGAGCGCGATCACGGTCGTTGCCCCCTGCTCGCGCAGCGCCGCGGCCTCGCGCGCGACGGCCGCGACCGGCGACTCGTAAACGGCCGACGTCGCAAGCGCGTTCGCCAGCATCACCGACGACACCCCGATCAGGCCCAGGCGCAGGCTGCCGACCTCGAGCATGAGCGAGGGCGACGTGCCGGGCCAGGGGCCGCCGGCAACCGATGCGATGTTGGCCAGCAGAACCGGGAAGCGCGCGGCGGTGACCCAACGCGAGAACGCCAGCGGGCCCCAGTCGGCGTCGTGGTTGCCGGGCACCAGCGCCTGGACGCCCATGGCCTCGAGCACGGGCAGGGCCACGCGCCCGCCGGTCAACGCCGCCGCCGGGATCGTGCGATCGACGGTGTCACCGGTGCAGACCAACACGCTGACCCCACCCTCGGCCGCGACGCGCGCGCGGACCTGCGCGACGGCGCTGAAGGCGCGCGGCAGGCGATCGAGCCGGCCGTGCAGGTCGCCGAGATAAAGAAGGGTCAGTTGCATAGAGAGATCGATCTCGGGAATGGCCGGATATGGCCGCATATCGCCGGGAGCGGGATATCGGGCCGACGTGGATCAGTTATTCGACGCGGACGTGAAGCAACAACACCTGACCGTCGTTGGTTTCGACGGCGCGAGCCGCCACGATCGCGGCCTCCTGGGTCAGGCCTTCTTCGTTGCGATACTCGAGGTTGCAGGCGCGCCCCGAGTTCCAGGCCTTCCAGCAGCGCTCGACCAGCGCCGGCCCGTTGAAGGTGCGCAGACGCGTGACCGCCACGCGCGGCAACGACGGCCCTTCGGAGAACGACAGCGCCCAGGTCTCGGGCGGCGCTTCAAAGGTCGGGGTCGGGCCCTCGATGATCGTGATTTTCTCG
>WBZS01000967.1_pt1 | contig 26584 bp, 20 predicted proteins | sample 5204201 | NCBI WGS metagenome assembly WBZS01 (sample SAMN12344357, study PRJNA552823) | activated sludge metagenome | biome: Activated sludge suspended growth; feature: Nitrification reactor; material: Wastewater; isolation source: activated sludge from nitrification reactor of wastewater... | reverse complement strand
CAATGCGCGCTTCGGCGACCCCGACGGGCAGGTCTCGCTCGCCCGGTTGGTCACCCCCCTCGGCGGCCTGCTGTATGCCGCCGCCACCGGCCACCTCGACGACCTGGACGATCTGCACCACCGGCCCGAAGCAGCCGTGGTCGTGGTCGTGGCGGCTGAGGGCTATCCGGTGGCTCCGGTGACCGGCGGGGCGATCAACGGGCTGGCCGAGGCGGCGTCGGTGCCGGGGGCTTGGGTGTTGCACGCCGGGACCCGCCTGGCCCTGGATGGCGAGCTCGTCTCAGCGGGGGGGCGCGTGCTGGACGTCATGGCCATGGGGGCCGGCCTCGCGTCGGCGAGGGAGACGGCATACCAGGCGGTGTCCTTGGTGCGCCTGGACGGAGCCCACCATCGGTCCGACATCGCACTCGCAGCAGCGCGCGGTGAGATCCACATCCCAGGGAGTGACACATGAGCGACGCGACGGCCCTCGTGCTGCCCGGCTACGAGCACGTCTACTCGGGGAAGGTCCGCGACCTCTACGCCCCGCTTGACCCCGTCTCGGGGCAGCCGCGCACCGACCAGGTGCTGTTGGTGGCCTCCGACCGGATCTCGGCGTTCGACTACGTGCTCGACACGCCGATCCCCGACAAGGGGAAGGTGCTCACCCAACTGTCGCTGTGGTGGTTCGACCGGTTGGACGGGGTGGAGAACCACGTCGTGTCGACCGACGTGCCTGCCGCGGTGGCGGGGCGTGCGGTGCTCGTGCGACGCCTGGAAATGATCCCGGTCGAGTGCATCGCCCGGGCCTATCTCACCGGGAGCGGCCTGGCGGAGTATCGCCGTGCCGGCTCGGTCTCGGGAGTGCCCCTGCCGGCGGGCCTGGACGACGGTTCCCGCCTGCCGGTCCCGATCTTCACCCCGACGACCAAAGCCCCCATCGGCGAGCACGACGAGCCGATGACGATCGAGCAGGTCCAGCATGTCGTGGGCACTCAGGTGGCGGCCCGCATCGACGTCTTGGCCCGGCGAATCCTGGCTCGTGGCAACGAGATTGCGTCGGCCAACGGCATCATCATCGCGGACACCAAGGTCGAGTTCGGCATCGACCGGACCCGGGAGGATCACACTGGCGGACCGCTCATCGTCCTGGCCGACGAGGTGCTGACCCCCGACTCGTCGCGGTTCTGGCCGGCCGACCAGTGGCAGCCGGGCCGGTCACAACCGTCTTTCGACAAGCAGTATGTCCGCGACTGGCTCACCTCACCGGCCAGCGGCTGGGGCCGGGCTTCGGGCGAGGCTCCGCCGCCGCTGCCGGACGAGGTCGTCGAGGCAACCCGCGCCCGCTATGTGGAGGCCTACGAACGGATCACCGGCCGCACGCTGCCGTGAACCCGACTGACCACGACGAACGAACAGGGGAACGACGATGACGCAACAGCCACCTCAGCCAGGCACCAGTGCGACTCCCGTGCGGTTCAAGGTCCGCCAACGCCTCACCCTCATGGTCAACCGCTATGAGATCCACGGGGTCGACGACGCTGGAGTCGAGACCCAGTTGTGGGCCCTCGCCGAGCAGAAGCGCCTGGCGTTCAAGGAGCAAGTGACCTTCTACGCCGACGCAGAGAAGACCCGCCCGGTCTTCGGCTTCAAGGCGCGCAGCCTCATGGACCTCGGGGCGACCTACGACGTGACCGATGCCGACGGCCGGCCGATCGGGTGGTTCAAGAAGGAGTTCGCCCGGTCTCTGGCGCGCTCGACCTGGCTCCTTGGCTCTCCGACCATTCAAGCGACGGGCACCGAGCGCAATGCGAAGGTTGCCGTCCTGCGCCGGGTCTGGGAGTTCATCCCCATCGTGGGTGAGATCCCGGTGCCGTTCCTCTTCCACTTCGACTTCGTCACCGAGGACGGCCAGAACGTCATGTCCAGCGTCAAGCGCCCCTCGCTGAAGGACGTCTACGAGATCACCGTGTCGCCGACGTCCTCGGGGGTGCTCGAATGGCGGGTCGCCGCCGCGATGGCGGTCGCGCTCGACGCCCTCCAGTCCCGCTGACCCCGAGTCCCCGACTGGGTGTATGCCGTCCGCTCAGGCGTCGTAGGTTGTCGTGCCGTCCACACGGGGGACGGGGTGCCACTGGCCGTCAGCTGCCGAAGCCACCGCGGCGTCCGCGGCTGCCGCGGCCGCCCACCCGTCCGACGCCGACGGTGCCAGCTGCGCTTGGGTGTGCACCGACCGCAGGAACAACTGTGCTTCGACGACCTTGAGATCGTCGAACCCCATCGGCACGCCCGGACCGGGTTGGAACCGCGCGAAGTCGCCGTGCCGTGGGCCGGCGAGCGCAGTGGTGTAGCCGTGCTCCGGCCCGTTGCCGGTGGTGCTCACCAGGCAGGTCTGCAGCTCGTTGAGCTTCTCGAAGTTCCACCGGATCGACCCGGCCGTCCCGTAGACCTCGATGACGTATTCGGAACGCGGGCCGATCGAGACCCGCGAGGACTCCAGCGTGCCGACCACCCCGTTGTCGAACCGGGCGAGGATGCCGACGTAGTCCTCGTTCTCAACGGGGCCGCGCTCGTCGCCGATCTCGAAGCCACCATGACCGACGCCAACCTTCGTCGGAATGGGCCGCTCCTCGATGAACGTCGAGCTGAGCGCGGTCACCGACGCGATCCTTCCGACGAGGAACTGCGCGAGATCCATGCCGTGTGACATGAGGTCCCCGACGACGCCGGACCCGGCCCGGGCCCGGTCGTAGCGCCACGTCAACGGTCCATCATGCGCCGAGGCGTAGTCGGCGATGAGCCAGACGCGGATGTTGGTCACCCGGCCCAGGGCACCGTCGCGGATGAGTTGGCGGGCCCGCGCGACGGCCGGAGCATGCCGGTAGTTGAACCCGACCGAGGTGACGACACCGGCGGCTGCTGCCGCGCGGGCGATCTGCGCGCTCTCGTCCGCGCTGACCCCCATCGGCTTCTCGATCCAGAACGGTTTGCCGGCGGCCGCTGCCGCCAGCGCGATCTCCTTGTGCAGGAAGTTCGGCGAGCAGATGGACACCACGTCGACCTCGGGGTCGGCCAGCAGGTCGCGGTAGTCAGCGCTGGTGCGGACGAAACCCAGCTGGGTGGCGGCATACTCGCGCGCCTCGGGCACTGGGTCCGCGGCGTGGACGAGGCGGGTGCGGACCCCGAGGTCGGGGTAACGCATCGGGGCTGCGAGGTAGGAGGTCGAATGCAGGCGACCCATCCACCCCATGCTGATGACGCCGATTCCTAGGTCACGCACGAGGTTCGTTTCCCTTACAAGTAGTGACGCTGTGCGGTCTTCTCACGGACATACTCGGCGTATGCCGTCTGCGTGCTCTCAAGGGCACTCACCTGCGACACGGGGACGTCCCACCACGCGGAGCCGGGTGGGTTCGGGCCGTAGAGATCGGTCTCGATGTAGAGCACGGTCGTGTGGTCGGACGCGGCGGCCGTGGCGTAGTTGGCCCGGAAGTCCGCGATCGTCGCGCACCGCAGGACGTCCGCGCCCCAACTGGCCGCGTTGGCGGCCAGGTCGAAGGGCACGTTCTCCCCGTCCAATCGACCCGAGGTGCGGCTTCGCATCCGGTACTGCGTCCCGAAGCGCTGCGAGCCGCGCGACTCCGACAGCCCGCCGATCGAGGCGAACCCGTGGTTCTGCAGGAGGACGATGATGACCTTGACGCCCTCGGACACGATCGTCGCGATCTCCTGAGGGAGCATCTGGTAGGTGCCGTCGCCGACGATGGCGACGACCTCGTGCCCGTCGCCCAGGGCGAGCTTGGCCCCGAAGGCTGCGGGGATCTCGTAGCCCATACAGGAATAGGCGTACTCCACGTGATACTGCACGGGAGTCGTTGCCCGCCAAAGACATTGGAGATCGCCAGGCATCGAGCCCGCGGCATTGATGACGACGTCCTCTGGCCGCATGAGCTCGTTGAGGGCGCCGAATACTTCGGTCTGGGCCGGTAAGGGAGTCTGGTCCCGGTGGTAGCACTCGTCGACCACGCGCTGCCACGCGGCATCCAGGTCCACCGCCTCCTGCCGGTATGCTGCGTCGACCTCCCACCCGTGCAGGGCGACGGTGAGGGCGACGAGGGCCTCCTGAGCGTCAGCGACGAGCATCGTCGCGCAGTGCTTGGCTGCGTCGAAACCGAGAGTGTTGACGTTGACGAACTGGACGTCGGGGTTCGCGAAGATCGTGTGGCTGGCCGTGGTGAAGTCGGAGTAGCGAGTCCCGATGCCGATGACGACATCCGCTTGCCGGGCAAGGGTGTTCGCGGCAGACGTGCCGGTCGATCCGACGCCACCGACGGCGCTCGGGTGGTCCCAGTTGATCGCTCCCTTGCCGGCGTGGGTGTCGGCGACGGGGATGCCGGTCGCGGTGGCGAAGGCCCGCAGCTGATCGGAGGCACCGGCATACACGACGCCGCCTCCGGCCACGATGAGGGGACGTTTCGCGGCCCGGATGACCTCGACGGCGCGGGCGAGCGCGGCATTCTCGGGGGCAGGCCGACCGACGTGCCAGACCCGCTTGCGAAACAGCGCAATGGGCCAGTCGAAGGCCTCCGCCTGGACGTCCTGCGGGAGGCAGATGGTGACGGCGCCGGTGTCGGCAGGGTCGGTAAGGACCCGCATCGCGCCGAGCAACGACGGGATGAGCTGCTCGGGCCGGTTGATCCGGTCGAAGAACCGGGAGACCGGGCGGAACGCGTCATTGACCGAGACGTCGAGAGTGCCGGGGTCCTCAAGCTGCTGGAGCACCGGATCCGGGTAGCGCGTGGCGAACTGGTCCGACGGAAGGAGCAGGACGGGGATCCGGTTGGTCGTTGCCAGCGCAGCGCCGGTGACCATGTTGGTGGCACCCGGACCGATCGAGGTCGTGACGGCCATGGTCTGGAGCCGGTTCTTCGTGCGGGCGAAAGCCGTCGCGGCGTGGACCGCTCCTTGCTCGTTGCGGACCAGCAGGTAGGGCAGCCGCTCACCCACCTCACCGGCCTCGGCCGCGGTCTGGTCCTGCAGCAGCGCTTGGCCGACGCCAGCGACGTTGCCGTGGCCGAAGATGCCGAACATCCCTGTCACGAGCCGCTGTTCGACGCCATCGCGTTCGGAGTGCTGGTTGGCGAGGAACCGCACCAGCGCTTGGGCCACCGTCAGCCGCACCGTCTCGGTCATGTCGTCGTCCTTCTCGCGAGTAGCTGCTGGTTGTCGAGGTGGTTGCCTGATTCGGAGGGTATGCCGTCCGCTCGCCTCACGGGGCGGGGAGCAGGACGTCTCGCACGAGACGGTCGAGCTCCTCGTCGGCACCGAGGAACTGGCGCAAGGTCTTGCGGGTCGCTCCGAACGCGTCGAACTCGTCGGTCGTCATGCCGTCGGGCTCGTAGGCTCGGCGGAAGTCCGGGATCTGGTGCAAGGCATCAAGGATGGTCGGGTCGACCGGGATGTCCATCCGAGGGGCTGGGTCGTGTCCGCTGGCCTGGAACTTCTCCTGCCAGCCGAAAGGCGGCGAGATGACGACGTCGCCGCCGATGAACTCGCTCCACTGCAGCTGGTTACGGAACGCGGCGGACAGCAGGCGCGAACGGAAGCCCCGCTCCTGGAAGATCGCGTAGGCCCGTTTGAAGGCGGCCACCCCGGCCCACTCCAGATAGGCCGGTTCGATGTCAATGCCATCGCGCTTGACGACCTCCTTGAGCCAGTCGTCGAGGCGACCGACCATGATCGTGACGACCGGGCCCATGGTGGAGATGTCGTGACCGGCGGCCTCGCGAGCGGCCAAGCCGCGTTCGATGGCCTCGGCGGCAGCGACCGCTTGGGGGACTGTGAACGACACGGTGACGTTCATGCTGACGCCGCGAGCCGTGGCGTCCTCGATGGCGGCAATTCCCTTGCGGGTGGCTGGGATCTTGACGATGACGTTGGGCGCGACCTGGGCGAACCGCTCGGCCTGGTCGGCCAGCGCCTTCGCATCGCGATAGAGGCGCGGGTCGGTCTGCATCGACAGGCGGCCGTTGTGTCCGTGGTGCTGGGCGAACGCCGGTTCAAGCAGCCGGGCAGCCTCGATAGAGATCTCCTCGACGACCTGCCAACCGATCTGCGACTCCGATGCGGTCGGGCGCTCGGCCGCGATCTCGCGCATACGATCCGACCATCGAGGGAGGTCCGCCTTGACGCAGGTGACCGCGATGACCGGGTTGCATGTGGCGCCCACGGCCCCCCATTCGATGGACTGGGCAAGCTCCCGAGGGTCGGCCGAGTCGTTCCACAGGACGGTGGGCGTCGTCTGGGTCATCGTCAGTAGTGGCGATGCGGTGCCTGACATGGTTCCTCCGGGGCGGTCGGCGCGGCTGGTCGCCGGGACAGCGGTGTCGCGGCCGTTGATCGTGGTGTCAAACGGGAGTGGTAGGTCGAGAGTAGTCCTGACCGACCCTGCCGTGTCAATATGTTGTCCTAACATTATGGCAAAGACGTGGGGCATGCCGCACGCTCAGCTAGCCGGGCGGGATACCGCCGCGTCGGTCAGCGCGCGCGGTGTTTGGCGACGTAGGTCTGCATCGTGGCGAGCTGGAAGCGCGCCATTTCGCCGGCCGTCTCGTCCTCAGCGAACACGCTGTTGCACATGACCGTGCCGGGGCGGTCGTAGAAGCCGATCTCGGCGAGGCCGCCGAAGAAGTCGTCCCAGTTCAGGTCGCCGTCGCCGATCTTCAGGTGTTGGTGCACGCGGGCTGTGTTGCCAGGAGGGTTGGAGATGTAGCGCAGGCCGTGCGAACGGTGGTGGTCCATGGTGTCTGCGACGTGCACGAGCCGGATGAGATCCCCCGCCTCGCGCATGATCTCCCTCATCGGGTGACCCATGTGGTAGCTGTGGCAGGCGACATAGACCATCCCGACGTTCCGGCTGTTGAGCCCTCGGATCACCCGGATCGCCTCAAGCCCGTCCTCGACGAAGTCGTCTGGGTGGGGGTCGATGAGCAGGTCGATTCCCTCGCGTTCGATGATCGGGAGGAGCTCCTCCATCGTCTTGAAGAACGCTGCCTCCGAGTCCTCGGACCGCTCAGGTCGACCGGAGAACTCGGTGCCGATGACGGTGACGCCGAGGTCGACCGTGATATGGATGATCCGCTTCCAGTTGCGCACAGCGGCCTCGCGCGCGCTCTCGTCGGGGCCGGACCAGCGTTGCACCGGAAGGACCGAGGCGATGCCAACCCCTGCGTCATCACATGACTTCTTGAAAGCCCGGACCAGGGCGTCGTCCGCTTTGGGGTGGCGGAAGAACGGAATGAAGTCCCGATGCGGCGTCAGCTGAATGTGCTCATAGCCGAGGTCGGCCACCACCCGCGGGAAGTCCAGCAGGCGGTGGTCATGGTGGAACGGGGTCGGGTCCTGGGCGATCTTCACGGTGCCTCCTCTGGCGTGCCTGACGTCACTATGTCAGGACATTAGTGCCAGCGCCACCCCCAGGTTGAGAGGTTGCCGCTAGATCGTCAGCGCTCGTGCTCATCCACGCGCTTCCTCAGCGCGGCTCGTGCCTCGCCGCTAGATCGTCAGCGCTCGAGCCGCTAGATCGTCAGCGCTCGAGCCGCTAGATCGTCAGCGCTCGAGCCGCTAGATCGTCAGCGCTCGTGCACCGTCACGTCGAAGGCGTACTGGTCATAGCGGTAGCAGTGATCCCCGAACTCGATCGCCGTTCCGGCTGCGTCATACGCCCGACGGGTCATCGTCAGCAGCGGATCGCCCGGGGACAGATCCAGCCGCTTCCGCTCGACGCTGCGGGGCTTTCGGGCCCCGATCGTCTGATGGGCGACAACTGGGCGCACGCCGCGAGCCCGGAGCACGGCATACAGGCTGCCGGAGGCGAGCTCCTCCTCGGTGATGTCGCTGAACTGCGGCGGCAGCCAGTTGTGCATGAGAGCCGTTGGAATATCCCCGGCGAGGCGCAACCGCTCGACGTAGAACAGCGGGGTGTCCGCCGGCAGGTTGAGCGCGCTGGCCGCCCTCGGCGTCACCGACTGGCGGTTGATGTCCAACACCCGGGTGACGGGGCGCTTCCCCTTGCGCTCCATATCCTCGAAGAGGCTGGTCAACTCGTCACGGCGGTGGATGACCTCGCTTGCCACTGCCGTCCCGACCCCACGGCGACGAACGAGCAGCCCCCGGGACACCAGCTCGGCGATGGCGCGTCGCACGGTCGGACGGGACAGGTCGAGGCGATCCGCGAGAGCAAGCTCGTTCTCGAACGGGTCACCCGGCTGGAGGGTTCCGTCCTCGATCGCAGCGGTGAGCTGCTCGGCGAGCTGGTGATAGAGCGGGACGGGGCTCGCCCGGTCGATCAACACGGGGATCTGGCGCACGGCCCGAGCATATGTCAGGAGACCCTGTTTGTCTCGGAAGCCAATTGTCCTAACAAAGATTGACAAAGTCAGCTCGGGTCAGGCACGCTGAGGACGCGCGCCAGAGCTTCGCGAGCGCGCCCCACACACCGGAGGTGACCACGTTGATGACCACCCAGTCCTTCGACGTGCTGTGCATCGGCCGCGTCGGGGTCGACCTCTACCCCATGCAGACTGGGGTCGGGCTGGAGGAGGTCAAGACCTTCGGCAAGTTCCTGGGAGGGAGCGCGGGCAACGTCGCGGTCGCGGCGGCCCGCTACGGTCACTCGGCTGCGATCATCAGCCGGACCGGAGACGACCCGTTCGGGCGTTTCGTCGCTCAAGCGTTGGCCGATCTGGGCGTGGCAACGACGTTCCTCGGGATCGACCCGTGGCTCCCCACGCCGGTCACTTTCTGCGAGATCTTCCCGCCCGACCACTTCCCGCTCTACTTCTACCGTTACCCCCAGGCTCCTGACCTGCGGGTCGGACCCGAGCAGATCCCACCGTTGGCCGTCGCCGACAGCCGGGTCTTCTGGACGACCCTCACCGGACTGTCGGCCGAGCCGAGCCGGAGCGCACACGCCACGGCATGGGGCGAGCGCGGACGGAAGGCGCACACCGTCCTGGACCTCGACTACCGACCGATGTTCTGGGTCCACGAGAGCGATGCCACCCGAGCGGCCGGGGAGGCGCTTGCGTGCTCGACGGTGGCTATCGGCAACCTTGACGAGTGCCGCATCGCCGTGGGCGAAACCCAGCCGGATCGAGCGGCCCACGCGCTGCTCGACCACGGCGTCGACCTGGCCATCGTCAAACAGGGTCCCAGGGGGGTCCTGGCGATGACCGCCGACGAACGCGTCGAGTGCCCGCCGGTTCCCGTCGAGGTCGTCAACGGCCTTGGCGCCGGAGATGCGTTCGGCGGCGCTGTCTGCCACGGCCTGCTCAACGGCTGGGGGCTGCGCGAGACGATCGAGTTCGCCAGCGCCGCGGGCGCTCACGTCGCAGCCCGACTCGAGTGCGCGACCGCCATGCCCGACGAGCCCGAGGTCCGGGCTCTCCTGCATCAGGCAGGCCGGGCATGATCGACCACTCGTCGACCCGGCCGCTCGACCTGGCGGCGATCTCGCGACGGCGACTCCTGGAGCCGCACGGCATACCGGACGCCTGGGCGGCGCGTCGCCCGGGTTCAGTTCCGCCGGACGGGCGGCTGCTCATCATTGCGGCCGACCATCCCGCCCGCGGTGCGCTCGGAGTTCGGGAAGACCGCCGGGCGATGGCTTCGCGCTCGGACCTGTTGCGGCGCTTGGCGATTGCCGTGACGCGCCCCGGAGTCGACGGCGTGCTCGGGACGGCCGACATCCTCGAAGACTTGCTGCTCGCTGGCCTCCTCGGTGACCGGATGGTGTTCGGATCGATGAACCGAGCCGGCTTACAAGGTGCGATCTTCGAGTTCGACGATCGGTTCACGGCATACGACTCGGCGACCATCGCCAGGCTGGGACTGGACGGCGGCAAGATGCTCACCCGCGTCGCCTACGACGACCCGGCCACGGCAGCGACACTCGCGGCGAGCGGCCGCGCAGTGACCGAGCTCGCCGCCTTTGACCGGATCGCGCTCGTCGAGCCGTTCCTTTCTGCGCGTGGGGCCGACGGATGGGTCCGCAACCTTCTCGACCCCGACTCGGTGATCATGTCGATCGCCATCGCAGCCGGGCTCGGCGCGACCAGCGCGCGGACCTGGCTCAAGCTCCCTGTGGTGCCCGAGATGGACCGAGTCCTGGACGCAACGACCCTGCCGACACTCCTTCTCGGCGGCGACCCAACCTCGGAGCCCGCCCAGACCTATGCGACCTGGCGGCGCGCTCTCGCGTGTCCGCCCGCGGTGGGTTTGGTCGTCGGCCGGTCCTTGCTCTACCCGCCGGACGGTGATGTCGCCGCCGCTGTGGATATCGCTGCCGACCTCGTTCACGGAGGCGTTCGATGAGTGACTGGTTCCGGCCGGCCGGGTCGAGCGGCGACGCCGATTTCGACGTGCGGATCACCCCCGGCGACCCTGGATGGGCCCACACCGGGCTGTATGCCGCCACCTTGCAGCCCGGAGAGTCGCGAACCATCGACACCGGCGACTGCGAATGGATCGTCCTGCCGTTGTCCGGTGGCGGTGCGGTCGTGGAGGTGGGGGAGCGCTCGTTCACCCTCGAAGGGCGCCCGGACGTTTTCGCGGGGCCGACCGACCTCGTTTACGTTCCGCGGGACTCCCGCTTCACCGTCTCTAGCACGCGCGGTGGGCGGATCGCCTTCCCGTTCGCGAAAGCGCGGCGTGTCTTCCCCGTTTGCCGTGTACCTGCCTCCGCAGTCCCCGTTGAGCTGCGGGGCTCCGGCCACTGCTCACGACAAGTGCAGAACTTCGGGACTCCCGGTGTCTTGGAAGCGGATTCGATCATTGCCTGCGAGGTGATCACGCCAGCCGGGAACTGGTCGTCCTACCCTCCGCACAAGCACGACGAGGACCGTGCGGGCGTCGAGACCCACCTCGAGGAGATCTACTACGTCGAGCTGCGGCCGGTGCGCTCGGTGGTGGGAGGCGCCGCGGGTGAACAGCAGGCCGGGATGGCCTACCTGCGCAACTACGGCACCGATGATGCGCCGATCGACACCCTCGAAGAGGTCCGCAGCGGCGACGTCGTGCTCATCCCCCACGGCTGGCACGGTCCTGCGATGGCCCCACCGGGCTACGACCTCTACTACCTCAACGTCATGGCCGGCCCTGGCCAGACGCGTGCATGGCTCATCTGCGACGACCCGGCCCACGCCTGGGTTCGGGGAACGTGGCCCGACCAGCCGGTCGACTCGCGGCTACCCTTCGCCGGGCGCTGACCACCTGACATCCCTGACCGCACTCGAACGGAGCTCGCATGCGCCTCGGGATCGTCGGCGTCGGCCGGATCGGCTCCTTCCACGCGCGCTCGCTGTCAGGTGACCCGGCCGTCTCGGAGCTCGTCCTTGTCGACCCGTGGTCCGATTCGGTGACCGCGTTGGCCGCCGAGGTCGGTGCCACGATCGATCCCGATCTCGACGCCTTGCTCCGGCGGGGTGTCGACGGGTTGCTCATCACGTCGGCCACGCACACCCACGCCGACATCCTCCGCGCGAGTCTGCGCGCCGGGCTACCGAGCTTCTGCGAGAAACCGGTCGCGAGCACCCTTGCCGAGACGATCGACCTGGCCCGTCTGGAGGCCGCGACGGGCGTGCCGGTCCAGGTGGGCTTCCAACGGCGGTTCGACGCGGCATACGTGCGGCTGCGGGGCGCGGTCGCGTCGGGTGAACTGGGGTTCGTCCACACCATCCGGGCCGCGACGCATGACCAGAGCCCGCCTCCGCCTGGCTATCTGCCTACCTCCGGTGGGTTGTTCCGGGACGCGGCCATCCACGACTACGACGTCATCCGTTTCGTCACGGGCCGCGAGGTGCGCCAGGTGTATGCCGTGGGCGCCAACAAGGGGGACCAGTGCTTCACCGAAGCGGCGGACGTGGACACAGCCGCGGCCCTGCTGACGATGGACCACGACACTCTGGTCGTGACGTCCGTGACGCGCTACAACACCGCGGGGCATGACATTCGGATGGAGATCCACGGCTCACGTGGGGCCATGGCCGCCGGGCTGGACGATCGCTATCCCATGATGTCGGCCGAACCCGGAGCGACCTTCCCCGCCGGTCCCGCCCATCAGTCCTTCCTGGAACGGTTCGAGTCGGCTTATCGTGCGGAGATGGCCGAGTTCGTCCAGGTGGTTGCCGGAGCACTACCCAGCCGATGCACGGTCGCCGATGCTCTGGAAGCGTTCCGGGTTGCCGAAGCGTGTGGGATCTCGCGTCGAGAAGGCCGGCCCGTGACGATGAGGGAGATCCCCGGTCGGTGAGGGACCCACGCTGGCGAAGGCTTGCGGCATACGTTAATATGTTAGAACAAACGAGAGACGACCTTAGGAGCGCGCATGAGCACCACCCGCCGCATCACCCATCTCATCGGGCACTCCGAGTGGGACGGGACCGCCGAGCGGACCGGTGATGTCTACAACCCGGCGACCGGTGAGGTGACCGGCAAGGTCGACTTCGCGTCGAAGGCGCTGGTCGACGAGGTCGTGGCCAAGGCGGCCGTAGCCGCCGCAGAGTGGGGACAGGCGTCGCTCGCCAAGCGCACCCAGGTGCTCTTCGCCTTCCGTCAGCTGCTCAACGACAATAAGGAGCAGATCGCAGCGATCATCACCTCTGAACACGGCAAGGTGACCTCCGACGCGATCGGCGAGGTCACTCGGGGGCTTGAGGTCGCCGAATTTGCCTGCGGCATACCGCATCTGCTCAAGGGCGGCTTCTCGGAGAACGTGTCGACGAATGTCGACACCTATTCGATCCTGCAACCCCTGGGCGTCGTTGGGGTCATCTCGCCCTTCAACTTCCCCGCCATGGTGCCGATGTGGTTTGTCCCCATCGCGGTCGCTTGCGGTAACGCCGTCGTCATCAAGCCGTCGGAGAAGGACCCGTCCGCGGTCAATGCGGTCGCCGAGCTGTGGCGTCAGGCCGGCCTGCCGGACGGCGTCATGAACGTCGTGCACGGCGACAAGGAGGCGGTCGACGCCCTGCTGGACAACCCGACGGTGAAGTCGATCTCGTTCGTGGGGTCCACGCCGATCGCGAAGTACGTCTACGAGAAGGGGACCGCCAACGGCAAGCGGGTCCAGGCTCTCGGTGGCGCCAAGAACCACATGCTTGTCCTGCCCGACGCCGACCTCGACCTCGCGGCCGACGCGGCAGTCAACGCTGGCTTCGGGTCGGCTGGCGAGCGGTGCATGGCGATCTCGGTGCTGCTGGCCGTCGACTCCATCGCCGATGAGCTCATCGCCAAGATCACCGAGCGGATGGCGACGCTCAAGACTGGCGACGGCTCCACGGCCTGCGACATGGGCCCGATCGTCACGGGCGTGGCGCGGGACCGGATCGTCGGTTACATCCAGGCGGGAGTTGCCGCAGGCGCGAGTCTGGTTGTCGACGGACGGGAGACGCAGTTCCACGGTGCCGAGGGTGGCTTCTTCGTCGGCCCGACGCTGTTCGACAACGTCGCCACTGACATGTCGATCTACACCGACGAGATCTTCGGGCCGGTGCTGTCGGTCGTGCGGGTCGCGTCCTATGACGAAGGTCTGGCGCTCATCAACTCGAGCCTCTACGGCAACGGAACCGCCATCTTCACCAACGACGGCGGTGCCGCTCGCCGGTTCCAGAACGAGGTGCAGGTGGGCATGATCGGCATCAACGTGCCTATCCCCGTGCCCATGGCCTACTACTCCTTCGGCGGCTGGAAGGCCTCGCTGTTCGGTGACAGCCACGCCCACGGTATGGAGGGCGTCCACTTCTTCACCAGGACCAAGGCCGTGACCCAGCGCTGGCTCGACCCGAGCCACGGCGGCCTCAACCTCGGCTTCCCGCAGAACAAGTAGCACGACGCACGGTCCCGTGCCGGGCCGTCGCGTCGCGCGGCGGTGCAGTGGGCGGCATACCGGATGGGTATGCCGCCCACCCGCCTGCGTGCGCGTCGCTGCCGCCCGCACGGCAGGGCGCAGTCGGGAGCATCACATGGGCGCTCGACTCGGGCTTGACCTATTGACAGCACATTAGGACACATCTAGGGTCGCACTAGAGCACCCCCGTGAAAGGAACTGCCATGGCCGAGTCCAAGGCTCGCAACACCGACACCCGCTACAGCAAGCTCACCATCGGCGTGTGCCCCGACCAATGGGGGGTGTGGTTCCCGCAGGACGAGAAGCAGATCGACTGGGACGTCGCCCTCAAGGAGATGCAGAGCGCCGGCTTCTCAGTGATGGAGACCGGACCGTTCGGCTACTTCCCCAAGGACCCGACCCAGTTGCGCGACGTCATGGACGAGCACGGTTTCACGGTCGTGGCCGGCACCGGGTGGGGCATTCTGCACAAGGCCGAGGCGTGGAACGACACTGAGACCTTCTTCCGGGCGATCGGTGAGACGCATGCAGCGGTGGGTGCGAAGTTCGTGGTCCACCTGCCCCCGATGTTCCGGGACGAGAAGACCGGCAACTACACCGACGACCGGACCCTCTCAACGGAGGCCTGGAACCTCTACATCAAGAACGCGGACAAGCTCGGGCGGATCATGAAGGAGGACTACGGCCTGCAGATGGTGCTGCACCCGCACGGGGACAGCCACATCGAGACGCCCGAGGACATCGACCGGATCTTCCAGGCCACCGACCCGGAGTATGTCGGCTTCTGCCTGGACACCGGACACATCGTCTACGGCGGCGGCGACCCGATGGAGTTGTGCCGCAAGTACCCCGAGCGGATCTCCTACGTCCACATCAAGGCCATGGACCAGGCGCTCGTCCAGCAGGCGCACGACGAGGACTGGCCCTTCGTCAAGGCCGTCCACGCTGGCTGCTCGGTCGCTCCGCCGGCCGGGCTCCCAGACATGGGACAGCTCATCGAGGCGCTCGCCGACCTCGACAAGGAGCTCTACGTGGTCTGCGAGCAGGACATGTACGGCTGCGCCAAGGACTACCCGTTCCCCAACGCCGTCAAGACCCGCGAGTACCTCGCGTCCCTTGGCCTCGGCCTCAAGTAGCAGAAGGGTGACCCTCTCGTGACACTCAGGATTGGCATGATCGGCCCCGGAGGCATGGGGCAAGCCCACATCGAGCGCATCCACTCCGTCATCGCCGGAGGTCGGGTTGTCGCGGTGAGCGACGTCAACGCGGCTACCGCCCAGGCGGTCGCGGACCGGATCGGGGCGACGGCATACGCCACGTCGGCCGAGCTCATCGCGAGCCCGGACGTCGACGCGGTGATGATCTGCAGCCACGGTCCAGCGCACGAGCCCGACGTCCTGGCGTGCATCGCGGCCGGCAAGCCGGTCTTCTGCGAAAAGCCGCTCACTCCCACGGCCGACGCCGCGTTGCGGATCATGCAGGCCGAGCAGGCCGGTGGTCGCAAGCTCGTCACGGTCGGCTTCATGCGTCGCTTCGATGCGTCGTACCGCGAGATGAAGGCGATCCTTGACAGCGGCGAGCTGGGCGAGGCGCTGATGGTGCACTGCGCTCACCGCAACCCGACAGTTCCGGACTTCTACACGTGGGACATGGCGATCAACGACACGGCCATCCACGAGATCGACACGATGCGGTGGCTGCTCGGCGAGGAGTTCGTCTCGGCCAGGGTCGACAAGCCCAAGAAGACGTCGCTGCGTTTTGAGCACCTGCAGGACCCCTTGGTGCTCGTGCTCGAGACCGCATCGGGTGTGCGGGTCGACGACGAGGTCTTCGTCAACTGCCAGTACGGCTATGACATCCGATGCGAGCTCGTGGCCGAGAAGGGCGCGGTCTCGCTGGCCGACCAGAACGTCGTCACGCGCCGCGACGCGGTCGGCCGGAACAACCGGATCGCGATGAACCACAACGAGCGGTTCTGGGGAGCCTTCGTCACCGAGGTCCAGGAGTGGATCACCGCCGCTGCAAAGGGTGAGCACTCGGGATCCTCGTCGTGGGACGGGTATGCCGCGGCCTGTGTCTGCGACGCCGGCGTCAAGGCGCTCACCGATGACGGTGTCGTGCCCGTGCAGATGATCGCCAAGCCGGAGTTCTACGTTTGAGGACGAGGGTCTTTCCGCCCGCGACGGGTCTGATCGAGCGCCGCTCGACCAGACCCGTCGTCGGCTTGTTGTTGTCGTGACATGTGCGAGCGTTCTGCCTCGCGTGGCACAAGACGGCCTTGGGTTGGCGTCGGTGGAGCAGCGGCGGGCGGCGCCCTGGAATGAGCCACTCGTTCAGCCCAATAGCGTTGGCGCACAAGTCTGTTGGAGACAAATGGGTCTCGAACAAGACTCTCGCTTGAGCGCCCCGAGCCCGGTCACTAGTTTGTAACGACTTTGTTCGTATGTATTGACAGCAACGCTTGACAGGATTAGCGTCTGCCCTACCAGCTACGACACGTAGCCGGTAGGACGGGTGGCTCTCCGGCACCCGTTTGGGCTAGCCGCAGCCCCTGCGGGCCCTGTCCCACCCACAGAGAGAGGAACTATGGCCATCAAGCACGGACTCAAGGTGGGGGCGCTACTGCTCGCCACGTCCAGCCTGTTCGCCGCCTGCTCGTCCTCGAGCACCACGACGACTCCCACGACCGCTCCGGCTGCCGCGTCCAAGCCTGCCTCAGCCGCACCGGCGCCTGCCGCGGGAGGCAACGCCGCGGTCAAGCCGAAGGACGGCAAGGCGCTCAAGATCGGCGTGACCTTCCCGATCCTCGACCAGTTCCTCCAGAAGGTCGCAGATGGCATCTCCGCTCGGGCCAAAGAGGCCGGTGTCGAGGTCAACATCCAGGCTGCCCAGGAGAAGACCGACATCCAGCTCGGCCAGGTCGAGACCTTCATCGCGAACAAGGTCGACGCCATCATCGTCGTCCCGGTCGACACCGACGCGGCGGGCCCGATGACGGCCAAGGCGCAGGCCGCTGGCATCCCGCTGGTCTACGTCAACCGCAAGCCGTCCGACCTGCCTGCGGGTGTTCCCTACGTCGGCTCCGACTCGCTGCTCTCGGGCAACCTGGAGATGGGCGAGCTGGCCAAGCTTGCCGGCGGCAAGGGCAATGTCGTCATCCTGCAGGGCGACCCGGCCAACGAGGCGGCCGTGCTGCGTACCAAGGGTTGCGAGGACACCGTGGCGAAGAACCCCGGCATGAAGGTCATCAAGAAGCAGGCCGGCAACTGGCAGCGCGACAAGGGCCTGGCCATCATGGAGACATGGCTGCAGTCCGGCGACCAGATCGACATCGTGTGTGCCAACAACGACGAGATGGCCCTCGGCGCGATCCAGGCTCTCAAGGCCGCCAACAAGCTCGACAAGGTGCTCGTCGGTGGCGTGGACGCCACCGGAGATGCGCTGGCCGCCATGAAGGCCGGTGAGCTTGAGGTGACGGTCTTCCAGGACGCCAAGGGCCAGGGCGCCGGCGGTGTCGACGCAGCGGTCAAGCTCTACAACAAGGACACCGTCCCGGCCTACGTGGACGTGCCCTACGTGCTGGTGACCCCGGCGAACATGGCGGAGTTCGCCAACCGCTGAACCCTGAGACGGGTGGGCGACACCACGGCATCCACCCGTCGCCGGTTGGCTGGGCAGGGAGCAGCCCTTGTCCAGCCAACCGGTGCTCGACGAGATTGGGCGATGGGCACCAGGCGCCCACCCGTCACGAACCGTCCGAGAGACGAAGAGGGATCATGACTGAGCAGTTCGTGCTTCAGATGCAGAACATCTCCAAGACCTTCCCAGGCGTCCGGGCACTTGACACAGTCAACCTCGAAGTGCGCCCCGGCACCGTCCACGCCCTGATGGGGGAGAACGGCGCCGGCAAGTCAACCCTGATGAAGATCCTCATCGGCATGTATCAGATGGATGCCGGGGGTGCGATCGTTCTCGATGGTCAGACGGCCGCGATCAAGGACACCGCCTCCGGCCTCGCTCACGGCATCTCGATGATCCACCAGGAACTCTCGCCGGTGCCCGAGATGACCGTCGCGGAGAACATCTTCCTGGGCCGGGAACCGACCGCCCGGTTCGGGCTGGTCAGCCGCAAGGTCATGGTGGATGAGTGCCGCAAGCTCTTCGACCGGTGGGAGATCCGGATCAACCCGTCCGCCAAGATGCGCAGCCTCTCGATCGCTCAGACCCAGATGGTCGAGATCGCCAAGGCGATCAGCTTTGACTCGCGGATCATCATCATGGACGAGCCGACCTCGGCGATCACCGAGGTCGAGGTGGCCCACCTCCACCGGATGATCGACCAGCTGCGCGAGCGCGGCAAGGCGATCATCTACATCACGCACAAGATGGACGAGGTCTTCAAGATCTCCGACTACGTCACGGTGTTCCGCGACGGCAAGCTCGTGAACACACTTCCGGCCGCCGACCTCGATCGGGACAAGCTCATCGCCCTCATGGTGGGGCGCGAGCTGACCGAGATGTTCCCCAAGGAACATGCCGAGGTCGGTGATGTCGTGCTCTCCGTGCGTGGCCTCAACCGTGGCTCCCTCGTCAAGGACGTCAGTTTCGAGTTGCGCCGCGGCGAGATCCTCGGCTTTGCCGGCCTGATGGGGGCGGGTCGCACCGAAGTCCTCGAAACCCTCTTCGGAGTGGCCGCAGCCGAGAGCGGCGAGATCGTCGTGGACGGCAAGTCGGTGCGGATCAAACAACCCAAGGACGCGATCGCCGCAGGCCTGGCGCTGCTGACTGAGGACCGCAAGCTCACCGGGATCATGGGCGTGCTCTCGGTCCGGGACAACATGATCATGGCGGCGCTGCCGAAATACAGCCCCAACGGCATGCTCCAGAAGCGCCGGATCGAGCAGGTCTGCGAGGAGCAACGCAAAGCGCTCGCACTCAAGACCCCCTCACTCAACCAGCACATCCAGAACCTCTCCGGCGGCAATCAGCAGAAGGTGCTCATCTCGCGCTGGCTGCTCACCCTGCCGGAGATCCTCATGATCGACGAGCCGACCCGCGGCATCGACGTTGGCGCCAAGTCCGAGATCCATCGCCTCATGTCGGCGCTCGCCAAGACCGGCAAGGCGATCATCATGGTCTCCTCTGAGATGCCCGAAGTGCTCGGCATGAGCGACCGTGTCGTCGTCATGCACGAGGGTCGGGTCAGCGGGGTTGTTGACCGGGCTGAGGCCACCCAGGAACGCATCATGCAGCTCGCCACCGGAACCGCGGGTGCCACTGGGCCCGCAGACGCAGCCTGAGAGGGATAGCCATGGCCACGACCACCACCGCGGACGTCAAGTCGAAGTTCGACACCGCAGCGTTCATCAAGCAGTACGCCATCATCGGCATCCTCATCATCTTCGTCGTGGTGCTCACCTTCGCGACCGGCGGCAAGTTCCTGCAGACCCAGAACCTGCTCAACGTCGTCACCCAGGTGGCCGCGATCGGGATCATCGCGATCGGAATGACCTTCGTCATCATCACCCTCGGCATCGACCTGTCCGTCGGGTCGATCCTCGCGGTCGCCGCCGTGGTGTCCACGAGCCTTGCCCAGCTGCCTTCGGCGACGGCGAAATACCCCGACCTGCACCTTCCGGTCATCGTCGCCGTGCTCGCCGGCATCGCGGTCGGAGCACTCGCCGGGTGGACCAACGGCTTCCTCATCGCGACCTTCAAGATCGCGCCGTTCATCGCCACCCTCGGCATGATGAGCTCGGCGCGCGGGCTGGCTCTCATCTACAGCGATGGTCGCCCGATCAGCCGGTTGGACCCGACCTTCAACTTCCTCGGCCAGAACGCGATCCTGGGCATCCCGGTCCCGATCATCATCTTCGCCATCGTGGCCGTGACCGCGCATGTCATCCTCAACTACACGCGGTTCGGCCGGCATGTCTACGCGATCGGTGGCAACGAGCAGGCCGCTCGGGTCTCGGGTATCAACCTCAAGCGCGCCACGATCGTCATCTACACCCTCTGCGGTCTGCTCGCCGGCATCGCCGGCGTGATTTCCGCCGGTCGCATCGGCTCAGGTAACCCGCAACTCGGGACCGGCATCGAGCTCGACGCGATCACCGCGGCGGTCATCGGCGGAACGAGCTTCAAGGGCGGCATTGGCACGATCTGGGGCACCGTCATCGGCGCGCTCATCATCCAGAGCCTCAACACCGGCCTTGTGCTGTTGGGTATGAACGACTTCGTCCAGATGGTCGTCAAGGGCGCCATCATCATCGTCGCGGTCATCCTCGACGAGCGTAAGAACCGGTGATCGACGACGCCGGCCAGGGCGTGTCGCTGCCGGCGCCGCGCACGCCCGATCCCCAGCAGGCCCCACCGCTTCGGTGGGGCCTGCTCGGTGCGGGGTGGATCGCCGATAGGTTCGTCACCTCCCTGCGGGGCCACACCACGCAGATCCCGTATGCCGTGTGGGCACCTCGCCCGTCCGCCGCCGCGGACTTCGCCCGGCAGCACGGCATACCCCATGTCCACTTAAGCGCCGCAGACCTGACCTACGCCCCTGACGTCGATGTCGTCTATGTCGCAGGCCCACACCACACGCACCGCGAGCTCGCTCTCGCCGCCATTGCTGCAGGCAAGCCCGTCCTCATCGAGAAGCCGTTGGCGCTCAACGCGCAACAGGCACGCGAGATCGCGGACGCGGCGCGTGAGGCAGGCGTCTTCGCCATGGAGGCGCTCTGGAGCGTGTGCCTGCCGAAGTTCGATGTCGTCCGCCAGGTGCTGACCGCCGGGACGCTCGGGCCGATCCGCACGGTGACCGCGGACCTGGGTGAATACTTCGCGCGCGATCACCGCATCCTGCGCCGAGACCTCGCGGGCGGGCCGGTCCTCGACCTCGGCACCTACCCGGTCGCGTTGGCAACCTGGGTCCTCGGACGGCCGGCCACCGTGCAGGCCCTCGCCCAGCCCGATCCGGCCGGCGTGATGGCGCAGACGGCAGCGGTCCTCACCTACGGCTCGGGCCCTGGTGACGGAGCGCTCGCCCTCCTGCATTGCTCACTGGCCACCGCCACCCCAACCTGCGGGGAGGTCAGCGGCGACCTCGGCACCCTGAGCCTCGACGCACCCTTCTACCAGCCAGGCGGCCTCACCCTGCGGCTGCGGGACGGCCGGATGGCCCGCTACGAGGAGCCCCAGATCGCGCACGACGGGCTGCACTTCGAGGCAGCCGAGGTGGCGCGGTGCGTCCGGGCCGGGCTCAGCGAGTCGCCGCTGCGTCCGCTCGCCGACTCGATCGCCATGCTTGAGGTCATGGACGAGATCCGTCGACAGACCGGCGACACCTTCGACATGGAGGTGGGCGGCATACCGGATCCGCGGTGAGCACCGAGACGGCCGGGGGCCGGGAACGGTGAGCGGGTAGGCTCGACACCGAGCCGTCGCCGACCCGGCGCGCCCGCCCCAGTTGAGGAGTCCGCCTGTCATGGGAGCCTCGCCCGCCCCGGTGCTGACCAGCTTCGAGGGCGGACGCGCCCTCTCGGACTTCCGGGCGGCCGGGCTGCTGCGGCGGTTGCGCGAGCGGGTCCCGGCCGTGACCGGGGTCTGCGCGCGGCACGTCCACTGGGTCGCCAGCGCCGGTCCGCTCGACGCCGACACTCAAGGGCGCCTCGCGCGGCTGCTCGACTACGGCGACCCGTATGCCGCCCCCGCACCGTCCGGCCCGGCCACCGTTCTCGTCGTCGCCCCCCGGTTGGGCACCGTGTCGCCGTGGGCCTCCAAGGCAACCGACATCGCCCACAACTGCGGCTTCGACATCCGCCGGGTCGAGCGGGTCACCGAATACCGGTTCGAGGGGGCCGTGCTCACCGGCGCGGACCTGGCGGCCACCGCCGAGCTCGTCCACGACCGGATGACCGAGAGCGTCCTGCTCGAACACGCAGGCGCCGCAGCGCTGTTCGACGAACGTGAGGCCGAGCCGTTGGCCCACGTCGAGGTCCTGGCCCGGGGGCGCGAGGCGCTTGTCGAGGCGAACACGGCATACGGGCTGGCCCTGTCCGAGGACGAGGTGGACTATCTCGTCGACGCGTTCCGGGGGTTGGGCCGCAACCCGAGCGACGTCGAGCTGATGATGTTCGCGCAGGCCAACAGCGAGCACTGCCGGCACAAGATCTTCAACGCCCGCTTCGTCATCGACGGCCAGGTCCAGGATCGGTCGCTGTTCCAGATGATCCGGCACACCGAGGCGGTGAGCCCGCGGCATACGGTCGTCGCCTATTCCGACAACGCCTCGGTGATGGAGGGCGGAGTCGTCCCACGCTGGCTCCCGCAGGCGCAGACCGAGCCGAGCCGGTATGTCGCCCACGAGGACACCGTCCACGTCCTCATGAAGGTCGAGACCCACAACCACCCGACGGCGATCTCGCCCTTCCCGGGTGCGGCGACCGGGGCGGGTGGCGAGATCCGTGACGAAGGGGCGACCGGACGGGGTTCGCGGCCCAAGGCCGGGCTGACCGGCTTTGCGGTCTCCAACCTGCACCTGCCTGGCACCGACGAGCCCTGGGAGCGCGATCCGATCGGGGCACCGGGGCACCTGGCGACGCCGCTAGAGATCATGCTCGACGGGCCGATCGGCGGCGCGGCGTTCAACAACGAGTTCGGACGGCCGGGCCTCGGGGGCTTCTTCCGGGTCTATGAACAGACCGTGGCCGGGGTCCGTCGCGGCTACCACAAGCCGATCATGAGCGCGGGCGGGATGGGGACCATCTCGGCCTCGCAGACACACAAGGTAACCTTCGCGCCGGGAACGCTGCTCGTGCAGCTGGGTGGGCCGGGCATGCGGATCGGGATGGGCGGTGGCGCGGCCTCATCGATGGCGGCCGGAGCGAACGCGGCGCACCTGGACTTCGACTCGGTGCAGCGCGGCAACCCCGAGATCGAGCGACGGGCTCAGGAGGTCATCAACCACTGCTGGGCGCTGGGCTCGGACAACCCGATCCTCGCGATCCACGACGTGGGGGCCGGAGGGCTGTCCAATGCCTTCCCGGAGCTCGTCGACGGCGCAGGGTTGGGCGCGCGGTTCGATCTGCAGGCCATTCCGTTGGAAGAGAGCGGTCTTGCGCCCAAGGAGGCCTGGTGCAACGAGAGCCAGGAGCGCTATGTCGTGGCGCTGGCTCCCGAGGCTCTGGAGCTCTTCGCGCGGCTGTGTGAGCGTGAGCGGTGCCCGTTCGCCGTCGTCGGGGTGGCCGGTGACGACGGGATGCTCGTGCTCGAAGACGGACCCGGCGGCGAGCGGGCGATCGACATGCCTATGGAGGTCCTGCTCGGCAAGCCTCCGCAGATGCAGCGCGACGTCGAGCGGGTGGACCGGGTCGAGACCGAGCTCGATCTGACCGGCGTTGACCTGGCGACGGTGGCGCTGGACGTCCTGCGCCACCCGACCGTGGCGAGCAAACGGTTCCTCGTCACCATCGGCGACCGCACCGTCGGCGGATTGAGTCACCGTGACCAGATGGTAGGCCCGTGGCAGGTCCCGGTGGCCGACGTTGCGGTGACGCTCGCGGCATACGAGGGCTTTGCCGGCGAGGCGATGGCCAGCGGCGAGCGGATGCCCCTGGCCGCGCTCGACGCCCCGGCCTCCGGCCGAATGGCGGTCGGTGAGGCGCTGACCAACCTGCTCGCGGCGCCGGTCGACCTGGAGCGAATCAAGCTGTCCTGCAACTGGATGGCCGCGTGCGGCGAACCCGGTGAGGACGCGGCCCTGTTCGACACCGTGCGGGCGGTCGCGCTGGAGCTGTGCCCAGAGTTGGGCATCGGCGTGCCGGTCGGCAAGGACTCGTTGTCGATGCGCACGACGTGGACCGATGAGGGCGGGTTCGCGCGCAAGGTGGTCGCTCCGGTCAGTCTCGTCGTCACGGCCTTCGCCACGCTATCCAACGTCCGCGGGACGCTGACGCCCCAATTGCGCGGCGACGGCTCGGTCCTCGTGCTCGTCGACCTGGCGGCTGGGAAGGCGCGCCTCGGTGGGTCGATCCTCGCGCAGGTGCTCGGCGGTTTCGGCGGTGCCGTCCCTGACCTCGACGACGCAACGCGGCTTCGCGGCCTGTATGCCGCCCTCGCCGACCTCCGCGCCCGCGACCTGGTCTCGGCCTATCACGACCGGTCCGACGGCGGCTTGTGGGCGACCGTGTGCGAGATGGCTTTTGCCGGTCGGGTCGGCGTGCAGGTCGGGTTGCCCGCGGGCCTTAGCGACGCGGATGTCGTGCGGTGGATGTTTGCGGAGGAGCTCGGGGTTGTGCTCGAAGTGCCCGCGGTCGCCCTGCGCGATGTCGTGGCGCTCCTGCGCGAACACGGGCTGGGCGACTGCGTCGAGGTGATCGGCCGGACTCTCAAGACCCCGGCTGTGGCCGTTACGCGGGGCGATGAAGTGTTGCTGCACAAGGAGATCCGAGAGCTTCAGCAGGCGTGGGACGAGGTGTCCTGGCGGATCTCGGCGCTGCGGGACAACCCGGAGTGCGCGGACGAGGAGCACGCGTCGGCGGGTTCGCCGGACGACGTCGGGTTGCACGTGGCGCTGACCTTCGACCCCGCCGACGACGTGGCGGCGCCTTATGTCAACCTCGGCGCCCGACCCAAGGTGGCGATCCTGCGTGAGCAGGGGGTCAACAGCCACGTCGAGACGAGCTTCGCCTTCGATCGGGCCGGGTTCGACACGTTCGACGTCCACATGACCGACCTGCAGACCGGCCGAGCCGACCTCGCGGCATACCAAGGCTTCGTGGCGTGCGGGGGGTTCTCTTACGGCGACACGCTGGGCGCCGGGGAGGGGTGGGCGCGCTCGGTGCTGTTCAATCCCGCTCTCGCGCAGGCGTTCCACGAGTTCTTCCACCGCCCCGACACGTTCGCGCTGGGGATCTGCAATGGGTGTCAGATGATGGCGGCGCTGGCCGACCACATCCCCGGGGCCGACGCCTGGCCGCGGTTCACCCGCAACCGGAGTGAGCAGTTCGAGGCCAGGCTGTCGCTCGTCGAAGTGATGGACAGTCCGTCGATCTTCTTCTCGGGCATGACCGGCAGCCGCATCCCCATCGCGGTCGCGCACGGCGAGGGCCGCGCCGACTTCTCGCAGCGCGGCGACGCGGCGGCGGTGCTCGGCGCCATGCGGTTCGTCGATGGCGCTGGTCGGCCGGCGACGGCATACCCCGCGAACCCCAACGGCAGCCCTGACGGGCTCACCGCGGTGACGACGGCAGACGGGCGCTTCACGGTGCTCATGCCGCACCCCGAGCGGGTGTTGCGCAACGCGCAACTGTCCTGGACCGACGGCGATGCGTCGGCGATGAGCCCGTGGCTGCGGATGTTCCGCAACGCCCGGGCCTGGGTGGGCTGAGCACGTGGGGTCTGGGGCGGGGCGCTTGGTCGTGTTCGACTGCGACGGCGTGCTCGTTGACAGCGAGCGGCTCAACGTCGACCTCGACGTGCGCGCGATCGGCGAGCTGGGCTGGCCGATCACTCGCGAGGAGGTCATCGCGCGGCATGTCGGGCTGTCCGAGGCCGACGCGACCGCCGACATCGAGTCGGTCATCGGGCGGCCAATCCCGCCGGAGTGGGTGGCGCGGTGGCGGGGGCTGTATCTGGCGGCATACGAGACGGAGTTGGAGGCCATCCCGGGGGTGGGGGCGGCCATCGAGGCGCTGGTGGCCAGCGAATGGGCGGTGTGCGTCGCGACGAGTGGCAGCCGTGACGGCACCTGGCGGAAGCTGACGCGCTGTGCCCTGGACGGGTGGTTCACCGACGGGAGCGTCTTCACGGCCGCCGATGTGGCGCGCGGGAAGCCTGCGCCCGACCTGTTCCTCTGGGCAGCACGGAGCATGGGTGTCGCGCCGGATCGGTGCGTGGTGGTGGAGGACTCACCTCACGGGGTGGCCGCCTCTCGAGCTGCCGGTATGCCGTGCGTCGGCTTCGCCGGCAGCGTCACCTCCCGGGCGCAGTTGGCGGCTGCCGACCTCGTGATTGATGACATGTCGGAGTTGTCGGCGGCGATCCAGACGCTGCTCGATGCCTGAGAAGGTGGCGCAAGTGGGCGCTCGGGGCGGCTGGGCCCGCAAAGGTCGACGATCTTTCGCTTGCTCGATGAGACGTGATCGACCCAGCGAAAGATCGTCGACCTTTTCGACTCGCGCGGTCGTGTGTTGGCGCGGGCTCGGTGTGGGGCGCGGTCGCTGTGGGCGCGGGATTGGGACTTCGGCGCGCGAATGCGGGGGCGGGAAGGCCGGGTCAGCGGACTCGCCAGGCGCCGGGTTCGGGCGGCGCCGGTGAGGGCTGGGCGTTCGCGTCGGTGAAAGGGCGGGCGCCGGCCAGCAGCCTGGCCAGGTCAGGTCCCGTTCGAAGGCCGGTCGGGATCGGGGCGCTGGCGGTGGCTCGCTGCAGCACGCCGAGGTCGAGTCGGGGGGAATCATCAAGCGTTGTCAGGGTCGGGGTCGAGGCAGGGGGCGGGGTCGAGGACCGGCCCGGGGGAGTGCGGCCGCCGACGACTCGGGAGGCGACGGCGACCACGTTGCCGAAGCGGCGGCCCTTGAGCACGTCGTGGGTGCTCAAGATCGCCAGCCCGCCAAGCCCGCCAACCCCGTCGAGCCCGCCAACCTCGTCGAGCCCGCCAAGCCCGTCGAGCCCGTCGAGCCCGCCAAGCCCGCCAAGCCCGTCGAC
>WBZS01000965.1_pt1 | contig 26607 bp, 20 predicted proteins | sample 5204201 | NCBI WGS metagenome assembly WBZS01 (sample SAMN12344357, study PRJNA552823) | activated sludge metagenome | biome: Activated sludge suspended growth; feature: Nitrification reactor; material: Wastewater; isolation source: activated sludge from nitrification reactor of wastewater... | reverse complement strand
AACCGCCGGCTTCCTGCATCGCAGGGCCGGCCGCTTTCGCTTGCTCCGGCGAGTCTCCCCTCGGGCCGCTTCAACACCCCGTTTCCGCTCCGCTTCCAAGTCGTCAGATTCGGGCCGGTTTCGGGCCTGCGCGGACACTGGTCGGCCTCGCGGCGAGCCAGGCGCCGGCCGCGGACCTCATGCTCCGGGCGTTCGGCCCTGTGGCCCAAGCGTGCATCGTGGCCGTGGTCGCGGTGACGACGATCACCTCGATGAATGCCATCCTGATCGCCGGCGCCCGCACGACCTACGCCGCCGTACGTGACACCGGCGGGCTCGGCGCCCTCGGGCACTGGCACCTCGCTCGAGGGACGCCCGCCCCGGCGATGATCGCCATCAGCGCGGTCGCCCTGGGGCTGGTCGGGCTCGGCACCTGGACGCGAAGCGGCTTCGCGACGATGGTGGACTACCTCGCGCCCGTGTACTGGCTCTTCCTCACCTTGAGCGGAGCATCGCTCATCGTGTTGCGGCGGCACCTACCCGATGCACCGCGTCCGTTCCGGGTGCCGGCCTATCCGTGGCCGCCCATCGCGTTCATAGCGGCCAGCGCGTACATGGTCTATGCGAGTGTGGCCTACGTGCGGACCGGGACCCTCGCCGGGATCGGGATCCTCCTGGCGGGACTTGCGCTGCTGGTGTTCCTGGAGCGGCGTACCATCGAGAAGCCATGAACCTTCGCTCGCCGATCCTGCTGCTGACTGCGCTCTGCCTGGGCGATTGCCGGATGGATGCGGCTGCGGCAGGCGAAGCGCCGGCCGACCGCTATGCCGAGTCCCGGCGCGAGATGGTGACGGACCAGCTCCAGGCGCGCGGCATCCGAAATCCGAAAGTCCTTGCGGCGATGGGGCGCGTGCCGCGGCACGAGTTCGTGCCGGCCGACGTGCGCAGCCTGGCCTACAGCGACCGCCCCCTTCCGATCGGGAACGGCCAGACCATCTCCCAACCATTTATCGTCGCCTTCATGACGGAGGCCTTGAACCCCGCGCCCACGGATCGCATACTCGAAATCGGCACCGGCTCCGGCTACCAGGCGGCGGTGCTGGCGGAGCTGGTCGCGAAGGTCTACACGATCGAGATCGTCCAGTCCCTCGGGGAACGGGCGCGCGAGGATCTCGCCCGGCTCAAGGTCGACAACGTGCAAGTGCGCATCGGCGACGGCTACGAGGGCTGGCCCGAGCAGCCGCCCTTCGACGCGATCATCGTCACCTGCTCGCCTGAGCACGTACCGCAGCCCTTGGTCGACCAACTGCGCGACGGCGGCCGGATGATCATCCCGGTCGGCGAGGCGAGCACTGGGCAGTCGCTGTACCTGCTGGAGAAGCGCGGCAACAAGGTGGTGCAGCGCGCCATCCTGCCCGTGCGGTTCGTGCCGATGACGGGGAAGGCACAGGGGCGCTGACGAGGCGCCCCGCTACACCTTTCTCACAAACTCCGGCTTGAGCTTCATGGCGCCGATGCCGTCGGCCTTGCAGTCGATGTCGGGGTCGCCCTCGACCCGACGGAGGCTCTTCACCTTGACCCCCACCTTCACGACCAGCGACGTGCCCTTGACCTTCAGGTCCTTGATCACGGTGACCGTATCGCCGTCGTGATGCTGGTTGCCATTGGGCTCTCGAATGGCTCTCTCGACAGGGGCGACCTCTGCGGCCGCATTCTTGTCCCACTCATGGGCGCATTCCGGGCAGACGTAAAGGGCTCCGTCCTCGTAGGTGAACGCCGACCCGCATTGGGGGCACTTGGGCAACCCGCTCCCTTGAACGCCATTTCCGATGAGCGGTGCTGAGGGTGGTACGGCGCTGGCGGCCTAACGGCTGCGGGCGCCCTTCACGAAGTCGACCGAGGCCTGGAAGAGCTCCAGATCCTTCTCGTAGTCCGCTGCGTCTTCGCGGTTGATCTGGATCCATTCCCGCGTACTGGCCAAGCCGCCGGGCTGGAACGTGGAGACATTCTCCCGGGAAAACTGCAGCTCGTTCGCGACGGCGACGGGCAGGCGCAGGCCCACGCCGTTGGCGCTGATGCAGGCGAACATCTTGTCGCTGACGAAATAGGCGTCCAGGCCGCCGATCTTCCGCGCGCTGACGCCCGGGAGCTTGAGCAGCACCGCGTCGATCTGCGCCTTGCGGCTGGGTTCGGGTGTCTCGGCCTTCACGGGGGCGCCTGGGTTGTCCTGCACAAGACGATTGAATCACAAACGCCGGGGTCGGTGCGCCTGGCCCGGACGTGAAAAGCCCGCGGCCGCCTTGGAGCGAGGCGGGGGTCTCGGTGGACGCCAGCGTTCGCGTCGAGGCAAACAATCGCGCGGGTCTGCAACGCGGGACTGACAGGATGCTTCCGGCCAGGAGCCGACGTTGGCGACCGCCGAAATACCCCGAGATGAACGTCAGGAGTACCCCACAAAGCCGACCTTCGCGAGCCCGCGGCGGAACCCCGCAACTATTGAGGATTGTTCGATGCCTGCCCTCACGCGCGGGCCTGCGATGACTCGGCGAAGCCGGTGGGCAGGCGTCGGACAATCCAGAAGGGAGGAAACCGCGGAATGCACCGCGGTGGCGAGCGCAGCCTATCCGGCTATGGGGATTTGATGGTCCGCACTCGGGGCATGCGTGGCGGTCCTGGCGAGCGACGCAGCGTCGACACCGGTTTCGGTACCAAGGCGCGAGGCAGAATCGCGATAGTGTCGGGTCATGACGCGGGCAAGAGGCGCCGCTTTTGTGCGGTAGGGCAAAGGTGTCGCCTGCACGTCCGCAATGCCGTACCGCGGGCCATGGCGACAGCCGTCGTTCCGCTTGACGGAATCTGTATCGAAGATCACAATGCCACATGATTCGCTCGTTTGCCTGCGCCGAGACCGAGACCTTGTTTCACAGCCGCGCGGTATCCCGCTTTCGCAATATCGAGCGCGTCGCGAGGCGCAAGTTGCTTCAGATCCACGCCGCCACGAAACTCGCCAGCCTGCGCATCCCGCCCGGCAACCAGCTGGAGGCACTGAAAGCCGACCGCAAGGGCCAGCACAGCATTCGCATCAATGACCAATGGCGAATCTGCTTTGTCTGGAAGCCGGATGGAGCGCACGGCGTCGAGATCGTGGACTACCACTAGGGATTCGGAACATGGCCAAGTTGCTTGACGAGATTCATCCGGGCGAGATCCTGCTGGAGGATTTTATGAAGCCCATGGGCATCAGCGCTCGCCAGCTTGCCTCGGACATCGATGTCTCGCCGAGCAGGATCAGCGAGCTGGTGAATGGCCAGCGTCCCATCACGGCGGACACCGCGCTTCGTCTCGGGTTGTTCTTCGGCATGGAACCCAGGTTCTGGCTGAACCTGCAGTCCGAGTACGACATTCGGGTCGCGGACCGGAAACTCCGAGCAAAGCTCTCGCCGAGGATCCGCGTCTTTCAGCCGGTGGCGGGTTGACGATCCAATTTCGAGGTCTTGCAAGCTCGGTGAGTGAAGGCCCGCGCGCTCGCAGCGGGTCTGGTGCGGGCTCTTCCGGGCCGTACGCAAGGTGACCGTATAGAATCTGACGAAAAAGTGATATCGACAAGCGCTTGGCTCGATCGATGCCGCGGCTTGTCGAGATCCTTCCGAGGCACAAGGCAGGGTGCGGCAGAGGGCTCGCGAATGTTTGAGAAGCCAATGGATCTCGATAGATTGCGAAAGGTGGGTCTTCGCGAAACCGCCCTGTGCCGCCGAACGCCTACCTTGACACGCGATCGAGGCGCGACAGGCTGGCGCACGCGGCGACACACACTTCGTCGATGCGCACCGACGCTTCGCCGTGGTTTGGTTCGCCACTCTCCGTCGATGCGAGGTGCGACCGTATGATTCGGCAACATGTCCACGATCGATGAAGCGCGGCACTCTGCCGAGGACCTCCAGCAGCGTCTCGACTTCGAAACGCTGGTCTCGGCTCTTTCCTCCCGCTTCATCAACCTGCGTCCTGGCGAGCTGGACCGCGGGATCGAAGACGCGCTGCGTCGCGTGTGCGAGCCTCTCGGCATCGATCTTGCGGTGCTGTGGCAGTGGTCGGACCTCGCCCAGGATATCGCCACGCCCACCCATGTCTACACCCGGGAAGGCTTACCAGCTCCCGGACCGTTGCACCAAGCACAGTTCCCCTGGTACTCGCGGGAAATGCTTGCCGGCCGCGTCGTTGCCGTGTCTTCGTTGGAGGAGCTTCCGGCAGCGGCCGCCATCGACCGCGAGAACGCCCGCCTCATCGGCGTCAAGTCCTACATTCCGCACATCGCGAACGCAATTAGCCCGTAGCGACGCCGTCAGCGCACAGCCGAATCAGGCGGCCAGATCGCGGCTCGCCTCCTGGATATTCCGCCGGTCCTAGAGCCAGCGCAACTCCTGCAGGCAGTCATCGTCGGCGCGCCGAGGCAGGCAGTCCAGCGCGTTGTGCAGGAAATGCACGTAACAGCGTTGCCAACCGGCGTCGGTGAGCGTCTGCCGGATCGCTTTCTTCAGCTACGCATGGTCGTCGCAGACAACGAATTCGACGCCCGACAGACCCCTTGCCTTGAGCTTGGCGAGGAAATCCTTCCAACTGGTTTGGCATTTCGAGAACATCAACATCGCCAAAACCTGAACATAGGGCGAGGCTTCGGCCGTAGACTTCGGCTCCTGGCGGCTGCGGCTTGTATGAGTTGCGATCCGCAGGCCTTCGCGGCACGTCCACCTCCGGAGAAGCATCCCATGCCTAACGCTCGCACCGCAAATGCCGTCCGTCTGGAGTTCGCGTCCGCCTCCCTGGTTCAATCCAACCTGTCGGGTGCGGCCTTCACTGGGGACTGGCTCTGGGTGGCGGGCGACGAAGCCTGCGGGCTGGACCGTCTGCGACGGCTCGACCCCGTCGGACGCGAGATCTTGCGCTTCGGCCAAGTGCGCGATTTCCCGCTGGCCGATCTGCTGGACCTGCCCGGCACGGCCGAGGAAGAGGCCGATCTGGAAGGCATGGCCGTCGCCGATGGCTACCTCTGGGTGGTCGGCTCGCACGGCCTGAAGCGCAAGAATGCCAAGCCGGACCGGGCCCACGCTGACAACGCCAAGCGGTTGACGAAGGTGACGCTCGACGGCAATCGTCGTCTGCTGGCTTGCCTGCCGATCGAGCCTGACGCCAGCGGTGAGCCGTGCCTGGTGCGACAGGCCAAGGACGGCCGGCGGGCACTGCGCCTGAAGGGTGATTCCCAAGCGAACCTGCTGACCCGTGCGCTTGCCGATGACCCCCACTTCGGGCCCTACATGGCGATCCCGGGCAAGGACAACGGCTTCGACATCGAAGGCCTGGCCGTGGACGGCCGCCGGCTGCTGCTCGGCCTGCGCGGCCCGGTGCTGCGCGGCTGGTCGGCGCTGCTCGAGATCGCGGTCGAGGCCCGCGGTGACCAGTTGCGATTGGTGCCTCTGGACGACAGCGGCACGCTGATCCGCAAGCATTTCCTGCAGCTCGACGGCCTGGGCATCCGGGACCTGCACTTCTCCGGCGATAGCCTCTACATCCTGGCCGGCCCGACGATGGTGCTGAACGGCGAGATCCGCGTCTTCAGTTGGCCTGCAGCCCGGCCCGTGCTGGCGGCCAACCGCGACCCGGTGCGTTTCGAGGCGGCTCTGACCGAGTCGATTTCCCTGCCCCATGGACGCGGCACCAACCGCGCCGAGGCGATCTGCGACCTGCCACCGGTGTTGTCGGGCGGCAAGGCGAACTGGCTCGTGCTGTACGACGCCCCCGGTGACGATCGCAAGGAGGGCGAGCACATCGTCTTCGGTGACCTGCTGCGCCACGATTGAGATCCTTGCCCCGGTTTGACCCAACCACATCCCACGGCCGTCTGCCCCGAGATCGACCCCGCGTCACCGCTGCAGTTCGTCATCAATGCGGCAGCGGGCAGCAGCGATGCGGACGCGAAGCGCGAAGTCATCGAAGCCGCGCTGAATGCTGGCGGACGGCGTGGGGATTTGCTATTCAGCCGCCCTGCGGAGTTGGCCCGCGTGGCGCAAGAGGCTGCGGCAATGGCCCGGGCAGACCACACGGCCGTGGTCGCCGTCGGCGGCGACGGCACCCTCAACACGGTGGCGCAGGCCGCGCACGCCGCGGGCTGTGCCATGGGGGTGGTGCCGCAGCGCACGTTCAACTACTTCGCTCGCACCCATGGCATTCCCGCCGACCCGACTGAAGCGGTCGGCCTGCTGCTGCGTTCGGCGCCGGCGCCGGTGCAGGTGGCCGGCATCAACGACCGCGTGTTCCTGGTCAACGCCAGTCTCGGGCTCTACCCGGACCTTCTGGAAGACCGCGAAGCCTACAAAGCCCGTTTCGGCCGCAGCCGCTGGGTGGCGTTTGTGGCGGCCTGTGCGACGCTGCTGCGCGCACAACGCCGGCTGCGACTGCACATCGAGACGGGTGGCACGGTTCGTGACATGCAGACCTTGACGCTCTTCGTGGGCAACAACCGGCTGCAGCTGCAGCAGTTCGGTGCGGAACCGGAGGACACCCTAGCCGGCACGCCCGGCGAAGGCAGCATGGCCGCGCTGATGCTGCGGCCCATCGGAACGTTGTCGATGATCCGGCTGATGCTGCACGGGGCGATGGGTACGCTCGGCGAAGCGCAGAGTGTGGAGCGCTTCGAGTTCCACCACATGGTGGTCAGGCCGACACTCGCACCGGGCCGCCGTTTGGTGAAGGTCGCCTTCGACGGCGAGGTCACGCGGATGCGCGCACCGCTCGACTTCCGCGTGCTCGCCAAGCCCTTGTACCTGCTGATGCCGCGGCGCGATGAAGTTGCGATCGACACCGCGTTCGACACCGAGGGGACAGGCCGATGAGCATCTTGCTGCAGATCTCGGATCCGCACTTCGGCACCGAGCAACCGCCGGTCGTCGAAGCGCTGGCCACGCTGGCCCGCCTGCAGCGGCCCGATCTGCTCGTGCTGTCGGGCGACATCACGCAGCGCGCACGGCCGGCGCAGTTCCGGGTGGCCCGCGCGTTCACGGACCGCCTGGGCGTACCGGTGCTGGCGGTTCCCGGTAACCACGACATACCGCTGTTCGATCTGTGGGCGCGCCTGCGCCGCCCCTATGCGCGGCACATCGCTGCGTTCGGTGACGATCTCGAACCCGTGCACGCCTCGCACGACCTGATGGTGGTGTGCGTCAACACCACGCGGGCCTGGCGGCACAAGCATGGGGAGGTATCCGGGCGACAGGTCGACCGCGTGGCCCGGCTCCTGGCGGGCGCCGGTCCCGCACAGTTGCGCGTGGTGGTGGTGCACCAGCCGGTGGCCGTGACGCGCGCCGATGATGTGCCGAACCGTCTGCGCGGGCACGCCGCCGCACTGCATCGCTGGGCCGCCGCCGGCGCCGACCTCCTCATGGGCGGGCACATCCACCTGCCGTACGTGATGTCGCTGCACGGATTGGCACGGCCGATGTGGGCGGTGCAGGCGGGAACGGCAGTCTCATCGCGGCTGCGCAAGGGTGTGCCCAATTCGGTGAACCTGCTGCGCTGGGGCGCGGATTCATCCTCGGGCTGCTGCCAGATCGAGCAATGGGACTACTCGCCTGATGACCGGGCCTTTGTTTGCGCTGAGCTCACCGAAGTCTGGCCAATCAGGACATGAAGCGTACGTCGCCGTGGCGGTTGCGCAGTGTCGCACACGCCTGAGGCGTTGCCGCTCACGCGGACCTAGTGCAAGCGGCAGTGCCGGCACGTCGGTCGGTTCGAGTTTGCCGAATCTCGACTCAGGGAAGTCCTGCTTTTTCGTACGACGCGTCGAATCCACATCTGGCTGCGTTCAAACTTCTTCGAGGCCCGACCATGAAGGGTCGGCTCCGAACGCCCGACATCACAGAAGCCGCCGTTCCGGTTGCCCAGATGAGCCAGTGACCGGTGACGTGCGCACTTCGGACGGATAGGGTCAACGATCCAGTGACGCCTTTGGCCGAGTTGTTCGCATAGGCCGTCAGGCCGGTTTCAGAGTGAAGCGGCCAGCCTAATGACTGCTATGCCAAATCCATGACGGGCTGGTCATGGCCGGCAACTGCCTCATGACGAATGGGTGTAGAACCGCCACGCAGGCCCCTCAGCTGCCGGTCAGCAGTCAGCCATGGCATCCCCGGAAGCAGCCACTTTCGCTTACTTTCTGGATCGTGGCAGAGCTGATCTCGGCAGTGACCCCGGCTGTGGATCATCATCCATCCCCATTTCGACCGGCAACAGGACCAGGCGGCAGATGTGCTCGGCGAGCGCCTCCCCGCACGCCCGATAAACGGGCTCCCCGGGATGGAAGCCGTCGGTGGCCATGTTCTCGGGCCCGAGATCGAGCGCAATTGGCGCATGGGACACGCCTGGCCGCGTGGCGGCCCATTCGGCCAGCGCACGGTCGTGGCGGCGCGCATCGGCCCCGGCCAGATAACGCAGCGGCTGCGGCAGTAGCGGGAATCGGTGCACCGGCGGCAGCGAGGCGAAGACGACGTGCGCTGCGCGGTACTCGTCAAGCAGCCATTGCGCGAGCGCCTCGCGATGTTGCACGGCCTTGTGCAAGGGGATCTGGTCGATCAAGTCGTTGACGCCCGAGACGACCACCACCAAGTCGGCCTGCGCGGGCGGGTCGTCGCGCAGCAGTGCATGCACATCGGCCGTCGTCAGCCCCGAGCGAGCGCGCAACGCCCACTGCAGCGGCCGGCCCGTTCGCGCATGCAGGGCGCGGGTCAGGTAGCCAGCGAGCGCGCGGTCCTGGTGATCGACGCCGACGCCGGCGGCCGAGGAATCCCCGGCGATCAGCAGCCGCAGCGTGTGCGCCCCGTCCCCCAGCCGGCCTTCGCGCCTACCCTGCGCCTCCGGCAGCACGAGCGCGCGTCGTCGCGTCGCGACCACCTGCGCGAGCAGCACCGGCGCGAGGGAAAACTTCAACAGGAGTCGGACCAGGTTGTTCGCGATAAGCAAGGATGGATCGAGGCTGTGCACGAGCTGCGCTGGCAGGAAATCGTGGTCAAGACACCGTTTGCCTGACTGTGGCGTAGTTATACCGCATCGAACTGTCGATTGCTCCATGGACGACCGCAATTGGACCACTTCACCCATTGGCCCGGGTTGGAGGCTTCTGCCGCTGGTGATTCGGCTCCTGCTAGACCTTCACGACGATCTTCCCGAATTGCCGATTACTCTCCATGTAGCGGTGTGCATCCACGATCTGATCGAGGGTAAACCTGCGCTCATCGAGGATGGGGTTGAGGGCGCCCGACTTCAGGCCGTCGTACACGTAGCGCTTTCCCTTCTCCAACGTCACGGGTTGGCCGGTTACCTCAAACAGCGTGTAGGCCCGCAAGGAGAGTCCTTTCGTGAAGGCTGGCGCCATTGGGAATGGCGTTGGGCGAGGGTCCAGCATTCCGTAGATGAAAACCGTGCCATGTTGCGACGCCGCTTGCGTCAGGGTCTCGATGTAAGGGCCTGCAACCGGATCGAAGATGATGTCGGCACCCTTGTCCGCAGTGATCTCCATGACGCGCCTGGGTAGGTCTTCCTGCTCGGTCGCAATGACGTGATCTGCACCGGCTTCAGCCAGTCGAGTCTTCTTGTCGCTCGTGCGGGTCGTCGCGATGGCCGTGGCGCCACTCGCTTTGGCGATCTGGATGGCCGCGAGGCCGACGCTGCTGCTGGCGGCGGGAATGAGTACCGTCTGACCGCGCTCGAGTTTGCCGAACTCGATCAGTGCGCCCCAGGCGGTAAGGTACTGCATCCAGATCGCGGCACCTTGCTCGGGGCTCATCGCCCCGGGATAGGCCGCGCACGCATAGGCAGGGACGATCGCCCATTGCCCGTAGACGCCATACTTGGACAGCTGAAAGGCCGGAATGGTGCTGACACGCTCGCCGACCTTGAGCCCGGTAACGCCTGGCCCCACCGCGTCCACGGTCCCAGCTGCCTCGTACCCAAGCCGCGAGGGCAGCGCGGGCGTCTCGAGATACATTCCGGAGCGGAACATGCATTCCGCCCGATTCAATCCGAGCGCTTGCACCTTCAGGCGCACCTCGCCCTGCCCAGGTTCGGTCGGGGGGACATCGTCGATCTGGAGGACTTCGGGACCGCCGGTTTGGTGAAAGCGCACGACCTTTGCCATCGTGGATCTCCTCTGTGTTGGTTAGCGCGGTGGTTGTACCACGTGCATGCGTATTGTCAGCTGCGGCCGGGGATGCTGCAACGGACCGATGGATAGCACGATGGCCCGCCGCTAGTCGGCGAGGGGCCCGGCTATGTGACTATCAGTCGGGGGCGGCGGCGCCGCGGGCGGCCGCTTCCAACTAGCCGACGTACGCCAGGCAGCCGTGAGTTTCAGCTTGCGGCCAAATCCGGTCATAGCGCCAACCGAACGAGTTCTTGGTTCAACGGCAGGTAACTCCTACCGAAGCAGACTTCCAGCCCCCACAAGCCGTTGAACAACTGATCAGCTTCGTGTGGAGCTCCACATTGGGCCGAAGAAGTGGCCTACCTCACATTGCCACATGCCGAAGCCATACAGTTGGTAAGCTGCCGATGCCCTTGCCATATACCACGATTCTGGGCGGTCTCGCATGCGTCGGAGCGGCCGTCATCTTGAATCCACTCCGGCGAAACCAGCCCGGTCGAAGGCACATTCTCAGGAATCGAGCACCGCGCCTATATCGAATTCGCCGTTCGACAACAGGTGCCGGAATTGCTCCGCGGCCATCGGCCGGCCGAACAGGAATCCCTGCGCCTCGTCGCATCCGCTGGTGCGCAAGAACTCCACTTGTGCGCGTGTCTCGACGCCCTCCGCAAGCACGCGCAGACCGAGACTCTTGGCGAGGCCAATGATCGCAGCGACGATGGTCCTGCTGTCTTGTTCGGACTGGATGTCGCGAATGAAGGATTGATCGATCTTTAGTTTGCCGACGTGAAAGCGGTTCAGGTAGGCAAGGCTTGAGTAGCCGGTGCCGAAATCGTCGATGGCGAATTCGACCTTCATTTCGCGCAACGCTGCCATGCTTGCCGCTGTGGCTTCGCCCTCGGTCATCAGTACGCTTTCCGTCACTTCGAGTTGCAAATAGCGCGCATCGAGCCCCGACGCGGCAAGCGCGTCGGCGACCTGGGCGTGCAACCTGCCCTGCTTGAACTGCAGTGCCGACAGGTTCACAGCCACTGGTAGGTGCGGCAAGCCGTCTGTCTGCCAGACCTTGATCTGCGACGTGGCGGTTCGCAGCACCCATTCGCCGATGTTGGTGACCTGGCCGGTTTCCTCTGCGACGGGTATGAAACGTGCGGGCGGAACCAGGCCGAGTTCTGGATGGTTCCACCGGATCAGTGCTTCCACGGCGACGATTGCGCCGGAGGAAAGATTGACCTGCGGCTGGTAGTAGAGCACCAGTTGCTTTTCCTCGATCGCATGACGCAGATTGGTCTCCAGCGTCAGGCGTTCCATTGCCAGGGCATTCATGTCCGCGGTAAAGAACTGGTAGGCGTTGCGTCCGCCCTGCTTGGCATGATACATGGCAGCGTCGGCGTTGCGGATTAGGTTCGCCATTTCGTCCCCGTCCTCGGGATACAGCGCGATGCCGATGCTCGGCGTCACGACGAGCTTGCGTCCGTCAAAATGGTAGGGCTCGGCAATGATCTCGGTCAGCTTTTGCGCGATATGCGCAGCGCCATTGACACTTTCGATCCCCGGCACCAGAAGCAGGAACTCGTCACCACCTTGCCGGCTGACAGTATCCGACACCCGAATCGCGGCTTTCAGCCGCTGCGCCACCTCGCGCAGCAGCAGGTCGCCAACGTTGTGGCCGAGCGAATCGTTGATCGTCTTGAAGTGGTCGAGATCGATGAACATCAGCGCCAGGCGCGAGCCATCCCGCTGCGCGGCACCGATTGCTTGCTTCAAGCGATCGGCGAACAGCGCTCGATTGGGAAGATCCGTGAGGAAATCGTACTGTGCGAGATAGCGAACCCGCTCTTCCGAGGCCTTACGTTCCGAAATGTCGGTGTATATGGCAATGTAGTTGCGCGGTTTGCCGTCTGCGTCGGCGACCGTACTGATCGAGACCCATTCGGGAAATACCTCGCCGTTCTTGCGCCGGTTCCAGATTTCGCCATGCCAGCGCCCGGATTCGTTGATCGTCGTCCACATCTTCCGGTAGAACTCCTTGTCCTGCTGGCGCGAACTGAGAACTCTCGGCGAGTGGCCGATGACTTCGTTCGGCGCGTATCCGGTGATGCGAGTAAATGCCGGATTGACGCTGATGATGTTGCCAAGGCCGTCGGTGATCATGATCGCCTCGCCGCTCGCTTCGAAGACCTGTGCGGCTAGGCGCAGTTGGGTTTCGGCGCGCCGTCGTTCGGTCACGTCGGCGGAAGTCGCGCACAGCAGACGCGTTTCGCCGTCCTCGCCCTGGATCGGAATGCGCCTCGTTTCCAGCACTACCTCGCGTGCACCGATGTGCAAGCTCTCCTCCGACTGGCCGCTGCCGGATGCGCTGAGCGCCTTGCGATCGTCATCGCGCCAGCGCCGCGCAATGTCCGCCGGAATGCGCGGCATCGCATGGCCGGTGTCGCCGCGGCGGCGGCGAAGGCCGAGCAGCGCAAACAAGGCATCATTGGCGAAGACCAGCTTCCCCTTTGCGTCGAGGAGCCGGATCGCATCGGCCGAGTTGTTGAGAATCGCCATCAACTGATCCTGCTGGTCGCTGAGCGCCTGCGCCGCGGCATCGGCCTGGGTGGTATCTACCAGGCATACGACGGCCTTGCTCAGCTTGTCCGCTGGTATGGAATACGAGTAGGAGGCCAGCGAAAAATGCCGCGTCCCATCCCGCAGATTGAGCGGACGAGGGGGACGCCGCCCGAACACCGTCGACACATAGCGCGTCAACTCGGCCGCCCAGGCGGGCAGTTCGACCCGGTTGAATGGCTTGCCGAGAACCCCGCTTTCCAGTCGCAGATGCCGCCCTGCTGCCTCGTTGAAGCGAATCAGCAGCAGTTGATCGTCCACCACCAGCACGGGGAAACCGATGGTATCGAGCACAGAAGACAGATCGACGCTCAGGCGATCGAGTTCCAGGTTCTTCGCCGCCAGTTCGTCATTGACCGTCGTGAGTTCCTCGTTGGTCGATTGGAGCTCCTCGTTCGATGCCTGCAGTTCTTCGTTGGAGGCCTGCATCTCCTCGTTGGAGGCCTGCAGTTCCTCGTTGAGCGCCTGCAATTCCTCGTTCGACGCCTCCTGCTCCTCGATCACGGCCTGAAGGTGCTCGCGGGTGGCGAGCAGTTCATCTTCCAGCTCCTTCGCCCGGCCTTCAGCCGGTGGCGATTCGTCCGTCAGGGCGGAGACAGCCGGCAAGGTCTCGAACGCGACGGCCAGGCAGGCCTCGGTGCTCTCCGTCGACAGCGGTATCACGGCCAGGCGCACCTGCGTCTCTCCGCTGGAATCCTTGAGCCGGTGGGCACGCCCGAGCGCCCTTTCCTTTCTTTGCAGCACCTGCTGTGCCATAACCTGCGCGTCGGCGCGCAGGGGCTTGGGCAGGCAGGAAAGCAGATTGAGTTCCGGGCGGCCCGAGGGAAATTTCAGGAATCGACCGACATCGCCGCGCACCGCGAGAATGTTCAGGCTGCGGTCGACCAGCACCGCCGGCGGCGCGTAGAAGTCGCCGAGAACGCCGGTCAGAATCTGCTCGGGCGGCGGCGCGACCTTGCGTTCCTCCCGCAGGCGCATCGGCTGCAGCGGCGTCGCCGGCGAGAACGGCGGTATGCGCAGCGATCGCCCCTTGCGTGCGAACAACCGTGCCTCGCGATTGACGGTCTCGAACATGTGCGCCTGCTGACCGGTCACCGTCTCTGATTTGCCGAGGAACAGAATTCCGGTGTCCTTGAGCGCGTAATGAAAGATCTCCATCACCCGCGACTGCAGGTTGTTCTGAAAATAGATGAGTACGTTGCGACAACTGACGAGGTCGAGCCGCAGAAACGGCGGGTCCTGCACCAGATCCTGGCGGGCGAACACCACCAGGTCGCGCAGCGATTTGACCACCTCGTAACTGTCACCGCGCACGTTGAAGCAACGCGCAACGCGCTCGCGCGAAAGCCCGGTCACCGCGGAAGCCGGATAGACCGCGCGGCGGGCGACCGCCATAGCGTTGAGATCCACATCGGTGGCGAAAAGCTGGATCGGGTGACTCTCGATGCGCGAACCCAGTCGCTCCGACAGCAGCAGTGCGATCGAATAGACCTCCTCGCCGGTCGCGCAACCGGGCACCCACACCCGCACCTCCTCGCCCGGCTTCTTCGCTTCCACCCGTTCGACCAGCGCGTCGCCCAGTCGATCGAAGGCCTGCGGATCGCGAAAAAACGCGGTTACTGAAATCAATATGTCGTTGGCAAGTCGGTCGAGTTCGTCGGCCTCACGGCTGATGACATAGAGGTATTCTTCGAGAGTCTTGACGCGGTTGGCTGCCATCCGCCGCTCGATCCGGCGCAGGAGCGTGGTTTCCTTGTACGAGGAGAAATCCAGGCGGGTGCGCTCACGCAGCCGCGCCAGCAGCGTCTTGAGCGTGGAAGGCGACTCGCCCTCGAGCTTCTGCACCGTCGGCAGCGTGCCGTGGGTACGCACGATGACCGCGATTTCCTCGGCAATACGATCGGGCGGCAGGACCCAATCCACATGACCGGTGCCGATCGCCGCCTGTGGCATGCCGTCGTACTTGGCCGTATTGGGCGCCTGGGCGAAGGCAAAACCACCCTCGGCCTTGATCGCGCGAACACCGCTCGCACCGTCGGAGCCGGTTCCCGACAGCACCACGACCACCGCGTCCTCCTTGTATTCCTCGGCCAGGGATTGAAAGAACAGGTTGACCGAGGGTTTGACCGATACGCCGGGGTCCGGCGGCAGCAGGTCGAGCTTGCCCTTGCGCACCACTACGTTGTGGTTGGCGGGCGTGATATACACAGTGTTGCCGACCGGCACCTCGCCGTGCTCGACTTCCTTCACCGTCATTGCGGTCTCGCGACCGATCAGTTGGGCGAGCATGCTGCGATAGGTCGGCGACAAGTGCTGCGCCACCACGTAAGGAATGTTCAGGTCGGTGGGCAGGTTGGAGAACAAGGCGGTGAGCGCCTCGAGACCGCCGGCCGACGAGCCGATTCCGACGAGGAAGCGGCGGGGCGGGTGCTCGGCAGGCGCAGCAGGCGATGCCCCGGCAGGTTTTTTGGCCATTGTTGTTTGTCGCTCCATTGATACTCGCCACAGCCGCCATCGCCCCACCTGCGCCACCGGCCGTTTCCCGGAGTGGGCGCCTCAACCCCTGCCGATTGGCGAGCGAGTATTCCAACTGCCCTGGCGAGAGAATCGCCCCCGGTACATTACATCCGCCAGCGGACCGCAGGCAACACTTCTTCCATCAGGGATATACTGATTCTGGAATGAGCGATGCCCTTGTCATGGCGTCAGAAGAGGCGTCTGGGCAACAACGGGCAAGACGATAAAGCAGATTTCGTTTGCCGATGTTGCCGGGGATGAAATCCGCCCCTTTTTGGGGACGCCTCTCGGCATGGCAGTAAGCGCCAGACTGCCGCGCTTACTGCCATGACTAGGCGTATCGCGCCTCCACCGCGTCAATGGCTCGCTTCGCCAGACTGCATACGGCCGCGGTCTGCCATTGACCCAGTTACGGGGCTGGACTGCTTCACGACCGACAAGCATTTCTTGTTCCCGAAAGACGCACGCAACCAGATCTGCGTGGATTTCGACCACCGTTGACATGAACCTCTATCTTGCAACCGGCAGGCGTGAAATCGGTTTGGCCGCGCAGCCAAATTGCACGTGGCCGCGAAGGCGAACATATGGAACATGCTGAAAACCGTGTGACGCTGGGGTACAAGTCTACGTTGATCGTCGCGGCCTGCGCAATCTCGCGCCAACGCGGTGCACACGCGGCTCGTGCGGAGCATGAGGAATGAACGAAGTTTCGTTCTCGCGCACCGAGTTGCGGCTCGTCCTAAGCGCGCAAGATCAGGATCTCAATAGATGGAATTGGCTCGCTGCGGGAGGCTGAGCGGGCGCACCAAGAGTCTCGATTCCGCATCGGCTCAATGGCCATGTCATCTTGGCTAGCGAGCAGCAATGGATCACCGGCGACTTCATGGTATCGGCACGGTTCTTCGAACCCGGCGCGACTTCGGGCACGGCGCATCATAGCCGCCGCATATCGAGAAACCAAGGCGTCAACGCATGGGGCGGAACCGGGGGTGGCACAGGGTCGGGGGCCGGCACATCCTCGACCACGATGCGTGCGAGGCGGCGGGCGCGTGCTTCCCGACCGTCTTCGGGCAAGCCGTTGTAAGCCTTGTTGTCCGGACGCCATTCGTACAGCGTGATACGGCGCGCGTTGCGCCGCTTCGGGTGCCACAGTAGCAGTGCAATCGGTCCTTGGGCCAACAATGTCGGATGCAGACCCATCGACGGCACGAAGCTCCGGTAACGCAGGCCAAACAGCCGCGCCGGTCCGGACTCGTCGCCGGTGCGGCGCAGAGGCAAATCACCGCACCCGGTTGCGATTGACCAGCCGTCGAAGTCGCGGTCTTGGTGGCCGGGACGCGGCTGCAGGCACAACTCGACGCGGGCCGTACTTGCGTCCCCCAGACGGCAGGTGCCTCGATCCTGAGTGGCCGCATCACCCACCAACGGCCAGAACTCGAGGGCGCGCTTCACGGTCAGTTCCACAGAGTCGAAGGCGACACGGCCGAGCACACGGAATTCATCGTCCAGCAGCGCCCTGCGCAATGGCGGCGCCAGGCCGAGGCCGGCCCGTTCCAGATCCCCCAGCATGGCACACAGATCCTGGCGCAGGCAGAACGGCAGGGCGAAGCGGTCGTGCAATTGCGAGCCCCAGTCGGTGAGTTCTTCGTCGAACGGCTGCAAGGCGAGCCTTGCGGTCACTGTCCGCAGGAGTGTCGCGACGGCGACCAGCCGTTCCGGACTGTCGGCCATGCGCAATCCGCGAAACTCCAGCAGCCCGAGTTGTCCGCGGTGTGCCAGATAGGGGTTCCAGAGGTTCTCGATGTTCAGTTCGGCGCGATGGGTATTGCCGGAAATGTCTGCGAGAAATGGCGAGAGGCTGCGCCAGATCAGTGCCGGTTCGGGGTGGTCCTTGGCTGCGATCAGACGCAGCGCAAGACCGAGTTCGTCGAAGTATGTTCCGTCAATCGGGCTGGACGGATGCCGGCCAGGGTTGGGAGGGCAAGGATGGGGAGTTGGTGCTCAATGGCTGGGAGAAGCGTCGTCGCGTCGTCGTGCTGCGCCGGCCATTGATGGGCGAGATCGTGCTGAGCGGTGAGGATGACGGCCAGCAACTGCTGGCCTTCGTGCAAGCCGACCGCAAGGCAGGCAAGGGCATCACGGGCTACGAGTACGCAGTGCTGGTGACCAACACCGACTACGAGATTGTCAGTCTGGGTCAGCTCTACCGGGATCGGGCGGATGCCGAGAACGCCTTCGACGAACTCAAGAACCAGTGGGGATGGGGTGGCTTTACCACGCACGACCTGCATCGCTGCCAGTTGGCCGCCCGGGCCGTGGCACTGATCTACAACTGGTGGAGCCTGTTCGTTCGCTTGGCCAATCCCCAAGCCCGCCGCGAGGCCATCACCAGTCGGCCGTGGCTTATGTCCTCGGTGGGACGCCGGACCGAACATGCCGGGCAGACGACGATCACACTGACCGGTTTGCACGCTCATTTCGAGAAGGCGCGGGCAGCGCTAATGCGTGTCTCCGCCATGCTTCAGGGCTTGTTAGCTCGCGCTGCGGAGCAGTTGCATCCAACCACCGTCTGGAACCTCGTCTGCGAGCATCTCAAATGCCTCCTCGCAGGGGTCGGACCGCCCCGAGCCCATCGGCTTCTCGAAGATCATGCAAACCGAATCGGCTAACTGAGGTTTTTTAGGTTCAATTCATGACCGGGGCGCACGAGATCACGCATCTTCGGAGCACAACACCTCCTGCCTCGGCGTGAGCGGTTCGGTCGGGCTGGCCGGCGCCCGCGCAGCACCGACGCACACGCTGCCTCAACATCTAATCGGTCTTGAATCGACCGACCTGATCGTTCAACTCCGCGGCAAGCCGCTCGATGTGGCCGATGGAATCCGCAGTGTGCCGAACCGTTGCGCGGCTCTCATCTGCCATGTGGGCGATACGCTCCACGTTACGGGCGACTTCCCCGCTTGCCGCCTTCTGCTCCGTCACGGCATCGCTGATCTCGGAGACGCCCTCCGCTGCCGCTTGGACGGCAAGACCGGCTTCGGCCAATACCTGGGCCACCCGTTCCAGATTGCCGAGGCTTGTATCGAGCGCTTGGCGACCCTCATGCATCGCCCGATCGACTTCAGAGGACTGCGCCGCCAACTGACCCGTTACGGCGTCGATTTCCGTGGCGCATCGGGTCGATTTCTCCGCCAGCTTGCGAACCTCATCGGCCACTACTGCAAAGCCTCGCCCGGTGTCCCCAGCTCGCGCCGCCTCGATCGCGGCATTGAGCGCCAGCAAGTTGGTCTGGTCCGCGATCTCGCGTACCTGCTGCGTCATGCCGGCGATGGAGCGCACGCTGGCGATGAACGCCTGGGACATACCGGCGACATCGGTCACGGCGCTACCAACCGTACGCAACTCGCTCACCACCGCGCCCAGATCGTCGTTGCCCTGTCGCGTCTTGTCCCGGCTTTCCACGGCCTGGTGGCGCACCTCCGCGGCGCTATCGTCCACCGAGGCAATGCTGACTGCCATCTCCTCCATGGCGCTCGCCGTACCCGACGCGGCCTCGCTTTGCTCAGCAGCGGCGCGGGTAATCGTCTGCGAGCCGGCGCCAAGATCGTGCGCGACACCGGAAACCTGCCGAGCTGCTGCTGCAGTTTGGCGCACCATCGATTGGAGCGACTCCAGGAAGCTGTTGAAACTTCTCGCCAGCCGACCGACTTCGTCTTTCTGGACGACCGGAATGCGGAACGTGAGATCACCCGCTCCGGCGGCCAGTTCGGCGAGGCAGTGTTCCAGACGCGCCAAGGGCCGAGCGACCAACTGCCGCCCCATCAGGATAATCAACACCGTAGAGAACACGAGGAACAGCGCAGAGCCGGCCAGTACGGCACCGATCATCCAGCGCGACAGCACCATGAACTCGTCAGCATAGGTGCTAACTGCCACAATCCATTGCCACTCGGGATACTCGACGTATCCCGCGATCTTTGACCTGGGGATCGTCTCCCCGCGCTCCTTGTTCGACCAGTTGTATTCCTGCGTGCCTTGGCGATGGTCGAGCATCTCCTTGAAGATCGGCTTGCCGTCGTCAGACATGACCTCGCGCAGATTCTTGCCCTCGGCCGTCGGATGCACTAGGGCCGTGCCCGCGCTCTCACCCGGCCGGCCGTCGATCACGAAGGCGTATCCCGTCGCGCCAACCCGAATACGCCCGATCGACTTCTTCAGCGCCATCATCTGCTCAGCGATATCGACACCGACGAATCGCGCCCCGATCACCTGGCCGTTCTCCGCTTGAATCGGCGCGTAGGCCGTAATGAAGTCACGGCCAAACAGCTTCACCAGCCCGACGAACTTTTGCCCCGCGAGCAGCTTTTGCCGGGCCGGATGATCCGCAGCCAGCGAAGTGCCAACCGCCCGCTCTCCCTTCTCGTTCTTTACCGAGGTGCTCACCCGAACAAACTCCTCCCCATGACGAACGAAGATTGTGGCCAGCGCACCGGTAAGCGAGGTGAAGCGATCCGGAGGAGCGGAATCGTTATTGAGGGGCGAGCCATCAACACGGAGTACCGGCAGTTCGGACGCATCGCTCACGCCCTGCCGCCGTGTCTCCAGTGCGTAGCGCTCCCCGACCTGCTTGGCGAACGTACGTTCGAGCAAGTCCGCCGTCTGCTTCAAACTGTGGTCATATGCAGCAATGGTGTCGACCACCATGCGGGCACGCTCTTGGAGATTCTGTGCCTCCCAGCTCTTGACCTGCGACTCCATGCGCATGTTTAGCGCGAACAGCCCCGCGGCCATGACAAGCAACGCCGGCGCGCTGATCGCCAAGGCGAGTTTGACGGCAACGGGAAGGTTCTTCAAACGCTGCATTGCATTCTCCAGTGGAACCGTTGAATCGGAATCGCGCGCGGCACGCCAAGGCCCGGGCAGTAAGGGAAGCCGGCGCTGCCACGCGCAAACCGCTTTGCACTTCTATCGACACAACAAGACGATGCTTGAGCACGGCGACGAAGGGCGTAGCCGAGAGATCGTGCCCGAACAACCCGCAAAGCGCGTCGGAACGGCCGACTACTAAACTGTCACGCGGTGAGCGAAATCCACGCCGAGGCAGATTGCGTGAACTAACTCATGGTCCCGTCTCACGATTGCGCGGCCAAACGTGCGCGTTGACAGCGCCGCCAGATGGCACATGATTGGCCGGCGGTTCCCCACGGTGGAGCCAGTACTCAGAAGCCTGCGTCATAAGAGACGCGGAACGCTTCACGCTGCACGGGCGCAACAAGGTCAGCAGTGGCCGACCAGGAGTCCGACGTCAGTTCCCTGTGACCGGCAGCTTTGCGATCAGTGAGCCGCCATTAGCCATGAAGACGTCATCAGGCCGGTGAGGGTCGGAAGTGTGAGTAGCCCATTTCGACAACCGGCCGCTCGAATTCGTCGCCCGACAACCTCTTCGCCAGACATGATCGAACGGCAGCAATGGGAAGTGCAGCGCTCGGAGACGCTAGCGAACTTCGGCATTTGGCTGGGCGTCCGACCCATTTGGCGTCTGCGCGCAGCCGATTTTCCCGTTACCGCGCGAGCGATCTGGTCCGCCTACTTACTGATAGCCGACGAGTCTGCCGCTGCGATGTCGAGGTCCGTCATTGTCCGACATTGTGATTGTGGCCCGAATTTGGATGTCGCATTCGCGATTCGCCGACCGCGAAGCGCTTCGTGCCTCGGCCGTGCAGGCGTAAGCCACGCACGGATTTGTCGTTACGGTCTCGATGTTCCTCTATCATTTCGTCGATCCATGGTGTGCGACGGTTTTCATCGACCTGACATGCCCCAGCTGTATTGTCATCCTGATCGCCTCCACTCATGGCCTCAAGGGCGTAGGCGAGGCACTCGTAGTGCTCTTTCCCTTTGCAACGCCAGTTCCGCCCTGACCTGAAGAAGCATAGATCGCACAATCGACTCGACACTCTCTGTCGCCGGTGACAAACACGGACAATTCCCGCTGGACCAACGTGCCATGACATACTCACCCGCCTTCATCGCCCCCGCCCGCTATACCGACCCGGCGGCCGCGCTGGGGCAGGTTCGCAGAATCTGCCAGAGCAGCCTCGCCCACCTGCGCGGGGCGATGCAGCGCTTCGTCGCGGGGGAGACCCTCCCCGGCCAGGTACGCGCCTTTTATCCATTCGTGCGGATTCGGACCGATACCTTGTCGCGACTGCAAGTGACCGGTAGTACGCGCCTGAGCTATGGCTTCGTCGCCTGCCCCGGCCGCTACGAGACCACGCTTACCCGACCCGATCTGTTTGGCGCGTATTACCTCGAGCAATTCACCCTGTTGCTGAAGAATCATGGCGTCGCACTGGAAATCGGCACCAGTTCACAGCCGATACCCGTGCACTTCTCGTTCGAGGAAAGCGACTACATCGAAGGCAGCATGAGCACCGAGCGCCGGCAACAGATGCGCGACATGTTCGATCTGCCGGATCTCGCGGCGATGGACGATGGCATTGCCAACGGCACCTACCGGCCGCGCGCGGGCGAGGCCCAGCCGCTGTCCCTGTTTACCGCGCCGCGCGTCGACTACTCGCTGCATCGCCTGCGACACTATTCGGGGACCGCGCCCGAACACTTCCAGAACTTCGTGCTGTTCACCAACTACCAGTTCTACATCGACGAGTTTGTTCGCCTCGGTCGCGAACGGATGAACGACTCCGACAGCGAATATGCGGCCTTCGTCGAGCCTGGCAACGTCATTTCCCGCCGCACAGGCTCGAGTGCCGAGCCAGGCGACGAATCGGGGAAAGCCCCGCTGCGACAACCGCAGATGCCGGCCTACCACCTGAAGCGCGACGACCGCAGCGGCATCACGATGGTCAATATCGGTGTCGGCCCGGCCAATGCCAAGACCATCACCGACCACATCGCCGTGCTGCGCCCGCACGCCTGGGTCATGCTGGGCCACTGCGCCGGCCTGCGCCAGACACAGCAGCTCGGCGACTACGTGCTGGCGCACGGCTATGTGCGAGAGGACCACGTACTCGATCTGGACCTGCCCCTTTGGGTGCCGATTCCCGCGTTGGCTGAAATCCAGGTCGCCCTGGCAGCCGCCGTGTCGGATATCACCCAGACCACTGGGCTTGATCTCAAGCGCATCATGCGCACCGGCACCGTAGCCAGCACCGATAACCGCAACTGGGAGTTGCTGCCCGACAACTGGCCTCAGCAGCGCTTCAGCCAGAGCCGGGCAGTGGCGCTGGACATGGAAAGCGCCACCATCGCCGGTAACGGCTTTCGTTTCCGGGTACCCTACGGCACGCTACTGTGCGTGACGGACAAACCCTTGCACGGCGAGATCAAGCTGCCCGGGATGGCAGATCATTTCTATCGTGAACGGGTTGATCAGCACCTGCGCATCGGCATCCGGGCGATGGAACTGTTGCGCGAACAGGGCATCGACCAACTTCACAGTCGCAAGCTGCGCAGCTTTGCCGAAGTCGCGTTTCAATAGCCGAGAGACCTCGCCCGACCTCCGGTGGGGCCGGGCGCAATCTCCCGCAACACTTCGGCAAGCTGCAAGTCCTGCATCATTCGTGCGAGCGCGGCCGCGTCGACGACTTCGAACTCGCCCTGGTGCGCCCGCAAATAAGCGCCGCCGCCCACCGGATCGACGAAGCTCACGCGCGGAATCCGCCGGATACACTCCCGCAGGAAACCCGCGTTCGCGCCGACGGAGAAATCCTGCCCCGTCGGATAGACCTCCCGCCGCGTGTGCGCGTTGATGTCTATCTTCTGATAGCGCTCGATGTCCACCAGTGTCACCGGGTCGCGGATCGTCATCTCAGCCTGGTTGCCGAAGGCAATCGTGCGCGGCAGAGTCCCCTTCGGCACCCGGTTGTCGAGGAAGAAGTAGCGGTATTCCGGCCGCGCGTAGGCGTGCCACTTGAACAGGATCTTCGGCATGCCGGTGTAAGCCTCGACGCTGTGGCCGAGAAAATCCTCGACCGCCTTGTAGCGCCCGCGCTCGAGCGCGCGCTGCCAGCCGCGCTCGACGGTCTCCTCCGGCGGCGTGACCACGAAGTACATGTACATCGTGTCCACGTACTTCGCGTAGGTCGTGTGCAGCACCTGCGCGATCCGCTCGGTGGAGAAGCTGTCAAAACGATAGCGGTCGACCAGCAGGTGCGGGATCGACTGCGTGCGCGTCGCCTTGTCGCGGATGTAGCGATCGAGCTTGCCGTCGATCACCATCAGTTCGCGACTGGTAAGGTGGCCGGCGTACTTGCGCGCCAGGCCGAGCGACGCGTAGTCCAGCAGCATGCGCCGCCAGACGTCCGGGCTGATCGTGGCGTAGCCGTCCGGCTCGATGCCCTGCTCGCGCATGATCCGCTTGATCATCGGGCGCAGCGAACTCTTGCCGGCTGCGGAGGCACCCTTGAGGCTGATCAGCACCGGCGAGGCGCGGTTCGGCACCCGCGCGAAGCCCTCGCGTTGGATCGCCGCGTCGACCAAAGGCGCGATCGTCTGCCCGATCACTCGACTGCCCCAGCCGTTGCAGACCCGCGCCACTACCAGCGCCGCGAGCAGATCGCGATCCGCGCCGATGCGTCCGCGACGGCTGGCGATCGCGCCGAGCACGCGATGAAGCGCGCGATACACCGCACGCGGCAGCGGGTCCTGCGCCGCCAGACCCGCGGCCTCGTAACCGGCGACGATGCGGTGCTCGCGTTCCACAGGCGATTCCACCGGACCGTTGCGCTTCGCAGCCCTGCGCAACAGGCCGAAGAGAATGGGGCGCGCGGCCGGCGGCGGGTCCGGGGCGTCGAGTGTCGCGGCAAGGATCTCGCGCACCAGCGCCGCGGCGCCGTTCTTCGCCTCGGCATACGCGCGCCCAATCTCATCGAGCCTGGGTGCGACGTCACCCTCAAGTATCGTGCGCGCGATCCGGCGAAAGTTGCGCCCGAATTCCTCCTCCACCTCGCCCTCGGGCACCGCGATATCCGCAGTGACCCGCACGATAATCTCGTGCAGCGCCAACCGCTCGGGGCGGAACACCGCGAGTTCCTCCTGCGGCAGCCCGGTAAGATCGGCGAATTCCTCTATCTGATCCAGGCGACTGAAAACGCACTCGGGCCGAAAGATTGTCTCTAGCGAACGGAACTCGGCTGGAATGGCAGTACCGACGTCCGGATTCCAGGCGGAACAGCCATCAAGATCGTGACGCGGCGCGTCCATACGTAGGTGTCGGGAGGGGGTGGCCGGCAGTATGGCAAGCGGGCTCGGGCGGCGTCAAACCGAATCCGGCACACGTAGTTCGAGTGGCCCGAAGATACGATTCCCTCGCGCCACTCGAACTACGGGTCGTGGTATGGGCCGTCGCCTCAGCGTCTCTTCTGCTCAAGCATCAACTTCCGTTCTCCAATCGATCCCGACCAGCCCCAATTGGGACGATCCCGCGCGAGTAACTAGATCGAGCATTCTTATGAAATTCGATAGACTTGCCGCGAAATCTCCCTGAGGTCCGCGGCTCTCGCATCGATCAGCACGTTCTTTGATCGATCGCCAGGGGCACAGCCGCACAGCGTACCGGAGCGCCCTCCCCCGCTCAGCTTGCGCTTGATGATTGCGGGTGGCGGTCCCTTTGTCGTCGGCGGTCCGAGAGGCCGCTCGGCGCTTGAACATCGATTCCCCAACCACCCGCTCATTTGAGCGGCTGGGCCGTCACGATACGCAAGTCGCTGGTGAATTGGCGCAACACGCCAACCGACAGATCCACGTAGCCGCCGGCCAAAGGGTCCATCACGAGAAGTGACACCTCGCCCTTGACGATCTTGACGCCGTATATGACCACAGTATGGGCAATCGAGCCGGTCAGATCATGGACCAACACGACGACGCTCCGGTTCACCCCCATTTCCCGCAATATGCCCTCCAGGGGCAACTTCTTGCCGTTCACCACTTTCTGGTGCGCGGCAATGTCCTGCACCAGTTTGCCGAAGCCGGCAATCGTGATGTCTTTTCTCGGCGCGAGAAAGGAGTTGTACTTTGCCAGCATATCCGCCACGGTCAGGCGCTGGCGGACGATGCCCCAATTGGTCTGCAACGCCGATTCCAGCCCTACATTCCGCAGGTCGCGGGCACAATATGGCGTGAATTTCGCCACTCAGTGTGGGGGCTGAAATGCCTGCTCTGAAACGCCAAGAAGGCTGGCGACCTGACACTGCAGGGGCGTCAATTCAGTGTTGAAGACCTGGACGGTGGAGCCGTCGAGCAGAAGGCGATGTCGCTCGGCCAGGCTGAACAGGCGCAGGATCTGTTCAGTGGTCGGGTGAGCGCATTGACGCTGCTCGGGATACAGAGGGAGTTGCTCGATGTGCTCGCGGCGCATGGCCAGACGCAGTTCGCGCTCGATGAGGGCGCCGACGAGCAGAGCGAGGAAGTACAAAGTGAATAGCGCCTCGATGCGACCCTCGTTCTTGAGGAACACGGGCGCGATCTCGTGCACGGTTTTGATCTGCTCGAAGCGCTTCTCGATCATCGGCTGGCCCTTGTGGGCTTGAAGGATTTCGGCCGCTGACAGGGCGCGATCATTTGTCATCAAAGGGTACATACCATCACTCCTATGATCGTAGGCGATGGCGTTCTCGTCGGTTTGCCATTCGATGTCGAAACGGCGCTTGGTGATCTTGCGGTAAGCGGTGTCCGGTCCCGGACGCCCGCGTCGCGTTTGCTTGAACCGATGTTCCTCGCGGACAGTGCGTGTGACCTTGAGGTAGCGGCCCACGGTGTGCCGGTCGAGAATCGTCTTGACCTGGAAATCGATCTCCGCGGCACCGCGTAGCCTCGCCTTGGCCCCGGCAAGGCGCTCGCGCAATTGCTGGAGCTCTTCACGGGTGGCGGCGAGGTTGCGGCGCCGGCGGGCCTCTTGGCGTAGGGTGAGCAAGGTGCTCCACACCCAGACCACCGACCAGGCTTCAGCGGAGGGGATGGGCGCTCGATAGACCGACCAGATGTCACGCGGGCCATCACTGTAACGCGGATTGGGACGGTCCCAGACACACTCCCATTCGGGGGTATGAGTCTGGATCCACAGGCGAAACTCCTGGTCCTCCAGACGATTGCGCGGCATCACGGTGACCAGGCGCCCGCCGGCCCGGTTGATGTAATCCATGTTCTCGCGCGAGCAAAGTTTGCTGTCGCCAACCACTAGTGTCCGACAGGTTTTAGGTCCGTCGGCCGAGGAGCCAGTATTGACGAGGCATTCATGGGTTCAAGGGGTGTCAACGATTTGAACGACGAGCGCTGGATGCGGCAGGCTTCCGGGATTT
>WBZS01000963.1_pt1 | contig 26629 bp, 23 predicted proteins | sample 5204201 | NCBI WGS metagenome assembly WBZS01 (sample SAMN12344357, study PRJNA552823) | activated sludge metagenome | biome: Activated sludge suspended growth; feature: Nitrification reactor; material: Wastewater; isolation source: activated sludge from nitrification reactor of wastewater... | reverse complement strand
CACCGGCGCCGCCAAGCCCGGCGTCACCGCCACCGACGTCGTCCTCACCATCACCGACATGCTGCGCAAGCACGGCGTCGTCGGCAAGTTCGTCGAGTTCTACGGCGAAGGCGTCGGCTCGGTGCCCCTGGCCAACCGCGCGACGATCGCCAACATGAGCCCCGAGTTCGGCTCGACCTGTGCGATCTTCCCCATCGACGACAAGACGATCGACTACCTTCGCCTCACCGGCCGCGAAGACGCCGACGTCGCCCTTGTCGAGGCCTACGCCAAGGAACAGGGTCTGTGGCTCGACCCTGCCGCCGAACCGCGCTTCAGTGAGAAGCTCGAGCTCGACCTGGCGACGGTCGTCCCCTCGATCGCCGGCCCCAAGCGGCCGCAGGACCGGATCGAGCTCTCCTCGTCCAAGACCGCCTTCGCGAAGTCGCTGCCCACCTACACCAGCGACCCCGGCAAGCGGGTGCCCGTGCAGATGGCGGACGGCCGGTCCTTCGACCTGGCCAACGGTGCCGTCGTCATCGCCTCGATCACCTCGTGCACCAACACCTCCAACCCGTCGGTGATGATCGCGGCCGGTCTGGTCGCCCGGAAGGCCGCCGCCAAGGGCCTGACTCGCAAGCCGTGGGTAAAGACCTCGATGGCTCCGGGTTCCAAGGTCGTCACCGGTTACTACGAGGCGGCCGGGCTATGGCCGGATCTTGAGGCCGTCGGTTTCTACCTCGTCGGCTATGGCTGCGCCACCTGCATCGGCAACTCCGGCCCTCTGGAGCCGGAAATCTCCGAGGCAATCAACACCAACGACCTCGCGGTCACCGCCGTGCTCTCGGGCAACCGCAACTTCGAGGGCCGGATCAGCCCCGACGTCAAGATGAACTACCTGGCCTCCCCGCCGCTGGTCATCGCTTACGCCCTCGCCGGCTCGATGGACTTTGACTTCGAGGCCGACGCCCTGGGCACCGACCAGGACGGCAACCCGGTCTACCTGCGCGACATCTGGCCCTCCCCTGAAGAGGTCCAGGCGGTCATGGACGCCTCGATCAAGAAGGAGTTGTTCACCAAGGAATACGCCAACGTATTCGCCGGGGACTCCCGGTGGCAGTCGTTGCAAACGCCGGTGGGCAAGACCTTCGAGTGGGACGGCGACTCCACCTACGTCCGCAAGCCCCCGTATTTCGAGGGCATGGCCCTGGAGCCCTCGCCCGTCGCGGACATCTCCGCCGCGCGGGTGTTGGCGATGCTTGGCGACTCGGTGACGACCGACCACATCAGCCCTGCTGGGTCGATCAAGCCCGACAGCCCGGCCGGGAAATACCTGGCCGCCCACGGCGTGGACCGCAAGGACTTCAACTCCTACGGCTCACGGCGCGGCAACCACGAGGTAATGATTCGCGGCACGTTCGCCAACATCCGGCTCAAGAACCTGCTCTTGGACGGTGTCGAAGGCGGCTACACCCGCAACTTCCTGGCAGGCGGTGAGCAGACGACGATCTACGACGCGTCCGCGGCATACCAGGCGGCCGGCGTCCCGCTCGTGGTCCTCGCGGGCAAGGAATATGGTTCCGGGTCCAGCCGCGACTGGGCGGCTAAGGGCACCCGGTTGTTGGGGGTCAAGGCGGTCATCGCCGAGAGCTACGAGCGAATCCACCGCTCCAACCTCATCGGCATGGGCGTCCTGCCGCTGCAGTTCCCGGCGGGCCAGAACGCCGCGAGCCTCGGCCTGGACGGCACGGAGACCTTCGACATCGCCGGAGTCACCGCGCTTAACGACGGCGTCACTCCGCGCACCCTGGCCGTGACCGCGACCAAGCCCTCGGGTGAGGTCATCGCGTTCGACGCGCCGCTGCGGATCGACACCCCCGGTGAACGTGACTACTACCGGAACGACGGGATCCTCCAGTACGTCCTGCGTTCCCTCGTGCACTGACCCGCCACCGCGCATCCGGTATGCCGTCCGCTCACCTGGAGCGGGCGGCATACCGCTGTCGGAGGGGAGGGGCACACTGGGAGACGTGAGCGCGAACGTTCCCCCAGGGTGGCCGCAGGGCGTGCCGCCCGCCGGCGCGCCCGGGTGGACCGACCGGGCCGTCGGCTGGTTGTTGGATCGCTGCCCGGCCGACTACCGCCGGTATGCCGCTCTGCGTAAGAACCCCCTCGCCCTCGCCTGGCTCGCTCAACGCCATCTGGCGGGGGAGATCGCGGTGCTGCGCCAGGCATATCGCGAGGTCCGGGTCGAGATCGGCCCCCACGTGACACCGGAGGCCCTTGCCGAGATCCTGCTGGCTCTGGAAGCCGAGGGGTTACGGCTCGTGGCCGACCGACGCGGGGCCGAACTGCTCCACGACGCCCTGTCCGGACAGGTTTTCGTGCCCCGACTGTGAGTCGTGGCCCGGCTCAGCCGGCGGGAAGTCGCGCGAACCACGGCCGATGGGTGAACTAGACTTGACCGACCCCGAACGCGGGAAGGACGCCCTTCGTGGCTTTGCTCGACAGCATCAACGGACCTGCAGACGTGCGGACCCTGCGGCCCGATCAACTGCCCCACTTGGCCCAGGAGATCCGCGACTTCCTGGTGACCTCGGTCACCCGCACCGGCGGCCACCTCGGTCCTAATCTCGGGGTCGTCGAGCTCACCATCGCGCTCCACCGGGTGTTCGACTCGCCACGGGACACGATCGTCTGGGACACCGGCCACCAGTCCTACGTGCACAAGCTCCTCACCGGCCGCCGAGACTTCGACAAGCTGCGATCCAAGGGTGGGCTGTCCGGCTACCCCAGCCGCGCCGAGTCACCTCACGACGTCGTCGAGAACTCCCACGCCTCCACGGCCTTGTCGTGGGCGGACGGGATCGCCAAGGCGCGCCGACTGCGGGGCGAGACCGACCGGCATACCGTGGCGGTTATCGGCGACGGCGCGTTGACCGGGGGCATGGCGTGGGAGGCCCTCAACAACATCGCCGCCGAGAAGGATCTGCGGCTCGTCATCGTCGTGAACGACAACGCCCGGTCCTACGCGCCGACCAAAGGTGGGTTGGCTGACCACCTGGCCACGCTGCGGACCAAACGCGCCTACGAGAACGTGCTCGACTTCGGCAAGACCGCCCTGTCGCGGACTCCGGTCGTCGGGGGCGCCATGTACGAGGCCGTTCACGGACTCAAGAAGGGCCTCAAAGACGTCCTCTCCCCGCAGGGGATGTTCGAGGATCTGGGCATTAAATACGTCGGGCCGGTCGACGGCCACGAGGAGCAGTCGGTCGAACACGCCTTGCGCAAGGCCAAGTCGTTCGGCGGCCCGGTCATCGTCCATGTCATCACCAAGAAGGGCGAGGGTTACGGCCTGGCGCGCGCCAACGAGGCCGACCGATTCCACGCGGTCGACCGGATCAACCCAGAGACCGGATTGCCGCTGCAGGTCAAGGGTCGGATTTGGACCGACGAGTTCAGCGACGCCATCGTCCGCGTCGGGCAGGCCCGACCCGAGGTCGTTGCCATCACCGCGGCGATGCTCATCCCAGTCGGGTTGGAAGAGTTCGCCCGCCGGTTCCCCGATCGGGTCTTCGATGTGGGGATCGCCGAGCAACATGCCCTCACGATGGCTGCCGGTCTCGCGTATGCCGGGCTTCATCCGGTCGTGTGCGTCTATGCCACCTTCCTCAACCGCGCCTTCGACCAGCTGCTCATGGACTGCGCGATGCATAGTGCCGGGGTGACCGTCATCCTCGACCGGGCCGGTGTTACCGGCACCGACGGGGCCTCGCACAACGGGATGTGGGACATGACAATCACCGGCCTGATGCCGGGGGTTCGAGTCTGTGCGCCCCGGGATGCCGCCGAGTTGGACCGGGCGCTGAGCGAGGCCGTCGCGGTTGATGACGGACCGACGGTCATCCGATTTTCCAAGCAGAACCCACCCGCGCCGCTGCCTGCCCTTCGCGAGATCGGCTCGGTCGACGTGCTGCGTGACCCGGAGTCGGGTCAGCAGGTCGACGTGCTCCTCGTCGGGGTGGGGGAGATGGCGGCGACCGCCATGGCGGTCGCCGAGAAGCTTGCCGGCAACGGGTTGGGTGTCCAAGTTGTGGATCCGAGGTGGTGCGTGCCGGTCAGCCCCGATCTCGTCGGTGCAGCTGCTGGCGCCAAGGCCGTCGCGGTGATCGAGGACAACCTGGTCGTGGGCGGAGTGGGATCGCAGGTCGCCCAGGCGTTGCGGGAAGCGGGCCTCGGTATGCCGTGCCAGCTGTACGGCATACCGAAGCGGTTCCTTGGGCACGCCTCACGAGGTGAGGTCTTGGAGGAGATCGGACTCACCCCTGAGGCGATCGCCGACCGGATTGCCGCGACAATGCAGGCATGACCTTCCACGTCCACGACCTGTCGGTCGGCGACATCGCCGCCGAGGCGCCCGTCGTCATCGCCGTTCATGGGATCACTGCCAACGGACTGTGTTGGCCGCGGGTTGCCGACGAGTTGGCTCGGCGTCGTCCGGGAGTGCGCTTCCTCGCCCCCGACCTGCGCGGCCGCGCGGACAGTCCGGCAGAGGAGGACCATCCGGGGCTGGACGCCCACGTCGCCGACCTGGTCGCTTTGGCGGGCACCCTCAGCCGCAGACCAGTGCTGCTCGGTCACTCAATGGGGGCGTTCGCCTGTGCGCTGCTTGCGGCGGAGCATCCGCATGTGCCTGCCGGTGTGGTGCTCGTCGATGGCGGGCTGTCCTTCCCCGTGCCGCCAGGTCTGGACGTCGATGCGACCCTGGCGGCCGTGCTCGGTCCGTCGTTGGCCCGCCTGACGATGACCTTCGCCGACGAGGACGAGTTGCTCGCGTTCGTGTCAACGAACCCGGCGCTGGCCGGATTGCTCGCGGGGCCGTTGGGGGATGCGGGCCGCACCTACTTGCGGCACGACATGGTCCGCGGGCCGGATGGGCTGGTCCGAAGCTCCTGCTCGTATGCCGCGGTGCGGGCTGACGGTCGCGACATCCTCGCGCATCCGGAGCTTCCCGGTGCGGTGCGGGCTGCGGTCGGTGGCGGAGTTCCGGTCGAGTTCCTCTGGGCGCGGCGAGGGCTGTTCGACGAACCGCAGGGGATGTACGACGAGGCGCGGTTGGCGGCCTTGGCACTGCCGGACGCGGTGCGTGTGACGCACGTGCCCGACACCAACCACTTCAGCATCGTCTTCGGGGACGAGGGGATAGCGGCCATCTGTGACGCGGTCGAGCGGTTGCTGGAGGCGTAACCGATCAGGCTTGAGGGCCTGCTTCACGCGGCATACTGGAGGAATGGACGCCTTGATGAGCAGCGGCAGCGGCACGTCCGAGGACCCGTGGCGGCTCAAGACCCCGCCGCTGAGTTCCGACTACACGATGCACCGGGACGTGCGCGAGGGGCGTGACGTGATTGTGTGCATGGTCGGCAAGACCGTGCTGCTCTATGACGCACGCTGTGTCGAGGACCTCCACGCGATGCTAACCGTTCATGGGGACTGGCTGGAATTGGGCGCGGCCGACGAACAGAAGCCGGCCAAGGACGGCACCGTCGAGGCGTGGGGCCGGTCGCCAGACAATCCCGTGGGCGGGTGGTACGGGCTCAAGAAGGGGCTGCGAGGTCGGTTTGGGATGTACGTCCCGCCGCTGTTGGAGCACCTAGGGCTGGCCGAGGTCGAGCACAATCCGCGGGGTAACCGGATGCGAGCGCGCTGAGGTGGCTTGGCGGTTCGGACTCTGCCAGCCGCGGAATCGCCGGTGGGTGTGAGGATTTCAGGGCAACTCGGGTAGAAGGCGGCCGCCAGGTGTTCAGATGTCGCGGAAGACCTCGATTGTGGCGCCAAGGTTGTTGAGCCGGTCGGCGAGATCCTCGTAGCCGCGGTTGATGACGTAGACGTTGCGCAGCACTGATGTTCCCGGGGCGGCGAGCATCGCCAGCAGGACGACGACACCGGGGCGCAACGCCGGCGGGCACATCACCTCGGCCGCTCGCCACTTCGTCGGCCCCTCAATCAACACCCGATGAGGGTCGAGCAGTTGGACCTTCGCGCCGACCCTGGTCAGCTCGGTGAGGTAGATGGCCCGGTTGTCATAGACCCAGTCATGCAGCATCGTCGTGCCCTCAGCCATCGCGGCGATGAGCGCGAAGAACGGCAGGTTGTCGATGTTGAGCCCAGGGAATGGCAGCGGATGGATCTTGTCGATCGGGGCCTTGAGCGGTCCCGGGATGGTCGTGATGTCGACCAGGCGAGTGCTGCCGTTGGCCGAAACGTACTCGGGCGACATGCTCACCTGCATGCCCATGCCTTCGAGCGTGGCCAACTCGATCTCCATGAACTCGATCGGCACCCGACGGATCGTCAACTTCGACTCGGTGACCACGGCGGCTGCGAGTAGCGACATCGCCTCGATCGGGTCCTCGCTCGGCGAATACTCCACGTCAACGTCGATGTCGGCGACGCCGGTGACTTTGAGCGTGGTTGTCCCGATGCCCTCGATGTGCACCCCGAGCTTGAGCAGAAAGAAGCACAAGTCCTGGACCATGTAGTTCGGGCTGGCGTTGCGGATGGTCGTCGTGCCGGGGTTACGGGCCGCAGCTAGGAGAACGTTCTCGGTGACCGTGTCCCCGCGTTCGGTGAGGATGATCGGCTTCTCGGGCTGTCTCGGGGTTGCGTGCGCCTCGTAGAAGCCGTGCGTCGCCACGACGTCCAGCCCGAAGGCCCGCAGGGCCGCTAGGTGGGGCTCGACGGTCCGGGTTCCGAGGTCGCACCCACCGGCATACGGAAGGCGGAAGTCGGCCCGGTCGTGCAACAGCGGCCCGAGGAACATGATGACCGTGCGGGTCCGGCGGGCCGCTTCTTCGTCCATCCCGTCCAGATCCAGCGTGGTCGGCGGCACGATTTCCAGGTCATTCGAGTCTGGCAACCACCGCACCTTCACCCCGATCGAGGCGAGGACTTCGATGATCCGGTTGACCTCTTCGATCCGGGCGAGGTTGCGCAGCGTTGTCCGACCGCGGTTGAGCAAGGTCGCGCACAGCAGGGCGACGGCGGCGTTCTTGGATGTCTTCACGTCGATGGACCCGGAAAGTTTGGCCCCGCCGACGATCCGCAGGTGCTGCGGCCGGGAGTTGCCCAGGGTCACCAACTCGTGATCGAGGGCCTCACCGATCCGGGCGAGCATCTCCAAGGAGAGGTTCTGGTTTCCCTGCTCGATCCGGGCCACAGCGCTCTGGCTGGTCCCGAGCAGGCGCCCGAGCTCAGCCTGGGTAAGCCCTTTGTGGCGCCGAGCATCGCGGATCAGCGTCCCGATCCGCCTGCGGTAGTCCTCTGACATTGGCCCATCGTATCTCGTAGATGAGATGTCACCGCCCGCGGCCACCCCAAACGCAGGAGGTATGCCGCGCGCTTGTGCGGGCGGCATACCTCCTGATGGGTTTGTGCTCAGGCGGGAACGCTCGCCGCGCCTCTCGGGAGGAAGCGCTTCCCCGTGACCTGCTCGGCGACGCCAGAGCGGTCCAGCAATGGCGTGAGCCCACCGTTCCAGAACTGGAAGCCAGCCCCGGTGATCATCGCGAGGTCGATGTCCAAGGGCGCCTGCGCGACCCCTTCGTCGAGCATGAGCCGGGCCTCCTGCGCCAGCGCCCCGAGCACCCGCTCGCGGACCTCGGCTGCGGTGAGGACCACGGGGTCGGCTGGCTCTGGCAGCAAGGCGAGGACCTCTGGGTCGGGCGTGGGCTTGCCGCCGACGAAGGTGTAGAACCCGGCCTTTTTGGCCTCGACGATCCGCTTGAGGTTCTCGGACACGTAGAAACGCTCCGGGAAGGCCTTGATGAGCGTCTCGCCGTTGTGCAGCGCGATGGCCGGACCGACCAATCCGAGCAACACAAACGGCGGCATGGGCGCAAAGCCCATGAACGCCTGGTCGATGACGTCGACCGGCGTGCCGCCGTCGTGGACGCGGCCGACCTCACCCATGAACCGGCCGAGCAGCCGGTTGACGATGAAGGACGGAGAGTCCTTGACCAGGATGCAGGTCTTCTTCAGCTTGGCGCCCACGGCGAACGCCGTCGCCAAAGTCCCCGGGTCGGTGGCCGAGCCGGGGATGATCTCCAGCAAAGGCATGACCGCGACAGGGTTGAAGAAGTGGAAGCCGACAACCCGCTCGGGGTGGGCCAGGCCGGCGGCCATCTCGGAAATCGACAGGCTCGACGTGTTGGTCGCCAGGACACACGAGTCAGAGACGACAGCCTCGCATTCGGCGAAGACCTGCTTCTTGACGCCCATCTCCTCGAAGACCGCCTCGATGACGAACTCGGCGTCGGCGAAGCCGTCCTTGCTCGTCGAGCCGCTGACCAAGGCCTTGAAGCGGTTGAGTTTGTCGGAGTTCAACCGGCCCTTCTTGGCCAGTCCGTCAAGCTGTCCGTGAACATAGGCGACACCCTTGTCGACCCGCTCCTGGTCGAGGTCGGTAAGGACCACCGGGACCTCGAGACGCTGGATGAACAACAACGCCAGCTGGCTGGCCATGAGGCCGGCGCCGACGATGCCGACCTTGGTCACCGGGCGGGCCAGCGACTTGTCCGGGGCGCCGGCCGGGCGCTTGGCCCGCTTTTGCACCAGGTCGAAGGCATAGAGCCCGGCCCGCAACTCATCGCCCATGAGCAGATCGGCCAGCGCCTCGTCCTCGGCGGCGAAGGCCTCTTCACGGGTGGCCGTCCGAGCCGCCGCGACCAGTTTCAGGGCCCGGTAGGGAGCGGGGGACTGCTTGCCGGTCTTTAGGTCGGCGAGCATCGTCGACGCGGCGATAGCACCCTGCCACACCGCTTCGTCCCGCGCGATCTCGGGCCGAGTCACGGTCACCTCGCCGGAGACGACCCCGCCGGCCCAGGCGATGGACGCCTCAAGGAACTCTGCTGGTGCGAACATCGCGTCGGCCATCCCCAGCTCGAACGCCGCGGGGCCCTTGAGCATCTTGTTGGTGTTGAGGGCGTTCTCGACGATGACCGACAGCGCCTTGGCCGGACCGATGAGGTTGGGCAGCAGGAAGCACCCGCCCCACCCTGGCACGAGCCCGAGGAAGCACTCGGGCAGCGCGACGGCCGGCACCCCGGCCGAGATGGTCCGGTAGTCGCACGCGAGCGCGATCTCGACACCGCCACCCATGGCGGCGCCGTTGACGAACGCGAACGTCGGCACCGGGAGGTCCATGAGGGTCGCGTATGCCGTGTGCCCGGCTCGGGCGATCGCCAGCGCCTGTTCGCGCTGGGTCACCTTGGGGACTCCGGACAGGTCGGCGCCGACGGCGAAGATGAACGGCTTGCCGGTGAGCCCGACCGCCTGGATCTCGCCGGCCTCGGCCCGGGCGCGCAGCTCGTCGAAACAGGCCTGCAGCCCGGCGATGCTCGCAGGGCCGAAGGTGTTGGGCTTGGTGTGATCGAACCCGTTGTCCAGGGTGACCAGGGCCATCGTGCCGGCGGTGCCCGGCATCGCCACGTCGCGCACGAGGGCCTTGGTGACGACCTCCTCCGGGAACAATGCGGCGAAGTCGACTGCGGCAGTGGTGGTCTCGCTCATGGCTCAGGCCTCCTTCGTGGCCGACGCGACGTAGTCCGCGTGGTGGGGGTTTTCCCAGATAACCGAGCCGCCCATGCCGATGCCGATGCACATCGCGGTGAGGCCGTAGCGGACCTCGGGGTGTTCTTCGAACTGCCGGGCCAGCTGGGTCATCAGCCGCACGCCCGAGGATGCCAGCGGGTGGCCGATGGCGATGGCGCCACCGTATTGGTTGACCCGGGGGTCGTCGTCGGGGATCCCGAAATGGTCGAGGAACGCGACGACCTGGACGGCGAAGGCTTCGTTGAGCTCGAACAGGCCGATGTCCTCGATCGTCAGGCCAGCCTTGGCAAGGGCCTTCTCAGTGGCCGGCACCGGGCCGATGCCCATGACCTCGGGCTCGACTCCGACGAAGGCGTGGGAGACCAACCGCATGCGCACCGGCATACCCAAGGCCACGGCAGTGTCCTCGGCGGCGAGCAGACACGCAGTCGCCCCGTCGTTGAGTCCGGCGCTGTTACCGGCGGTGACGTTGCCGCGGGTGCGGAAGGGCGTCTTGAGCGCCTGCAGGTCAGCCATCGTCGTGCCCGGGCGGGGGGGCTCGTCCGTCGTCGCCAGCCCGTAGCCGAGGTCCTTGTGCCGGGTGGCCACGGTGACCAGGTCACGCTGGATCTTGCCGGCGGCATACGCGGTGGCGAGTTTGGCCTGCGAACCCAGGGCAAACGCGTCGCAGCGGGCCTTGGTGAGTTGCGGGAATCGGTCGTGCAGGTTCTCCGCGGTCTGGCCCATGACCAGAGCAGAGGGGTCGACGATCTTCTCGGCGATGATCCGCGGGTTGGGGTCGACGCCCTCACCCATAGGGTGACGGCCCATGTGCTCGACACCGCCGGCGATGGCGACGTCGATCGCACCCATGGCGATCGACCCGGCGACCGTCGTCACCGCGGTCATCGCTCCAGCGCACATGCGGTCGATGGAGTAGCCCGGGGTGGTGTTGGGCAGCCCGGACAGCAGCGCGGCGACCCGGCCGAGAGTGAGGCCCTGGTCGCCGATCTGGGTTGTTGCGGCGATGGCCACCTCTTCGACGTGGTCTTTGGGCAGCTCCGGATGCCGGGCGAGCAACTCGCGGATGCACCGGATGACCAAGTCATCGGCGCGAGTCTGGGCATAGATGCCCTTGTCTCCGGCCTTGCCGTAAGGGGTCCGGACCCCCTCGACGAACACGACCTCTCGTAGCGTTCGGGCCATGCTGGGTTGCCTCCTTGGGCAGGCAGTGATGGGGCAGTGTGGGCTGTCCTGCACCGCATGCTACCCGTCGGTAACCACCTACCGGGAAGCCCGATTCACGCCAGGTGCGTGAGTCCCGTCACGGGTGGGCGGCGGCGGCCGCCGCGAGGATCGGGGCGACCACCTCGACCTGCCATTCGCGTGCCCCACCGGCCCGCAACGCCGCCGCGAATCCGGACGCCTGCAGGTCCTCAGGCGGGGTCCACACCACCCGCCTCAGCAGGTCGGGGGTCAGCAGGTTCTCGACGGGGACGGCCCGCTCGGTGGCGTATGCCGCCATGGCGTCGCGGGCGTAACCCAGCCGGGCCGCGGCCACGGGGTCACGGTCGGCCCAGAGCCGCGGCGGGGGTGGACCCGAACTCGGCAGAGTGAGCGGGGGCAGGGCATCTTCGGGGAGGGCCAAGGCCTTGGCGATGGCTTCGAGCCACACGCGCGGGCCGCGGGAGATACCCCGCAGCTCCCGGCGGATGGCCAGGGCTGCTGAATCCTTCGGCGGATCGACGGCCAACCCGACCAAGGCTGCATCCGAGAGCACCCGGCCCGGAGAGACGTCCCGACGCTGAGCAACCCGGTCCCGCACGTACCACAGTTCGCGCAGCACGGCGATGCCCCGGCGACGTCTGATCCGGTGCATCCCTGAGGTCCGACGCCAAGGGTCGACCCTGGGAGACGGGCCGCTGAAGTGGAGGAGCGCGTCGAACTCTTCGAGAGCCCAGTCGAGCTTGTCTTGGTCGCGCAGATCGGCCTCGACGGCGTCCCGCAGTTGCACGAGCACTTCGACGTCGAGCGCGGCATACCGGAGCCACGGTTCGGGCAGGGGTCGGCGGGACCAGTCGACGGCGGAGTGCTCTTTCGCGAGGCTCAGGCCGAGGTAGTGCTCGACCGCCGTCCCCAACCCAACGCGCGGCAGCCCCGCCAACCGGGCGCCCAGCTCGGTGTCGAAGAGTCTTCTCGGTCGTAACCCGACCTCGGCCAGGCACGGTAGGTCCTGCGTGGCTGCATGGAGCACCCATTCGGCGTCGCCAATGGCCGTGTCGATGGGGGACAGGTCCGGGCAGGCGGCCGGGTCAATGAGCCAGGTCCCCGAGCCTTCCCGACGCAGTTGCACGAGATAGGCCCGCTGCCCGTAGCGGTGACCGGAGGCCCGTTCAGCGTCGATCGCCACTGGTCCGGTGCCGGCCGCGAGCGCCGATGCCGCGCTCATGAGCACACGCTCGTCCGCGACGACATCGGGCACGCCATCAGCGGGGAAGAGCAGCGGCGTCGCTGTCGAGGGGCCGGATCCGTGGAAGTCGTTTGCCAACTCGTCAGGCTCGACCGACTCGTCGGCAGGGTCTAAGGCCAGGGTGGAGTCAGTCATACGTACTCATCGCCGAGCCCCCGGGAGCGCGACGACGCCGTCCGGCAACGGCGGCAGCCCCGCAATGGTGCTGAGCAGGTCGGACCAGGCCAGCAGGTGAGCACCGAGGTCGCCATCAAGCGGGGTCCACGATGCACGCACCTCGATCTCGACAGTCGGCACCTGTTCGGACAATCCTCCGAAACGCTCCGACACGACCCGAGTGACCGTCCCGGCCTCGGCGCAGTAGCGCAGGCCACGCGACTCCAGTGCCTCCACCAGCCAGGCCCAACCGACCTCGCCGAGCGACGGATCCGTGCCGACCTCTGGTTCGAGCTCGGCTCGCGCGAAGGTCACGGCTCGCCAGGCGCCCTCCCAAGGTTCCGGGCAGGAGGGGTCGTGCAAGAGGACGAACCGCCCGGACGCCAACTCCGCGTCGCCACCCGTGCCCACCACCTCACCGGAGAGCGCAACAGCATACGGGGCGATCCGTTGAGGGGCGGGCACCTCGGTGAGCCGTACCTCGGGGCGCAACCGAGCCTCCCGGAGGCCCAAGATGGCCCGGTTGAACTCGGCGGCAGCATCGCCGGGGAGGGTTCGTCCACGCACGTGTTCGAGAGTAGGCGCGACCGCGGTCCCAGGGCGGACGGACGCGCCGACGGCGTGCGGTCGATGCGGGGTAGCCTGCGCGGGTGCCCGCCGTCCTCGCGTTGCTGTCCGCGGTCGTCTGGGGCGCAAGTGACTTCGTCGCTGGCGTGGTGTCTCGCACCTTGCGCCCCGTCGTTGTGGTGGCCTGGTCTCAACTCATCGCCTTGGCAACCTTGTCCGTCATCGTTGCCGTTCGCGGCCTCCCTGGCACGGGGTATGCCGGGTGGTGGCCGTGGGCGGTGCTTGCTGGGGTGAGCGGCGCGCTGGGTCTGTTGAGCTTCTATGCCGCCTTGTCGACAGGGACGATGGGGGTGGTCGCCCCGATCGCGGCCGTCGGGTCGGGCATCCCGGTTCTGTTGGGCGTATTGAGTGGCGAACAGCCATCACCGCTGGCGTGGTGGGGCATCGCGGTGGCGCTCGTCGGCGTCGTGTTGGCCAGCGGCCCGGAGCTGCAGGAGGGCTTGGGCGCCCGGCCGGTGCTCCTCGCGTGTCTCGCCGCAGTCGGCTTCGGCGTGGCGCTGTTCGCCTTGGACCGTGGGGCGCGCGTCTCCCTGCTGCACACCCTCTGGGGGATGCGCTTAGCCAGCGGCATGGGGTACGTCACCCTTGCTGTGGTCGCCCGCTCGCTGGGGGGAGTCACCACTCGCCAGTTTCCCGTGCTCGTCGCCGTCGGCCTCAGCGATCTCGGCGCGAACGCTCTGTTCGGCTTGGCCTCGTCGATGGGGATGGTGAGCGTTGCTGCGGTGCTCGGCTCGCTCTACCCCGTCATCACGATCGTCCTGGCCCGCTACGTGCTGCACGAGCGGCTGCGCCGGATCCAGGTCCTCGGGTCGACGCTGGCGCTCACAGGAGTCGTCCTGATCGCTGCGGCCGGCCGCGGCTGATCCGCCCAACCGGCGCGAGCTGAGCGCGTCAGGCGCCTTCGCTCTGGTTGCCCGGCGTTGACGGTCCAGCCGGCGCGGCGGCTGGGTGAGCGGTCGAGGCAGCGGGGGTGGCCCACGATGACGGGCCCGTCGGGGCGACCGGCTGGCGCTGCTTCCGCCGACGCCGCCAGCCCAGCAGCGGCAGCGCGATAAGACTCAGCGCGATGGCCCATGGCAGGAGCGCACCGAGCACGGTCAGCCCGACGCTGAGGCTGGCGAGGAACGCCTTCCAACCCGATCGCAGGCCGGTCATGAAGCCGTTCTCCTCGACCGGAGTGACAACCTCGGGGTTGGTGCTGATGGTGACGGTGACCGATGACATGGCCACCCGCTTGGCCATGGCGGCAAGCTGAGCCTGCAGCGACTCCAGTTCAGCCTCGCGCTGGGCCAACTGGCTCTCCAACTCGACGATCTGGCTGAGGTTCTGGGTCTGGGTCATCAGGGCTCGCACCCGTTCGATGCTCGCCTTCTTCGTTGCGATCCGCGACTCGGTGTCGATGTATGCCGCGGTGACATCCTCGCTGGCCGTGGCTCGTTGCACGACCGTTCCCAGTTTGGACAACTGGTCGAGCGCGGCGTCGAGTCGATCGGATGGGATGGCGAGGACAAGCTGGCCGTAGTTGCCGATCCGACGCACGGTCGCCGGCGTCTTCCCGCCGAGCACGGGATCGGACTGCGGGGCCAGGTCAGTGGCATTGATGGTCTCGCTCGTGACTTGGCCGCCCAAACCGGCGGCGACGCCGCGGACCGCGGCTGCTGAGGTCTCGACCGACGTGACCGTGAGGTAGATGCTCGCGGTTCGGATGATCTTGGTCTCCGTCGGGACCAGCTCGGGCGCACTCCCACCGGCGGCCGGTGCTGGGGCATTCGCATCCGCCGCCTTTGCCCCGGCCATTGGGGCCGCCCCGGGAGCACCCTGGACCGCATCCGCGACGCCCGGTGAGCCGCTGGCCGTTGAGGTGCCCGAGCACCCTGCGACACCGAGGGCAATGGCCAGGGCCACGGTGGTCAGGGCAGCTGCGTGTGGCCGGCGGGACGCGGCATACGAGGCCATTGGAGTCCTCCTCGGGAGGGCCGGACGCGTCCGGCACTGGGTGTGTTCGGCCGTTGGAGGTGCTCACCCGAGTGAAGGGTTCCCGGGCGCAGGTCTCAATCCGGTCTCAGGCCAGCCCGGCCCCGATCAGCGGTGGATCAGATGCCGGGCTGCAGCGTGAGGCAGACCGAATTGATGCAGTAGCGCTGGTCCGTTGGGGTGGGGTAGCCCTCTCCGTCGAACACGTGCCCGAGGTGTGAGCCGCACCTGGCACAGCGCACCTCGACTCGAGGACGACCGGGGATCGAGCGGTCCTCAAGGTATTCCACCCGGTCTCCGGCCAGCGGCTCGAAGAACGACGGCCACCCGCAATGCGATTCGAACTTGGCGTCGCTGCGGAACAACTCGGCTCCACAACCCCGGCATGAGTAGACCCCCGGCGTCGTGGTGTCGGTGTACTCGCCCGTGAAGGGACGCTCGGTGCCAGCTTCGCGGAGCACGTGAAACTCGGCGGCGGACAGCTTCTGGCGCCATTGGGTATCGGTGAGGGTGAACGGGTAAGGGCGCGAGGATTCCATGGGGACGACAACGCGCAACAGCCGCGGGGTATGCCGCGCGGTCGCCACGCGTGCGATAGTGGCCGGCATGTCCGACGCCCACGTGGAGTGTCCGACCCCCGACGGGGGCAGCCGGGTCGTGCGGATCTCCAGCCCCAGCCGCCTGATGTGGCCCGCCGAAGGGATCACCAAGCTCGACTTGGCGCACTACGTTCGCGAGGTTGGCGAGGCGTTCCTCGGCCGGGTCGGGGGCCGGCCGATGACCCTGCAGCGTTTCCCCACGGGCGTGGAGGGTGAGGAGTTTTACTCCAAGAACCCGCCCAAGGGTCTACCGGCCCACGTGCGAACCGTCCTCATGACTTATCCGTCGGGGCGCAGACACCTTCAGATCGTCGCCGACGAGGTCTCCACAGCGGTCTGGGCCGTTCAGATGAACACCGTGACCTTCCACCCATGGCCCGTGCGTGCCACCGACTCTCCCCACGCACTGGATCATCCAGACGAGATCCGCATCGACTTGGACCCTCAGCCCGGCAGCGGGTTCCGGGAAGCCGTGGATGCGGCATACGTGCTCCGCGGGGTGCTCCATGAGGCGGGGCTTACCGGGTTCGCAAAGACCTCCGGTAACCGCGGAGTCCACGTCTACTGTCCGATCTCCCCGGATCGGGAGTTCCTCGACGTCCGCCACGGGGTGATTGCCATCGCCCGCGAGGTGGAGCGGCGGATGCCGGAGCGAGTGACGACGGCGTGGTGGAAGGAGCAGAGGGGGCCGCGGGTCTTCGTCGACTACAACCAAGCATGTCGCGACCGGACCATTGCCGCGGCCTACAGCCCGCGACCTCTTCCGGGTGCTCCCGTGTCGATGCCGGTCGCCTGGGAGGAACTGCGGGACGTGGTGCCGGCCGATTTCACCGTCCGGACGGTGCCGGGAATCGTTGCCTCACAGTTGGATCCGTGGGCGGCATACGCCGATTCGGTTGGTGACCTCGCGATCGCGATGACTTGGTGGGAGCGGGATGTGGCCGACGGCCTGCCGGAAATGGCCTTCCCCCCCGACTATCCGAAGATGCCGGGCGAGCCGCCTCGGGTGCAGCCGAGCAAGAAGCGCTACGAGGACGCGGACTACGTGCCAGGCGGCCCGGGCTACCTGCGCGAGCACCCGGAGCGCCCACCGCGCACGTGACGGTTGAGCTCACCCGGTGGTCAGGACCTCACCGAGGTCATAGGCCGGCGCTCGATCGATCTGTTCCAGAAGACAGGACTGCGGGTCACGGTCCGGGCGCCAGCGCAGGAACGTCACGGCGTGTCGGAACCGGTGGCCTTCCATTTGGTCGAAAGCGACCTCGACCACCCGCTCCGGACGCACCGGGACGAAGGACACATCCTTGTTGGAGGAGAACCGCGAGCGGTCGGTGGCTGCACCGACGACCTGGCCGGCTTCGTCACGAACAACCAACGGGGCGAACTCGTCGATGAGCGCGCGGCGGGTCGCCATCGGGAACGCCGCGATCCCGCCGACGGGCATGAGGTGGCGTTCACCGTTCCAGTCGCCGTAGAGCCCGAGTAGCAACGACCCCACGCCCTGCCCTGAGGTGTGCATGCGGTAGCCAAAGACCACCGCTTCCGCGGTCCGCTTGTGCTTCACCTTGAGCATGGTCCGCTTCCCCGGGGCGTATGCCGCCTCCAATGGCTTGGCGACCACCCCGTCCAAGCCGGCTCCTTCGAAACGCTCGAACCAGTCCCGGGCCTGCGCGGGATCGGTCGTGATCTTCGTGAGGTGGATCGGGTCTTCGGGTGCGAGGTGCACCAGCATCGCTGCCAGGCGAGCGCGACGCTCGGCGAACGGCATATCGAGCATGCTGTCGTCGCCGACGGCAAGCAGGTCGAAACAGACCAGCTCGGCCGGGGTTTCCACCGACAGCTTTCGCACCCGTGAGTCGGCGGGGTGGATCCGCTGGGAGAGCCTTTCCCAGTCAAGACGCTCGGCGCCCGGCGACCCGGAGCGCACGACGATCTCGGTGTCGACCGCACACCGGTCGGGCAACAACCGGCGGACCTGCTCAACGACCTCGGGGAAGTAGCGGGTTAGGGGTTTGTTGCCGCGGCTGGCCAGCTCGACGTCATCGCCGTCGCGCAGGACGATGCACCGGAATCCGTCCCACTTCGGCTCGTAGGCCAGCCCCGGCCCAACGGGCACGTCGGCGACAGCCCTGGCGAGCATCGGCTGGACGGGCAAGTCGATCGGTTGGCGCATCGCGCCATTGTGCGGCATGCGCGGCCCGGGTCGAGCGCCGATCAGCGTCCGACCAGCCACCGTCCGAGGAGGTCGCCGGAGGCATGGATGAGCGTGTGCGGCAGCGCGATGAGACCGAGGTCAGCAGCGTCGACGATGCGGCGGTGTGAGCCCCCGACCAGGCGGGGGGCGAGGGTGAGGCACAGCTCGTCAACGATGCCTTCCCCCAAGAGCCGACCGAGCAGCCGTGGGCCGCCTTCGGAGTGGATCCTGCGAAATCCCTTGCTCACCAACGCGTTCATAGCTGCCGTGAGGTCAACGTCGGTGTCCCCGGCCACGATCACGTGCTCGGCACCGAGGCCCCCGCGCAGTGTGGCCAGGTCGGGACAGCTAGCCGACGTGATCGCCAGAACCTCACCGGATCGGTGGTGTCGTAAGCGATCCGGAAGCCTGCCCGAGCGCGTGACGACGGCGAGCGGCAGCGTCGGCCCGGCGCCGCGTTCGGCGCGGAGGGCGGCATACGGTGGATCGAGGGTGAGCGGGCCGTAGCCCTCGATGCGCGCGGTCCCCGCTCCGACGACGACAACGTCGGACAACGCGCGCAACAGATCGAAGACGATCTTGTCCGCGGGGGAGTTGATCGAACCGGTCACGCCGTCGGCGCCGGTCGCGGCACCATCCAGCGTGGTCACCATGTTGACCCGCAGCCACCGCTCGGCGTCCGTCGGCGCGGCGTATGCCGCGGCGAGACCCGCGAGGTCCAGTCGGCTGCCGACCGACAGGCGATGCACGACATCAGCTGGCGCGAGAAGCAGTTCCACTCGCGAAGTATGCGCGGTCCGTCGGCAAAGTGGCTCGGTGTGGTGCCTGTATCACCGCTGACGGTTACGGCAGGATGTCCGCATGTCAAAGAGCAAGAGCAAGGGCGCCAAGAAGGCCGCCAAGAAGAAGGAATCCAAGAAGGCCGTCAAGGGCGACCCGAAGCTCTCGCAGAAGGACGCCAAGGCCATCGCGAAGGGCAAGGGCAAAGAGCCCAAGGTCGTCAAGGCCAAGGTAGAGTCCAGCCCCTCCTCCGCCGCGGCACACGCGGCACCCCACGTCTACGACACCCCCGTCGACGTCGAGCCCGTGCCGAAGAAGCTGCGTCCGGACGCGCCGATCAGCTCCGTCCTACAGGTGCGGCGTGGCTTCGTCCTGGCCGACTTCGACCCTGCGTCGACGCCCGGGTTCGATGAGGGCCGCAAGGAAGGTGAAGAGGCCCTGGGGGCCTACTCCGCCGAGATCGGCGAGTGGCAGGAGCGGCTCTGGGCCGAAACCAAGGGCGGCGGGCAGCGCAGCCTCCTCATCGTTCTGCAAGGGCTCGACAGCGCGGGCAAGGGCGGAATCGTCCGGCACGTCATGAGCAACTGCGACCCCGCTGGCATCAAGGCCACCGCTTTCAAGGCACCGACCGAGGAGGAGCGGGCCCACGACTTCCTCTGGCGGATCCGCAAGGCGCTGCCGGGTCCGGGGCAGATAGGGGTCTTCGACCGCTCCCACTATGAGGACGTGCTCATCACCAAGGTGCGCAAGCTGATCCCCGCGGCTGAAGTGACCAAGCGCTACGCGATCATTAACGCCTTCGAGCGCGAGGTCATCGAGTCGGGCACCCAGATCGTCAAGGTCTTCATGTACATCTCCCGGGACGAACAGAAGGCCCGGCTCATGGAGCGGTTGGAGCGACCGGACAAGCGGTTCAAGTACACGCCTGGTGATACCGACAACCGCGCCTTCTGGGACGACTACATGAAGGCGTTCCAGACGATGCTCACCCGCACTTCGACGGTCGCTGCGCCGTGGTACGTCATCCCCGCGAACAACAAGTGGTATGCCCGGTATGCCGTGCAGCAGCTCCTCCTGGAGAAGCTTCGCGAGATGAGCCCGGACTGGCCGGTCCCGGACTACGACATCGAGGCGGAGAAGGCCCGGCTCGCGCAGAGCTGAACCGGCCCGGCGACCGCGGACCTGTTGTGGCGGATCGGGGCTGGTTTGGATTAGCCCCGATCCGTCCGATAGTGTCTACTCCGCACCAAGCGGGGAAGTTACACCGATGGTGTTCCTGCGGACGTAGCTCAGTTGGTAGAGCGCAACCTTGCCAAGGTTGAGGTCGCGAGTTCGAGCCTCGTCGTCCGCTCGGAGGTAGACCGCCTTCACGGTGGAGTGGCCGAGAGGCGAGGCAGCGGCCTGCAAAGCCGCGTACACGGGTTCAAATCCCGTCTCCACCTCGGGCTCCACCCAGGAGTCAGCACCACCCAAGGGCATCACCACCCGAGGGCGATTAGCGCAGTGGTAGCGCGCTTCCTTGACACGGAAGAGGTCACTGGTTCAAACCCAGTATCGCCCACCAGCACAAAACGGCCTTTCAGCGGGCGAAAACGCCCGCTGGCAGGCCGTTTCGCGTTTCGACACGGCACCCGGGGGTATCTTCCACAGGAACCCTTGGCGCTGTGACTTGAGGTGGTGGCCCAACGAAGAAGGCGTCGATGCGTCCGGACGAGATCGCCAGCGCGGTGCGCCGTGCCGTGCTGGAGCGCGTCATCAGCCCCGGGCAAGTCATCAATCAAGAGGAGCTCGCCAAGCGGTTTGGGGTGAGTCGTATCCCGTTGCGCGAGGCGTTGCGCACCCTGGTCGGTGAGGGTCTGATCATCATCAAACCCGGGCTCGGCGCGATCGTCACCGAGCTGGATCCCGCGGCCGTGGACGAGCTTTACGGCCTTCGGCTTCGACTGGAGCCGCCCCTCGCCTCGGACATCGTCGAACACGTGCGACGTTCGGACATCGCCGAGTTGCGCCGGATGTCCGAGCGCCTGGTCGATGTCATGGAGGAGCAGAGCGAGTCCTGGTCGAGTACGGCCTACGCGTTCAACCGGCGGCTGTACGAGGTCTCAGCCCGACGGCATACGGTGCGGTTGGTCGTCCAAGTACTTAACCTCGTCGAGCCCTACGCACGGATGCATGCCCAGATCCCCGGAGCGCGCCACCACACGACGGAGGTCGCCGGCTCCTTGGTCCGGGCTTTGGAGAGGGGCGACGCCGTCAAGGTAGAGCGTCGGATTGAGGAGGGCATCGAGTCGACGCGGGTCCTCTTGGTGAGCGCCATGGCATCGGTCGCAGGCCTGGGACCGGCTGCGACGAACGGGGAAAACAGCCGCTGAGCGGGGTCGGGGCGCCGCTCGGCGCACCGCCCAACCCCCGGGAATCCTTGTCCTTGTTGGCATTCGAGGGCCCTGTATACAGTGAATAATCTGCTCGCACGGGCCGAAAGGTAATGTCGATGAAGACTTCCCGGATCCTCGCAACAGCAACAATCGCAGCGGTGAGCATCGCGCTCACAGGGTGCGGCTCCAAGGGCGATGCCGGCGGTGACGCCGGTGCCAGCTCGGGCACCCTCACGATCGGAGCCTCGATCTCTCTGACGGGCAAGACAGCCCGAGAAGGCGTGCTCACCCAAGAGGGCTACCAGCTCTGTCAGGACAAGGTCAACGCCAAGGGTGGGGTCAAGGTCGGCGACAAGTCCCTCAAGCTGGACATCAAGTACCAGGACGACACGTCCAAGCCGGACACCGCAGCCCAGTTGGTTGACCAGTTCAACGATCAGGGTGTCAAACTCATCCTCGGCTCCTACGGCTCGGCCAACACCGAGGCTCAGGCCGCGGTCGTCGAGCGCAACAACCAGGTGATGGTCGACTCCAGTGGCGCTGACAACAACATCTTCGCCAAGGGCTACAAGCGCACCTTCGGGGTGCTGTCGCCGGCGACCGAGTATGCCGCGTCCATCGTCAAGGCGATCGCGGAGCTGGCAAACCCCAAGCCCACCTCGCTTGTCGTGCTGTCGGCCGACGACGGATTCTCCAAGCGGGCAGCCGATGGTGCGGTCAAGGCCGCCAAGGACCTAGGCTTCACCGTCTTGGAGACCCAGTACTTCGCCAATGGAGCCACCGACGTCAGCGCCTCGCTCAACAAGGTCAAGGGCTCCAACCCCGAGGTCATCATCGGTTCGGTCCACCTCGCCGAGGGAGTCGCGATCATCAAGCAGTCCAAGGAACTCGGCGTCAAGCCCAAGATCTTTGGAGAGACGGTCGCTCCGCCCACGCCCGACTTCGTCACGACCCTGGGCAAGGACGCCGACGGTGTGCTCGGGTCGAGCCAGTGGACCAAGTCCGCGAGCGGGTCGGACGACTACTTCGGCACCGCCAAGCAGTACGACGCCGACATTCAGGCCAAGTTCAAGCACGAGGCGGGCTACCACAACGCCGAGGCCAGCGCCGCCTGCCTCGCCTTCGTGTTGGCCATCCAGAAGGCCGGTTCGACCGACGCAAACAAGGTGCGCGACGCGCTCGCAGCCCTGGACGCCCCGTCGTTCTTCGCTCAGCTCAAGTTCGACTCGGTCGGCATGAACTCCACCAAGCCGATGAGCGTCATCCAGATCCAGGGCGGCAAGCAGGTGACCGTATGGCCCAAGTCTGCGGCTGAGGGCACCCTCATCTGGCCGGGCACCGGCCAGTGACCGGATTCCTCCAGGCAACGATCTACGGGTTGTTGCAGGGGGGGCTGCTCGCCCTGGTGGCAGTGGGCTTCTCCTTGGTCTGGGGAGTGATGAACGTCGTCAACCTCTCCCACGGCGCCTTCGTGGTCCTCGGCGCCTACTTGGGGTGGCAGCTCAACTCCTCGTTGGGTCTAGACCCCTTCCTCGGCATGATCATCGTCGCGCTCATCCTCTTCTGCGTCGGGTATGCCGTGCAGCGCTACCTCATCAACCTCGTCGTCAACGGGCCGATCTTCATCACCCTGTTGCTCACCTTCGGCTTGGAACTGCTCCTCGTGCAGGGCATGAACATCGTGTTCACCGCGAACTACCAGAGCATCACGACCTCGTATGCCGGTAACGCGATCGTGCTGGGCGGCATACAGGTGCCGCTCGGGCGGCTGCTCGCGTTCCTGCTGGCCGTCGGGATCACGGTGGCGTTGGTCAAGGTCATGGCGAATACGCGAGTCGGGATGTCGATCATGGCCACGGGCATGGACCGCGGGGCGGCTCGACTCATGGGTATCCGAGCGCGTCATGTCTATGCGCTCACCTTCGGCATCGCGACCGCATTGGCCGGCATGGCCGGCACCATGGTCGGGACGGTGGGGACCTTCAACCCTGCAGCCGCTGGCGGGTTCACCCTGTTGTCCTTCGTCATCGCGGTGCTGGGTGGGCTGGGCAACATGTACGGCGCCATGGTCGGTGGCCTGCTTATGGGTCTGGTCCAGGCCTGGGGCGGTTACTACCTGTCCGGCACCTGGGTCAACGCCCTGGCCTTCCTCGTCCTGGTCATCGTGCTGATGTTCCGGCCGTCCGGGTTGGTCGGCAAGGCCTTCTATTCCGCGCGGTTGGAGGTCTGATGGCCGCCCTGATCCCGGCCCCATGGCGGCGGTGGCTGCCCTGGGCGCTCGGCGTCCTTGGCGTGGTGGCCGCCTTGGTGCTGCAGACGCAGCTCTATAGCGGCCAGGTCCGCACCGTCGCGACGATCTTCATGTTCGTCGCATTGGCCCTGTCGTGGAACCTGATCGGTGGCTATACCGGCTATGCCTCCTTCGGTCAGGTGGTTTTCTTCGGGCTCGGTGGCTATTTCGCCGCCGTGACGATGACCCACCTGCACTGGAGCTTCTGGTTGGCGCTGCCGCTCGCGGGTCTGGCGGCTGCGGCATACGCGGCGCTCATCGGCGTTCCCCTGCTCCGGCTGCGGGGGCACTACTTCGCCATCGCCACCCTCGGCGTCGCCGAGGGGACTCGCGAGATCGTCATCAACCTCGACGGCCTGACCGGTGGCGGCGGCGGCATCACGGTGCCGACCGTCGGTGCGGCAGCGGCGACAAAGTACCTCGGCAACGACGGGTTCTACCTGGTCTACCTCGTCCTCGCGGTGCTCGCCCTGCTCATCACCGGCCTGGTGTCGCGCAGCAAGTTTGGGTTCGCCATGCGGGCCATCCACCAGGACGAGGACGCGGCCGCGGCCGTCGGTATCAACACGACCAAGACCAAGGTGCTGACCTACGCCTTGTCCGGGCTGTTGACCGGGTTGGTCGGAGCGACCTATGCCTTCCAGCAAGTGACCATCTACCCAGAGCGGCTCTTCGACGTCGAGATCACCGTGCTCATGGTCGTCATGGTTGTCATCGGTGGAAGCGGTACCGTGCTCGGCCCGATCATCGGTGCGGTCGCGCTGCAGTTCCTGTCCGAGTGGCTTCGGCAGAACTACACGACCGTCCATACCCTGTTGCTCGGCGCGATCATCATCATCGCGGTGATCTTGCTGCCGCAGGGGTTGGTCAACTACCTGCGCGAGGCCCGTCGAAACGGTGATTACTCGCTACTGGCCAACGTGAGGAGGTACCGGCTATGAGCGCGGTGCCAGTCCTAGAGACCCGCGGTCTAGGGATCCGGTTCGGTGGCCTCAAGGCGGTCGACGATGTGAGCCTCAGCGTGCCAGAGGGGCTGACACTTGGTGTTATCGGTCCCAACGGCGCTGGGAAAAGCACTTTCATCAACCTTGTGACCGGACACCTCAAGCCGACATCTGGGTCGGTGCTTGTCGACGGTAAGGACGTCACCGGCGCCAAGCCGTGGGTGATCGCCCAGTCCCGAGTGGCACGGACCTTCCAGATCGTCAAACCGTTCCGAGGGATGACCGTCCGCGAGAACGTAGCGGTGGGGGTTCTCTACGGGCCTGACGGCGCCGGGCGGATGTCAACGGCCCTCAAACAGGCCGACGAGATCCTTGGTGAGGTCGGCATCGCCGACCTCGGCGACCGACCACCTGGCGAACTCTCGGTCGCCGACGCCCGGCGGTTGGAATTTGCGAAGGCGCTTGCTCTCAAGCCGCGGCTGTTGCTGCTGGACGAGGTCATGGCCGGGTTGCGACCGGGGGAGATCGAGCCCTCGCTGCAACTCATCCGCGACCTCAAAGCCAGGGGCATGACCATCATCGTCGTCGAACACGTTATGAAGGCGATCCTGGCGGTGAGCGACCAAGTGCTTGTCCTCAACGCGGGCCAACGGCTCATGCTAGGCCCGCCGCGGGAGGTGCTCTCCGACCCGCAGGTCATCGAGGCTTATCTCGGCCACAAGTACGCCACCCGCCAGGCGCAGCAATCGGAGGCAGCGGCAGCGGCAGTTGCCAAGGCGGCGGCGGCCGAAGCCAACACCGCCGAACCCGGAGTCCCCCCAAGGCCAGCCGCGGTCTCACAACCCGATCAGGCTTCGGCGACTGGAACTCCCGACGAGGAGGTGGCACCAGATGCTTGAGGTCAAGAACGTCTCCGCTGGCTATGGACGGGTCCAGGTGCTCTGGGACGTCGACCTCACCGTCGCGGCCAACGAGATCGTCGCGCTGGTCGGTCCCAACGGGGCAGGCAAGACGACGCTGCTGCGGGCGCTGTCCGGGATGGTGCCGATCCGAGAAGGGTCGGTGACCTTCCTTGGCGAGGACATCACCGGCCGTTCAATCGAACGAATCGTCGACCTGGGCATCTCCCACGTCCCCGAAGGGCGCCGATTGTTCCCCGGCCTGAGCGTCAAGGACAATCTGCGTCTGGGCGGATGGCGCAACCGCAACGCCGACCTCGACCGGGTCATCGAGCTCTTCCCCAAGCTCGGCGATCGACTCAGCCAGGTGACCGGCAGCATGTCCGGTGGCGAGCAGCAGATGTGTGCCATTGCTCGCGGACTCATGGGCAAGCCCGACCTCATCATGATCGACGAACTATCGCTCGGTCTGGCGCCCGTGGTCGTCGAAGAGATCATCGGTCGCCTCGCTGACATCGCCGCGTCGGGCACGGCCGTCCTGCTGGTCGAGCAGGACGTCGACGCCGCTCTCACGGTCGCCGAACGCGCTTATGTTATGGAGACCGGTCGGGTGGTCATGTCGGGCAACGCAGGCGTGCTTCTCGCCGATCCACGGATCCAGCAGAGCTACCTGGGCATCGCCTGACGAAGATCCTCCGGGTGTCGGGGGCCGTCCTTCGGGGCGGCCTCTGACACGCTGGAGTCATGCCTGATCTGCCGCGCGTCTGGGTCAACGGCCGCCTGCTGGACGATCCGTCCGGCGGGGTCAGCCCCGTCGATCACGGGCTGGTCGTTGGCGACGGCGCCTTCGAGACGGTCGAGATCGTGGCCGGTCAGCCGTTCGCGTTGACCCGACATCATCGGCGCCTGGACCGATCCCTGGCCGGACTGGGGCTGGCGCCGCTGGACTGGGACCGAATGAACCACGGCATCCGCGAGGTCCTCGCGGACGCACCACCCATCGCGTTCGGCCGACTGCGCTACTTCGTCACCGGCGGCCCTGGTGCCCTCGGCTCCGAGAGGGTGCCCGATGGGCAGGCCACCTACGTTGCGGCCGCCGGTGCACTTGCGCCCCACCCACCCTCTTACGCCCTGCACGTCGTCCCGTGGGTGCGCAACGAGAGAGCGGCCACCGCCGGCCTCAAGACCACCTCCTACGCAGAAAACGTCATCGCGTATGCCGCCGCGAAGCGCGCCGGTGCGGGGGAGGCCATCTTCGCCAACTCCAAGGGTGAGTTGTGCGAGGGCACTGGGTCGAACATCTTCGTCGTCATCGACGGCGTGATCCGGACACCACCGTTGTCGTCCGGGGCCTTGTCCGGGGTGACCCGCGAGTTGCTGCTCGAATGGGCCGCCCAGGACGGGTTGACCATCCGTGAGGAGGATCTGCCGTTGTCGGTGTTGCAGACCGCCGACGAGGTGTTCATCACCAGCACCACCCGCGCGGTCATGCCCGTGCACCGGGTCGACGATCGGGAGATCCCCATCGGGCCGCTCACCCGTCGCGCTGCGGAGTTATTCGCCGCGCGGGCCGCGCAGGGCCTCGATCCCTGAGGGGCGGCAAACCTGGTGGCGCTCGGCAACTATCCCGGGAGGCGTGAGGATCGTCTTGCCTCACGTCAAGATGTCCGGATGGTGTTCGTGCGTGCCTCACGTGAAATGTCCGCGTGGGTCAGGCTGCCGGGCGGGTGCCGCGGGTGCGGGCTGCGGCT
>WBZS01000962.1_pt1 | contig 26639 bp, 24 predicted proteins | sample 5204201 | NCBI WGS metagenome assembly WBZS01 (sample SAMN12344357, study PRJNA552823) | activated sludge metagenome | biome: Activated sludge suspended growth; feature: Nitrification reactor; material: Wastewater; isolation source: activated sludge from nitrification reactor of wastewater... | reverse complement strand
CTCTACGAGTACTGCGGCGACATCCCACCCGTCCAACTCGAACAAGCCCACTACAGTCACAACCAGGCCCCAACCGAGGCCGCCTAGAACCAAACAACCAAGTCTCCGGACACGCCGGGGGGATTCATCGCCGCCTTCTGACTGACGGCCGTCGTCATCTGCGTGTGGATCGCCGGATTGGCGTTGATCAGCAGGTCGCCGCCTGCGGAGAAGAACTTCACGGCCCGTTCGCCAGGGGCGACGGAGGCGACACTCTTGGCCACCCCGAGGTCGTCGGAGATCACCACGCCCGAGAAGGCGAAATCCTGCCGCAGCAGGTCGGTCACGATCACCTTGGAGAAGACGGCAGGCACGCCGGGGTCGATCTTCGAATACACCGCCGACGACACCATGACCGAACCGGCACCGGCCTTGATTCCCGCCTTGAAGGGCTCCAACGAGGCCGATGTCCTCGTGGTGACCGAGTCGGTGGCGGTCGTGAAGTCGGTGTTGCCTGTCACCTCACCCAAGCCCGGGAAGTGCTTCAGCGACGTCGCTACCTTCGCCGACGTCATCCCGGAGACGAAGGCCGAGACGTACGCCGAGACCTTGGCCGGGTCGCTGCCGTACCCCCGCTGCAGCGCGCCGATCGGCTGGTTGCTTTGGGTTTTCGAGGCGGGTACGACGTCGGCGACGGGGGCGAGGTCGTACCGGACGCCTGCAGCAGCGAGTTCCTTGGCCCACGTGGCAGCGCTCGTGGCGAGCTCCTCGACGGTCCCTTCGGCCTGCTTGACGGCGCTCGGGATCGTGGAGAACCCCTTGCCCTGCAGCCGCTGAACCTTCCCGCCCTCCTGGTCGGTGGAGATCAGGATTCCTGGTACGGCCGTCTCGAGTGCCGAAGTGACAGCTCGTACGGCGGACGCCCCGGCCCCGCTCGTTCCCAGGAGTACGACACTGCCCGCCTTGGTCTGCTTGGCCGTCTGCACCGCCTGCGTCGGCGTTCCGTTCGCGTCGATTCCCACCATGAAGAGTTGGCCGATCTGCTCGTCGCGAGTCAGGCCTTGTGCTCTGACCAGGCACGACGTCACCAGGGGCATCGGCGATCCGGACCCCGACTTGGTCGCCGCGACCGACGTCGAGCCACTCGACCCGGCGGGGGCAGCCGCACCCGACCCACCGCAGCCGGCCAGCGCCAATGCCACGACGACCGGAAGGATCCGGGCCTTCACCGCCGGGGACTCACGGTCCAACGGGCGAGGGGGAGCTTGAGCCGCAACGGGGTGAACGCCGCCAACCGCGCGAGCACGGCGTTCGACAGGCCGTCCACGACCACCGGCTCTCCCGTCTTGAGGGCCCTGATGCTGGTGTCGACCACCTGTTCCACAGTGCGTCGCCGGGTGAGCACGTGGTCGTCGCCCGCTTCGATCCAGAACCTCGTCGCCGTCGAGCCTGGGCAGAGGGCTTGCACGGTCACGCCGTACGGGCGAAGCTCGTGCCACAGCGCCTCCGACCACGACCTCACGTAAGCCTTCGTCGCGGCATAGACAGCCATCGTCGGCAGCGGCTGGAAGGAGGCCGTCGAGGCCAGGTTGACGATCGCGCCACGACCGCGCTGCTTCATGCCCGGCGCCACGGCGCGCGCCAGTTCGGTGACTGCAAGGCAGTTGAGCGTGATCTCGTCGGCCATCCGGGCTGGATCCGCATCCACGAAATCGCCGACCGTGTTGAACCCTGCGTTGTTGACGAGGATGCCGACCGGACGATCTGCCAGAGACGCGACCAGCCGACCGCGGTCAGCCGCATCGGCGAGGTCACACACGTCGACCTCGACCTGAACTCCGTGTGATGTTCGCAGTTCGTCGGCCAGCTCTTCCAACTGCCGCGCGCTCCGGGCCACGAGGAGCACGTTCATCCCGTCGCGGGCCAGCCGTTCGGCGAACCCTCGCCCGATCCCTCCGGATGCGCCGGTGACCACGGCCCATTCGTTCGCCCGCTGCGCGCTCTCGGCTCCCGTTCCACCCATGCCGTGAACCCTATCGAGGTTGAGCGAGGGTCCAGGCGCCGACATCGGGGGCATGGAAGGATGGGCGGGTGCGACACGTCGATCTGTGCGTCATCGGTTCCGGCAGCGGCAATTCCGTCGTCGACGACCGGTTCTCCGATCTTTCCGTGGCCCTGGTCGACCACGGCGAACCGTTCGGAGGTACCTGTCTCAACGCGGGCTGCATCCCGACGAAGATGTTCGTCCTCACCGCCGAAGTCGCCCAGACCATTCGGGATGCCAAACGGTTCGGAATCACCGCCGGCGATCCGAGCGTCGACTGGGCCGCGATCAGAGACCGGATCTTCGGCCGTACCGATCCCATCGCCGAGGCCGGGCTCGGCTACCGCTCCAGCCAGGACTTTCTCACCCTCTATCGAGGTACGGCACGGTTCGTCGGCGAGCGGCGACTGGAGATCACGAACCCTGACGGCAGAAAAGAGGTCCTGACCGCCGACCGGATCGTGCTGGCCGCCGGTTCGAGACCACGCATTCCTCCCATCGCCGGGATCGACGCGCCCGAACTCGCCGGCAAGATCCACACCAGCGACACGATCATGCGGATCGACCACCTGCCGAAGAGCATTGCGATCCTCGGCGGGGGGGTGGTGGCAGCCGAGTTCGCGTCGATCTTCGCGGCGCTGGGGAGCCGGGTCACCCTGCTCAACCGCTCCGCACCATTGCTCAAGGCTGCCGACGAGGAGGTGGCGGAGGCGTTCACGAACCTCCTCAGTCGCCACGCCTTGGTCCGGCTCAACCAGCGCGTGATCGAAGTGGACGGCACCGGCCGTGACGGCATCGGGGTCTTCACGGCCGACGAGAGTGGGATCGAGTATTCCTACGACGCCGAGCTGTTGCTCGTGGCGACCGGTCGGATTCCCAATTCCGATCTGCTCGACGTGGCGGCCGGTGGCATCGAGACCGACGCACGTGGGTTCGTGACGGTCGATCCGTACCAGCGCACCACGTCGCCGGGCGTCTTCGCCCTCGGCGACATCTCGAACCCGTGGCTCTTGAAACACGCAGCCAACCACGACGCGAGGGTCGTGCAACACAACCTGCTCCACCCCGACTCGATGATCGCCGCGCAGCACGATCCCATGCCGGCGGCGGTGTTCTCCGACCCTCAGGTCGCCTGCATCGGAGCGACCGAGCAGGCGCTCAGAGCGAGCGGAACCCCGTACGTCAAGGGGGTCCAGCGCTACGCCGACGTCGCGTACGGCTGGGCACTCGAAGACACCACGAGCTTCGCGAAGGTGCTCGCCGACCCCGAGTCAGGACGGATCCTGGGTGCCCACATCATGGGCCCGCAAGCGTCGACGCTGATCCAGGTGATGATCCAGGCGATGGCGACCGGAACCGACGCCCGTACCCTCGCCCGCGGTATGTACTGGATCCATCCCGCCCTGCCCGAGGTGCTCGAGAACGCGCTCCTGCAGATCGCCCCCGACCCGCAGGACTAGACGCCAACAACGCCGGGCAGCCTCAGATGCCGGCGTAGGAGTGCAAGCCACTGACCAGCAGGTTCACGCCCACGAAGTTGAACCAGAACAGCACCAGGCCGAGGATCGCTAGCCAAGCCGCGCGGCGGCCCTTCCAGCCGGCGGTGGCGCGGGCGTGGAGGTACCCGGCATAGACAACCCAGGTCACCAGCGACCAGGTTTCCTTGGGGTCCCAACCCCAGTAGCGGCCCCAGGCGTACTCGGCCCAGACCGCCCCGGCGACGATCGTGAACGTCCAGATCGGGAACGCGAAGGCGCTCAATCGGTACGACAACCGGTCGATCTGGTCGGCGCTCGGCAACTTGGCCAGGTATCCGGTCACGGTCCCCTTGGCCTCGGCCCGGGCCTTGACCAGGTACAGGATGGCCGCGAAGCCGCCCAGGTTGAACGCTGCCCCGGCCGTGAGGGCCGCGAAGATATGGATCACGAACCAGACCGAGTGCAAGGCGGGCACCAGCGGCCCGATCGCCACGTAAAACACGGTCGCGGCCAGCCCGTTCAGGACCGCTCCGAGCAAAGTCACCGGTAGGCCCAGCCAACGCAGGTCGTACCTCACACTCAAGACGAGGTACAGAGCCACCACCAGCACGCCCGCCGCCGTGACGAACTCGTACATATTGCCCCACGGCGGGCGTTGTGCCGCCACCCCACGAGCGACGACGCCAGCCAAGGCCGACCCGAACGCGATCAGCGTCAGGGCCACGCCGATCCGGCCGTACTGGTCGACCCGGAAGGACGTGGTCTTCGTCGACTCGGGCGTGCTCGACACGGCCGAGTGCGGTTCGGTGTCACCGTCACGGTCGAGTACGGCGACGCCACCGGAGGCCTGGCGGTTGGGCGAGACCTCGAGCGTTCGGGCGGCCCCTGTCGTACCCCTCGCGAACGCCCATTCTGCCGCGTGGGCCACCATCGCCAGCAGGTACACGACCGCCGACGTGACGATCGCCAGGGTCGAGAAGTAGGCCAGCGTCATGGCGACACCCTTTCCTGCGGGATCGTTTCGTCGTCGGAGTCCGTTCCGGTGACCCCGGCGGGACCGGGGATGTTCGGTTCAGGCCGAGCGTCGACGGCCTCGGCGAGGCTGACCACATCCTCTCCGACTCCGGAGCGTCCGTCGACCCTGTCGACGCCGGCGATGGTCACAGCCGCACCAGCGTCGGTCACCTCGGCGCTCAACCACACCCGTCGGGGGCGTACGGCGAGGCTGATCGCCATCCCGACGATCGAGAGCGCCACGAACCCGAGCACCGCCGGCAACCCTGGGTTCGTGGAGATCTGAAGCTTGGTCCACTGCTGGTAGCCCTGGAACGTGACGAACCCGTTGCCGCCAGGCAGCACGTACGTCTCGCCCGGCGAAAGCCGAATCCGCAACGGGTCGTTTCCCTCGCTGAGCTGCGTCATTCCCGTCGTGTCCAGGGTGAACACCGACTGCGGTTGCCCAGTCTCGGTCGCCGGAGGCCCGACCCAGGCGGTGAGGAACAACTCAGGCGCGATCGTGTCGGGGAACAGGGATCTCGGGCCCTGATCGTCGACCCAGGCAGTGGGCAGGAAGTACCCCTGAAGTGCGACCCGGTTCGGCCGGGCGTCCCTCGCGTTGACCACGCCGACCGATTTCAGGTTGCCGTCGACCGGTTGGAACACCACCGGACCGGAGAACGCCACGTCACCGTTGCCGTCCCGAACCGTGACGAACGGTGCATACCCGTGCCCCACCAGGTGCACCGACGTGTCGCCGATCCGCAGCGGGTCGTTGACCTGCAAAGTCTGCTCGCGCGTTCCATCGGGTGTCGTCACCGTCACGTCGGCGTGGAATTCGCGCGCGGCACCGGTCTGAACGGGGCCGGTCTCGTACTTCACGACGAAGTCCTTGAGCAGGACGGTGAACGGCTGCAGGTCCGTGGCCTTGAACCCGGCCCCGGCGTTCAGGTCGTCGTACTGCGTCACCGTGTTCGAGAACCCTTGACCCTCGACGACCACCGCCGTACCCGTGAAGCCGAAGAGGTTGCCGTACCCGATCGCCACCAGCACCCCCAGCAGTGCCACGTGGAACGACAGGTTCCCCAACTCGCGCAGGTACCCCTTCTCGGCTGCGACCAGATTCCCGATCCGGCGAACCCGGAAATGCTTCTTTCTCAGGTACGTCTCTGCCGTGCTCAGCACGTCGTCGGCGGTGCGGGTCGTGCCGTACCTCCGCGCGCTCGCCATCCTGCCCAGCGCTCTCGGCGGCGAGGCCGCCGGTGCCCGGAACGCCCGGGCGTACACCGCGACTCGCGGCACAATGCAGCCCACCAGCGAGACGAACAACAGCAGGTAGATCGCCGCGAACCACGGTGCGTGGTAGACGTCGAACATCCCGATCTTGTCCAGCCACGGCCCCACCGTGGGGTGGTCGGTGATCCACTGCGTCGTCGAGAACGGATTGGTCCGCCGCTGGGGCAGCAGCCCCCCGGGGATCGCCGCCACCGCCAGGGCGAGGAGAAGCAGGATCGCGGTGCGCATGCTGGTCAGGACCGCCCACGCGAACTTGAGGACTCCCAGCGGTCCGCTCGGAGGGGCAACCTCGGCCGCGGACCGTCGTGACCTCGACCCGGCGATGCCGATGTCGTCGGTCTGGTCCGCCTCCTCGGCCTGCCCGACCTCGACGGTCTCGTCTACCTCCCCGACCCGCCCGGGCATCAGATCACCACCTCGAACTGCGAAGCCCATTGGCGCAGACCGGCCATCGCGGAATCCCAGACTCCCGTCACCAGGGCGGCCCCGACCAGCACCATGACGATGCCCCCGACCCGCATGAGTGCGCGTTGATGGGTCTTGACCCACCGCAGTGCGCCAGCCAGCCGTACGAATGCCACACCCAGCACGACGAACGGAAGCCCGAGGCCGAGGGAGTAGAAGAACGCCAAGAGTGCCCCGCGGGCCGCAGTCGCCTCGTTGAACGCCAGAGTGAGCACCACGCTCAGGGTCGGGCCGATGCAGGGCGTCCAGCCGACCGCGAAGGCGATCCCGAGCAGAGGCGCGGCAGCGAGGCCGATGCGGGGGGCCCAGGCTGGTTTGAGGGTACGGCTGAAAATCGGCAGGAGGCCGGCGAAGGCGAGCCCCATCACGATCGCGACCACGCCCGCGATCGTGCTGACCAGCCGCTGATGGCTGAGCAGCGTGGCCCCCAACCGGCCGAACAGAGCACCGGTCGACACGAACACCGCCGCGATCCCGAGCACGAACAGAGACGTCCCGAGCAGCATGCGGCGACGCGAAGCCCGGCCGCCGGCGATGTCGGCCGCGCCGATCCCGGACGCGTACGACAAGTACCCGGGCACCAGGGGCACCACGCAGGGCGAGAAGAACGACGCCAACCCGGCGACCACGGCGACCGGGATCGCGATCAGCATCGAACCGCCTAGTGCCTGCGCGAACCACGCTCCGAGATCCATGGTCACCTGCCCTCGGCGACGTCGGTGACGATCCCGATCAGGGTGGCGGCCGTCGTCGTACCCACCACTCGCGCGGCCACCCGGCCCTCACGGTCGATCACCAGAGTCGACGGGATCGCGTTGGGCGGCAGGTCCTCCGACAGGTCGAGCAGCAGTGAGCCGGTCGGGTCGTACAGGCTCGGGTAGCTGATCCCGAAGGCCCGTTCGAACGCCCGTGCCGGAGCCGGGTCGAGATCGCGGGTGTTGATGCCGACGAAGGCGGCCACCTCCGCGGTCTTGTCTGCGGCCGCCACCAAATCTGGAGCCTCCTTGCGACACGGGGCGCACCACGAACCCCAGACGTTCAGCACGAGCACCTTCCCCAGGTACGACGAGGTCGTCAGGCTGGTGCCCGCCACAGTCGTGCCACTGAGCACGCGGGCCGGTTTGCGGTTCGCCGGTGCGACCGGAGTGTAGGACCCGTCGCCGGCGACGTACCCGTTGCCCGCCGCGGACGTGCCGCACCCGGCGAGCACCACGAGGCCGCCCGCGAGGAACCCACGTCGGCCGATCACGATCCCGCGACGAACTTCTTGGTGGTCTTGACGGGAAGCAGGTCACGGGCCGGTTCGGCGTAGTCCACCTTGACGATGCGGCCGTCGACGAGGGTGAACGAGGTCACGCTCGCCAAGGTGCATTCCCGCTTGCGAGGGTCGTGGACGAGTCGACGGCCTTCGGAGGCGCTCCGCAGCAGCCAGATCGGCAACTGGTGGCTGACCACGTACGCCTGCCCGCCGTCCCCGGCGGCCTCCGCGGCATCCCGGACGGCGGCGCGCATCCTCGAGACGATATGGCCGTACGGCTCGCCCCACGACGGCCGGAAGGGGTTGCGCAGGTGCCACCAGTTCGACGGCTTCAACAAGGTGAGCGACTTCTCGCCGAAGATCTGTCCTTCGAACACGTTCGCCGCCTCGATCACCCGGACGTCGGTGACGACGTTCAAGTCCGGGCGCAGGGCCGCGAACGGAGCCATGGTCTCCCGCGCCCTCTCCAACGGTGAGCAGCGCACGTGAGTGATCGGAAAGTCGGCGACGTAGGCCGCTGTGCGCTGCGCCATGTCGCGCCCGAGTTCGGAGAGGTGGTACCCGTCGAGACGTCCGTACAGGACCTTCTCGGGGTTCTCGACCTGGCCGTGCCTGGCCACATGGACGATCGACTGGGTCACGACACTCCTCGTAGTGGTGGGTCCTGGTCAGGATAGACGTACCAACCCTGCTGCCCGTCGACGCGCCGCCCGGAGTCAGGACCGGCGGCGCCTCATGCGCTGGGAAGGCCGGGTGAACTTCTGACCGGCGGTGATCATCGACTCTCGACGACGCGTCGCGAACTTAGCCAGGGCATCGGCCAACTCGACACCGCTGGGCGCCTCCGCGAGCGCGTCCACTCGCAAGCCGTGTTCCTCGCACGCCTTGGCCGTGGCCGGCCCGATTGCCGCGATGATCGTGGCCGTGTGGGGTTTGCCGGCGATCCCGACGAAGTTCCGTACGGTCGACGACGAACTGAACAAGACAGCGTCGTAGGAACCGGCCTTGATGCCCTCCCGGATCGGGGCGGGGGGAGGGGCGGCGCGGACGGTCCGGTACGCCGTCACGTCCTCGACTTCCCAACCCAGCTTCACCAACGCGGCCGAGAGCGTCTCGGTCGCGATGTCGGCGCGAGGCAGGAAGACCCGGTTGATCGGGTCGAGAGACGGGTCGTACTCGGGGAACTCCGCCCCCAGGCCTACCGCGGACTGATCGGCCACCGGCACCAAGTCGGGTTCGATCCCCCAGGCCTTCAGTGCATCTGCGGCCGGCCCGCCGGCGGCGGCCACCTTGAGGCCCGAGAACGCGCGGGCGTCGAGCCCGTACTCCTCGAACTTCTCCCGAACCGCCTTGACCGCGTTGTTCGAGGTGAAGACGACCCAGTGGAAGGCGCCCTCGACCAGCCCGCGGACCGCCTTGTCCATCTGTTGCGGCGTGCGCGGCCGCTCGACCGAGATGGTGGCGACTTCTTCGATTTGCGCCCCGTACCCGCGCAACCTCGCGGTCATCGGCGTGGCCTGGTCCTTCGTGCGCGGCACGAGCACCCGCCATCCGAACAGCGGCTTCGACTCGAACCAGTCCAATTCGTCCCGACCGTGGGTCGCGCCACCACCGACGACGACGTGGAGCAGTGCGGTCGGCGGGATGCCGGTCAGCGCGTACGGCAAATCCCCCAAGGTGGTCGTGATGCTGCGTTGGCTGGTGCTGCCTCCGTGCAGGGTGGCCAGCACCGGCTCGCTGCGCAAGCGCCCGGCCTCGAGGCCGGCGACGGCGAAGTCGGACACCCGGTTGGCGCGCAGCGCGACCACGAGCGTTCCGGAGAATCCCCAGTACGGCGCTTCCGCCGACAAGTCCGCCGACTCGCTCACCGTCACGAACTGCACGCCGTCGGCGTCGGTCAGCGACACACCGGCGTATTCGGGGACGGACGTCAGCATCGACACCCCCGGCACGACCTCGAACCGCACCCCGGACCGCACACAGGTGGCGGCTTCCGCCGCAGAACCCGAATCCAGGAAGGGATCCCCGGAGACGAGCCGGACGACGGTCTTGCCACTCTTCGCGGCCTCGACCGTGATCTCTCCCTTCTCGGCGCTGGTCATGAAATCACCCAGGCCGAGCTCGTCGAGACTGGTCACGAGCGCGGTGGCGTGGCTGTCGATGACAGACATCACCAGGTCCAACAGGGGACGGTCGTCGGCGATCACCATGTCGGCTTCCTTGATCGCTCCGATCGCGGCCAACGTCAGAAGTTCAGGATCACCGGGTCCGGCACCCACGAAAATGACGCGTGCCGCTCCGATCCGGTGCGGGTCTGCGACCTCGTCAGTCTGCTGCACACCCACCTCCTGTTCGATCGAGCCCCGGTGGGACCGGTGTGTTGGACAGCGTTGCCATGACAGTCCGGCCGCGTCAAGCCAGTCGAGAGCGGAGCTCGTCGGCGTCCACGAACCAGTACGACAGCAGGGTCCCGTCGACGAACGTCACGGGCACGTGATCGGTGAACTTCGCGCGAAGGTCGGGGTCGGAGTCGACATTGCTGGCGACCCAAGTCGCTCCTGCCTCAGCACAGACCTTCGCGATCATCTCGACGGCTTCCACACAGAGGTGGCAGCCGTCACGGACCAGCACCAGGACTCGGGCATCGGCCGTCACGGCACGTGAGCGTTACTTGCCAGCGCGACGACGCTGGATGCGCGTCCTCTTGAGGAGCTTGCGATGCTTCTTCTTCGCCATGCGCTTGCGACGCTTCTTGATGACCGAACCCACGAGTTGCCTTTCGTTGCGAGCGGCTGCGGGTTTCTCCACCGCGGCCAACCGCCTCAGGCTACCCGCTGAGGGGCATTCGCTGCCAATCTGTCCGGGTTCAGCCGGCCTGGAAGTAGGACTGCTTGAGGTAGGTATCCACCGCCGCCTGCGGCACCCGGAAGCTTCGGCCGAACCTCACGGCCTGCAACTCTCCGGAGTGGATCAACCGGTACACGCTCATCTTCGATACGCGCATGACCGCCGCCACCTCGGCCACCGTCAAGAACGTGGGGCCCGGGGTCGTCGGGTGCGGCTGAGTCATTCTGGGATCCCCATCCTTCCGGTCTGGCTGTGATCCTAGACGACCCCGTGCCCATCTGTGGTCGGCGGGACGGGCGAGATGTCCGTCCTCGCAACCTCGACGTGAGCGTTCGAGCGCGAAGGCCCCTTCGGTCGACGTGAGCGTTCGAGCGCGAAGGCCCCGTCGAACCCCGCGCTGCCCCCGCGACCTGCCTGTCGCCCAGTCGCTCGACGCCGAGAGCCGTACCGAAACTGCACTCAGGCGCACGTTTGAACGTTCAAATTGAGTTGCAGTCGGATTGAGAGGCAGTTTTGGTACGCATGCGGCCCCTGAGGCCACATTGCGATTGTGGCCGGCGTGAACCCCGACGAAGATCGGGCTCGGCCACGACGCTCGTGTCCGCTTCCGCCGACGCCGTCGGACGGACTGCACGTCCCTGCCGGCTGAGTCAGTGCACCTTCCGGGCATTGGCTGCCAGGTGCTGGCTCCGATCCCGAGCCGCTTCCATCGCCGTGATGAATGCTGCCTTGACCCGGTGATCCTCCAGTTTGCGGAGGGCCGCGGCGGTGGTGCCTCCCGGCGACGTGACGTTCTCCCGCAACAACGCAGGATGCTGACGGGTTTCGCTGAGGAGCTTGGCAGAGCCGTACATCGTCTGGACGACGAGCTTGGTCGCCGTGTCTCGCGGCAGCCCGAGCAGCACTCCGGCGTCGATCATGGCCTCGACGACGAACATGAGGTACGCCGGACCTGACCCCGAGATCGCGGTGACGGCGTCTTGGTAGCGCTCGGGTACGACGACCACCTGACCGACGCTGGACATCATCGTCCTGACCCGCTCGACATGATCCGCGCCGGCATGTGCTCCGGCGCTGATCGCAGCCATCCCCTCGCCGACGGCGGCCGGCGTGTTCGGCATCACCCGCACGACGGGAATCCCGCCGGGCAAGTGCCGCTCGATCACCTCGGTCTCGACGCCGGCAGCCAGCGAAACGACGATGGCCCCTTCCTGCAGATGCGGTCCGATCTCGTCGAGCACGTCGGTCATGTCCTGGGGCTTCACGACCAGCACGACCGTGTCCGCCCCGGTCACGGCCTCAACGTTCTCTACGACGGCGACGCCGTACCTTGCCGTGATCTCTTCCTGCCGCTCCGGCCGGCGGTCGGTCGCCCGAACCGAATCCGGGGTCACCAGGCCTGACCGCAGTAAGCCCGCGAGGAGGATCTCGCCCATCACCCCGACGCCGAGGAGCGCCAGTCTCATCGGGCGGCCACCAACTCCGCGATCTGGATCGCGTTGAGCGCAGCACCCTTGCGCAGGTTGTCGCACGAGATGAACATCACCAGTCCCTTGCCGTCGGGCACGGACTGGTCGGCCCGGATCCGACCCACGTACGAGGGGTCCTGGCCCGCCGCGTCGCGCGGGTTCGGCACGTCGGCGAGTTCCACACCCGGGGCGTCAGCCAGGAGTTCGGACGCCCGATCCGGTGAGATCGGCTGGGCGAACTCGGCGTGGACGGCGAGCGAGTGCCCCGAATACACCGGGACCCGCACGCAGGTTCCCGCCACTGCTAGGTCGGGGACGTGCAGGATCTTGCGCGACTCGAACCGGAGCTTCTGCTCCTCGTCGGTCTCGTTGGTGCCGTCGTCTTGCAGCTTGCCCGCGATCGCGACGACGTTGTAGGCCACGGGGATGACGTACGGCGCGGGATCGCCGTCGGGCACGGCATCGCCGTCGATCGCGAGCCTCGACGCGTCGCCGGCCGCCTTCACCTGATTGGTGAGCGCGCTGACCCCGGCGATCCCCGAGCCCGACACGGCCTGATAGGTCGCCACGACCAGACGGGTGAGCGTCGCGTCGTCGTGCAGCGGCTTGAGCACCGGCATCGCGGCCATGGTGGTGCAGTTCGGGTTGGCGATGATCCCCTTGGGCGGGTCGATCGCGTCTTCGGGATTGACTTCGGACACGACCAACGGCACGTCCGGGTCCTTGCGCCAGGCCGACGAGTTGTCGACGACGACGGCGCCGGCCGCGGCCACCAGGGGAGCAAACTCCTTGCTCATCGTCGCGCCCGCAGAGAAGATCGCGATGTCGATCCCGGAAAAGTCTGCGGTGGCAGTGTCTTCGACCGTATACGTCGTGCCCTTGAACTGCACCTGCTGCCCGGCCGATCTCGCCGACGAGAACAGCCGCAGATCGTCGAGGGGGAAGTTCCGCTCGGCTAGCAACGACAGCATCACGCCACCGACTTGTCCGGTGGCTCCGAAGACTCCAACACGCATGGGCGCCAGCCTAATGGCGAGCCTCCCAAGGGCCGAGGCAATTCCAGGTTGGGCAGAATCCGTCTCCGCCGACCCCTCCCCGAACGGCGCATCCGGTGCCAGGATGGCCCCACCCACACCGGTTCGCCCAGAAAGCACGATCATGAACCTCACCCGTCGTCACGTCCTGCAACTCGGCGGAGGCGTCGCCGCCGTCGGAGCCCTCGCCGCCTGCGGCTCGAACACGGGGAGGGAGACGGCCCAAAGCCCGTCCGCGGCCGCATCGGGCGGAAGCTCGGTGGCGCTGTCGCAGTGGTATCACCAGTACGGCGAGACCGGCACCCAGGACGCGGTCAACCGCTACGCCGCCGCCTACGACCAGGCCAAGGTGACCGTGGAGTGGAAGGTGGGCGACTACGACAAGACAACCGCCGCCTCGCTGCTCACCGACAACGGACCCGACGTCTTCGAATACGGCAACGGACCTTCGATCGACATGATCAAGGGCGGCCAGGTCGCCGACATGACCGCCACGATCGGCTCCGACGCCTCCGACTTCAACGAGGCGATCATCAAGCGCTACACCTACGACGGCAAGATCTGGGCGATCCCGCAGGTCATCGACTGCATCCTGATCGTCTACCGCAAGTCCATGCTGATGGCCGCCAACGTCACCCCGCCCAAGACCCTGACCGAGCTCGCCGCGGCGGCGCGCAAGCTCACGACCGACAAGGTGAAGGGCCTCTACCTCGGCAACGACGGGGGCGCCGGGCTCGTCGGCGGCAACCTCTTGTGGGCTGCCGGGCTCGACTTCCTCACTGCTGACGGCAAGGCCGGGTTCGACGACCCCAAGGCCGTGGCCAACTTCGCGTGGCTGGCCTCGTTGTGGAAGGACAAGACCACTCAGCTCGTCATCGACGGCAAGGACTGGTACTCCCCCGACGCCCTCACGACGGGCCAGGCCGCGATGGCGATGACGGGCATGTGGAACTTCCCCGACTTCACGAAGGCGCTCGGCGACGACTACGGCGTGCTGCCCTGGCCGTCCAGCGACGGTGGCAAGCCGTCGGTGACGATGGGCGCGTACGGGTCCTGCGTTTCCACCCGCAGCAAGAACGTGGCCGCGGCGCAGGCGTACGCCAAATGGCTCTGGATCACGAAGACCGACTACCAGGTCGACTTCGCTACTGCGTACGGCTTCCACATCCCCGCTCGCAAATCCCTGCTTCCACAAGCCAAGACGCTCCAGTCAGGGCCGGGCAAGGATGCTGCCGACGCAGCCTTCACGTACGGACATGCGCAGAACATGATGTTGTGGACCCCGAAGTCGCAGACCGCGTTCAGTGACATGATGACCCGGATCGTGAAGGCCGGTGCCGACCCGGCCGCCGAGATCGCGCAGGCCAAGCCCATCGTCGAAGCCGAGGTCAAGCGCATCACCGGGTAAGACGTACCTCATGACCGCCGAACGGCTGTCAGCGCGCCCGGGCGGCACACGCAGCCAGCGCCGCAGGACGCTCTGGTTCTGGGTGTTCGTCGGGCCGTTCTTCGCAGGGCTCGTGCTGTTCGTCTACGTGCCCATTGTGTGGAGCATCTACCTGTCGTTCTTCGACGCCTACAACACGGTGACTCCGACCAAGGCGGTCGGGTTGCAGAACTACTCCGACATGCTCTCCGACCGGGCGTTTCGCGACTCGCTGACGACGTTCCTCGTGTTCGCGGCCGTGATCGTGCCGTTGTCGTTCGTGGTGAGTCTGGCGACGGCAGTGCTCGTGAACCAGGTCCGGGTCATGCAGGCCTTCTTCAGGTCGGTGTTCTTCTTGCCCACCGCCTGCTCGTACGTCGTCGCCAGCCTGGTCTGGAAGATGTCGATCTTCTCCAGTTCCCGATCGGGCCTGGTCAACCAGGTCATCGAGGCGTTCGGGGGCGACCCGGTGCTGTGGCTGGCGGTGATCAAACCGCCGCTCTATTGGGTGGTCATCGTCACGGTACGGCTGTGGCTCCAGCTTGGCTTCTACATGATCCTGTTCATCGCAGGACTGCAGCGGATCTCGGCGAACCTGTACGAGGCTGCCGCGATCGACGGGGCGAGCCGTTGGCAGTCGTTCCGCTACGTCACGTTGCCGCTGCTGCGGCCGACGTCGACCGCGGTGACGCTCCTGCTGATCGTCAACGCGTTCCAGGCCTTCGACGAGTTCTTCAACCTGTTGTCGACGTTCGGGCAATATCCGCCGTACGCACGACCGCCGCTGGTGTACCTGTACTACGTCGCGCTCGGGCAGGGCCAGGACTTCGGCCACGGCAGCGCAGGGGCGATCATCCTGACCCTGATCATCGCCGTCGTCGCGATCGTGCAAGCCCGGGTCATGCGGTTGGGCAAGGAGGACTGATGGCGATGGTGGGGGGTCGCCGGCGCGGCCGGATCGGGACGATCGCGACGTACGGGGCGCTCGGCGTCGCGGCCGTATTCTTCCTGATCCCGTTCTACCTGCTGGCCCGCAATGCGCTGCTGTCCAACGCCGAGCTGGGCTCACCTCAATGGCGATGGCTGCCGACGTGGCGATGGGAGAACCTGACCGGGATCTTCACCGATCCCAACCTGCACCTGGCGCAGGCGTTGTGGAACTCGGCGGTGATCTCGGTCACGCAGACCCTCGGGGTATTGACGTTGTCGGGGCTGGCGGGTTACGGGCTGGCCCGGATTCCGTACCGCTGGTCCAATGCCGTGTTCTTCGCGATCACCGCGACGTTGCTGATCCCGCCCGCGATCACGTTCGTGCCGAGTTTCGTGCTCGTGTCGTCGTTGGGTTGGGTGTCGACGCTGCGGGGACTGATCGTTCCCGGTCTCTTCCAAGCCCTGGCGACGTTCCTGTTCCGCCAGTTCTTCGTGGGTTTCCCGAAGGAGATCGAGGAGGCGGCGATGATCGACGGGCTGGGCTACTGGGGCACCTTCTGGCGGATCGTGGTGCCGAACTCCCTCGGGTTCGCCGCCGCGATCGGGTCGATCACGTTCATCGGCTCGTGGAACGCGTTCCTGTGGCCGCTCGTGATCGGCCGCGACAGCAGCGCTTGGACCGTACAGATTTCCCTCTCGACGTTCATCACGGCCCAGACCGCGAACTACGTGCAGTTGTTCATGGCCGCGATCGTCGCGATCTTCCCGCTGCTGTTGATGTTCCTGTTCCTGCAACGGTGGATCGTGGAAGGGGTCGTCAGGTCGGGGATCGCCGGGGATTGACGGTCGTACGGCTCACGCGAGGCCGGGTACGTCTGCCCGCCGCGCGATGGTCGCGGTCGCCCTCCGGGGAGCCGCCTCCGGAACCTCGGAGATCATCGCGTCGAGGAAGCCGTACCTGCGCAGCACCGAGCGTTGGTAGCTGTCCTTCTGGCCGCTCGCTTTCAGGTCGCGCCACCAGTCGGCGATGTCGCCCCACGTCGGAGCCGCGAGTGATCCCCCGAATTGCTGCAGGGCCAATCCGGCCGCGAGGCAACCGAACGCCAGCCGGTCCGACAGAGGCCAGCCGGCCAACGTGCCGGTGACGAATGCGGCCCCGAACACGTCGCCGGCGCCGGTCGGGTCGAGTTCCCGTACGGCCAAAGCCGGCACCTGGGCTTCCTCGCCGGTGATGCTGTCGATCGCCATCGCCCCTTCGCTGCCGTTGGTAACGACGGCGATCGGGACCCGGTCGGCCAGGGAGTACAGCGCCCGGTTCGGCGAGTCGGTGCGGGTGTAGGCCATGGCCTCCCCGGCGTTCGGCATGAACGCATGGCAACAGGACAGGCGTCTCAGTACGGCCGGGTCCCACTTCTCCTCGGGGTCCCAGCCGAGGTCGGAGAAGACCAGCGCTCCGCCCTCCTTGGCCCGCGAGACCCAGGAGTCCGGGCCGTACTCGACGCCCAGGTCGACGATGACCGCCCGGGACTTCGGCGGCGTGCCGATCATCGTGGTCGCGTCGACCGGCGGCTCGTGGGCGTGGGTGACCATGCTGCGGTCGCGGTTGACCGACATCGAGACGGTGACCGGCGAGTGCCAATCCTCCAACCGGCGCGAGGAGCTGAGGTCGATGCCTTCGCCGTCGGCGAGCGTGCGCCAGCAGAAGTCCCCGTAGTCGTCGTCGCTGAACGCCGCCGCCAGGCTCGTCCGAAGACCCAGCCGCCGCGTGGCGACGGCGAGGTTCGCGATCCCGCCCGGGCACGAAGCCATGCCCTGGGCGAACACCTCGGTGCCCGGAGTGGGTGGGTGAGGCATGTCGGCGAAGATGATGTCGAGAAAGACCGTCCCCCAGATGAAGACGTCCAGATCCGGGCCACCGTCGCCACGGATCGCCGCTAGCGGGTCGTACCCCATGCCCGATCGTAAGCCCGGCGGCGCGACGACGGGTGTCGAACGACCGTAGGGTGTTGAAGCAACGACAAGGAGCACCGATGAAGTTGGCCATTCTCGGTGGAGGCGGGTTCAGGGTGCCCCTGGTGCACGGGCAGGTTCTCGCCGATCGGCGAATCGATCAGGTCAGCTTGTACGACACAGACCTCGCTCGCCTCGAGGCGATGGAGCACGTGCTCGCCGGGCAATCACGCGCCATCGGCCGTACCGTGCCTCGAGTCTCCACCACGTCGCTTCAGCAGGCGCTCGACGGAGCCGACTTCGTGTTCTCCGCGATCCGGGTCGGCGGCGTCGCAGGGCGGGTCATCGACGAACAGGTGGCGCTCCGGCACGGGGTGTTGGGACAGGAGACGACCGGAGCCGGCGGGATTGCGTACGGCATTCGCACTGTTCCGGTCGCTTTGCGGATCGCAGAGGAGGTACGGCGATGCTGCCCGGCCGCGTGGGTGGTGAATTTCACGAACCCCGCCGGCCTCGTGACCCAGGCCATGCAGCGGGTGCTCGGGAATCGCGTGGTGGGGATCTGCGACTCGCCGATCGGCCTGGCGTCGCGGGCCGCCCGGGTCGACGGATTGTCCCTGGCCGAGGTCGAGATCGACTACGCCGGGTTGAACCACCTCGGCTGGCTGCAGAGGTTGCTGAACGACGGTGTCGACGTCCTGCCCAAGGTGCTCGCCGATCCGGCGCTGGCACGTACGGAGGAGGGCCAACTGTTCGGGCAGGCCTGGCTCGCCGACCTCGGGTCGATCCCGAACGAATACCTGTACTACTACTACTTCACCCGCGACGCGATCGCGTCGATCCGGGGCGCATCCGCGTCTCGAGGTCAGTTTCTCCAGCGACAGCAGGAAAGTTTCTACGCAGGAGTGGCCGCCGACTCGGCCACCGCGTACGAGCAGTGGGTGCGGGTACGGCGGGAGCGTGACGAGACGTACCTCTCCGAAGCTCGCACGGAGAGCCGCGACGAGGCCGACGTGGCGGGGGGCGGGTACGAGCGGGTCGCCCTCGCGCTCATGGACGCGCTGGCCGGGGGGCGCCCCTCGACGCTGATCCTCAACGTGGCCAACGGGTCGACGCTGCCCGGCCTGCCGAGCCAGACTGTCGTCGAAGTGCCCTGCGCGGTCGAAGCCGGCCAGATCCGCCCGCTCACGGTGACCCCGCTGCGCGGGCACGCACTCGGGCTCGTGCAGCAGGTGGCGGCCTCGTACGACAACGCCACCCGGGCCGGGATCAGCGGTTCGCGAGCCGACGCCGTCCGGGCCTTCGCGTTCCACCCGCTCGTCGACTCGGTGACGGTGGCCAGGGAACTGGTGACGGCGTACGGCGAAGCCAGCCCGGAGTTCGCGGCGGTGGTGCAGTCGTGAGCGGGTCCACCGAGTTCAGAGCCAGGACAGGTACGGCTTGGCCAGCGCGTACCCCACGAACGAGGCGATGTCGAGGATCGTGTGGGCGACGACCAGGGGCATGACGCGGCCGAATCGGCGGTAGAGCCAGCCGAAGATGACACCCATGACGAGGTTCCCGACGAACCCGCCGAAGCCCTGGTACAGGTGGTACGAGCCTCTGACCAGGGCAGACGCGCCGATCCCGAGCCAAGGTCGCCAGCCCATTTGGTCGAAACGGGTCAGCAGGTACCCCAGCATGACGACTTCTTCCAGGATCCCGTTCATCGCAGCGAGACCGACCAAGACCGGCACAGTCCACCAATTCTCGGCCAGGTTCGCCGGGGCCACGTTGGTGTTGAACCCCAGGGCGCGAGCTCCCAGGTAGAGGCCGAGACCCGGGATCCCGATCGCAGCAGCCACACCGAGACCGGCCAACAGGTCGAAACCGGGGCGCTTGAGGTCGAAGCCGACGAGTCGCCGGGCTCCCCCGTGGGACAGGTGCAGCAGGTACAGCACCAGACACACCTGCACGAGCGGGAACGCGATGTAGGTGATTTGGTAGGCGAGATCGAGCCACGGGCGGTCAGGCACCGCTGAGGTGTTCATCGTGGTGGTCTGCTGGTTGAGCGGTTGGTTCGGGCGGGTCAGTTTCTCGACCAGCGACAGGATCGAGTAGACCGCCGACCGGCCGAGACCCAGCCCCAGAACGATCAGGACTTCGAGCCCGTACCGAGGCCGCGTGTGTTCCACGGCGGGAGTCTAGACACGCAACACTCCGGCCGCCGCGAGGACGCGACGGCCGGAGCGCTGGTCAGGTTGTTACCGAGCCTTGGCCGGTTTCAACGTATCCGCCTTGATCACACCTTCGCCCTTGCACGTGGGGCACTCAACGAAGCCCATGGCCGCAACCGCGTCAGGCACGGGCTGCTTCTTGGGAGCGATGCGTCCACCCTGCTTGGGGACCGTCAGGACGATCGAGATGATCGCCAGCAGCAGGAACACGAGGTTCACGCCGAGAGCGATCATGGCGGCCAGACGCAGAGCGACGTTGTCCGTGCGGCCTTCCATGTGGATCACGTCACCGATCTGGGTGACCGTGGCATCCGTACCTGCAGTGGCGAAGCCGGTGTAGACGGCGAGCGAGATCGCAGCACCGATGGCGCCACCGAGCGAGCTGGCCATCTTGTAGATGCCGGCACCGGATCCGGCCTGAGCGGCCGGGAGGTTGGACAACGCCGCGTCGGTCGACGGGGTGGCGTAGAACGCCAGGCCGAGACCGAAGAGGCAGTAGGCGATGATCGCCATGATCACGTACTGACCGATGAGCAGATGGGTCATCATCAGCATGATGCAGGCCACGATCACGATCAGAGAGCCCCAGATCATCGGCTTGCGGGGACCGAACTTCTGCAGGAGCTTCTCACCGACGCGGATGAAGCTGATGATCACGATGCCGTACCCGAGCGTCAGAATGCCGGCGTCCCAGGCGGTGTACTTGTCGGCCGCCGCACAGCTGGCGCCCGCCGCGACCGGAACCTTGCATCCGGCCATCTGGATGACTTGCTGGCTGACGATCAGGATGCCGATGGTGCCGTTGAGCAGGAAGTTCGAGATCGTCGCACCGGTGAAGGTGGTGTTCTTGAACAGCTTGAAATCGATGAACGGGTTGTCTTTGCTGCGCTCGACGAGGAAGAACACAACGTAGGCCGCGATCGCCAAAGCGAGCAACCCCAGGGTCGAGAGGCTGGTCCAGCCACCGAGCTGCTTGGAGAACAGCAGGGCGATCATGAGGCCGAGGGTGCCGACGATGAACAACAGCAGCCCGACGATGTCGAAGGCCTTCTTCGGGCCGGTCTGCTCGACCTTGTTTTCCGGGGTGCCCCAGATCATGATGAACGACACGATCGAGATCGCGATCGAGGCGATGAAGATGCCTCGCCAGCCGACCGACGGAACGAACTTGATCACCGCGCCGCCGAAGAGGGCCGCCAGTCCCGAGCCGCCCCACGAGCCGATCGACCACATGGAAACGGCGCGCTGGCGTCCCTTGCCGTCCCAGTACGACTTCACCAGCGCCATCGACGCCGGCATGATGCACGCCGCCGAAACACCCTGGATCGCGCGGCCGGTGATCAGCAACGGCACGGCGAGCGAGCCACTGGCCAAGACCAGGAGGGCCGAGCCGATGATGCCGAGCACGATGCCGAGCAGGGTGATCTTGACCCGGCCGAGCTTGTCGGCAAAGCCACCCATCATGACGATGAACAGGCCCGAGAACAGCGAGGTCACGGAGACCGCGAAGTTCATCATCGGAGCGGAGACGTACTCCTGGTCCTTGTTGACGGCCTTGAGAATTTCGGGTGCAGCGGTGCCGGCCGTACCGGCAAACAACCAGAAGGTGACGACCGCCAAGACGATGCCCCAGAGGAGCTTTTCAGTGCCTTGGTACGGCTTCACCTCAGCAGCCGGAGCTGCGGTCGAGGTTGACATCTGTGTCAGGCCTCACTTTCCGAGGTAGGCGAGGACGGCCGCGACGGCCGCCTCTGTTCCGGTCTTCAACGTCGGCTGCATGGCCGGGCCGAAGGCCGGGTTGTGGTTGGGGAAAACCTGCTGTCCCTCGGCGAAGCCACCGAAGCCCCAGTAGGAATAAGGAATCCCGAACGCGTCCGGGACGATGCTGAAGTCCTCCGACGCAGGCACGGGGGCGAGAGTCTCGACCCGGTCCTCGCCGAAGTGCGCGACGAACGCTTCGGTCACCTTGGCGGTCACGTCGGCGTCGTTGTCGGTCAGCGGGTAGTCGTCGTACAGCTCGATCTCGGGTTCCTGGGGCGACCCGGAGGCGAGGCATTCGGCCCTGACGATTCGGTCGATGCCGGCCAGCAGCTTCTCCCGGACCGCGAGGTCGTACGCCCTGATGTTGAGCAGGAGAACGGCCCGATCCGGGATGATGTTCGCCTTGGTGCCGGCCTGCAAGCTGCCGACCGTCACGACGCCCATCGCGAACGGATTGATCTCCCTGGAGACGATCGTCTGCAACCGCATGACGATCGCGCTCGCCAGCACGATCGGATCGCAACCCAGGTGGGGCATCGATCCGTGCGAGCCTTTGCCGTACACCGTCACGCGGATGCAGGCACCCGTGGACAACATGGGGCCGGCCACCGTGCCGACCTTGCCCGAGGCGGGGACGGTCAGCACGTGCTGCCCGAGCGCCACGTCAGGCTTGGGAATCCGGTCGACGAGACCGTCGGCGACCATCGCCTTGGCACCGGCGGCGGTCTCCTCGCCGGGCTGGAACAGCGCGACGTACGTGCCCTGCCACTGGTCCTTGCTCTTGGCGAGCAGTTCGGCCGCGCCGAGGCCGGCTGTGATGTGCAGGTCGTGGCCGCAGGCGTGCATGAGCGGGACCGTGTTTCCGTCGGCGTCGACGGTGGTTGCAGTGGAGGAGTACGGCAGGCCCGTGTTCTCCTTGACGGGCAGGCCGTCGATGTCGGCCCTGAACAGGACCGTCGGGCCTTCGCCGTTCTCGAGAACGCCGACGACGCCGCCGCCGATCTGCTGGGTCTGGTAGCCGAAGGAGTCCAGGCGACGGGTGATCTCCTTGGCCGTCTCGGTCTCCATCATGCTGAGCTCTGGGCTCTGATGCAGCTGTACGTACAGCTCCTCTTGCCACTGATTGGTGTCGTCAAGTCCTTTGAGAACGTCTGCAAGGGCCATCGTCGGTCACTCCTTCCACGGGGGTCTTCGTAGTGCGAGACCTCACATGGCTATCCAAACCCGTGACCTGAGAGGCGCCTGAGGTTGCAAGACGTTGCCGATAGTTCGTCGCCGATCAGCGCGGCCACAGGGCGCGAAGGAAGAACGCCAGGTTCGCGGGCCGTTCCGCCAGCCGGCGCATGAGGTAGCCGTACCAGTCGCTGCCGTACGGCACGTACACGCGCACTTGGTGACCCGCCGCGGCAAGCCGTTGCTGCTCGGCCGGGCGTACGCCGTAGAGCATCTGGAACTCGTAGCTGCCGAAACCGCGCCCGGTCACGAGCCGTTCCGCGATCGCGATCAGGCGGGGATCGTGGGTCGCGATCATCGGGTACCCGGGGCCGTCGACGAGTGTGCGCAGGCAGCGGACGTAGGAAAGGGCGACCTCGTGAGCCGATGGGTACGCCACGTCGGGCGGCATTTCGTAGGCACCCTTGCACAACCGGACTCTGCGGCCCGGGGTGGCCATCCGGTCGACGTCTGTTTCGGTACGGCGCAGAGCCGCCTGGACGACCGTGCCCACCCGCGGGTACCCCTCGCGGAGCTTGTCGACGAGGACGAGCGTCGACGCGGTGGCGAGATGGCCTTCCATGTCGACCGTCACGGTCGTGCCGACGTCGGACGCGGCGGCGCAGATCGTACGAGCGTTGCGCAGGGCTGTGCGTTCACCGTTCTCCGGCAGGAACTGGCCAACAGCCGACAGCTTCAGGGACACCTCGACGGAACCCGCGAGGCCTTCGTCGGCGAGCCGCTGGAGCAGGCGGAGGTACTCGGCCGTGGTCTGTTCGGCTCGCGAGAAGGTGGTCGTGTCCTCCCCGAGGTGGTCCAGCGAGACGAGCAGTCCGCTCGCGACGAGGCTCCGGGAGCAGGCGACGGCGTCGTCGATCGTCTCGCCGGCGACGAACCGGGTGACGATACCCCGTGTGAGCGGCAGCCGGGTGACCAGCGTCTTGACCCGTTGCTGCCGGGACAGGACCAGGAGCGGTCGCAGCATCGCATTCCTCCTCGCCGAGGCGCCGGGCCGGACGTCGTCGGCCCCTTGCGATGATCACACTACGGAGGCTGCCTCGATCTGTCCCAGATGCGTACGGGCAAAGGCGAGTGATTGCGCCAGCGCCTGCTCGCGGGCTCCTCGGGACCCGATGCCGCGGGTGTTGACCTCGACGACGACGTGACCGCCGAATCCCGTCGCGGCCAGGTGGTTCAAGACCTGGTCGGCCTGCTGGTCGCCGTCTCCGGGTAGCAGGTGTTCGTCGATGGCCGAGCCCGAGCCGTCGGTGAGGTGGACGTGCCGCAAGCGCGATCCCCAGGCCTTGGTCAGGTCGAGCGACTGAACCTGCGAAGTCGATGCGTGGGAGAAGTCGAGGGTCAGCCACTCGTAGTCGAGGTCGGAGGGATCCCAACTCGGCAGGTACGCCTTGAGGTTCCGCACGGGGGTGCGCCAGGGGTACATGTTCTCGACGCAGAACCTGATCCCTGTCTCAGCATTGAGGCGCCGGATCCCGGCTTCGAACCCGCTCGCGTACGTCCCCTGCCACCGGAAGGGCGGGTGCACCACGACGGTGTCCGCGTCGAGCCGTACCGCCGCCTCGGCCGAACGCGTGAGCTTGTCCCACGGATCGTCGCCCCACGTGCGCTGAGTGACCAACAGGCACGGAGCGTGGATCGCGTGCACGGGGACCTCGTGGTAGTCGCGTAACTTCTCGATCGCGTCGATGTCGGCAGCCACGGGATCGATCCCGACCATGAGTTCGACGCCGTCGTAGCCCAGGCTGGCCGCCAACTCGAACCCGCTCGCCGTGGTCTCGGGGTAGACCGAGGACGTCGACAGCAGCACCTTGGGGGTCGCATCCGTCACTCGACCCAGGGTAATCGCTCAGGCCCACGCACGGCCCCGGCTCGCGACGTGGGATGGCGGGCGGTATCGAGTCGGCGGGCCTGCTCGACCACGGTCCCGATTTCGCAACGTGGCGCGGCTCTGGCAAGAATGGCGCCATGCATGTCGATCATGTCGTCTACGCCGTGGGCCCCGCTGGGCTCGCCGCCGAGGCCAAGAGATTCGAGAAGGCCCTCGGCGTGAAGTCACGCGACGGAGGCATTCACCCCACCTTCGGAACCCAGATGCGTCTCATTCCGCTGTCCGACGACCGCTATCTCGAAGTCGTGGAGGTGCTCGACCACCCGGCCGCCGACAAGGCGCCGTACGGCCAAGCTGTTCGCGCTCGGATGGAACTCGGCGGCGGGTGGCTCGGCTGGGTCGTGTCGGTCGACGACTTGAGTCCGTACGAGCAGCGCCTGGAGCGGTCGGCCGTGCGTGGGCTTCGTCACTTCCCGGACGGTCGTGCCCTGGAGTGGCGGCAGATCGGGATCAAGGGTCTGATCGCCGACCCGCAGTTGCCGTACTTCATCACCTGGGTCAGCGACGCCGACGTGAGGCCTCAGGCACTGTCGAGCGACGTGAGCTTGGCCAAAGTCGAGATCGCAGGCAATCGATCGCGGGTCGAGAACTGGATGGGCGTCCAGGTGCCGCGCGTCTTCGACGGGGTCGAACTCGACTTCAACTCCCCCAGCGGGTATCCCGGCATCCAGTCGGTCACCTTCGTCACACCCGGAGGGGCTGTCCGCATCTGATGCGGCTCTGGTGTCGTGCCTGGCCGCTCGGCCGGAGCACGGCAACCTGAGCACGGTGTGAGAACTGTCGGAGGGTTCTGACAGGCTGCGTGGCATGGCAAAACAGACCCGGCCCGGCTATCACTGCACCGAATGCGGCTGGTCGACCGTGCGCTGGGTCGGCCGCTGCGGCGAGTGCCAAACCTGGGGAAGCGTCGTCCAGACCGGGGCACCGAAGGTGCAGCAGGTCAGCTCCACCGTGCCGACGTCGAAAGCGATCCCGATCGGCGAGGTGAGCGACGCGTCGGCCGAGCGTTCGTTGACCGGCATCGACGAGCTCGATCGCGTGCTCGGTGGCGGTCTGGTGCCCGGTGCCGTGGCGTTGCTGGCCGGTGAACCCGGCGTCGGCAAGTCGACGCTACTGCTGGAGGTCGCTGCCCGGTGGGCGAGGGCGGGCCGCACGACGCTCTACGTGACCGGCGAGGAATCAGCCGCCCAGGTACGGCTGCGCGCGACCCGCACGGGCAACGTCGCCGACCACCTCTACCTGGCCAGCGAGACGGACCTCGGGACCGTGCTCGGGCACATCGAACAGACCGAACCGAGCCTGTTGGTGGTCGATTCGGTGCAGACGATCGGCACTGCCGAGGCAGACGGGTCACCCGGCGGGGTGACTCAAGTGCGCGAAGTGACGGGCGCGTTGGTGCGGGTGGCGAAGTTGCGAGGCATGTCGACGGTGATCGTGGGACACGTCACCAAGGACGGTTCGATTGCGGGCCCCCGACTTCTCGAACACCTGGTCGATGTCGTGCTGGCGTTCGAGGGTGACCGGCATTCGGGCTTCCGGATGGTGCGCGCGACCAAGAACCGGTACGGCCCGGCCGACGAGGTCGGGTGTTTCGAGATGGCCGAGTCCGGCATCGTGGAGGTGCCCGATCCGTCTGGTCTGTTCACCACTCGGCACGACGAACCGGTGCCCGGCACGTGCGTGACGGTGACGATGGAGGGTCGCCGTCCCCTGCTGGCCGAGATCCAGGCCCTCGTCGTGCCTAGTCCGATGCAGATGCCCCGACGCACCACCAACGGCCTCGACGGTGGCCGAGTGCAGATGGTGTTGGCCGCGCTCCAACGTCGGGCTGGGGTACGGCTCCACAACGCCGACACGTACGTCTCGACGGTCGGGGGTGCCCGGGTCTACGACCCGACCGCCGATCTCGCGATCGCGGTCGCCGTGGCGTCGGCGTCGCTCGACCGGAACTTCCCCGCGAGGGTGGTGGCGCTGGGCGAGGTCGGTCTGGCCGGCGACCTGAGACGGGTGCCAGGCCTGGAACGACGGGTGGCAGAGGCGGCCCGGTTGGGATTCACGACCGCGATCGTGCCTCAGGCCGGCCGGGGCGAGACACTCGCGCCTCCACCGGGAATGAAGCTCGTCCAATCACCGACCTTGAGCAACGCGCTCGGCATCCTCGGCTTGCGCCGCGTGCGGAACGCTCCCGACGAGAGCGTGACTCCCATCGCCGACGCCACCGCGGGCCATGGCAGAGCCGTACATCTGAGTCCCCCCGGCGTGTCCGGAGGCTCCAGACCTTGGGAAGGATGGGATGGAGCTCATGCCAGGGAACACGTCGAAGAGGTACCCGCTGGAGCTGAAGCAGCGGGCGGTGAGGATGTATCGGG
>WBZS01000960.1_pt1 | contig 26678 bp, 20 predicted proteins | sample 5204201 | NCBI WGS metagenome assembly WBZS01 (sample SAMN12344357, study PRJNA552823) | activated sludge metagenome | biome: Activated sludge suspended growth; feature: Nitrification reactor; material: Wastewater; isolation source: activated sludge from nitrification reactor of wastewater... | reverse complement strand
CCTTTCCTGTAATTCGACATCCGAACTTACCCATTTGGGTGTCTAAATCGGAATTGACCCCGTTCATAAAACGCTCTGATCAAGGGAGTCGGGCAAGCGGAGGCTGTCCGCCGGGTGCTTCCACCCACGAGTCCTGGAGCTTTTTGTCAAATCCATCGAAAAAGCCGTAGCGACATCAGAACATTCGTCGGATTCTTTTGCCGATTTTCTTCGCGGCAAGCCAAGGTATGCGATGGAACGGAGTTTTCATCAGCCTTCCCCAAAGGGTTTTCGGAAGGTTGTTGTAATGGCGAACCAGATCTCTCAGTTCGTTCTGCGTGGCAGCGTTGATCAGTACAGGGTAACGATGCGCTTTTCCGGGATCGAACTCGCCTTCATGCATGGGTAGACCATACCATCGATGTTGGAAGCGAAAGAGGTCAAAGCCTAAATAGTCACGTTCAAAATAGACCACTTTTTCCCAAATGGGAATGGCCACACCTTGTTTCCAGGTTGGTTCCTCGCGTTCCGCCAGCCGTGTCAGAATCTTGTCCACGCTAAGGGTTTGGCATTCTTCCGTTATCCAGGGATTTTTAACAAACGGTTCGATCCGTCCCGTCGCCCTTGCTTCGAGCGACCGTGTCGACACACCAAGGCCATCGTCAGGGCCCTTAAAATCGACGTTGATCCCGCTCTCGTTCGGATGCCAAACGTGGTAAATGAATTCATCCTCGATCCAGCGTTCTGACAGGCCTCGATTCACGAGACGAAACGTCAGTTCATAAGGACCACAAATATAGCCCAAATAATCTAGATGTTCGTCCGCGCCGCCGATCGCCAAGAGGTCCTTTCGGCGAGCCGCCATGCATGCGCCGTAGTTTGCTGAGTGAAGACGGTCGGTTTGATCGAGCAGTCCTTTGGAAGTGGTTCCGGTCCAATTAATGCAGCCCGGTCCAAGGATTTCATCGATCGTGGGGTAAGCGAACGGATGAAATCGCCGATTCGTGTTGCGAATTTGATCGACATGAATCACGGTATTCGGCCAACGCTCGAATGCTTCCAATAGCTTGGCCACAAAATTCGGCGTGAAGATTGCATCCGAATCACAGATCACGCAGTTCTCGCCACGAGCAAGCAGCAAACCCAAATTATAGAGGCGATGTTTGTTGAAGATCGTTTGTCGGTCATATCCAGCCACGATCCATTGATCTAGCAATGGTGAAGCATTTCCGTGCCGAAACACCATTTCCTGGAGTTTGGCAGGTTTGCGTTGGTAAAACTCCAACCAAATCAATTCGTATTGATCACGGCCTACGGTTTGTTGATTCAAGTAAGCTAAACTGTGAAAGCTCTCTCGCACGCTCCAATCTAATAAGATGATGCTGAGTTTACACCCAGGCTTGGGGTGGTAGGCGATGAGCTCAGGAGTGGGCATAACCGACCTCAAAAAACAAAACTTCGAGGGTCTTCAAGGTCCTGACAGTGAGTGGCAGGCCCCGTTGGCGCCACGGCTTTTCGGGAGTTTCGCTCAACGAAAGCTGACCTCGTTTGTCAGAACGAATCAAGCAATTCGCGTCGATCGGCTCAGGAAAAAAGTGCCGATGCTTCGGCGTAGGAGTCAGGTGTGCCAATATCAAGAAATCGTTCACTGCCGCGGTATCCGAAAATCGACGCAGTCCGAATCCATGTAGGCAATAAATCAATTTCGAGTGAGATGGGCGGTGTCGCCTGGATCGTGTCCACAAGTTTTTTTTCGATCACGTAAATCCCGGCGTTGATCCATCCAGGCTTCGCGAGATTTTGCTTTTCCAGAAAACCGCTCACCCTTCCCGTTGCATCAGTTTGAACTTGACCAAATCGGCTGCAATTTTTCACGCGGCTCAGCGAAAGCGTCATGTCTGCTTCACGGCACCGGTGTTGGTCAACGAGATCAGCCAAGTCGATCGCACAGTAGGAGTCACCATTGAGCAAGAGGATGGTCTGCGAATGAACGTGACGCAACGCGTGACGGAGCGCACCGCCGGTGCCAAGGGGCGATGGCTCCCGCGAATAGGCCAAGGTCATTCCAGCGAATCGATCGCCGAGCACTTGCTCGACCTGGTCCGCTCCGAAGCCAGTTAGAAAAAGAACCCGCTTTAATCCCGCGTCCGCTAGTTGGCGTAGAAGGATCGAGATAAAAGGCTTGCCATTCACCGGTGCCAAGATCTTGGGTAAATCGCCGACCGCCGACCGAAGGCGAGTCCCCCGCCCACCGGCTAATATTGCCGCGGTAATGTTATTCACGAGATCAACCTTCTAGCCAGCGTTTCGGAAAAGAGCCCGACCTTCCATGGCGTAGCCCTTGAGCAATTCCTGAATGCCTTCGTCAAGCGAACGATGGGCAACGAAACCTGCCTCTGCCAGCCTTTTACTTGAGACGATGTAGTTGCGTTTATCAGGATCTTGGCCGATCGGCGCGAAGTGGATATAGAAGTCGGGTACATAACCTTGGATTTTCCGCGCCAGCTCTTCTTTCGATAGATTCGCTGTATCCAACCCCACGTTGTAGGCACGGCCCGCCATTCGTTGCCGATGGGAAATCGCATGAACCATGCAATCGGCGACATCGCGTACGTGAACGAAGTTACGCTTAAATTCTTTCTCGAAAATGACGAGATACCGATCTTTGCAAGCGACATACACGAAGTGGTTGACCAAGAGGTCGAGCCGCATTCGAGGCGACATGCCAAACACCGTCGCCAAGCGCAGGGCGACGGTGTTGGGTGAATTCAAAAGAAGGTTTTCCGCCTCCACCTTGGTTCGCCCGTAAAGGGAAATGGGTGCGATCGGCGTTTCTTCCGTGCAAAGTTGCTCGCCCGTCGTCACCCCGTATCCGCTGTTCGTGTTCGGAAAAAGAATGAATTGATCTTTGCTTCGCAGCTGATTAAGAAGACGCACTGCATCGAGATTGGTGCTGGTGGCCAACAACGGATCACGATCGCATGCGGACGCACCGACAATCGCTGCCAGATGAATCACGATGTCGGCATTTCGCAACGCGGATTTCATCTGCGATTCGTCACGGACATCGCCCTTGAGAAAGTGGAATTTCGGGTTCGCGCAAAGGTGGAAAAGTCCTTGTTGGCCTTGACCATACATCAAATTGTCAAACGCGGTGACGTGGAAGCCTCGGTGGAGCAAATGCTCACAAACGATACCTCCGAGGTAGCCGAGCCCACCGGTGACGAGAACACGTTCCCCCATCTCATTTGCCTTTCGCTTCATGCCAGGGCGTTGTCATTTCCGAATGCAAATCATGCAAACCTTCCAGGTTGCTTGGCGATGGAAAGTATGGCGAATGAGGCAAACCGGATCAATGTCAGTTTTGTGTGGCCGACTCGCTAATTCGCAGGCAAGTTCCAGTTGTTCGTGAAACGCCCTGGGGCGAACGGCAAAAAATAATTTGCCGAAAAACGAGGTTCTGTCAAGGCTCAGATTTGAATCAGGCGTTGCGAGCTGAAGGATCACGATCCGGCCGTTTTCGATTGGCGTCGGCGGTTTTCGAGAAATTCGATCCATGCGTCCATGCCCGTACCAACTTTCGAGGAAACTTCGAGTACCTGAAGCCCAGGACGGACCGACTGGAAATTGCGATGTGCCTGGTCCCGGTCAAAATCGACCGCCAATGCCAGGTCCATTTTCGTGAGAATGGCGACGTCTGCGGTATGAAAAATGGTCGGGTATTTGAGAGGTTTGTCTTCACCTTCGGTGACCGAAAGAAGCACCAAACGCAAATCTTCACCTAAATCGTAACTTGAGGGACATACCAAGTTCCCCACGTTTTCGATGAAAAGAAAATCGAGTTCGTTCAAGCTCCACTCGCCGAGGGCGGTTCGAATCATTTCCGCTTCGAGGTGGCAAACGGTTCCTGTCGTGATTTGGCGGATTGGCACCTCGGCGCGCGCCAGCCTTTTGGCGTCGTTGTCGGTCGCTAAATCGCCCACGAGCGCCGCCACGCGGTAGTTGGCGCGAAGCTTTCGAAGTGTTTGTTCCAAAAACGCCGTCTTGCCCGTACCCGGACTCGACACCAAGCTCACGACGTACACACCTGCACGTTGGAACTCTTCCCGCAACGCGCGAGCGGCCAAATCGTTGGCTTTGAGCACCTGCCGTCGTACTTCCAAGATGCGAGGGGCGTTCATTCGATCTCCAAGGCTACGAGTTCCAATTCTCGACCGCGAAGGAGTTGACTTGTCGCCGTGCCACACGTCGGACAACGAAGGTTGGTCGGCGATTCGGGTCGTTGTGACGCATTACAACTTCGACAGAAGATTTCGACCGCGACCTCTTCGATCCATAACGTCGCAGATTCAAAAGGCGTTCCAACGCGGGCGACTTCAAAAGCCGATGAAAGCGCCTCCTTCACGACGCCGGAGAGGCAACCCAATTTCAAATGCAATGTTTGGACCCGAACCGCACCCTGTTGATTCAGTGCTTCCGTGGCAACCTCTATTAAACTCAGGGCGATGGAAAGTTCATGCATAAGGAATCAACGCTGTGTTCATGCCGACGGCGGGCGTTCACGGGACCGTTGCCAAGTTTTTTCGTGGTCCGTTCTCGCCTGTTCGTGGTTGGCCATCATCTTCCCGTAGATGCCGGCCATAGGTGAAATAAGCCGCACACGCCCCTTCGCCAGAAACCATGGTGGCGCCAAGCGGGGTATCCGGCGTGCACTCCTTGGCGAATGCGGGGCAGTGCCATGGCTTTTTCAGGCCTTTTAGGATTTCGCCACTCATGCAAAGTGCCGACTCTTGAGTTCGCACATGGCCGACTTCGAAGCGGCGTTCCGCGTCAAACTCGTGGAAGGTCGGCCGAAGCTGGAAACCGCTTCGCGGAATCAGGCCCACACCCCGCCAGTTGCGGTCGCATACCTCGAAGACTTCGTCCATCAATTTTTTCGATTCCGGATTACCTTCCGGGCGAACCGTTCGCGAGTATTGGTTTTCCACCTCGGCTCGACCCGATTCGAGTTGTTTCACCACTCGAAAGATTCCTTCGAGCATGTCCACGGGCTCAAAGCCTGTAATCACGATGGGCACGCGAAACGCTCGTGCGAGGGGTTCATACTCCGTCGTACCCATGACCGTGCAGACGTGGCCGGGCCCGAGAAATGCCTGAACGCGGTTACCGGGCGACTGCAAGACGGCTGAAATCGCGGGAGGCACCAACACGTGCGAAACGAGCATGCTGAAATTCGTCAGCCGCTTTCGTTTCGCCAACCATACCGCCATGGCGTTGGCAGGCGCCGTCGTTTCAAACCCGATGGCGAAAAAAACGACCTGTCGGTCAGGGTGGGCAACTGCCAGATTAAGTGCATCCAGGGGAGAATAAACGACGCGAACGTCACACCCGTGGGATTTGAGTTGCAGCAAATCGCCGTGGCTGCCGGGTACGCGCAACATATCGCCAAACGAACAAAAAATCACTCCCGGTTGCGACGCGATGGCGTGGGCGCGGTCGTTGGTTTCAAGTGCCGTCACGCACACGGGGCAACCCGGACCGTGCACCAATTCGATCGCATCGGGCAAGATCCGATCGATGCCATACTTCACGATCGAATGCGTCTGCCCCCCGCACACTTCCATGATGACCCATGGCCGAGTGACAGTGCGTTCGATCGCTTCCGCCAATTGGCGTGCGGCGGCGGCGTCACGATATTCATCGAGGTATTTCATGGGCGGGCGCCTGCAACTCGTCGAGTTGGTTCATTTCTTCAAGGTACGCGAAGACCCGGCGTGCTTCGGTTTCATCGATCGTTTGCAACGCGAAACCGACATGCACGATCAAGTAGTCGCCTGGTTGAGCGTCGGGAACGTACTCCAAGCAGACCCGCTTGAAGATGCCGCCAAATTCGACTTTCCCCATGCGCAAACCGTTCTCATCGTGAATTTCGACGAGCTTTCCTGGAATCGCGAGACACATGCGAACCTCCGTGAGACGCTTTCATTGTATGGGTTTCGTCCGTCAGGAATCGGTGAGCGCCGCCCCGATCGCCAGTTGCCCCAAACACAATCCACCATCGTTCGGAGGCACCAAATGATGCCGATAAACCGTGAAACCATCTCGCCGTAAACGATCCTGAACTTCCTCCGCGAGGATGGCGTTCATGAAGACGCCCCCACTCAACACGACCTGGGTAAACGAAGTATCCTGCCGAAGGTGAGCACAGACGCATGCCACGATTTCTACAAGTGTGGAATGAAAACGCCTCGAGATCCGCGGAGGATCGAGGTGCTTTTTCACGTCCGCCACGAGAGAACGAAGGAGTGGACGGGAATCGACGACCATCTCGCATTTTCCATGCATGCCGCTGGACCGGTCTATGTTGAAAGGGTAGGCATCCTCGGGTTCGCACGCGCTGGCCTGCCATTCCAACTCGATCGCTGCTTGACCTTCGAAGGAGACAACGTCACGTAATCCGAGGATCGCCGAGACCGCGTCGAACAATCTGCCGACGCTCGAAGTCCGTGGCGAGTTAAAGCCGGTTGCGAGCATGCGCTCGACGGCTCGTACCGATTGGGCAGCGAGGCGTTTCTTGAACCACGCGGCATCGACTCCCGCATCTCGAAGATGGGAGATCGCCATACGCCACGGTTCCCGTATTGCTTGATCGCCTCCAGGCATACCCACGTAGCGGAAGTGGCCTGCGCGATGGAATTGACGGTAATCGCCGACCAGGAACTCGCCACCCCAAATCGCGCCGTCCGTTCCATAACCTGTGCCATCCATCAACACACCGATCACGGGACCGACCAGACCATGCTCGGCCATGCAGGATGCCATATGGGCGTGATGATGTTGCACGGCAATCAAGCGGGGAGGCGCCTGTTTCGCTTCCCCAAAATTCGTTCGCCTCTCGCCTCGAAACGTACCTTTTGCTCTCATTTGTGCGTAGCGCGTGGACGCGTAATTCGGATGAGCGTCGTGCACGACGGTTTGGGGAACGACGTCGAAAAGCCGTTCATAAAGTTCGACATCCTTCACGAACGCCTGAGAGGCTTCAAAATGGTCGAGGTCTCCTAAGTGGTGGCTCAAGATCGCATGCGTATCTTGGCCAAGTGCGAAAGCGCCTTTCATCTCTCCGCCGACGGCGAGGATCGGATTTCTACATCGGAACGGCAAGGGCAGGGTGCGAGGCGCCTCGCCTCGAGATCGCCTCAACGGCATTTCTTCACCCGCCACCACGCGGGTCACCGAATCTTCACAACGGACGTGAATAGGGCGATCGTGCGTGAGAAATAGATCCGCGATGCCGTCGAGTCGCCGTAGGGCGTCGGTATCTTCAAAGGCAATCGGTTCGTCCGAGCGGTTGCCACTGGTCATGACCAGGGGAACATCTTTCAACGTACGAACGAGCAGGTGATGAAGCGGCGAGTAGGGCAGCATGATCCCTAAAAGCGGATTCGCAGGCGCCGCTTCGTTCGTCACCCGAGACGTTGGCCGTTTGCGAAGCAACACGATCGGTCGACGGGGAGAAACCAATAGATCTCGTTCGGCCGAATTGATTTCGCAGAGTTCACGAGCCGATTCGAGGTCGGCGACCATCACCGCGAACGGTTTTTCATCTCGGCGTTTGCGACGGCGCAGTTCGGCTACCGCATTGGAATCGCACGCAGAACAGACGAGGTGATACCCGCCTAGTCCCTTGACGGCGCCGATTCCTCCCTGCCGCACCAGCTCCCCGAACCGTTCGAGAGGTTCCCCCTCGATCTCGTTCCCATTCGCGTCGACAAGGCGTAGGCGCGGACCACAACGAGGGCAGCAGGTGGGTTGAGCATGAAAACGCCGATTGTCAGGATCGTCATATTCCGTTTGACACGCTTCACACAGGCGAAAGCTCGCCATGGTGGTGCGCGACCGGTCATAAGGGGCATTTTGAATGATCGTGAGTCGCGGGCCACAGTTGGTGCAATTCAAAAAGGGATACCGAAAGCGACGGTCGGCGGGATCGAACAGCTCACGCAGACAATCGTCGCACGTGGCAACATCGGGTGAAACGAAAATTGCCTCATCGCCCATGGAATCGCTTGGTGCGATACGGAAGATCTTGCCCCCACACGGTGTTTGTGGCTCCCATTCGAGCGATTCGATTTGCGCCAACGGCGGAGGATCGGATTTCAAATCCTTCAGAAATGCGTTCAGTGCGGTGGGGCTTCCTTCCACCTCGATTTCGACGCGTCCCGCACGGTTTTTCACGAAACCAACCAACCCGTAGCGCGTCGCAAGGCGATACACGAAAGGGCGGAACCCGACGCCCTGGACGATCCCAGTGACTTTGATCGCCCATCGTTCCATCTGTGCCTCCCCCTGCTAATTTATGGATCGCTTTGAGGAACATCGAACCGATTCGCGAACCTCATGGGTTCCATCCGGAAGCTGGCTTTCTGCATGGAAATCAACGCCTCAACGGAAGTTGCAATTTTTTCCACCTTTGTCGATTTGGACCAAGCCCGTTCGTTTAGATGACGGAGGTTCACCATGAGATCTTCGAATCAATCGACTCCGATGGAAAAATGGGACCGCGAAACGGTGCCGCACATCCCCGTGATGGGCGAAGACAGCACTCCGAGGCTTCATGAAGTTCACGCCGGGGAAGCCGACGCGCGAAACGAGACGGTTGTTCGCGTGACTCAATCGTGTGTTCCGACGATGTCCTGTCATTTTTACGTCGGCGTGGTTTTATCTGTCGCCGTTTGGGGTGGATGGTTTTGGATGGGTTTAGATTTCTCGTCAGCCAGCTTGGTCGGTTTGAGCCTGGGCGCGCTGATTGCATATTGCACGCGATTTTTCCATCGGACGGAATCTGTTCAACCTTCACTTGATCCACGGATCGCTTCGTACGAATTGATCGCACCGATCGGTCAGGGAGGTATGGGGAAGGTGTTCCTGGCAAAACACCGTTCGCTTTCACGCCCATGTGCGATCAAAATCCTCCGATCGGATCGCAGGGTCGATTCGCAGGCGCTGGCGCGGTTCCATCAAGAAATCCAAATGACTTCGCGACTTTCCCACGAGAACACCGTGAAATTTTTTGAATCGGGCCGAACCGCGTCTGGTGAGCCTTATTACGTGATGGAATACCTTCAAGGAATGAGTCTGGATGAAATCGTGCGGACCCAAGGCCCACTTCCCTCGGCAAGGGTCATCTCCCTGTTGCGGCAAGCGTGCGATGCCTTAGACGAGGCCCATTCCCTCGGCTTGATCCATCGGGATCTCAAGCCTGCCAATCTGTTCGTCACGGAACGAGCCGGCCAACGTGACGTGCTCAAAGTTTTAGATTTCGGTCTCGTGAAATCGATTGGCGATGCCGATGGCACGAAACTCACCCATGCAGGCATGCTCTGTGGAACGCCAGCGTATATGTCGCCCGAACAAGCCCGAATCTCGGAAATGTTGGACGGTCGTAGCGATATCTACTCACTAGGGGCGGTGGCGTACACTTTACTGACCGGTCGGCCTCCTTTCGAACGAGCGAGCCACGTCGAAGTCTTGATCGCACATGCGCGGGATGAAGTGACGCCTCCTTCGGAATATGTTCCCGAGATTCCGGGAGACCTCGAAGAAATCGTCCTCATCTGTTTGGCGAAAGATCCGCGCGATCGCTTCGCGACCATGGCGGACCTCCAAGATGCGTTGGCGGGATGCGACGCGGCATCGAAGCCATCGACGGCAAGCACGCATGGCGTTTGAATCGTTCTGCCTTGCACCGTACGAACTACTCTTTGAGTCGCGCACCAGGAGTGACCAAATCATTGAAGCGATCGACAGGTTCTCGACCCGCCCAAGCGATGCCTCGTAAGAGGAGCACACGGAATAGGGGATCGTCGAACGTCCACGCGAAATGGCCAGGAATCGACACCACGACGCGCCCCTTCGCAGGCTCCAGGGTCCAAAAAAGTGGTTGGTCTTTTCCCGCTTCTTTCCCGTGCGCCAACAAGGTGATCCGCTTGGGATCGCCCACGAGTTGCCAATAGCTTTCGTCATGGAAATGGACTTTTGCGAAGTTTCGGCCAATGGGATGGCGAACGCCGGTTTCAAAACCTAAATCGAGCGGACCGTGACGAAACATGGATTTACCGCCTTGCCACGCGAGCCCAATCCGCTGAGCGAAACCGGGGGCGTCGCTCCCACCATCAACGGCGTAATGGATGTAGACCGCTCCGCCGCCACGCTCAAGAAACGCGTCCATGTCCTTCGCGCGGTCCTTGGTCCATTTGCCCTGCTGGTAAAAGACAAGCACGTCGGCTTTCTGAAACTGATCCGAGCTGGGCCAATCGTATGCGGTTTCCACCGTCGTTTTCTCGGCAATCGCCATCAGTTCCTTCCACGCCTTTTGCCAGGCGGGATAATCATGTTCACCGGGTCCATGATCCTTGCGGCCCGCGACGAGCACCACGGTGATTGGCCGTGTCGGAAGGGGAGGGCTTGGCGCGTCTTTTAGTACCGCCGCCAACTCGTTTCGGGATCGGGCGGGCGGCGGTGTTCCTGGGCCGTATTCGGGCATGCGCGGCGCTGCCGTCAGTAGATAGGTCAACAAATCTCGCGAACGGTCCGGACCGAGTTGTTTCAACAAATCCTCCGGCATTGTCGAGATCGGCGACGCAGTCATCCGTTCGATGGCTTTTCGATCCACCTTCGTGATCACACCTTTGGCGTCGCCAATATGCACGGTGTCACCCATAGTGCGGATCACGCCCGTAAAGGTTCGCCCATCCACCATCTCGACAAGGTAGGTCAAATGGTCGGGATTGATGGCGAAACTCGGTGACGTGATGTCGCGCAATACCGAGGCGTAATCGCGATGAACGAGATTGGAAAGATCTGGGCCCACATCGCTTCCAGCACCATGGTGCAGGTGACATTTCGAACAATTGCCGTCGCCGAAAAAGACGGCTCGGCCTCGCGCCCAGCTTCCACCTTCCAACTCCGGCACGCGGACGGCAGCCGCTTCACCAATCGATCGACTCTCCCTATCCGCCCAAGGCACCATGATGCGCCACAACGGGATCGACCGCACACGTGCGTCTTCTTTCGTCGTGTAGCTCACGGCAAGCGTGGGATTTCCGCCTGAGAACGCGACTTGGACTTTGAGCGGTAACGGAGAGCCTTTACGAGGTTGGTGATTCAGCGTAACGGTTTGGCCAGCCGTGGAAATGCCTGATTCGGAGGTCACCATCACACGACCAGGCGTTTCGAACGTCAATTTGACCTGCTCCGCTAGTAACTCATAATCGAGCTGAGAACCGGGTTGGATGGCTGGGCGCAGCATGTCGAACAAATCGAGTTTAACGCGAAGCGTTAGCTCGCCGGCTTGTGTCATCGCTTGCCAAAGAGCTTGATGATGCGAACTTCCCGCCGTCATCGCTTTTGCGACTTGAAGGTCGAGATGGGGAAGCCAACCCGACCAGCTTGGATCGCCATTCGCGGGCTTCCACACGGCTTCGCACCCCGAAAGATCGAAATCGAGATCGATTTCGGGCACTTGTGGTAACACTCCACGGGGCGTTTCTTTTTGCGTGGGCCGACCCATGCCAGGCAGCGTCAGGCCATATTGTACCGCGGCTTGATGTCCGTCCGTCGCCAGCACAAGCGTTCGGCCATTCGGGGTGAGTTGAGCGGAGCGGATTGAAAGATCGAAACGAGGCGCCATTTTCTGAAGCTGAACGATGGCGTACCCCGGCCAAATCGATTCGAACCGGTCCCCAGCACGCACGTGCCTGCCGCCGGTAAGCTTCGAAAGCCGAAGCGCGTTTTTCAGGAATGACGGATCGACGGGGCGATCGAATTCGACGCGGATTTCGCGTGGTCCGCTTGGCCAAACGAAAACGGGCTGCGGGTGATTTTTGTCGGAGTAGGTGATTTTGAAGAGTTTACCTTTTCCCGTGGGCCCGCTTCCCCAATCTGGGCCGCCGCTGTGACACGCGACGACAAGTGATCCGTCCGGAGCGACGCAACAATCGATGGTCAGCATCTTCAAGCAGCCAAGAAGTTGTGTGCGGCCCACATATCCGGCACCGGTTTTCACGAGTTGCGTGCGATACAGTTTGCCACGTGATTCCCCCGTAACGAGGGCGTCAGAGACCCATTCGCGCGGTCCGAACGTAGGCCCGCCTTCATTGATGGGTTCATTGAAGGCGAAGCCACACGTCGATTGGTGTTGAGGCCCATAATCGAAGGTGCTGGGTTCGTCGATCACCTGGGGAAGCCACTTTGGATTGCGAGGCGGGAAGCCGTAATGTCTCCCTTTTTGAATATGGAGGAGTTCATCGAGCGGATTGCCGTTGGGCACCCAGGTCGCGCCTTCTTGATCGGTCGCAAAAAGATCGCCGTGGCGATTGAAATGAAGGCCAACGGGAAAGCGAATCCCCGTGGCAACGATTTCCCGACTCTTGAAATCCGGCGCGACGCGGAGGATGGTGCCAGCTTCGCCCTTGAGGTCGTAATGGGGCTTGCCTTCTTTGTCTTTGAGCATCGGGTCGGCGAAGTTCGCCGTACCTCGACCGAGATAAACACTTCCATCCCGCCGATCGAACGCGACCCCTAGACCGTCCACCTGGTGGAAACTTTCCTTAAACCCGCCCGCGACGATGATTTCCTTATCCGCCTTTCCGTCTTTGTCCGTATCCACGAGAAGAGCACATTGAGCCTTGGCGGCGACGAATACGCCCTCGCCATGGTGGTAACCGGGCGGCGTGATGTCCATCCCGATGGGCGATCGAAGTGTCCCCTTACTATCCCAAAAAACCTCCGCCTTGTCTTCGAGTCCGTCTCCATCAGTATCTCGAAGCTTCCAAATCACGCCGTCGTACGCGAGAGCGAGCAAGGTACCATCGGGTCGATACATCACGTTGTTGATGTTGGTGAGATCCACGGGGATTTCTCGCACCGTGAAGCCGGGGAGAAACATTTGCACGGCTGGAGGATCCTTGACCGGCACCAACATGGCGACGGGGCCGTCTCCACCGGGAGGCGGTTGTTGGCGAATCGCGGCATGTTTTCGATTTAAGTAATCCTCGACCTTCGAAGTTTCCTCGGGGGATAGCAGACGATTGAAAACGAGGATCTCGGCCACATCCCAGGACCCGAAACCCTGAACTTGTTGGGCGCCACCCCCCAACGTGTAGTAGCGAGCGCCTACGGTAATCTCTTCCATACTGATTCGAGAGCCATCCCTGGGTCGATTGCCCGCGTCTTGCCCGTCGACGGCGACGCGCACCGATTTCCCTTCGCCTCGCACACGGAGGGTGCGAAATTGGCCCATCGGTGATTCACGCGTCATCAAGTTCCGCCAGGTTCCAAAACCTTTGCCCTCCGCATTGAATACGGAAAACCTTGGTGTGGCGAACGGGCCAAAGTCCAAGGTTAATCCCGATTCGAAATCACGCTTCTGCGGTTCATTGAACGCCATTACGGCACGAAATCCGCCCAGATTATTACGAGGGATTCCCGCGACAAAGATCGTAAACGTCTCAAGGGAAGCCGCCTGCTTCATTGCCCGTAGATGATCATCCACGCCATCGAAGCGAACGACTGCGGACTCGCCCAAAGGCAAGCGGGTGGGACGCGCTTCTGAAACCGGCTGGTGAAGGTGGCGTTTTTTTCCCGAGGCATCGAACCACGTTTCGAGTTTTCCGTCGTGTGGGACGAGTTGGCTGCCGTTGGCGCGCGAGGCGTCCAGCCAAAGCTCCAACCCCGTGGTGATCGGTAACTTCGTATCCGCCCATTTCTCCAGTGCGGGTTGAACGTTCTGCGCTCCTCCCGGGGAGCCAATCAACATTGCCGCGACTACTGCAATCCATCGTGGCGAAAGATTCATGGAACCTCCAAGAAGTACCACTGGTGAAAGGAGTTGAATTTGGCTGATCGAGCCATGCCGTCCACGGTCCGTGGCAACGGTTTTACGCCACGTTTCGGTTCTTGGGAAGAGGTGCGAATCGAAATGACAAAACTCGCCGCCACGTTTGCCGACATCGGCATCGCCTGGCGACGAGTTTTGAAGACAAATTGAGATTTGAAAATCCACCGCGGACATTCGCGGTGGATCGTTCAAACCTCACCGATCACGTGGATTTACGGTTTTCCAAGGGCAGGGTATTTCGCGTATTCGTCGGCGGTACTGGGTTCACTTGGGGTTGCGGTGCTGGCGCTGTTCCTTCGTACGAGAGGGTGAAGGTCCAGTTCGCTTCTCCCGTTGTGTACCTGGCCATGCCGGTGAGCGATTTACCTTGAAGCGTGCCTTGGTAGACACAGTTTGTGAACGAGATTGTTACGGCGTTACCAGCTTGGCTCCATTTTCCAAACACCTTCGCTTTCGCGTCGAACATGGTCGCTTTGCCGTCGGCATCGAATTGGAAGGAAAGTTTGCCAAAGCCCGCCAGGCTCTCCGTGCCGGACCAGACGGATCCCGCGATACGCACCGCTGCATCGGGCGGTGGGGGGGTAACTTCCGTTCCCCCTGCTTGAATCGACTGCAAAGCGTTTCCGGCAATGCGGCGGATATCTTCATCGGGATCTTGCAGCAACTTTCGCAAGGCTGGAATCGCATCCCGTGCGGCGTTGCCCATTTTCGCCAAATCCTTCGCAGCTCGGATACGAACGAGATCATCGGTGCTGTTGAGGTTTTGGATAAGCCTTTGCACCGCTTCATTCGGCACGGTTCCGCTACTGCCTTGAATCGCACGAATGCTCGACGCGACCACGCGGCGAACGTCTTCATCGGGATCTTGCAGCAGTCGTTGCAAGTCTGGAATCGCATCGACCGCGGCTGACCCGAGCTTGCCAAGTTCTTTCGCCGCTCGAAGCCGAACGATTTCATCGGGGCTTTGCAGATCGCGCACCCATCGTGCGAGACCTTCGGATGGCGTCGGCGTCGCTTGAATGGCTTTTGCGCTGTTCGCCGCGACCCGTCGAACATCGTCATCGGAATCCTGGGTAGCATTTTGCAGGGCTGGCAGGGCAGGGCGTGCCGAAGCGCCAAGCCTACCCAGAACCTTCGATGCCCACAGACGAATGGCGGGATCAGGATTGGACAGCTCGCGGATCAAATCCGCCACGTTTTCGCCCTTGCCAGCGATCACGACTTCCTCACCTTGTTGCACGGTCAAGGTTTGGCGTTGCGTTTCCCCAACGCTGGACTGTATCACGAATTCGAACGTTCCAGCACGACCCGCACGTGCTTTCCACGTCACCAGACTCATGCGGTCTTTACTGTCCGCGGCAGGGAGAGGCACTTGTTGCGTGGCAGGGCCGACAAGCTCGATGCCCGGCGGCACTTGCAGCGTCAGCGTTTCGCCACGCGCCGGATCCTTCACGTACGAGGTGATGGGGAACTCATTGCCCGTGCGAACTTGGGTGACGGTGCTTGCACCGATCCGCCCTTCCGTGCTTTTGACTTCGCCCAATCCGTAGGAAAAGCCGATTTCGCGTTCTTCGCTGAGTTGGAGCGGCGTTTCTGGCCAATAGAGGACCGCCGCCGAATCGAACCCCATGTCTCGAATTGGAAGATCCCAAGCCAAGTTGCCACCTGGCCAATGGGTCAACAATAAGCGACTCGGAGCTTCGGTTCGGCCTCCGACTTTCAAGGTCAAGAGCGCGACCGTCCCTGGATTTTTGAGGTTCGGCACTTCCAACGCTTGCACGAAGTGAGGCACGGGACCTTGCTTCGGGAAGTCCGCGAATTTGGTCACCAGATCCGCCATTCCGGGCACCGCGAACGGGACGCCATCGTTCTGACCGATCAAGGTGTCGAGTTGCAGACGTAAACCGACTTGCGTGAGCCGATCGCCTTCGTTGCGGATGCGCCAGCGAATGAGCACCGTATCTTTCACGCCGGAGGTAGTCGTCGTCGGTTCGAGCAATTGCGTGAATCGAATGTTGTTCATGATCCAGGTCGATCGAACGCCACCGTTAGGAAGCGGCACGAAAGGTTCAACCACTTTCCCGTTCGGATGGCCGAATTCGGTCGTCTTGCCGTCGATGGAAACGACGGTGGTGTTGGTTACGCCATTGGGTGCGAATGTCAAAAGTTTTCCGGTGCTGAGCGTGATGCCAAAACGAAAGCCGTCCATGCGAATCAAACCAGTCGCACCTGGCGTGTTTCCCGAGCAGACGGCGATCGCGTACCATTTTTCGCTTTTGGTGGCGTTTTGAAAGTAGACGACGCCCATGGTTCCTGGCTTGGGATAAGCCGTGGTCCGTGGAGATTCTTCTTGCCAAGAAATCACGGGAGGCGTGCCATCTTCGACGCGGACGAGATATTTCTTTCCCGCCAAGACATTGAACGGGCCGGCGGGTGTCCAGGCGGAATACGGCGCTTGGGGATTGTTTTGTTTCAACGCGACCCAGACCGTGTGGGGGCCGGGCATCAACCTAGGCCCCGGCGTGACGGAACCGGGCTGATCCGCCTGGAGCCGTTCAGGCCCCACATCCATCCAGTTGCACGGCGGTCGTGCAATGGTCTGAGCGAAGATCGAAGGGGCGACGAGGAAAAAGGCACTTAACAGACCCGTAGCTAGGACAAGCCTAGACGACGGGCAATGGAAGATGCGAGAACGAGCCATGGTGTTCTCCTTCCGGACCAAAAACCACGTGAAGTGAAGCCGCACAACCGCCGATTGCAAGAGGATTTTCGCGGTGGGTGAAAAGGGGCTGGAATAAAATGTGCAATGCTCGTGCCAATGGGGTTTGGTAGCGGATTTGGCCCCTGACGTGGGAAAATCAAGGAAAAACGCAAACTTGGGACGGCGAGATGGCGCGTGTTTCCGCACAGAAAGGATAATCCCGCACAGTTGCCTGGGGAAAGTTCGTAGCCAGTGTACTTTTCCCCAACCGATAGGAAATCTTTGCAGCCAAATCCGAATCCGGTTTTTCTCGAAAACCGTTGGTTCGCCCGCAGCCTTCGATTTAGGGTAGTTTACTTCTCGGGAGGTTTTTATGCACCACTCGCCATTCATGCGCGGTGTCCTCGTCGGCGTGCTATTGGTGGCTTCCGCATCGGTTGCGAACGCACAAGCAGGCCTCAACGTGACTTCGTCCACCCAGTATGAAGGCGTGGTTGCTCCCGCCATCGACGCAGGCCAAACCACGCTATTTGCTTTGACCTTCGGCAAGCCCAGCGCGGCGATTATCGGTCCCACCGTCGTTTTCTGGGAAACCTGCCGGCTCAACGCGATGGGGTATCTTTCTGCCCTGGAAAACGAGCAAATCGCCTTGTCCAAAGGAGACAAGGGGGGCTACACCGCAGCCGCCATCACGACCAACACGGTCAAGGACCTCCGCTTTGGCGTCGAGGGTGTGATTCAAAGCACCAAACAAACTCTCGTAAAGTTGAAAGCGGATATGAAATGGTATGAAGACAATATCAGTTCACGATTCGCGAACGAAGGGTATGAGCCCACCGACGCCGACGAACGCCGAATGTGGGAACGTTACCAATCCATCAAACAAGCCTTAAAACGATTCGAATTCACGGCTCTGGTTCGCGACGAGAACAACTGGACCGGCCCACGTGTGAAAAAGACGATGGTCATTCAGGACGCGGAAGCTTCGTTTGAGAAAGCCGCGAACGATTGTAAAGCGGGGCTGTTGGAAGTGCTTCAACGATTGAACAAGGCTCAGTACGCGTTGACCGGAATGACCGATGACAGCCGTTTTCTCGGCACGCGGATGGAGGCGCTGCATCAGGTCGCGTTTGGCGTGGAACAGATGGCGTTGGCGCTCAACGAAAACGGGAAGACGCCCCGCAAGCAGCTTCGTGCCGTCTTCACCAATCAATCCAAAGACATGATGTTTTTCATCCAGATCGCATCGCTCAATGACCGTGGTGAATACATCCCACGGCCCTACCTCCTTTCCCTGTATCCGGACGTTTCCAAGGAACCGGCTGAAAGTTTGAGTAAGCTTCAGATCGGTGGCCAACCTCAGGGGCAACGGGGACCTTCGCGAGCGTTCGTCGGACTGGGTGTGAAGGATAAAGTCATCGTGCGTGCCGCCACCATGGGTTTAACCCGGGACCGGATTCGATTCATGATCCCCAAAGGGAAGTACGTGCGGCCGGACCTCAATACCTTAACACGCGGGTACTATTACCTGGGATATGAAGCTGCCTTGGCATCAGGCACAACGTTGGTTTCCCGATGGATGTCCGAGAAGGAAACGTATACCTGGGAGATTCGTGGCGGCTGGTCCGCGGGGAACACGGCGAACGATCCCCTACTCAAAAACTCGTCCGCCGAGGAAATTCGAGCGGTGGGCCTTGGTTCCTATTTGGCGCCGAGGTTGACGATGAACAACGATCGCATGGAGTGGATCCTGCCGGCTGGACTCGCCAGCGCCGCCGATTTGGGTCGATCCTGGGCGGAAGTTCGCGGCACGACGGTGTTCAACAAAATCGGACCGACGACGCTCGGCGCCGGTGCGAAATCCGGAGGTCCCATCACGGAAGAGGCCTCGGGCACGATCCAGATGCTCCTCGAACTCTGGTAAGGCCGAGTGAATTTAACGTGCATGGCGGTGAAAGGAAATCCGATTCACTCGATCACGGCCGAACGACGACGATCCAATCTTGATCATCGGGTGGTTCGAGGAAGCCCCGCGCGGGTCGTCCGTTTTCCGGGCGACCCCAGGTTCCCGTTCGGGGGTTGAACCACCGGACACGGTCCTGATCGCCACGAATGTTCACGCCGAGAGAACCCTTGGCACCGGCAGGAAAGTAGTAAACGTAAGTATTCGATTTTTCGGCTGCCGCACAGGCGATGAACGTCGCAGGATCCGCCTTTTCCTTCGCTTGCACAACATGCTCCTGAGCCGGCCGAAGCTCGGTCCAGGGCAGCGATTCGAACAGCGTGCGAACGTGTCCCGTCTCCGTGGCTCCGGGCAAACTTAGAGCTTCTTTCCATGGCTTCGCGACGCCAGTTCCGCCATGGTCCGTCGGAGCTTCGCCTGGTTTCGTATGCCAACTCCACACGCCGTGCCCACCGTAGGTAAAACCCGCCACGGGAGTTGCCAGCAAACTCCAGTAAACCGCGCGCCGTACGCTGTAGGCGGAGTGTGGCTTTCGCGATTCATACGCAAGGTGAGCTTCGTAAGGAGGCTCCAAGTTGATGATCGGGCGCGTGGGTGTCTTTCGTTGGCCAAATTTCGCGGCTGGGCCCGAATGGATCCACTTCAGCGTATTGCCACTATCTCCGTGCCCACTTTGGTAGCCATAGACCGATAGCCAGGATTCGCTCTCCCAATCCGCCCAAGGAAAATTCATCCCCGTGGGGTGGGTGGTGACAAGCCTGCCCGGGTAATCCGCGAAAACCGCCTTCCCAATCCGTTTCCATTTCTCCGCCTCGGCTGGCGTGTAGCGGTTGTCGCCGGCCAAAATGAAGAGCGCGTGATGAGAATCGTAACGCGCCATCTCGTAGCGAATCAGGGTGATGATTTGTTTCTCCGTTAAGTCAAAGCCGGCGTCTCCCTTTTTGTGAGCCCACGCCAACACCGGAACCGCCAACAGACCCGCTTCTTGGATCGCATTCATGCGGGCGTCCAGTCTGCGAAAGTAATCCGGATTGGGAATAAGATGGTCGTTTTTTATCGTATAGGAGATTTTCCCTTCCGCATCGGTCGGGGCGGTGCGCCATGGCGAAATGGCGTTAAACTGAATGGCCGTGAATTTTTTGTCGGCACGATCTTTTAGGTAGTACCGCCAATCGGTGTCGTTGCTCAGCGCGGGTCCAGTCCACACCGTGTCAGCCAGGAAAAAGAAGGCTGTTCCGTCGGCATGTTCCAAATTCGTTTTCGACGCTGCGACGCGCAGCGAACCGTGGATGCGGAATCGGTTCGCTTGCGGATGCGGCACGACGTTCACGGTTCCGGCGATCCCGTCAAGTCCTTTGATGTTAGGTTGGGACTTCGTCGTGAACTGAAAGCGTCCAGGTTCCTCGGGTCGATAACGGGCTTTCCACACATTCCCCCCATCCCAGAATCCGCGAACCGTTTGCTTTCGGCCCGACGGCAAGATCATTTCCAAGGTGAACGCAGTATCTGCCGGGACTTCGCGGTCAGCCGTGAATGTGCCTTCCCAAATCCCCTGAAGAAACGCCGAAGTGGGGCGATCATCGCCCATGGCTCCTTGCACGCCATGTAGAAACGATCCCGCGGTGAGAATCGTGATCCAAAGTCGCTGAAGAATCCCGTGAGGCAACATGACATTCTCCTGCACGATTTGCATGTCTTGGGATCATTGAATGGCGATTCAACTTAGAAGCCAAGATTTCCTGGAAAAAACTAATTGACGTGTCGCATTATTCCGATATATTTGAGTATTGGAGGCCTACGAATGACCACGACGAAATCGACCGCCAAGGCGATCCAATCTGAAGAAGCTTGGCTGATCCCGCTCGACATGTTGCAGCGAGCGGCCGAATGTCTGAAGACCCTCGCACACCCGCATCGCCTTCGCATCGTCCAAATGCTGCTGAAGGGACGATACACGGTTGGCGAACTTGCCGAGGCCTGTGATATTCCAAGTCATATGGCTTCGGAGCATTTGCGCCTGATGCAACATTGTGGCATGTTGATTTGTCGGAAAGACGGACGGAAAGCGTTTTACGAAATCGCCGATCCGCACCTGCAAAACATCATGACGTGTATCGAAAGCCGATTCGCCGAGCAGTGACGTTTTTTTTTGGGAATAAGATCGTCAGATCGGGATAATTCGATGTATCAACCAGAACGTGCTACGGGAGATGGAACCATGTCACTATCGCAACTATTGATACCGGTAGCAATCCTTACCGTTTGGATCTTGCTGCAAATATGGGTCTTGCCCCGTCTCGGCATTCAAACGTGAATGAGCGGCGAATGTGAGTCGAGTTCGACTCCTTCTCGCTCGAACGAAACCTCGAACGACACACCGACTCGATAAAACTCAAAACCTTTTACAAAAGGAAGACGACGATGTCAGTCACGACGATCAATCCGGTGGATTTGGCGAACCTACTTGCTTCGGGCCGAACCCTCGAAATCATCGATGTTCGCACACCGATGGAATATCAAGAGGTTCACTTGGGCGCGGCCCGCAATATCCCCTTGAACGTGCTCCAGCCGACTCAGGTGATGGAAGGACGAGGAAATTGCAAGGATCCGGTCTATCTGGTTTGCCGTTCAGGTAGTCGGGGCAAGCAGGCATGCGAGAAATTTTTGGCCGCGGGCTTTACGAATGTGGTGAATATCGAAGGCGGCACCCTCGCGTGCCTTGAGCATGGCATGCATGTCGTTCGCGGCAAGAAAGTCATTTCCCTGGAACGCCAAGTTCGCATCGCGGCTGGCTCCTTGGCGTTGTTGGGAGCGATCCTTGGTTTCTTCGTCGATCCGCTTTTCATTGGCCTTTCAGCGTTCGTCGGCGCGGGGCTGATCTTCGCCGGCATCACCGACCGCTGCGGCATGGGCCTCGCCCTGGCCTACATGCCCTGGAACACGGTCAAAGCTGATTCGCCAAAGACTTGCTGCGCTCATTGATGTCTAACGCCTTGCTCTCGCCCAGATGCACTTTTTCAAACAGTTCAATAATGCTTTGCATAGATGAACCGGTCTACTTCAAGGAAATGCTGGATATTTTGGTCACGTAACCGTTACCAAAAGGAGAACGTCGATGAAACTAGTGATCGTGGGAGGCGTGGCCGGTGGTGCCTCGGCGGCGACGCGTGCAAGGCGACTCTCTGAGGAAGCTGAAATCGTCGTCTTCGAGCGGGGGCCCGATGTCTCCTTCGCCAACTGTGGACTTCCTTATTATGTAGGTGGCACCATCGTCGAGCGAAACAAACTCCTCGTGACCACCCCTGAAAGACTTCGCAAAAGATTTCGTTTAGATGTTCGTGCTCAGTCCTCCGTAGAACTCATCGATCGCAACCGTAAGATCCTTCGGATCCGTGACCTCAAGACGATGCGGGAATACGAAGAAACCTACGATCGATTGATCTTAGCGCCAGGCGCGGCACCGATTCGGCCGCCTTTAGCGGGGCTTGATCTTCCGGGAGTTTTCACGCTACGCAATCTCCAGGATGTGGACCGGATCAAAGCCGCGGTGGACGAAGGTGCGCGTGAAGCCGTGGTGGTGGGAGCTGGTTTCATTGGCTTGGAGTTGGTGGAGAATTTTAGGCATCGCAACCTCAACACGACTTTGGTCGAGCTTCAGAAACAAGTGTTGCCTCCTTTCGATGCGGAAATGACGACACCAATCTTGCATACCCTGCAGGCAAAAGGCGTCCGTGTTTTTCTTGGCGATTCTGCGGAATCGATCGAACGAACCGAAGAAGGCCTCAACGTCAAGCTGAAGTCAGGACGGTCCGTCACCGCCCAAGTGGTGGTACTCGGGGTTGGCGTTCGTCCGGAAAATAAACTCGCCGTCGATGCCGGTCTGGAGGTTGGCCCGCGTGGAGGCATCCGCGTCAACGATCACCTGCAAACGAGCGATCCTTCGATTTATGCCGTGGGAGACGTGATTGAAGTCCAGGATTCCGTGCTTCACGAACGCACGCAAGTTCCTCTTGCCGGTCCGGCGAATCGGCAAGGACGCATCGCCGCCGACCATATTTTCGGCAGGCCGACTCGTTATCGGGGCACGCAAGGCACTGCGATTCTCGGAGTGTTCGATCGCGTGGCGGCAATGACCGGAGCTTCGGAAAAAACGTTACGCCGGGCGAACCGGCCTTTTCGGAAGGTTTACATCCACCCGGCCAATCACGCTGGCTATTATCCAGGGGCGCAGGCCATGTCCCTGAAGATACTGTTCGCGCCGGATACGGGCCGAATCTTGGGTGCTCAGGCTGTGGGTGGGGAAGGTGTCGACAAACGCATCGATGTTTTAGCGGTGGCGATTCAGTCAGGCATGAGCGTCTTCGACCTCGAAGAAATGGAGTTGGCGTACGCCCCGCAGTTCGGATCCGCGAAAGACCCCATCAATATGGCTGGCTTTGTCGCCGCAGGATTGCTTCGAGGCGACCATCCCCAAGCGGACCTCGAATCCATCTTGGTCCTAGACCCCGCGTCGCGCCCCTTCTTACTCGACGTGCGAACCCCCGAGGAATACTCGGCCGGACATGTTCCCGGTGCCACCTTGGTCCCGGTCGATGACCTCCGCGAACGGCTCCACGAGCTTCCAAAAGATCGACAAATCGCCGTGTACTGTCAGGTCGGACAACGGGGCTACCTCGCGACGCGCATCCTCCTTCAAAATGGTTTCGATGCCGTCAATCTGGGCGGCGGCTACAAGACGTTCCTGCTTTATACGCCAAACCCCTGACGGACGCCGCTGGCTGGAGTGGGCATCCTGCCAGGGCTAATCCCGGATTGTCGATGCCGCCTACGAGCCGCGATCGTGAGTGAGCACCGCTCTGAAAGTGTCGGAGCCACGGCGCTCCCTCATGGTCGCGGCTCGGTGTGAATATTCTCCAGGCCTATCGACGCTATCGCATCAAATCACGAATCCCGTTTTTGAGCCGGTAAACACGATCGACTTCCGCGTCGGTCAGGACCCGATCGAACACAGCGAGATCATCAATATATCCGACGTACGAAGCACCCAGGACCAGCAATACTTTGGCGGGGTCCCAGTCAAAGGTGAGATCCCATTTCTCGATGGCACCCTGCGATTTGCCGTTCAAATAGAGCTTGCCAAGCGGTGCCTTGGTTTTGTCGTTGAGATTTTCAACCGTGAAGAGCACGTGCGTCCACTTTTCCCGGGAAAAGGGAGCTTTTGCCACCTGCACCATCGGCTTTTTGTTCGACGGAATCTCGCCCCACGGAATATTCGTGGGATTCCAAATCGGGAACAAGGGCCGAATCGCGTAACGGAAGTAGCGAGGTGTTTCGTCTTTCGACCATTCCAGAAAGATGTAGCCCTTCTTGTGATCATTCCCAATGATCTGAATGGGGTCGCAATACCCCGGCTCCAAATCCTTGTCAGGGTCGAGCCGCAACCACGCTGAGACGGTCGTATTCCAACTTTTGGCGTTGTACCCAAGAACGCCTAGATCCTTGAACGAGGGGCGCGTGTTGCCCTTTTTTGGAAAATACAACGCACCGCCAAACCGCCCACCCTCGGCAACGATTTTGACGTCGTCATTCGGTTTCGCGGGTGAAAGCGACGAGCCCTGTTGCACGAAGCACGTCTTGTCGCCCCGGCAAAAATCCGCGTCCAATCCGTGATCGAAGGAAGCGTGGAGCGTCAGGGATTTTGAAAGTTTCGTGTTCGTTTCCTTTTCATGGTTGGCCAAGATCGTCTTTCCCTCCGCTTCGCTGATCTCGCGGAGCAGGATGTTTCGCCAACGAATTTCGCCGCCATGGGTTTGTAACATGATGGGGCCTTTGGCGGGCAAAGGCTTGGTTCGATCCCAGAAGTTCTCCATGGTCGCCCCATCGACGACGATCTTGCCGTTCAGCCAAACCCACGTGCGAGCGCCGAGCTGCCGAATGCGAAAGTGATTCCACTCGCCGAACGGTCGATCCGCCAACACCAAGGGATCTCGGCCCGGCGTTCCGGGGGTGTTGTTGAACAAGCCGCCGGAACCCAGATGGGGTCTACGCGTGGGATTTTTCGGATTGAAAACTTGATTCCAATCCCAGATTTGCACCTGCGGAGTGCCACGCAAATAAATTCCACTGTCAGCTTTCGGCACGGTTTTGTATTCGATCTCGAATTCAATATCGCCGTACTCCGCTTCCGTGGTGGCGTACGGGCCTGTTCCGTCGTTGACGAGTTCGCCATTTTCCACGCGCCAGTGTTTGGAAAACTCCGCGCGTTGGCGCTTGAGGTTGGCTTCTTTCTTATCGCCTTGGAGTTTCACGCCATCGTGCGGGTTCCACCCGTACCAGCCCGTGAGGTCTTTGCCGTTGAAAACCCGGCGATATTCCTTCTTCGATGGAACCTGGTCCTCAGCTTGGACCGGCGTCACGGTGATGGAGACGAGTGCTGAAAGCAGTAGGAAAATGGCCATATGGTGCGACTTCATTTTTTGGCTCCTAACAGGCGTTGCATGGCATCCATGAGCACGGGTTCGACTTCAGGGGCGACATTGCTCGCGCGTTGACTGGTTTCGTAGCCACCCTCGGCGTACGCCGCGGTCGTGCCGATGTATGCCGGGCCATAATCGCCGTACGCGGCCATCGCAACGTTCAAGTCCGGCCGCATCTTCTTGGCGGCAAGCTGATATTCCACAAACAATTCGCCTGGCATATGCAGGACGCGAGATTGGCCAACGCGCAGGCATGAAATATCGATCGCGTGGCCCGACTTACAGCGAATGACCCATGCTAGTTGATCCGCCTTGGACACGTATCCACGAGCGGGTTCGGATTTGAGGTCTTTGATCAAATCCTCTTGTTTCAAGTGAGATGCCAAAGGCAGTTTCACGGGAACCGCATCCCAGCCGATCAAGGCGCTGGTATCGAGTGGCGTTTTTTTCGTTCCCAGATACGCTTGTTTCATGCCGTCCGCCAATCGCTGCGCGAGCGCCAGGCGGTTTTCTCGGCTGCCATCGTTGTATTTACCCGCGCCGAGATTCCCGCCTGCGCCATTGAAATGCACGTGCAGAGCTTCGGGAACCGCTTGGCCTCGTATGAAACGAGCGATGCCAGGAAAATCTGGGCTGGGTATTCCCATACGATAATAGCTCTGCGGATGACAAGCGTAGTAGCTCAGCAATGCGAGAGGGCGGTCTCCATTCCAAAAGGATAAGAGCGCCACCTCCGGATCGATGACGCCTTCAGGCTCGGCTCGCAGGGCAGGATCTTTGGTGGCGGTGTAACGGACCGCGCGAACCTTGCCGTTCGGTCCAAGGATACGTCGATTGGAAGCCACTTCCTTGACGACCGCCGTGCCCCAGCCGTAATGCGACGCTGGCTGCGCCGCTACCACCGCGGCTTTGACGGCTTTGGCGGCGCGAAGAATGACATCGCGGTGAAAGCCACCGTCGAATCGGCCAAAATCTTTAAGTCCCAATTCTCGGATTAAACGTTCCGCCGTGAAATCGCAGCCTGGGGCGTCATGTTGATGGAGTGCGTGGACCGCAACCCGAGCGGGCGTCGTTCCCGCCGCCGCCGCCAAGCCCTCGCGGAACTGGTCATGCCCTTCGTTTGCGATGCCGATCCAGTCGACGGCACAGACGATGATCGGTTGTCCCGCACCAAGGATGACGATGCCTCGGCACCGGAGCGTGAGTTCGTCCAGTCGTTTGACCGGGTCATAGGCCATTGCCGAGCCCAAGGGTGGCGTGGCATCGACATCGAAAGTCGCCACCTTGATGGTGGGCGGGACAGGTTTGGGTGCGGGCTCATCCGCCCGGCTCCATGAAGCCACGATTCCCCACAAGCTCAACACAAGAGCCAACTGGGTTTTCAACATGTGCAAGTCCCCGAAAGGAAATTCGCGGGCGAGAACCACGGCAAAGCAGAAAGCTTTGTACCGCATTTCTTCGCCGTGCGAAATTTTTTCTTGCCTGAAAAATCGAATTGAGTCCACGAAAGGCGTTAGGGTCGATTTACGGAAAAGTAGGAAGTGGGCCGGCCGCCAAGAAACGCGACGTGGTCAGATCGTTTTGCGTGACGAAGTCAACGTGGCCGTCGCAATAGAGCGTGTTGAATCCATCACCATGGCGATTGGACGGATAGTGCGTACC
>WBZS01000824.1_pt2 | contig 26710 bp, 29 predicted proteins | sample 5204201 | NCBI WGS metagenome assembly WBZS01 (sample SAMN12344357, study PRJNA552823) | activated sludge metagenome | biome: Activated sludge suspended growth; feature: Nitrification reactor; material: Wastewater; isolation source: activated sludge from nitrification reactor of wastewater... | reverse complement strand
CCACGGCGGCACCGGCGAGCCCGGTGCGGCGCAGGCCCGGCAGGTCGTCGGCACGGACCCCGCCGATGGTGACCGACGGCAGCCGGGTGGACGCCGCCAGCTCGGCGACGCGCGGCAGGCCGAGCGCCGGGTCGGCGTCCGGCTTGGTGGCGGTGTCGCGCAGCGGCCCGATGCCCAGATAGTCCGCGAACGGTTCGGCGGCCCTGATCGCCTCGGGGGCGGCGGCGCTTACCCCGACGATCGCGCCGGGCCACAGGATCTCTCGCAGCACGGACGCCGGCAGGTCGCTCTGCCCGACATGCACCCCGTCGACCCGGACGCCGGACGCGCGGGCCGCCAGCGCCACGTCGACCCGGTCGTTCACGATCAGCACCACGTCCTCGCTGCCGGGGACGCTCGCGATCGCCGCAGCGACGGCGGCCACCTCGTCCAGGAAGGCGGCGCCGGAGGCGTCCTTGGCCCGCACCTGCACCGACCGGACGCCGCCCGCGACCGCGGCGGCGACGGTACCGGCGACTCCGCGCCCGGTGGCGGCGCACTGGGTGGCGTCGGTGACCAAGCAGACCGCGAGCACCGCCGGATCGAGCCTCATCGGGTCAGCTCCAGGCGGGACCGCTCGGCCACCGTGCGCGGGGACAGCCCGGCCAGCGCATCGAGCAGGCCGACGGCGAACGATCCCGGCCCGGCCGCGCGGGCGGCGGCCTCCTCGGCGGCCACGGCGTAGGCGCAACTGGCGGCGGTGGCCGCCACCAGGCGGTCGTCCGTGACGGCGGCGAAGGCGGCCATCACCGCGCCGAGGGCACAGCCCGCCCCGGTGACCCGGGTGAGCAGTTCGTGCCCGTTGGCGACCCGCACCGTCGTCCGCCCGTCGGTGATCAGGTCGACCGGGCCCGAGACCGCGACCACGGCGTCCAGCCAGCCGGCGAGTTCCCGGGCCGCTCCGGCCGCCGCGTCGACGCCGAGCGTGGCGTCGACGCCCCGACCGGTGGCGTCCGAGCCGGCCAGCGCGGCGATCTCGGAGGCGTTGCCGCGGACGATCGTCGGCTGGGACGCCAGCAGCTCCGCCGCCAACGCCGTCCGGACCGGCAGCACCCCGACGGCGACCGGGTCGAGCACCCACGGCGTGCCGGCCGTGTGGGCGGCGGCCGCCGCCTCGCGCATCGCCTCGGGCTGGCGTCCACCCAGGGTGCCGAGGTTGACCAGAACCCCGGACGCCACCGGCGCGAAGACCCCGGCCTCGCCGGGGATGTCCACCATGGCCGGGGCGGCGCCCAGGGCCAGCAACACGTTGGCGGTGAAGCCGCTGACCACGTGGTTGGTCAGGCATTGCACCAGCGGCGTGCCGGCGCGGACCTCGTCCAGCAGGGCGGCGCAGGCGTCGGCCAGCGCGTCCGCGGAGGTGGCGGGTGACGAGGATCGTGTCATGACGAATCCCTTCGCTCGTGCTAACGAGAGCAGGTTCTGCGGGTGTGATCTCAGCCGGCTCGGTACCGGCACCCCGTGTCGCCGACCACCCTAGCGGTGCATCTCCCACATGAGTCACCACCGACCGACGCCTGGGCACCCACGTGGCTGAGTCCTGGTTGGTCGCCGACCGAGGACGTCGTGCGTCGCCCCGGCGACGATCCTTTCTAGTCGTATCAACCAATGGCCTCGTCAGGGGAAACGGTGCGGAGTCTGAGAGCATGAACTCTCGGTGCGACCTTCGCCGCCCCACTCCCCGGCCGGACCGGCCCGGGCAGTTCTCGAACCCTTTGCTCACCTGAGAGAAGTGCTTTTCGTGTCCCTTGTGGTCGTCATCGGATGGTCCGCAACCGCAGCCGGGGCGCTCCTGGGGGTTCCCCAGTTGCTGCGCCTGATCCGTACCCGCCGCCTGGAGGGGTTGTCGCTGCTCGCCTGGTGCGCGACGTTCGCGGTCAACGTCAGCTGGCTCGCCCACGGCATCCACATCGGCCAACCGCCACAGATCGTCACGAACTCGATCGCCCTGTGCAGCACCCTCTCGATCCTGGTCCTGCTGGCCCGCTCGCTCGGACGGCCGCTGGTCCGGGTGATCGCGCCCGCGCTGGCCGTGGCCGGCGCGATCATCGCCACCGACCTACTGATCGGCTCGCTCGCCTTCGGCCTGGTCGCCGTCATTCCCGGCGTCTTCTCCTACCTCTCCCAGGGCCTGGAACTGGTCCGCTCCGAGCGGGTCACCGGGGTGTCGGCGGTGTTCCTGACGATGGCCGTGGTCAACCAGGCACTGTGGCTGACCTGGGCGTCCCTGATCCATGACCCGGGCACGCTGGTGGCCTGCACGCTCACCCTGACCATGACCGGGTTCAACCTGCTCTGGTACACGCTGCGCCGGATCGGCCTGCGGGCGCTGCTGGTGCCGGCCGCCGCGCCGGCCGTCGCGCCGCGGCGTCCGCTCGCGCTCACCCGGGGCTGACCCGGCGGCCCTTTCGATATTTCCTTGACAAGGGGTTTCTCTGCGGGTGCTCAGGCGTCGCTGCCCCGCGGCATCCCCAGGGTGGCCAGCAGGTCCTCATGGAACTGGATCCAGACCAGCTGGCAGGAATCGCGATCGGGGGCGTCCAGCCACTCGTGCCGCCCGTGCCGGACCCGGCTCAGCGCGTGGTGATGGCGGTGGGCGTAGCCGTCGAACCGGCGCAGCACCTTCGACAGCGCCGCGTTGAGGGCGGTCAGCTCGCGATCGACCGTCTCGAGCTCGACCAGTACCTTGGCGTCCCAGACGGGGTCGTCGTGATCGTTGGCGGCGAGCCGGTCCCAGCGGCTGGGCCGCAGCTGCCAGTTGGTGCAGGCCACACCGTGCCGCCGGTTCAGCGGACGGAACAGCTGATGCACCTCGGCGACCGCGGGCCGGGCGCCGGCGGCGTCCAGCTCCGCCGCCAGCTGGCGTTCGTTCTCGAGCCGGCCCCGCTCGGTCAACGACCAGGTCTCACCGAAGAAGTCGTGCCGGGTCACCCAGCCGTAGGCCTGGGCGTCCAGCAGATGCTCGCGGACGTCGTCGGCGCGCAGCCCGAAGCGCCGGGCGATCTTCTCCGCCGACGGCCCGCCCAGCACCCGGACGCCGTGCAGCGTCAGCAGCGCCGGATCGGAGCGAGTGCTGTGAGCGGTCACGCGAAGGTGGTGTACGAGAACGCGGCGCCGTGCCGGACCTCGTCCAGTTCGGCCAGGTCGGCGGCGGACGGCTCCCAGGCCCCGGCCGCCACGTTCGCGGCGATCTGCTCCGGACGGGTGGCGCCGCTGATCACGCTGGCGACGGCCGGCTGGGCGGCCAGGCCGCCGATGGCCAGGGTCAGCAGGGAGATGCCCCGGGCGTCCGCGAACGCCCGCAGCGCCTCGATGCGGCCCCAGTGGGCGCCGGCGAGCCGCCGGGCCTGGCCGGCGTTGGCCAGCCGGCTGCCCTCGGGCGCCTCCGCGTCGCGGCGGTACTTGCCGGTCAGCAACCCGTAGGCGAGCGGGAAGTAGGGCAAAAGCCCGATCCCGAAGTGTTCGCAGGCCGGCACCAGCTCGTCCTCGGCCAGCCGGTTGTACAGCGAGTACTCGTTCTGCGCCGAGATGAACCGCTGGGTGCCGGCGGTGCGGGCCGTCCAGTCGGCGTCGGCGACCTGCCAGGCGGTCAGGTTCGACGACCCGATGTAGCGGACCTTGCCCTCGGTGACCAGCTCGCTCATCGCGTCCAGGGTCTCCTCGATCGGGGTGATCGAGTCGGGCCGGTGCAACTGGTAGAGGTCGATGTAGTCGGTGCCGAGCCGGCGCAGGCTGGCCTCGGCGGCGCGGCGCACGTAGCGGCGTCCGGCGTGGGCGCCGAAGTGCTCGGCGTCGTGGTCGCCCATGCCGAACTTGGTGGCCACGATGACGTCCTCGCGGCGCTTGCCCAGCGCGCGGCCGAGGAACTCCTCGCTGACCCCGTCGGCGTAGGAATCCGCGGTGTCGAAGAGCGTGATGCCCGCGTCGAGTGCGGCGTCCACCACCGCCGCGGTCTGGTCGAAGTCGATCCGGGCGCCGAACGCGTTGCAGCCCACGCCCACCCTCGACACCATCAGTCCACTGTCACCCACCGGTCCATAGCGCATGTACTGCAACCTACCGGGCGCGTTCGGGGCCGGACGCCACTCGGACGCCGGGACGCCCGGAACCGCACGCCCCCGTTGGGGTGGCCTGGGCCGGGAGGGCCGCGGCTAGCCTGGGGATCCCGGCAGAGGAGAGACCATGACCGCAGCCAGCTTCGTCGTCGTCGCCAATCGACTTCCGGTGGATTCCGACTCCGACGGCGGCTGGCGGCGCTCACCCGGCGGGCTGGTCGCCGCGCTCGAACCGGTGATGCGCAAGGCGGACGGCGCCTGGGTCGGCTGGCCCGGCAAGCCCGGCCTGGAGGCCGAGCCGTTCGACTTCGAAGGCACCCGGCTGATCCCGGTCGCGCTCAGCACCGAGGACGTCGAGCTGTACTACGAGGGCTTCTCCAACGACACCATCTGGCCGCTCTACCACGACGTGATCGCGGCGCCGCGCTACAGCCGCCCGCTGTGGGAGGCGTACGTGCGGGTGAACCGGCGGTTCGCAGAGGCGGCGGCCCAGGCGTCCGCGGAGGGCGCCACAGTGTGGGTGCAGGACTACCAGCTGCAGCTGGTGCCGGCGATGCTGCGCGAGGCCCGGCCCGATCTCACCATCGGCTACTTCCACCACATTCCGTTCCCCGCCTACGGCCTGTACTCGCAGCTGCCGTGGCGCCGGCAGGTGATCGAGGGCCTGCTGGGCGCTGACGTGATCGGGTTCCAGCGGGTGGCGGACGCCTCCAACTTCGCCCGTGCCGTCCGGCGGCTGCTGCACTACGAGACGAAGGCGTCCGGTATCAGGGTGCCGCAGCCGGACGGCACCACCCGGCGGGCGCTGGCGAAGGCGTTCCCGATCTCGATCGACGCCGACTCCTACATCGAGCTGGCCGGCCGCGAGGACATCCAGGCCCGGGCCCGCGAGATCCGGGAGGGGCTCGGCAGTCCGGAGCACGTGCTGCTCGGCGTCGACCGGCTCGACTACACCAAGGGCATCGGCCATCGCCTGAAGGCGTTCGGCGAACTGCTCGGTGAGGGCCGGCTGTCGGTCGAGGAGGTCACCCTGGTGCAGGTGGCCAGCCCGAGCCGCGAGCGGGTCGAGACCTATGCGCACCTGCGCGACGAGATCGAGCTGACGGTCGGCCGGATCAACGGCGACTTCGACACCGTCGGCCACACCGCCGTCCGCTATCTGCATCAGGCGTTCCCGCGTGAGGAGATGGTGGCGTTCTTCCTGGCCGCCGACGTGATGCTGGTGACCGCGCTGCGCGACGGGATGAACCTGGTCGCCAAGGAGTACGTGGCCAGCCGGACCGACAATCGCGGGGTGCTGGTGCTGAGCGAGTTCGCCGGTGCCTACGACGAGCTCAACCGGGCGGTGACGGTGAATCCGCACGACATCGAGGGGCTCAAGGACGCCATCATGCGGGCCGTCGCGATGCCGCCCGCCGAGCAGCGGCGGCGGATGCGTTCGCTGCGCCGGCGGGTGCTCGAGCACGACGTCGAGGACTGGTCGCGCGAGTTCCTGGACGCCCTCGCCGCCGCCCGCGACGGGGCGGGGTCATGACTCGCGGCGACGGGACCGGCCTCCCGACCGGTCGCGCCGCCGGGGCGGTCACGGACCACCGGGACGGCCCGGCCCGTGAGCCCGCCCACGCCCCACTCGGTGCCAGCCCGGCGTCGCTGGCCCGGCTGGCCGGCACCGACCGGCTGCTGGTCGCCCTGGACGTCGACGGCACCCTGGCCCCGCTGGACGACGAACCGATGCGGGTCCGGATGCTGCCGGCGGCGCGGGACGCGGTGCTGGCGCTGGCCGCGCTGCCGGACACCACGGTGGCGCTGGTGTCGGGCCGCACCCTGCACGACCTGCGGGTGATCACCGAGCACACCGGCGACTCGCCGCTGCTGCTGGCCGGCTCGCACGGCGCCGAGTACTGGCTGCCCGGCGAGGGCGAGCGGCCGCGCGACGAGGACGCCGCGGACGCCGTCCTGCGCGACGAGTTGCGGGGCCGGGCCGAGGAGCTGGTCGCGCCGCTGGACGGCGCCTGGATCGAGCCGAAGACGTTCGGCTTCGCCGTCCACACCCGGCTCGCGGACGCCGCAACCGCCGCCGCCGCGCAGCACGCGGTCGACGCCCTGATCGCCGCCGAGGCGTCCGCGTGGCGCCGCCGCACCGGCCGCGACATCGTCGAATACGCCTCGCGGGCCGAGGGCAAGGACACCGCCGTCGCCCTGCTGCGCCGGCGCACCGGCGCGACCGCGGTGCTGTTCGCCGGCGACGACCTGACCGACGAGGACGCCCTGGCCGGCCTCGGCCCCGACGACCTGGGCGTCCTGGTCGGCGACCGCCCGACCCACGCCGGCGTCCGGGTTCCCGACATCGCCGCCATGGCGGAGTTGCTGCGGCAGCTGGCGGACCTGCGGGCGCCCCGCTGATCGCCTCTCATCTCGCGTTCGGGGCGGCGGGTCGTGACAGCGGCCCTTCGCCGGCCTGGGTTGGCGCGCAGTGCGGTGGGCTGACGTGTGGTGCGTGGGGCCGGCGCGCGGCGCGGTGGGGCAGGCGCGGGGCGGTGGCGCTGGCGCGCGGCGGTGGGGCTGGCACGCGGCGGGACGGGCCTGGCGCGCGGCGCGGTGCGGCCGGCGAGCGGCCGTGACGATCTCGGGATCGTGCCAGGGTGTGCGGGCAGGTACACGATTTCGGGTCTGGACGCGAAATCGTGTCTCGTGGTGGTCATCGTGTCACGATGCCGAGATCGTGACCGAGGTGCCGTCCGGTCGGCGCCAGGCTGCCCGCACCCGTTCAGCCTGGTCGCACCGCCCATAGACCCGACTCGCACCAGCGTCCCCTCGCTTGCCGGGGCCGTCGGTGCCGGCCACCAGATGAGTAAGTCCTGGGTCGTGCGAGCGAGCGGCGCCGTCCTGGCAAGGCGCCGGCGCGAAGGCATACCGGGTCGTATGGCGAGCGTCGGCAACGCAGCCAGGACGGATGCCGAGGGTCGCGCAGCGTGCCACCCCGGACTTACGCATCTAGGCTGCCGATCACACCCAGCAGAGTGAGGAGCGCAGATGACCACGCCCGTGCCGTCGCGCCGCACGAGCCAGGCTCAGCGCGCTCGCCGCCGTGCTGACGCTGACCGCCTGCGCCACCACCGCGACCCCGGTGCCGGCCTCGGCACCGGCGACGTCCGGCACCCCCACGTCCAGCCCGCCCGGGCCCAGCCCGTCCGAGATCCGCGGCGTGCCGGTCACCCCGCGCGCGATCGCGGCGCTGATGCTGGAGCACCTGCCCGGCGACTACTCCTCGGCCCGCGCCGCCTGGGTCTACGACGACGCCCCCAAGGGTTTCGTGGGCGCCGAACTGCGCTACCACCCCAGCGAGGGCGACGACGGCGACCGGGTGCGGGTGACCTTGGCGCCGACCGAGCGGCCGCCGACCTGTGCCGGGATCGAACACTGCGTCGAGCTGGACGGCCTCGGCGACGCCAAGGTGTACCTGTCCTGGGAGCTCGAGGCGCCCGAGGAGGACCCGGGACTGTTCACGGTCTGGACCAACCGCCCGGGCGAGACCGTCTCCGGCATGGTGTCCGGGCCGGTGCTGAAGGCCGATCCGCGCACCCGGCCGGGCTTCGTCACGGTCGAGACGCTGCGTGCCGTGGGGGTCGACGAACGGCTGCGGCTGCTGGTCACGCCGTCGGCGATCGCGGCCGGCGACCGGGTGCGGCACTGGGAGAAGGACTGACGCCGCCCGTCCGGGTGGGGTGCCGGCCACAGCGGCGTCCCTAGGCTGGCGGGGTGCCGGTGCTCGCCGAGTTGAGGTCGTTCCTCCGCGCCAGCCTGCTCGGTGCGGCGTCCGAACCGGAGTCGGCGTCACGGCGCCGGCGCATCGTCACCGGCGCCACCCTGATCGCCGGTGCGGCGACCCTGGGCTGGTCACTGACCATCCGACCCGGCGATCCGCTGTTCTACCCGGCCACCCTCGGCGTGGCGGCCATCTGGCTGGTCGGCGCGTTCGCCTCCGGCCCGCTGCGGCTGGGTCACGGACGCACCCGCGCCGGCGGCACCAGCCGGGCCGTGCTGCAGGGGCTGATCCTGGGCGGCGTCCTGCTGGCGATCTTCCTGGCCGGCGCCGTCCTGGTCGGACGCCTGCCCTGGCTACGCGGGCCGGTCGACGCCCTGCTGGCCCATGCCGGCTCCGGCGCGCTGCCGGTGGTCGCGGCGATCACCGCGGCCAACGGGATCGCCGAGGAGGTGTTCTTCCGCGGTGCCGTGTTCGCGGCGCTGCCGCGCTGGCGGGTCGGGCTGAGTACGGCGGCGTATGCGCTTGCCACGCTGCCATCGGGGGTGCCGCTGCTGGTCTTCGCGGCGATCGTGCTGGGGGTGGTGACCGGGCTGCAGCGGCGCACCACAGGGGGTGTATCGGGACCGATCGTCACCCACCTAACCTGGTCGCTCGGCATGCTGCTCGCCCTGCCCTGGGCCCTCGATCTGGGGAGTTCGCTATGAAGATCCTGGTCACCGGCGCGACCGGCTACATCGGTTCGCACCTGGTCCCCCGGCTGCTGGACGCCGGCCACGACGTCCGGGTGCTCAGCCGCAACCCCGATCGGCTGCCCGACTCGTGGTGCGACCGGGTCGAGGTGAGCCGCGGCGACGCCACCGCCGATCTGGCCCTGGCCGTGGCGCTGCAGGGCGTCGACGTCGCCTACTACCTGCTGCACTCCATGGACGGCCAGGGCGACTTCGTAGCCCGTGACCGGCAACTCGCCACCCGGTTCGCGGCCGCCGCCGAGGACGCCGGGGTGGGCCGGATCGTCTATCTGTCCGGGCTGCATCCTCAGGGTCCGCTGTCGCCGCACCTGGCGTCCCGAGTCGAGGTCGGCGAGATCCTGCTGCGCTCGGGTGTGCCGACGGCGGTGCTGCAGGCCGGCACCGTGCTGGGCGCCGGGTCGGCGTCCTTCGACATGCTGCGGCACCTCACCGAGCGGCTGCCGGCGATGGTCGCGCCCCGCTGGCTGGATTCCGCCATCCAACCGATCGCGGTCGACGACGTGCTGCACTACCTGGTCCGGGCCGGTGAACTGCCCGCCGAGGTCAACCGCAGCTTCGACCTGGGCGGCCCCGAGATGCTGACCTATCGCGCGATGATGCAGCGCTACGCCCGGCTGGCCGGGCTGCGTCCGCGGCTGATCGTCACCGTGCCGGTGCTCACCCCGAAGCTGGCCAGCCTGTGGGTGGGCCTGGTCACCCCGATCGCCTCGGGCATCGCCCGGCCGCTGGTCGGCTCACTGATGCACGACGCCGTCCGCGGCGAGTTCGACGCCGAGCACACGATGGGCGAACCGCCGGGCGGGCCGACCGGCTTCGACGCCGCGATCACGGCGGCCCTGCGCGAGGTCGACCCGCAGCTGTGGAGCCGGACCCTCGGCACCGTGGCGGCGGAGGTCGCGGCGACCGCACTGGCCGGCGGGCTGCTCACCGATCCGGCCAGCGGCTGGTACCGGCGGCTGCGCAAGCCGTCGTTCCAGCCGCCGGCGGCGGCGTTCGCGCCGGTGTGGACGTCGCTGTACGCGCTGATCACGGTGTCCGCGGCGGCCACCGTCGCCGACGCCAGGGAGGCCGGCCGCCAGGCGGACGCCGAGCAGTTCGAGCGCGCGCTGGCGGCGAACCTGGCGCTGAACGCGTCCTGGAGCGGGGTGTTCTTCCGGGGCCATGCGCCGCTGCCGGCGACCGTCGTGGCCGGGCTGCTCGCGCTCAGCAGCGCCGACCTGGCCCGGCGGGCCGCCCCGTACGGCCCGGGCAAGGCGGCCGCGCTGGCGGCGTACGCGGCCTGGTGCGGCTTCGCCACCGCGCTCAGCGCGGCGATCGCGGTCAAGAACCGGCGGCGGCCTCGATGACCTGCCCCTCCTCGGGGACGCCGCCGCGCACCACGGCGCCGCCGGCGCGGTAGGCGGCGAACGCCAGCGGCAGCCCGCGCGCCCGCGTCCAGTCCAGCGAATCGGTGACCTGCAGGTGGACGTGCGGCTGGGTGCTGTTGCCCGAGTTGCCGCAGGCGCCGAGCGGCTGCCCGGCGGCCACCCGCTCGCCGGGGCGGACCCGCACCGAACCGTTCCGCAGGTGCGCGACCAGCACGAACGGGCCGCCGGCGCCGACGTCCAGGACCACGCAGTTGCCGGCCAGGCCGGCCATGCCCTGGCGGGCCCGATCGGCCTGGGTGCGGGCGAAGCCGAGGTAGGCGACCGGGGACCGGCGCACCCGGGCGTCAGGTGCACCGTCGTGGACGAGCGCCACGGTGCCGCCGACCGGTGCGGTGATCGTCCGGCCCCAGCCGGCGAAGCGGGACGGATCCTCGGTGGCCAGCAGCGTCCGCCAGCCGATCGGGCCGCTGCGGCCGCGGGCGTCCACCGGCACCAGGTCGATCGCGTGGCTGGAGCCGAAGGCGTCCGTGCCGTGACTCGGGACGCGCCGGGCCGGGCTGTTCCGCGCCTGCCACCACCCGGCCCCGGGCACCTCCACCACCAGCCGGCCGTCCACCTCCATTCGCCCGACTCTAGCCCCGCCCCATAAAGCCCTGCCTAACTACCTGGGCCCTCCCGCATGCGGGAGGGCCCAGGTAGTTAGGCAGGGGGTTGGGAGTCCGGGCCGACGCGACGGACGCGGACACACGCCGAGCGGACGCCGTGTGCTAGGCCTTCTGGCCGAGGCCGAGGATGCGGCGGATGGTGGCGTTCAGGTCGGTCTGATCGGTCAGCCCGACCACGTTCGCGGCACCCGGGCCGTAGCCGGCGATCCGCAGCTGGGTGCCGGTGTGTTGCATCGAGCTGCCCTTCTCCGCGGTCGCGTAGTTGATCGTCATCGGCGCGTCGTCGGCGGTCAGCAGGTTCACCGTGTAGCCCGGGGTGACCGAGCCGGCCTCGACGATCTGGCTGGTGTGCGCGTGGTCGGCGGTGACGAAGACCGAGGTGTTGCCGTCGCGGGCGGCGAAGGCGAGCGCCACCTGCACCGCCTCGTCCAGGTCGACGGTCTCACCGATCTGGCCGCAGGCGTTGGCCGCGTGGTCCTGCTTGTCGATGCTGGCACCCTCGACCTGCAGGAAGAAGCCGGGGCCGTTGCGCTTGACGTTCAGCAGGCTGATCGCCTTGTCGGTCAGTTCGGCCAGGGTCGGCTGATCGGCGGCCCGGTCGGGGTTGGTGGTGCAGCGCACCGGATCCTTCTTGCCGCCGTCGGAGGTGGCCTCGGGCCCGATCCAGCGCACCGGCAGGTTGCCGGGCGCGAACAGCCCCAGCAGCGGCCGGTTCTGGTCGGCCCGCTTGATCGCGTTCAGGCCGGCCTTGTCGCCGACGATCTGGTAGCCGCGCTCGAAGGCCTGCTGCTTGAGCGTCTTGCCCTGGTAGCGGCCGGCGGTGGCGACCTCGTTGAAGGTCGTTGCCCCACCGCCCAGCGTCACGTCGGCGCGGGTGTTGATCAGCTGCTCGGTGATCGACCCGGGACCCCCGTTCTCGAGGGCCGCCTCCGGGCAGGTCTTCAGCGTGGCGCTCGGCCCGTAGCAGGAGCGGGACGACACGTGCGCGGCCTGGACGGCGGGGGTGGCGTCCTGCAGTTCGGCGGTGGAGACGTTGCCGGTGCGCAGGCCCTTGGCCTTGGCGAGCTCGAGCAGCGAGGCCCGCGGCTTGCCCTTGACGTCGACCGAGATGGCACCGTCGTAGCTCTTGTAGCCGGTCGCCCAGGCGGTGCCGGTGGCCGCCGAGTCGGGGTCGTAGTCGGGCTTGCCGGTGGTCTTGTTCAGCGAGTAGGTGGTGTACTGACCGGTCAGCGGCAGCGCGTCGATGCCGCGGAAGCGCCCGGCGGCACCCTTGGCGTAGTTGCGGGCGATGGTGATCTCGGAGTCGCCCATGCCGTCGCCGATCAACAGGATGACGTTGCGCGCCTTGCCGCCGACCACCGACTGCCGGACCTGCTTGGTCCGGTCGCCGTCGTTGCGGTTGGCGCCGTGCAGCGCGCTCAGGTCGAGGGCGGGGGCCGCGATGGCCAGCACGGTGCCGCCGGCCGCGGTGATCGCCGCGGTGGCCAGGGTGGCGCGCGCGATACGCCGCTTGGTGTGGGTCCTCATGGGGTTCCTTCCGGGGTTGGGACAGCTGGAGTCCAACAGCCCCGGACGACGCTCGAGCGTGCTGCGGGTGACGGTCAGTGGTCGGCGAGGTGGCCGCTGGGTGACGGACGCCGCGCGACCAGCACCAGGTCGGTGTGATGGCCGGCCCCGGCGCCGCCGTCGACCTGACGCGGACGGACGTCGTCCACCTCGATCGTCCAGTCGGTGGGCAGCACGGCCCGGACGTCGGCGACGTCGACGTAGTCGTCGGGGTCGAAGCCGCGGGACCGGGCGTGCTCGGCGTCGATGTCGGCGTGGGCGAGCAGCAGCAACCGTCCCCCGGGCGCGACCAGGCCGGCCAAGGCCCGCTCGGCATCGCCCGACGGCGTCCGGCGCAGCGCCGGGTAGCAGGCGCTGACCAGGTCGAACGCCCCGGCGGGCAGGTCGGCGCCGAGCAGTGACGCCTGCCTGAAGTCGACGCTGACCCCGGCGTCCTCGGCGGCGTCCTGGGCGCGGATCAGGGCGCTCTGGGCCACGTCGATGCCGACCACGTCCCAGCCGCGCTCCGCCAGCCAGACGGCGTCCGCGCCCTTGCCGCAGCCGACGTCGATCGCGCGGCCGGGCGTCAACGCCTCGGCGACGGCGACCAGTGCCCCGTTCGGGTCGCCGCTCCAGATCGCCTCGGGTGCGTAGTGGGCCTCCCACTCCTCGTCGGTGCGGGGCAGCCGACGGTCCTGGTGCGGGTCGGCGGCGGGCAGCGCATGGGCGATCGCGTGATGCGCCTGGTAGAGCAGCAGGTCGTCGGCGCCCGGCACCTGCAGCTGGACGCCGCGCCCGAAGCCGAGTTCGGCCGGCTCACCGCTGAACCGGGCGCCACGGTCGGCCAGTTCGGCCATGGTGGCGTCCAGGTCGTCGCACATCAGCGCCAGCCGGTGCTGCCGGGGCGCCGTCCACTCGGTGCCGCCATGGACGCCGCTGGTGGGGTGGACGCCCAACTCGCTGGGTCCGGTGCGGAAGATCAGCCACTCGGCCGGATCGGTGCCGCCGGTGCCCGCCGCGCCGACGCCGGACTCGCCCTCGGAGACGAACGGCCAGCGCAGCACGTCGGCGAAGAAGGCCCGGGTGGCGGCCGGGTCGTCCGAATAGACCAGGGTGTGCACGGCGGTGAGCATGCCGTCAGGCTACGCCGAACCGCCGACGCTTCAGCCGGGTTCGGGCGGCGCCAGCGGACGCATCCGGCGTCGCAGCAGCGCCTGCAGCGGGCGGGTGAACACCAGCAGGAACAGCGCGAGCAGGTTGACGGCCGGCACCGCCAACGCCACCACCGCGGCCAGGGCGAACAGGAGCAGCGTCGCCAGGGCGACCGCCTCGCCGACCCGGTTGGGCGGATTCTCGGCCACCCAGCACTCGGGGTGCCGGCGGACCGAGACCTCCAGCAGGTAGATCAGCAGCGCATTGGCGCACATGGTGCCGACGTACAGCCCGATCAGCATGCGGTCGTAGCCGCCGCTCACCGGCGAGGTGAGATCGAACGCCCCGATCAGCGCGGTCGCCACCGGCAGCCAGACAATGGTGAACATCCAGGCGAAGTTGAGCACCATCATCGCCTGGGTAAGCCGCGCGACGTGTTCGAACAGGCGATGGTGGCCACGCCAGAACACCCCGGTGATGACGAAACTCAACACGAAACTGAGCAGTTGGCCGCTGTGCTCGTCGAGCCAGCCGGTGACATCGCCGCCCGCCGCCCCGAATTCACCAACGCTTTCCATCAGCGGCAGGATCAGCAGGGTCATTGCGATCGCCACCACCGCGTCGGTGAAGAACACCGTACGTTCCGCGGTGTGCAGCCGCGCCTCGCCGGCGGCGGGTGACGACGCCATTCACGCCGCCTGGGGGTCGGGCTGGTGCACGCCGAACACGTTGTTCTCGGTGTCGAGGAAGTAGCCCTGCCAGGCCATGCCGGGCAGCGCGGCCTTCGGCAGCGCCAGCACCCCGCCGGCCGCCTCGATCGCGGCGGCGGTCGCGTCGAAGTCGGCGACGCCGATGGTGAGCACGGCGCCGGCCACCGGCCCGCCGGGCTCCGGGTTGGGCCCCCTGCGCTGCATGATCGCGCCGTTGACGCCGGGCTCGTCAGTGCCGGTGGTGACGCCGAAGTAGGGCATTCCGGCGTAGCCGCTCCAGTCGTCGACCGTCCAGCCGAAGACGGAGGTGTAGAAGGCGATCGCACGCGGCACGTCGGCGGCGTGGATCTCGAAGTGAACGACTCGTGACATGCACACAGGCTGGCACATCGCGCCGACAGATCCGAAGCGGGCGGACGCAAATGAAGGGCGGACGCTCGAGGCGCCCGCCCTTCACTCCGCAGGGCACTGCGTTTTGCGGTTGGCCAGGGAACCCGGCCGACCGCCCCGACCACGGCTTCGGGGGGTTCCGTGACGATCGGGCGCACACTCATCGGATGGGGGGCCGAAAAGCTGCTGACAACTACTTCACCAGATTCCTGGACAGTCGTCAAATACTTCTCGGACGACTGTCCAGCTTTATTCACCATCACTTACTGAGTGGGTATAAAGTTCTCGGCGCACCAGGAGGGGGTACATGACGACCACTACGGAACGGGCCACCAGGTCCCAGGAGGACAAATTCTCCGCACGCCGCACGATGCTTGCGCAGTCGGCGCTGGCGGCACTCGCGGAACGCGGCTTCGCCAGCACCGGACTGCGCGACATCGCCCACCACTCCTCACTCTCCCACGGCTCGCTGCACTACTACTTCGACGACAAGGACGACCTGATCGCCGAGGCGGTCTGGGCCTTCAAGTCGACCTGCGCGCGACGCTACGACGAGATCGTCGCCACGGCGACCGACGCCGCCGAGCTGCGGTCCCGGGTGGCCGAGACGATGGCGACCACCCTGCGCGAGGAGGCCCGGCTGCATCGGCTCTGGTACGACCTGCGCACCCAGGCGCTGTTCGGCACCGGCTTCCAGGACACGATCGTCCGGATCGACGACCTGTTGCAGGCGATGGTCGGGTCGATCGTGCGGCGCCACGGCGAGCTCGAGGGCAGCCCGCCCCGCTTCGACACCGCCCTCTCCTACGCCTTGGTGGACGGGCTGTTCCAGAACGAGTTGATCCGGTTCCTCCGGGGCGACGCCGGGGCACCCGAGCGGTTGCGGCACGAGTGCGCCGCACTGATCTCGCGCACCGTCTGAACGACCCTGGTCACGCCCGCGAACCGGCTGCCGCCGGTTGCGCGTGAACGGCGGGAGCGGACGGCAGCGCGGCGCAGATGCCGACGGCCAGCACCGTGAAGCCCACCGCCCACCAGAACGCGGTGTCGAATCCGTGGCTGAGGTCGGCGAGCGTGGCCGCGCCGCCCACGGACGCCTCCAGGATCATCGCGAGGATCGCGGTGCCGAACGCGCCGCCGATCTGCTGCGCGAGCCGGGTGATGATGCTGGCGTGCGGCACCTCGTCGCGGGCCAGCCCGACGAACCCGACCGCCATCACCGGGATCATCACGGCCCCCGTCCCCAGGCCGCGGACCAGCAGCACCGCCATCAACCACCACTGGTTCGTGGTCGCGTCCGCGAGTGCGAACGGGACGGTCGCCAGGCCCATCAGGACGAAACCGCCGATGGCGACGATCCGCGCGCCCACGGTGTCGGTCAGCTTGCCGGCCACCGTTCGGCTCAGCAACGCCCCGACGCCCTGCGGGATCAGCAGCAGGGCCGCGGTCAGGGCGTCCGTTCCGCGCACGATCTGGAAGTACAGCGGCAGCAACAGCATCGAACCGTAGAGCGAGGCGCCGGACAGGAACAGCACGGCCGACGACGACGCCACGCCGCGGCGGCTCAGCAGGCTGACGTCGACCAGCGCCGAGGCCGGCCGGCGCACCTGGGCGAGGACGAACGCCGCCAGGAACGCCAGCCCGGCGACCAGCGGCAGCCAGACGTCCGTTCGGGCCAGCCCGCCGTCCTGGCTGACGTTCGACAGCCCGAACAGGACGCCGACCAGCGCCGGCGAGACCAGCAGCAGCCCGAGCCAGTCCAGGGCGGGCCTGCCGCGCGGGGCGTCCGGGGGGATGAACCGCCAGGCCAGGGCCAGCCCGACCAGGCAGAACGGCACGTTCACCCAGAACAGCCATCGCCAGTCGAGCCAGGTGAGGATGAGCCCGCCGATGGTCGGGCCGAGGATGGGACCCAGCGCGGCCGGCAGGCTGACCATGGCCATCAGCCGCCCGAGACCGGCACCACCGGGCACTTGCTGAATGGCCAGCGTGGCCATCAACGGCATCATCAGCCCGCCGCCGATGCCCTGCAGGACGCGGAAGGCGATCAGGCTGGACGCGTCCCAGGCCAGGCTGCAGGCGATCGAGCCGACCAGGAACACGGTGAGCGCGATCATCCACAGCCGCTTCCCGCCCAGCCGGGCCTGCGCCCAGGCGACCACCGGGACGGCCACGCCGAGGGCGAGCAGGTAGGCCGTGGTGACCCATTGGATGGTGCTGACCGGCACGTTCAGGTCGGCCGCGAGGGTCTTCAGGGCGATGCTCATGATCGTGCTGTCGAAGATGACGGCGAGGCCGCCGACGAGCAGCACCAGCGCGGTGACGATCGCTTCGCGCGGCACCGCGGTCTGCGCGTTCGCGGTGCTCGATGAGGTCGAGGACATCCGGACTCCTTAGGAGACGCTTATGTATCTAAATACGAGGCTACGCGAGCGGGCTAAGATACACAAATGGATCTTCAAGGGGGCGGACGCCGACGCCGCGGCAAGGAGCTGGAGGAGGCGATCCTCGGCGCCGGCTGGGACCAGCTGCTCGAGGCCGGGTACAACGCGTTCACCATCGAAGCGGTCGCGGAGCGCGCCGGCACCAGTCGCTCGGTGCTGTACCGGCGCTGGCCGGACCGTGCCGCCCTGATCGAGGCGGTGATGGCCTTCGGGCTGCGCCGGGATCGTGTCGCGGCGCCCGACCTGGGGTCGCTCCGCGACGACATGATCGAACTGCTGCGCCGCTCCAGCGCCGCCCGCGGCCAGCTCGCCCCCCTGCTCAGCGTGCTGGTGGCGGCCTATTTCGCCGAATCGGGCCGCAACTTCGCCGACCTGAGGCGGCGGGCCTTCGGCGAGGCCCCCCGCGGGGCGATCGACGAGGTCCTCGACCGGGCCGTCGCCCGCGGCGAGATCGACCGGGCCCGGCTCACGCCGCGCGTCCGTACGGTGGCGTTCGACCTGATGCGGCACGACATGCTGATGACGATGGCGCCGGTGCCGGACGCCGACATCACCGGCATCGTCGACGAGATCTTCCTGCCGCTGGTCGTGGGTCAGGCCAGCATCGGCTGATCGCCGCTCTCGTGGTCGAGCAGCCAGCGCTTGCGCTCCAGGCCGCCGGCGTAGCCGGTGAGCGTTCCCGAGGCGCCGATCACCCGGTGGCAGGGCACCACGACGGCGATCGGGTTGCGGCCGTTGGCCAGTCCGACCGCCCGGGACGCCGTCGGCTGGCCGATGTGGGCGGCCAGCTCGCCGTAGCTCCAGGTGACCCCGAACGGGATCTCCCGCAGCGCCTCCCAGACCCGGTGCTGGAACGGCGTGCCGGACGCCGCCAGCGTCATGTCGAAGTCGGTGCGTTCGCCGGCGAAGTACTCCCGCAATTGGTCCGCGGCCGCCTCGGACGCCGCCGAGGGCCCGGCGGGCGCGTCCGGCTCGCCGAATTTCACCACGGTGACGGCACCGTCGTCGTCCACGGCGACCCAGAGCGGGCCGACCGGGGTATCGAGCGTCGAGATGTTCATGATGCCTCCGGGATTCGGTTGATCGGGTGGTCTAGTTCGGCCCACAGGTACTGGGTGGCGTAGCTGCGCCAGGGACGCCAGCGGTCGGCCGCGCCGGGCCGTCCGGCCAGGCCGAGCTTCCGGGCCGCCCGGACGACGCCGAGGTCGCCGGCGGGGAAGGCGTCCGGGTCACCGAGGGCGCGCATGGCGACGAGTTCGACCGTCCACGGCCCGATGCCGCGCAGGGCGCCCAGGGTGCGCCGGGCCTCGTCGCGGTCGGCGCCCTCGCTCAGGTCGAGCCGGCCCGCGGCGAGTTCGCCGGCCAGGCCGATCAGGGTCTCGGCCCGGCTGCGCGGGCCGGGGATCTGGTCGGCGGCGAGGGTTGCGACGGCGTCCGGGGCGGGGAAGAGGTGGGTGAGTCCGCCGGCGGGGTCGGTGACCGGTTCGCCGAGCCGCTGCGCGAGGCGTCCGGCCTGGGTGCGGGCCGCCGCGGTGGAGACCTGCTGGCCGAGCACCATCCGCAGGGCCAGTTCGGCGCCGTCCGGGCTGCGCGGCACGCGGCGTCCGGGTGCGGCGGCGACGAGCGGGGCCAGGGCGGGGTCGGCGGCCAGGGTCTCGCCCACCGCGACCGGGTCGGCGTCCAGGTCGAGCAGCCGGCGGCAGCGTCCGATGGCCGGGGTGAGGTCGCGCGGATCGGTCAGCCACAGGGTCGCCGCCACATGGTCGGGGCGCGGTGCGAGGGCGACGATGCCGGGCCCGTGCGGCAGCGCCAGGGTGCGCCGGTAGGCCCCGTCGCGCCACTCCTCGACCCCTGGAACGGCGGTCGCCACCAGGTGGCCGAACAGGTTGCCGGGCTCGAACGGACGCCGGAACGGCAGCCGCAGATCGACCACGCCCAGCTGCGGACGGGCGTGCGGCTGGCGCTGCAGCCGGGTCCGCAGCTCGCCCGGGGTGAGGTCGTAGGCGGACCTGATCGCATCGTTGAACGACCGCACCGAGCCGAACCCCGCGGCGAAGGCGACCTCGCCCAGCGGCATCGTCGTGGTCTCCAGCAGCACCCGGGCGGTGTGCGCCCGCTGGGCGCGCGCGAGCGCCAGCGGGGAGGCCCCGAGCTCGCCGGCCAGCGCCCGCTGCAACTGCCGCACCGAGTAGCCGAGCCGGTCCGCGAGGCCGGCGACGCCCTCGCGGTCGACCAGCCCGTCGCCGATCAGCCGCATCGCCCGCGCCACCGTGTCGGCCCGGACGTCCCACGCGGCAGAGCCCGGGACGGCGTCCGGACGGCAGCGTCGGCAGGCCCGGAAGCCGGCGTCCTGGGCGGCCGCCGCGGTCGGGTAGAAGGCGGTGTTCTCGGGCCGCGGGGTGAGCGCCGGACAGCTCGGCCGGCAGTAGATGCGGGTGGTGGCCACGGCCGTGAAGAACTCGCCGTCGAACCGGGCGTCACGACTGGCGACCGCCCGCAGGCACACCTCACGACTCGGGATCATGGCTCCATCATGGTCATCCGGGCCGACAGAACCTAGCAGGAATACGACATCGCGCTCGGACGCCCGGCGCGCACACCGCCACACACCCGCCGTCGATGAACGGCTCCCTGGCCCTCCCGATACCCGACCCACCCCCGCGCAGTCCCGGCGGCGGGTGAGCATGCGCCAAGAAGCGCCGATCTTTCGCTGGTCGAGCTTGTCGAGCCCCCTACCGCCTGGTGGTGTCGTCGAAACGTCAATCGGCGGATCCAGCGGGCTGATCAGCGCTTCCCTGATTCCCGACGCCCGCCAGCCGCCGGCCGCTAAAGATTTCATCATCGAGTGAATACGGATTGCACACACTCGATGGCGGGCTCAATCCATTCAGCATTCCTCCGGGCCGATCGAGTGTGCACAATCCGTATTTCACTAGCGGGAGAAATACTGTCGCGGCGCGTCACAGGCCCCTGACTCGCAGCGTCACCTCGACGGCGGCGCCTACGCCCATTCCCTCGGCGGCACGGACGGCGTCCTTCACGGGCAGCAGGTAGCCGCCCTGCTTGGGGTACAGCGAGGTGGCCCAGGTGGTGTCGCCGACGCTCGCCTCGACCGGGATCATCCCCCAGCCGTAGCTGACGGCCCGGGCGACGACGGCGATCTGCTCGGCCACCCAGTCGGGCAGCGCGACGAAGTGGTACGGCGCCGGCCCGCGCCACTCGATCACCGTGCCGGCGAAGTCGAACTCGACCATGCCGGCAGTGTGCCACCGCCCCGCGCGCCTCAGCCGGTGGCGCGGCCCTTCGTCCAGTAGCCCATGGCGTGGCCGTCGCGTTTGCCGGCGCCGGTGGCGGCGCGCAGCAGCTCCTTGATCTCCCGGGTCTGGGCGGTGTCGACGCACACCCAGCCGTACCAGCCATGGACGCCGGACAGCTCGGCGGTGAGCCGCCCGGTGAGCTCGTCGTGCGGCACCCAGGTCACCCGCAGGCCGGGGTGCGGGGCGATCGGGAGCTGCTCGTCCTCGACGTGCTGTCGCCCCAGCCACAGCCGCACCTGCAGGTCGTCGGGCAGGGTCGGCAGAATGCTGTTCACCGCCGGCAGCGATGCGGGGTCGGCCACCATCACGAAGCCGGGCGGCATCGGGTCGGGCCGGGCGTAGTCGTCCCGGGTGAGCACCGAGACCGCCACGACGTCGCCGGGCCGGGCGTTGCGGGCCAGGTCCATCGCGTAGCCGCTGCCGTGCATCGCGAATTCGAGGTCGAAGGTGCCGGCGGCGGCGTCCGGATCGACCAGGGTGAAGGCCCGCTGGTAGAGCCGGCCCGGTCCGGGGCACCAGACCCTGATCCACATGCTCGGGTAGGGCGGGTGGGCGGCCAGCAGTTCGGGCGCGGCGAACGAGAGCCGCCGATAGTGCGGACCGATGTCGCGGGCACCGGTCACGGTGATCGTGTAGTCACGGGACCGGAAGGCTCGCATGATGACGCCCTGGACGCCCTTGCGCAGGGTCGCGGTCTCGGCCATCGCACTCCTCAGGATAGGTTTGCCTAACCTAAGTATGCCTTGGGCGCATCGCCCGACCGGGATGCCCAAACCGGGGCGGTCCCCGACGTCAGCGGCCGGCCGCACCCATGGCGAGGACGCCGTCCACCACGTCGCGCACCAGCCGCCGGGCCATCGCGTCCAGCGACTTCCGGGCCGATCCGCGCAGCGGCCCCAGGATGGCCAGCGAGGCGAAGCCGTGGACGCTCGACCAGCAGTGGATGGCGGCCGGCTCGACGTCCTCGGCGCCGAGCTCACCGATGGCGGCGAGCCCGCGCAGCGCGTCCGTGAGCAGCTGGGACGGCGTCCGTCCGGTCTCGCCCGCGCCCTCGGGACGTTCGGCATGCTCCATGCCGACCAGTCCGTAGAGCCCGATCCGGAAGGCCGCGGGATGATCCAACGCGAACGCCAGGTAGCCGGTGCCGACCGCGGCGAGCAGGGCACGTGCCCGCGCGGCCGGCTCGACCTCGGCCACGGCCGCCTGGTGCGCCTCCATGGTCGTCGCCAGCTCGCGCAGCGAGCGCAGGCCGATGGCGAAGCGCAACTCGTCGAGCCCCGCGAAGTGCCGGTAGGCGGCGGCCGGGGTGACCCCCGCACGCCGGGTGGCCGCCCGCAGGGTGACCGCCTCGAAGCCCTCCTCCACGGCGAGGTCGTAGCCGGCCTGCACCAGCGCGGCACGCAGATTCCCGTGGTGGTACCGCCCCTTGGGGGTTGCCTCGGCCATGCCCACCGCCTACGGTTTCCTAATGTTTACGGCGTTCACTTTAGGGCGGGGAGACGACCGGTGCACGGATCGGCGAAAGTGTCGGTAGCGGCGGTCAGGATGTGACCATGACCGAGGACGACGCCGAACGCGACCTGCTGCTGGGGCGGCTGCGCGGGCAGCGCCGGCACATCATCGACCAGCTGAGCGGGCTCGACGACACCCAGCTGCGCACCCCGGTACTGCCGTCGGGCTGGACTTGCCTCGGCCTGGTGCGGCATCTGACGCTCTCCGACGAGCGGTACTGGTTCGAGGTGGTGATGGGCGGTGGGCCGCTCGACTTCTGGCCCGCCGGCGACAACGGCGACTGGCGGGTCGCCGACGACGAGCCCGCCGATCGGGTGCTGGCCGAGTATCACGCGGCGATCGCCGCCTCGGACGCCCTGATCGCGGCGACCCCCTTGACCGCCCCGCCCAGCAGCCCGGAGGACTGGTGGCCGGCCGCCGGCCTGTCCTTCCCCGACCTGCGCAGCGTGCTCGTCCACGTCCTCGTCGAAACAGCCACCCATGCCGGCCACCTCGACGTCGTCCGCGAGCTGATCGACGGCCGGCAATACCTCGTTCTGTAAGGCCACACCAAACCGATAGGAGCACATCATGGCCATCACACTGAGCCCGTACCTGAACTTCGCCGGCAACGGCCGCGAGGCGATGACCTATTACCACGGCATCTTCGGCGGCGAGCTGCAGCTGTTCGGCTACGCCGATTTCGGCATGGCCGACATGCCGGACGACGGCCTGATGCACGGCAACCTGCAGGTGTCCCCGGGCCTGAGCATCTCGGCGTCCGACGCGATGCCGGGAGCGGACCAGACCTGGGGCGGCACCCGCGTCTACTGCTCGTTCTTCGGTGACGACCTGCCGACGATGCAGGGCTGGTTCGAGGCCCTGGCCGCCGACGGCAGCGTGGGCATGCCGCTGGAGAAGCAGGTCTGGGGCGACATCTACGGCCTGGTCATGGACAAGTACGGCATCGAGTGGATGTTCAACGTGTCCGCCCCCGAGGGCTGGTCGACCCAGCAGGGCTGAGCGACCGGCCGGCCGAGCGGTCGGCGTCAGCCGGTGGAGATCACCCGGGCGTCCTCGTCGGCGGCCGGCCAGTCGAAGCCGTCCACGTAGAGTCGCAGCCGCGACTCGGTGAGCCGGACGGCGTTGGCGTGCTCCTCGTCGTTGCGCCGCTTCACCCGCTGCCACAGCACCTCGAACGGGGCGGTGAAGACCAGAAGCTCGCAGGTGACACCGGCGGCCACGCACAGCCGCCGCCACTCGTCACGCACCGAGCGCTCGGCCAGCGACAGGTCGACCACGACGTCCGAGCCCTCGGCGACCGCACGGACCAGCGCGTCCCGCAGGCCGGCGTACAGCTCGTCGAGCCGCTGCCGGGGCGGCTCGTCCTGACGCCAGCCGTCGTCCCAGACCGCCTCGTCCATCGACAATCGGACGGCGCCGCGCCGCTCGAGCGTGCGCGCATAGGTGGTCTTGCCCGCTCCGGCGGGTCCGCACAGCAAGGTGACGTTCGGCATGCCTGCCACTGTAGGCGTCGAGCAGTGGGCGTCCCCTGCAGGTTCAGCTTCGTCGAAACCCCTGACCAGAGAGGTCTCGACAAAGCTCGACCAGCGGAGATCGGCGCTTCTTGCGGGAACCACATTCCTCCCGGGGTGCGGAATCTCGTACTACCCGGTTTCAGTGCCACACTGAGGAGATGGTGAATGTGACCATCACCGTCGACGCGGAGACGCTGGAGCGTGCCCAGAGGCGCGCCCTTCAGCGCAAGGAGTCCGTCAACGCGTATCTCGCCGGGGTGCTGAAGCGCTACGCCGAGGGCACAACGGCCATGGATGACGTCATCGCACTCGCACAGGACAACGCAGCGGGTGCCGCGGGTACCGAGCGAACCTGGACGCGGGAAGAACTGCACCGTGGCTGAGATCTGAACAACGGTCAGGTCATCCGCGGCGTCGAGATCCGCAACCCTTTCACCTCGTAGCCGGCGACGAGCCTCCCGCGGGGACGGGCGCCGCTTCCTCGAGCGCGGCCAACATCCGTTTCGCGCTGGCAGCGAAGGCGTCCCGGACGCGCTCGTCGCCGAGCACCGTGTAGGCGAACGGCAGGTCGGACAGCCAGCCGGGCACGTATTCGGCCTTGCTGGCGCCGGTGCGCAGCTCGGTGGTGTGCTCGTCGATCGCCGTCAGCCCGGCCCGGTAGGGGCCGAACCACTCCAGCAGTCGCTCGAGCGGCGCCCGGATCCGGACGACCACCGCGTACGGGTAGCCGTCGAGGGGCAGGTTGCCCAGCCGCTCGACCGGGTCGGGCGGGTCGGGTCGCGGCCGGAAGCCCAGGGTGGAGGCGGAGACGTCGCTCATCCGGTCGAGCCGGAACAGCCGCCAGTCGTCGCGGTCGAGGTCGAACGCGGACAGGTACCAGCCACGCTCGGCGGCCACCAGCCGGTACGGCTCGACCCGGCGCCGCTCCAGGACGTCGGACGATCGCGTCGGCGGGTAGCCGAACCGCAGCCGGGTGCGGGCCCGGATGGCGCCGGCGATCCGGGTGAGCACCTCGGGCGGCACGGTCGCCGCGGCGGTGCCGGTGTGGCTGACGAACGCCCGCAGGTCGCGCAGCCGCTCGCGCAGCGGTGCGGGCAGGGCGGCGTCCAGTTTCGTCAGGGCGCCGACGGCGGCCTCGGCGTCCGGCCCGGACGCCAGCGCGGCGGTGCGCTGCAGCCCGACACCGACGGCGACCGCCTCGTCCTCGGTGAACAGCAGCGGCGGCACGGCCCGCCCGCGGGCCAGCCAGTAGCCGCCGGCGGAGCCCCGATCGGCCTCGACGGCGTAGCCGAGTTGGCGGAGCCGGTCGACGTCGCGGCGCACCGTCCGGGTCGTCACCCGCAGCTCGCGGGCGAGCTCGCCGGCCGTCCAGCCCGGCCTGGCCTGCAGCAGCCCGAGCAGCCGCAGCGCGCGTTCCGTGGTGTCGGTGGACATGTCTCGATGATCTCACGATCAAGCGGACAGATACTGTCCTATTCGGTAGCAAGACTTGGGGTGTCAGCAAGGAAGCACTCACCAAGTAGCACTCAGATGGCCTTCCTCACCCCGAACGCCGACGGCGAGGCCGCCGTGATCGGCAGCTTCGTCCGCAACCAGTTCGCCCAGGTGCGCAGCACCGTCCATGGCCTTACCGACGAGCAGTGGCACCGCCGTTCGACGGTCAGCGACTTCACCCTGGCCACCCTGATCGATCACGTCGGCGAGGTCGCCGACCAGTACGGCGTCGGCATCGAAGCCTCGGTCGGGGGTTCGGCCGACTACCTCCAGTCGTATACCGACGGCGAGACCACCTCGGTCGAGGGGTACCCGGGCACGCGGCTGCTGGCGGACTTCGACCGCCGGGTCGCGTCGTTCACCGCCCTGCTCGAGAGGGTGGAGTCCGGGGCGATCCCGCTCGACGGACGGGTGCCGGTGCCCGCCGCGCCCTGGTTCCCCGAAGGCCTGACCCATTGGGAGGTGCGCTGGGTACTGCTGCACATCGCCACCGAGGTGGCCCGGCACGCCGGCCACGCCGACCTCATCCGCGAGAGCATCGACGGCAAGGGAGCCTACGAGCTGAACGCGCTCGCCGACGGCGAGCCCTGGCCGGCCTGGGGCGACGGCGAGTGAACCGACAGCGAGTGGGGCGGCAGCTCGGACGGCGACCAGGCGTGACCCTCAGTCGTCGGGCAGCGTGATGTCCTCGGGGGTCTTGTCCGGACGCCAGCCGCGCCAGACCGGCATCCGCAGGCGTCCGGCCTGGGTCCAGACGCCGTAGCTGACCTCGCCGACCAGGACCGGCTCGACCCAGTGCGCGTTCTTGGCGTCGACGGCCGGAATGTCGGCGACGGCCGGGCTGGGCACCTCGATCTCGGACAGCACCAGCTTGGTGTCGGCCAGGTCCTTGTCGCTGAAGCCGGAGCCGACCCGGCCGACGTAGCTCAGCTGCCCAGCCGCCGGCACGGCCATCAGCAGCGCGCCGAAGGTGCGGGACCGGGCGTTCTCGCCGGGCAGCCAGCCGATGATCACCACCTGCTGGGTGAGGATGTGCTTGATCTTCACCCAGGTGTGGGCGCGGCGTCCGGGTTGATAGACGCTGTCGGCCCGCTTGGCCACCACGCCCTCGAGGCCCAGCTCGGCGGTGATCGCCAGGGCCTCGTCGGCGTCCGTGCCGAGCTGGGTGCTCAGCTGGATGCGCGAGGTGCCGTCGCCGAGCAGTTCGGCCAGCCGCCGGCGGCGTTCGGTGTAGGGCTGGCGCAGCAGCGAGCGGCCGTCCAGGTGCAGCAGGTCGAACGCCAGGTAGCGCGCCTCGCCGCGATGCTGCGAGCGGTTCTGCAGCCGTTCGAAGCTGGACCGCCCGGCGTCGTCGAGCAACACCACCTCGCCGTCCACGACGGCCTCATGGCCGGCGAGCAGGGTGCCCAGTTCGGCCAGCTCGGGGAACTCCCCGGTCAGGTCGAGGCCGCGCCGGCTGGTCAGGGTCGCCGCTCCCCCGGTCACGGACGCCACCGCCCGGTACCCGTCCCACTTCACCTCGAACACCCAGCCGTCACCCTGGACGTCGGCCCGGGTGCCCGGGGTGGCCAGCATCGGCGCGAGCACCGGCAGATCGGCGGCGGGCCCCGCGCCTTCGCTGGTCGAGCCTGTCGAGACCCCGGACCCCGACCCCTCGCCGGTCGAGCCCCCGCCGGTCGAGCTTGTCGAGACCCCACCCCCGCCGGTCAGGCCCCCGTTGGTCGGGTCACCGTTGGTCGAGCTTGTCGAGACCCCTTCAGTCATGGTTTCGACAAGCTCAACCAGCGAGTTGTCGACGGCTCCGGTCGTCGCCTCGCCGTCGGTCCTCGGCGCCATCAGGTGGATCAGCCAATTCTTCTCCTCCCCGCCCATCCGGGTGTGCAGCAGCGCGAACCGCCGCGCCACCCCGCCGAGCCCGCCGTCGGGGCGTCCGGTCAGCGTGGCGATGACCTCCTTGCCGTCGCGCCATTTCTCGAGTTCGAAGGTGC
>WBZS01000959.1_pt1 | contig 26720 bp, 25 predicted proteins | sample 5204201 | NCBI WGS metagenome assembly WBZS01 (sample SAMN12344357, study PRJNA552823) | activated sludge metagenome | biome: Activated sludge suspended growth; feature: Nitrification reactor; material: Wastewater; isolation source: activated sludge from nitrification reactor of wastewater... | reverse complement strand
CTGCGCGTGCTGGGTCTGCCGCAGCGCCGCATCGCCGGCGCCTACACGGTCGAATTCCTGCTGGTGGGCGCGGCCGCCAGCGCGGCCGGGGTGCTGATCGGCTACGCCTTGCACCATGTGTTTGTGGTCATGCTGGCGGGGCTGGTCGAATCGACGCTGCCCGCGCCCAGCGCGTGGCCGGTGCTGTTCGGCATGGGCATCGGGCTGACGCTGCTGGTGGCCTTCGGTTTGCCGCCCGTGCTGCAACTGGCGCAGGTGCCGCCGCTGCGCGTCATGCGGCGTGACGTCGGCGCGCTCAAGCCCGCATCGCTGGCGGTGCTGGCGCTGGGCGTGGCGGGCTTCGCGGCGCTGCTGCTGGCGGTCAGCTCCGACCTCACGCTGGGCCTGATCGCCGTCGGCGGTTTTGCTGGCGCGGTGGCGATATTCGCCCTCTTGTCGTGGGGCGTGGTGCGGCTGCTGCGCGGCGCCGTCAACGAACAGACGGCACCGCGCTGGCTGGTGCTGGCGACGCGTCAGATCTCGGCCCGGCCCGCCTACGCCGTGGTGCAGATCAGCAGCCTGGCGGTGGGCCTGCTCGCGCTGATCCTGCTGGTGCTGCTGCGCACCGACCTTATCGACAGCTGGCGCCAGGCCACACCGGCCGACGCGCCGAACCGCTTCGTCATCAATGTGATGCCCGATCAGGGCGAGGCCTTTCGCGCCACGCTGAAAGATGCCGGCGTGACCCGGCTCGACTGGTACCCCATGTTCCGCGGACGGCTGGTTGCCATCAACGGCAAGGCGGTCAATCCCAACGACTTTGCCGACGAGCGCGCGCAGCGCCTGGTGGACCGCGAGTTCAACCTGTCGCACGCGGCCGACAAGCCGCCGCACAACGACATCACGGCGGGGCGCTGGCAGGCGGGCGAGGCCGACGCCGTGAGCGTCGAAGAAGGCCTGGCCAAGACGCTGGGTCTCAAGTTGGGCGATACCCTGGCCTTCGATGTCGCGGGCATGCAGGCCCGCGCGCGCATCACGTCGCTGCGCAAGGTGGATTGGGCGTCGATGCACGTCAACTTCTTCGTCATGTTTCCAGTGGCAGACATGCCGGACATGCCCGTTACCTACATCGCCGCCTACCGCGCGCCTGAAATTTGGCCTCCACGCTCTTCCGCTGCGCGTGATTCGCTGCCCTCCCAGGGGGCGCCCGCCATCCTGGGGCGGCCCGGCGATGGCGCGGCCGGCTTCGACAACGCGCTGGTGCGCCAGTTTCCCAACATCACCAACGTCGACATGAGCAGCACCATCGCGCAGGTGCAGCGCGTGCTGGACCAGGTGGTTCGCGCTGTGGAATTCCTGTTCGGCTTCACCCTGGCCTCGGGGCTGATCGTGCTGTTTGCGGCCGTCAGCGCCACGCGCGAGGAGCGCGCGCGCGAGTTCGCCATCATGCGCGCGCTGGGTGCCGGCCAGCGGCTGCTGGGCAACGTGCAGCGCGCCGAATTGGCGGGCGTGGGCCTGCTGGCCGGCTTTCTGGCCAGCGCGGTGGCCATCGGCGTCGGGTGGGCCATGGCGCGCTACGTGTTCGATTTCAACTGGACCGCGTCGCCTTGGGTGTTGCTGCTGGGCAGCGCCGTGGGCGCGATGCTGGCCCTGGCGGCGGGCTGGTGGGGGTTGAGAGAAGTGCTTCGCCGCCCGGTGGTGGAAACCCTGCGGCGCGCGACGGACTAGCGACTGCAGCTGACCGCATCAGGCGCACCAGATCGGTGAATTAGAGTTTGCTCTCTGTAGGCCAAGGCGCCGTTGCAGCGGGCTCGCCGCGAATTTGTCGCGTATTCATGGTTCACTGATTCCATGAATGATCGTGTTGATACACCCACACCCAAGACCGTCCACCTGGCCCTGCAGGGGGGCGGCGCGCACGGCGCTTTCACCTGGGGCGTGCTGGATGCGCTGCTGCTGGACGGGCGCCTGCAGTTCGCGGGCATCAGCGGCACCAGCGCGGGTGCGCTCAATGCCGTGGCGCTGGCACACGGCTGGGCGCGCGCGCAGGACGAAGGCGACGACCCGGCGGAAGGCGCCCGCGCCAGTCTGGCCAACCTGTGGGCGAAGGTCATGGAAATGGGCTCCCTGGGCGAAGGCCCCGCGCGGCTTGGCCGGCTGATGATGGGCGTGCTGCCCGGCGCGCTGACCCGCGTGTCGCCCTACCTGGCCAACCCGCTGGACCACAACCCCTTGCGCAGCCTGATCGAGCGCGAAATCGATTTCGACCGACTGGCGCGCTTGAAATCGCCGCGCGTGTTCGTGGCGGCCACCGACGTGGAAACCGGCCGTGCCGAAATCTTCTCGGGCAAGCGCCTGACCGCGCAGGCCGTGATGGCGTCGTGCTGCCTGCCGCAGCTGTTTCAGGCGCCCGTGATCAATGGCAGGCGTTACTGGGACGGTGGCTACTCGGCCAACCCCGCGCTCGGCCCGCTGGTGGAGCTGGGCGAAACCCGCGACATCCTGCTGGTGCAGATCAATCCGCTCAAGCGCTCCGACTCGGCCATCAGCGAGGCGCAAATCACCGACCGCATCAACGACCTGACCTTCAACGCCAGCCTGATCGCGCAGATGCGCACCATCGCGCTCATCAATGAACTGGTGGCGCACTGCGTGGCACGCGAAGGCCTCCAGCCCATCCACATGCACCGCATCGACGGCGGCGCCAGCTTGGCCGATATGCCCGCGTCCAGCAAGGTGACGCCGCAACGCGCCACGCTGGAGAAGCTGTTCGAGCTGGGCCAGGACAGCGCCAAGCGCTGGCTCAAGCGCCACCAGGCCAGCGTGGGCGAGAAAAGCTCCATCAACCTGCAACGCGACTATGGCGACGCCTTGAAGCTGGCGTTCGAGGCCGCCGACAACGATGCCGCCGAGTTGAGCGGTGATGACGCCGACACACCGCTGGCGCGCTTTCTGTGGTCGCCCGAAGAGCAGGCCCGCGCCGCCGATGCCGCCAGCGCCGCCGTGGCGCAGGCGGTGCGCGCGGCGGCGCAAGGCAGCGACGGCCGCCCGGCGCCCGATGCCCGTGCGGACGCATCCACCGCAGCACCCACCTAAAATCCGGGCCAGCGCACAAGGCTGAAATACTATTGAAAGTGTAGCTGCTTGCGCTTGCGTGACAAGCGCTGGAGCCATATTTGACTGAGGAAAACGAACGCGATGTGCGCACCGCGCAGGCCACACCTTTCGACTGGATCGGGGGCGAGCCGGGGGTGCACGCGCTGGTCGAACGCTTCTACGACCTGATGGACCTGGAGCCCGGCTACGCTGCCGTGCGGGCCACGCACGGCAGCACGCTTCAGGATGCGCGGCAGAAGCTGCACTGGTTTCTGTGCGGCTGGCTGGGTGGCCCCGACCACTACGTCGAGCGCTTCGGCCACCCCCGCCTGCGCATGCGTCACCTGCCGTTTTCGATCGGCATTCGCGAGCGCGACGAATGGCTGGCCTGCATGGACCAGGCGATGCGCGAAACCGGCGTGGACGAAGCGCTGCGTGCGCGCCTGAACCACAGCTTCTTCCAGACCGCCGACTGGATGAGGAACCGGGGTGGCTGATTTCACCCCGGCGTGCGGGCAGCATTTGTAGCCAACTCGCTCGCGCTTGCCATGACATCCCCTGCTGCATCCCACATACCCAACGGCTGGTGGAGCCTGGGCATCACCACCGCCATCCAGGCGATGGTGTCTATGGCGCTGCTTACGCTGCCGGCCATGGCGCCCACGGTGGCGCGGGGTCTGGGGCTACCGGCGGCGCTGGTTGGCGTGTACGTGGGCTTGTGCTACCTGACGGCCATGATGTCCAGCTTGGTGGGCGGCACGCTGGTGCGGCGCTGGGGCGCCATCCGCGTGAGCCAGGTGGGCTTGCTGCTGTCCGGTACGGGCCTGCTGCTGTGTGCCGTGCCCTGGTGGCCCGCGGTGGCGTTGGGCGCGCTGTTCATCGGCGCGGGGTATGGGCCCATCACGCCGGCCAGCTCGCACCTGCTGGTGTTGACCACGCCGGCGCATCGCATGGCGCTGGTTTTTTCGGTCAAGCAGACGGGTGTGCCCGCGGGAGGCATGCTGGCGGGGGCGCTGGTGCCGGGTCTGTCTTTGTGGATCGGCTGGCAGGGCGCACTGTGGGCGGTCGCAGCAGCCTGCCTGGTGTGCGCGGTGGCGTCGCAGCCGCTGCGTACGCCGCTCGACGCCGACCGCCGGCCCGACCAGCCACTGGCGCTGCGCGCGCTGTTCAAGCCTGTGGGCATGGTGCTGGGCCACCGCTCGCTGGCGGTGCTGGCGGCGTGTTCGTTCCTGTTCTCGGCGGTGCAGGTGTCGGTGACGGCGTACATGGTCACCTATCTCAACGAATCGTTGGGCATGACGCTGCTGGCCGCGGGCGCGGCGCTGTCGGTGTCGCAACTGGCCGGCGTGGTGGGCCGCATTGCCTGGGGCGCCGTGGCCGACCGCGGGCTGGGCCCGCGCAACACGTTGATGCTGCTGGCGGTGCTGATGATCACGGGCAGCCTGCTCACCGCTTTGCTGCAACCTGCGTGGCCGACGGCGCTGATCTGGGCCGTGGTCGCGCTGCTGGGCGCGTCGGCCATCGGCTGGAACGGGGTCTACCTGGCCACCGTGGCGCGCCAGGCGCCGCCGGGGCAGGCCAGCACAGCCACAGGCGGCACGCTGATGTTCACCTTCATGGGCGTGGTGTGCGGCTCGCCGGCGTTCGGCGCGCTGGCCAGCGCATCGGGCAGTTATCGCGTGGCGTTCGCCGCACTGGCCGTCCCGGCGATGCTGGCATTGGGACTGCTGGTCTGGCGGGCGCGCCAGGCGTCGCGCGAGGCGAGTGCGGCACCGGCCGGGTAAGCCGCGTTGGCGATGTTCGCTACGAGCGAGCGACCGCGCCCGCCAGCAGCACCAGCAACGCCCCCGCGCCGCCCTCCAGCGGCTTGGCCTGCACGAACGCCAGCACTTCCTGCTTCTGCACCAGCCAGCCATGCACCTTGGCCTTGAGCACAGGCGCCTTGCCGGGCGAGCCCAGTCCCTTGCCGTGCACCACGCGCACGCAGCGCAGGCCGGCGCGCCGCGCATCGCGCAGAAAGGTGCCCAGCGCCTCGCGCGCTTCGTCGGTGCGCAGACCGTGCAGGTCGACCTGGCCCTGCACGGCCCAGTGGCCGCGCCGCAGCTTGGCGGCGACGTCGGGGCCGATGCCCGGTTGGCGAAAACTCAGGTGTTCATCCACATGCAGCAGCGTGCTGGCGTCGAATTCGTCGGAAATCGCTTCGCGCAGCACCGCGCGTTCGTCCAGCGCGCGCTGGCGTGGCTCCGGCGGCGTGGGTGCGGGGGCATGCACCACGCGGCCATGCGCGCGCAAGGGCTGCGTGGCGCCGATGGCGCGGGCAAACAGGTTCTGGTCTGCCTGTGTCTTCTTGGCGGCGGCGGCGCGGGCAGCGGCTTCCTGCGCCACGCGGGCCTCGGCTTCGGCCAGCCGGGCGCGGATCGCCTTCAGCTCCTGGAAGGACTTGGCCTTCATAGCAGCCCCTGCTCGGCCATCGACAAGGCCTGGCCCGGCGCGACGATGACGTGATCCACCACGCGCACATCGACCAGCGCCAGCGCCGCCTTCAAGGTCTGGGTGATGGCCTCGTCGGCGCGGCTGGGCTGCACGCTGCCGCTGGGGTGGTTGTGGGCCAGCACCACGGCGGCGGCGTGGTGGTGCAGGGCGCGCAGCACCACCTCGCGCGGATAGACGCTGGTTTGCGTCAGCGTGCCCCGGAACAGCTCTTCCAGCGCGATCAGCCGATGCTGGGTGTCAAGAAACAGCGCGGCGAACACCTCGTGCGGGCGTGAGGCCAGATGCAGTTGCAGGTAGTCCTTGACGGCACTGGCCGAATCGAGGCCCGCGCGCTCCTTCAGTTGCTGCGCCAGTGCACGGCGCGTCAGCTCCAGCACGGCCACCAGTTCGGCGCGCTTGGCGCTGCCGCCCAGGCCCTTGATGCGCTTGAGATCGTCCGCGCTGGCGTGCAGCATCCCGGCGACGCCGCCAAACGCGTCCAGCACTTCTTGCGCCATTTGCAGCACCCCGCGCCCGGCCGTGCCGGTGCGCAGCAGCAGCGCCAGCAGCTCGGCATCGCTCAGCGCGGCGGCGCCGCGCGCCAGCAACTTCTCGCGCGGGCGGGCATCGGGCGGCAGGGCTTTCAGGTTCACGCGGGGGGCTCTCTACAATGGTTGACCAGATTATCCTGGCGGTGCGGTCAAAGGCGTGGCGCGTGGCGCGTGGCGTTTGGCCACGGGCCTCGCCGCTGCGGTCTGGCGAGCCCGCACGTGCTACCTGCGCCACTGTCCCTGGCGCGGTGGGACGCGCAGAGCGTGCCACGGTCTGACGTGGCGGACCATATCCTGCTGGCGGCGGGGCTAAAGGCGCTTTCCTAGAATCCCCTGTTCACCGAATGCCCATGTCCCACGTCCAACCCGATTCTTTTCTCACCCTGCATTACCGCCTGGCCGGGCCGCAAGGGGATATCGTCAACACGTTCGGCGGCCAGCCGGCCACGCTGTCAATGGGGGCGGGCGAGCTCTCTCCCACGGTGGAGGAGCGCCTGGTCGGCCTGGCCGAGGGTGCCCGCGCCAGTTTTGATTTGCCGCCTGGCGTCGCCTTTGGCGAGCGCAACCCCGACATGGTGCAGTGGCTGGCGCGCAAGGAGTTGGACAGCATGGGCGACCCGATGGAGCGGTACGCCGTGGGCGACGTGATCCATCTGCCTACGCCGGACGGCCAGGGCCAGTTTGCCGCCGTGGTGCAGGCGCTGCGTGCCGACGGTGCGCTGCAGCTCGACTTCAACCACCCGCTGGCGGGCCAGCCTGTGACCTTCGAGGTCGAGATCATCGGGGTGCTGTGATGAGTGACATCCTTCTGGCCGAACCGCGTGGTTTTTGCGCCGGCGTCGACCGCGCCATCGAGATCGTCGAGCGCGCGCTGACGAAGTTCGGCGCGCCGATCTACGTGCGCCACGAGATCGTGCACAACACCTACGTGGTGAATGACCTCAAGGCCAAGGGCGCGATCTTCATCGAAGACCTGGCCGACGTGCCGCCCGGCGCCACGCTGGTGTTCAGCGCGCATGGCGTGCCCAAGTCGGTCGAGCGCGAGGCCGAAAGCCGGGGCTTTCGCGTGTTCGACGCCACCTGCCCGCTGGTGAGCAAGGTGCACGTCGAAGTGGCCAAGCTGAACCGCGAAGGCTACGAATTCATCATGATCGGCCATAAGGGTCACCCCGAAGTCGAAGGCACCATGGGCCAGCTCGACAGCGGCATCCACCTGGTCGAAGACGTGGCCGACGTGGCGCGCATCCAGCCGCTGCAGACCGAAAAACTGGCCGTGGTGACGCAGACCACGCTCAGCGTCGACGATGCGGCCGACATCACGGCGGCAGTCAAGGCGCGCTTTCCGTCGGTGCGCGAGCCCAAGCAGCAGGACATCTGCTATGCCACGCAGAACCGGCAGGACGCCGTCAAGCTGCTGTCGCGCGAGGTGGACGTGGTGATCGTCGTCGGCAGCCCGACCAGCAGCAACAGCAACCGGCTGCGCGAAGTGGCGCACAAGCTGGGCGTGGCCGCCTACATGGTCGACGGGGCTGACGAGATCCAGTCGGAGTGGCTGCACGGCAAGTCACGCATCGGCCTGACCGCGGGGGCGTCCGCGCCCGACGTGCTGGTGCGCCGGGTGATCGAGCGCTTGCGTGCGCTGGGCGCCACGTCAGTGCGCACGCTCGACGGCATCGAAGAAACCGTCAAGTTCCCGCTGCCCAAGGGCTTGAAGCTTGACGATGGGGCTGAAGACAAGCTGGCGCACTTGCGCTGAGGCCTTGCAGCTTCTGATTTGATAGCGCCATGGGGCGACTGTACTGCGGCGGAAAGCGTGTTGGATGCGCGATTGACTGCGGCCGAAACGGCGGGTCGCGCCACCTACAATCGGGTTCATGCTTGATCCGCTCCTGCTCCGCAAAGACCTCGATGGCGTCGTCGCGCGCCTGCAAACCCGCAAGAATCCTCAGCCATTTCTGGACGTACCAGCGTTCCAGGCGCTGGAGTCCGAACGCAAGAGCCTGCAGACCCGTACCGAGGAACTGCAGGCCCAGCGCAACGCGGCCAGCAAGCAGATCGGCCAGCGCAAGGCCAAGGGTGAAGCCGCCGACGACCTGATGGCGCAGGTGGCGTCGATCAAGGACGAACTGGACGCCTCGGCAGCGCGCCTGGATGTCATCCAGGACGAACTGCAAGCGCTGCTGCTGGCCGTGCCCAACCTGCCGCACGAAAGCGTGCCTGTGGGCGCCGACGAGCACGCCAACCAGGAAGTGCGTCGCTGGGCGCCGCATGGGCTGGCGCCGCGAGTGTTTGACTTTCCCGTGCGCGACCACGTCGAACTGGGCGAGAAGCTGGGCCTCGATTTCGAGACCGGCGTCAAGCTGGCGGGCACGCGCTTCAGCTTCATGCGCGGGCCGATTGCGCGCCTGCACCGTGCGCTGGCGCAGTTCATGCTGGACCTGCAGACGCAACAGCACGGGTATACCGAGTGCTATACCCCCTACATCGTCAACGCCGAGACGCTGCGTGGCACAGGTCAGTTGCCGAAGTTCGAGGCCGATCTGTTCGCCGCCAAAAAGGGCGGCCAGGAAGGCGAGAGCGATCCGCTGTACCTGATACCCACGTCCGAGGTGTCGCTCACCAACCTGGTGCGCGGTGAAATTGTGGCCGAGGGTGATTTACCCATCAAGCTGACGGCACACACGCCGTGCTTCCGGTCAGAAGCCGGCAGCGCGGGCCGCGATACGCGCGGCATGATCCGCCAGCACCAGTTCGACAAGGTCGAGATGGTGCAGATCACCCACCCCGACAAGAGCTATGAAGCGCTGGAGGACATGGTGCGCCACGCCGAAGCCGTACTGCAGAGGCTCGAACTGCCTTATCGCGTGGTGCTGCTATGCACTGGCGACATGGGATTCGGCGCCAGCAAGACCTATGACCTGGAAGTGTGGGTACCGGCGCAGGACACCTATCGGGAGATCTCGTCGGTGAGCAATTGCGAGGCCTTCCAGGCGCGCCGCATGCAGGCGCGCTTCAAGAACGCGGCAGGCAAGAACGAACTGGTGCACACGCTCAACGGCAGCGGCCTCGCTGTCGGGCGCGCACTGGTCGCTGTGCTGGAGAACCATCAGAACGCCGATGGCTCCATCACCATTCCCAAGGCCTTGCAGCCCTACGTAGACGGCAAGGAAACGCTGGCACCTTGACGGCTGCTATAATTTACGGTTCCACACGAACCTAGGAGAGGTGGCAGAGTGGTCGAATGCGCCGGACTCGAAATCCGGTATACGGTTTACCGTATCGAGGGTTCGAATCCCTCCTTCTCCGCCAAAAACAAGCGAAGCCTGCTACGTTTCAAGTAGCAGGCTTTTTTGTTTCAAGGTCCCTTGACTGGAACAATTCCGCTGGCGCACAGGTCGCTCGTTCATACTTGTCCACGATGGTGGTTTCAGCTGACCCGGATTACATCGCCCGCGCATTGGCGCTGGCGGAATACGCGCGGCTGATTTGCCCGCCCAATCCCGCGGTCGGCTGCGTGCTGGTGGGCGCGGATGGCGCCTTGATCGGGCAGGGGCATACCCAGCCCGTGGGACAGCCGCACGCCGAAGTCATGGCGCTGCGCGACGCGGCACAGCGTGGCCATTCAGCGCGAGGCGCGACGGCGTATGTCACGCTGGAGCCGTGCGCGCACCATGGCCGCACCGGGCCTTGTTGTGATGCGTTGATTGCCGCAGGTGTGGCCCGCGTCGTGGCCTCGCTCGAAGACCCGAATCCTCGTGTGGCCGGGCAGGGCTTCGCCAGGCTGCGCGCCGCAGGGGTCGTGGTCGAGGTCGGCCCGGGTGCCGGAGCCGCGCGAGCGCTCAACCTGGGGTTTTTCAGTCGCATGGTGCGAGGCACGCCCTGGGTTCGGATGAAGGTCGCCAGCTCGCTGGATGGCCGCACGGCGCTGCCCAACGGGGCCAGCCAGTGGATCACCTCTGCCGCTGCGCGCGAAGATGGACAGCGCTGGCGTGCGCGCGCCGACGCCGTGCTCACCGGCATCGGAACCGTGCTGGAAGACGACCCCCAATTGAACGTGCGCCTGCCTGACGTGGCGCGTCAGCCGGCGCTGGTGGTGGTCGACAGCCGGCTCGAAGTGCCGCGCGCAGCGCGCTTGTGGTCGGCCGCGCAGCGGCCGATCTACATCTATGGGGCCGTGGACGATGAGGCTCGCCGGCAGGCGCTGCGTGCGCAGGGCGCCGAAGTCGTCTGCTTGGCGAACACCCACGGCAAGGTCGACCTGGCGGCCATGCTGAAGGACTTGGCACGCCGTGAAGTGAACGAAGTGCACGTCGAGGCCGGCCACAAGCTCAATGGCTCGTTGTTGCGTGAAGGCCTGGTGGACGAACTGTTGCTCTATCAGGCGCCCAAGCTGCTGGGTGAGGGCGCCGGCATCGCGGCGATCGGCCCATTCACGCAATTGAGCGAATCGGTCACGTTCGAGTGGCGCGAGATTCGGCAGGTCGGCCCGGACCTGAGGCTGCGCGCCGTGGTGGCTGGGCGCGACGCGTTCTGATCTCGATCCCGCCCGCGCGCGTGGCCAGTGCGAATCGCGGGCCTGCCGCCGCAGCCTACGCGACGTCGCTCACTTGTCTTTGGTGGGTTTGTCCTTCTTGTCGGCGCTGTCGCTGGTGTCGGCGGCGGGCGCCGCTTTGGCTTCAGCCGATTCGGTGGGACCCAGCACCGCCAACTGCAGCGACACGTCAAACAGTTTGGCCTTGCTGGCGTAGTGACGATCCAGCCGCCATTCGTCCAGAATTTCCAGCGCCAGCTTGAAGCGCGCCAGATCCAGCCGGTAGAGATCGGCGATCGGAAAGTCGGCTTCCGACTCGAGCGCCAGCACCAGGCGCGAGAGCGTCTTGGCGTGGGCGTCGTCGGGCTTGCGTTCGATGTATTTACGGGCTTCTTTGATGGCGCGCATGGCGGAGTGATCCTGATGGGTGGGATGTGTGGACGTGGCGCAAGCTGCGTTTTAGATCCACGATGCGGCTGTTCTGGCGTGCGTGAAAAAAACCACGCACGCTGAAATGAGCAGCTGAACGCGGGGCATCCTAGCGCAATGGCTGCTTGGCTGCTACCGTGACATGTGACTGTCATGAAACTGAAACATGCCAGACCGGATGGCGATGCCGGTGTGGCTGCCGGTCAAACTCTCGGTCTACGGCACGGGGTTTCAGCGCACCGCTTCCGACCGCGCAAGCGTACGCGCGGTGCGGTCGTTCTGCTTACCGCGCTGGCTTGACTGGCCTGCCCGGAGGGACTCGAACCCCCGACCTGTTGCTTAGAAGGCAACTGCTCTATCCAGTTGAGCTACGGGCAGAAAGAATGAAGGCCCGACGATGCGGGCCTTCATTGTGTATGAAATGGTCGGAGCGGCGGGATTCGAACTCGCGACCCTCTGCTCCCAAAGCAGATGCGCTACCAGGCTGCGCTACGCTCCGACGAAACACGAATTCTAACCTGTGACCGGGGCCGTCAGCGGCGCTGGTATTGCGTGTTGCCGAACAGGACTTCTTTTTCTGCGGCCGTGCGCACCGGTTTGCGGCGGTCTGCCAGCACCTGCACGCCGCGTTGCACGGCGGGGCGCTCGCCAATGCGGTCGAACCAGGCCTTGAGGTGCGGGTAGTCTGCCCAGTCGATGCCCTGGTTCTGCCAGCTGCGCAGCCAGGGGTAGATGGCGATGTCGGCCACGCTGTAGTCAGCGCCGGCCATGTAGGCGCCGGTGTGGGCAATCTGGCGGTCCATTACCCTGTACAGGCGTTTGGCTTCGTTGGTGTAGCGCTGCACCGCGTAGTCGATGGGCTCGGGCGCGTAGATGCGGAAATGGTGCGCCTGGCCCAGCATGGGGCCGACGCCGCCCATCTGGAACATGAGCCACTGCAGCGCGTCGTATTTGCCGCGCACGTCGGCGGGCAGAAAGCGGCCCGTCTTGCCGGCGAGGTAAAGCAGGATGGCGCCGGACTCAAAGATGGAGATCGGCTGGCCATCCGGCCCATCCGAATCGACCAGGGCCGGGATCTTGTTGTTGGGGCTGATGGCCAGGAAGTCGGGCGTGAACTGGTCGCCCTTGCCAATGTCCACGGCGTGTACGCGCCACGGCAGGCCGCATTCCTCCAGCATGATGTGCACCTTGTGGCCATTGGGCGTGGGCCAGGAATAGACGTCGATCATGGTGGGCTCCTCGAGGTGTTCAGCGTGGCTCGGCGATCGCGCAGCCGATGCCACCAAAGAATAACCCGCCGTGCGGCGGGTTGTCGAAGGCCGTTCAAATGACAGCCGGCAAGCCCAGCAGCGCGCCGGCCCGCATCGGGCTCGGCGTGCCAGCCTGCGGCATCAACTGCCGCGCGTGATCGGCATCTCGACTTCGCGCGGGTTCAGCGCGTGCTTGGCCAGTTCCAGCTTGGCCAGCGCGTTGCGGTGCACTTCGTCCGGGCCGTCGGCCAGGCGCAGGGTGCGCTGGTGGGCGTAGGCGTAGGCCAGGGGGAAGTCGTCGCTCACGCCGCCGCCGCCGTGCGCCTGAATGGCCCAGTCGACGATCTGGCAGGCCATGTTGGGCGCCACGATCTTGATCATGGCGATCTCGGCCTGCGCCACCTTGTTGCCCACGGTGTCCATCATGTAGGCGGCTTTGAGCGTGAGCAGGCGGGCCTGTTCGATCATGCAGCGCGCCTCGGCAATGCGCTCGCGCCACACGCCTTGCGTGCTGATGGGCTTGCCAAAGGCCACGCGCTCGTTCAAGCGCTTGCACATCAGTTCCAGTGCGCGCTCGGCGGCGCCGATGCTGCGCATGCAGTGGTGGATGCGACCTGGGCCCAGGCGGCCCTGCGCGATGGCAAAGCCCTGGCCTTCGCCCTTGAGCAGGTTGCCCACCGGCACGCGCACGTCCTTCAGCACCACTTCCATGTGGCCGTGCGGCGCGTCGTCGTAGCCGAACACGCTCAAGGGGCGCACCACGGTCACGCCCTTGGCGTTGGCAGGCACCAGGATCATGGACTGCTGCGAGTGGCGCGGCGCCTCAGGGTCGGTCTTGCCCATCACGATGTAGACGGCACAGCGCGGGTCGCCCGCGCCCGACGACCACCACTTGCGGCCGTTGATGACGTACTCGTCACCTTCGCGGCGCATGCTGCATTCGATGTTGGTGGCGTCCGACGAGGCCACGGCCGGCTCGGTCATCAAAAAAGCAGAGCGGATCTCGCCCTTCAGCAATGGCTCCAGCCACTCGTCCTTGTTGGCTTCGGTGCCGTAGCGCTCAATCGTCTCCATGTTGCCGGTGTCGGGCGCCGAACAGTTGAACACCTCGGGTGCCCAGGGCACGCGGCCCATGATTTCGCACAGCGGCGCGTATTCGAGGTTGGAGAGGCCCTCGGGCGCGCGCGGCGAGCGGGGCAGGAACAGGTTCCAAAGCCCGGCGGCGCGCGCCTTGGGCTTCAACTCTTCGATGATCTTGGTGGGCACCCAGGCATTGCCCTTGGCGCGGTTGGCGGCAATTTCCTCGAAGAACACGCGCTCGTTCGGGTAGACGTGCTGGTCCATGAAGTCCAGCAGCTTGGCCTGCATCGCCTTGACCTTGGGGGTGTAGTCGAATTCCATCGTGGCTCCTGTCAAAAATTGAAGAAAATTGGGCTTGCGCGCTTGTGGGTAGAGCGTGGGCTGCTATGCTTTTTGAGCAAACCCCCAGGCCAGTTCGGCCATCGGCCGCGCGCCGGCGCCGCTGGCCTTGGCCTGCGCGCTGCTGGCGGTACCGGCCTCCACCCGCTTGGCGATGCCCTGCAGGATGGCGGCAATGCGGAACATGTTGTAGGCCAGGTAGAAGTTCCAGTCCTTGGCCAAATCAGCGGGCGTGGCAAGGCCGGTGCGTTCGCAATAGCGGCGGATGTAGTCCTGCTCGCTGGGAATGCCCAGGCTGGCGATGTCCACGCCGCCAATGCCGCGGAAGGTACCCTGCGGAATGTGCCAGGCCATGCAGTGGTAGCTGAAATCGGCCAGCGGGTGGCCCAGCGTGGACAGCTCCCAATCCAGCACGGCCAGAATGCGCGGCTCGGTGGGGTGGAAGATGACGTTGTCGAGCCGGTAGTCGCCATGCACCACCGACACGCGCGAATCGTCCTTCGCCGCGGCCGGAATGTGGGCCGGCAGCCATTCGATCAGGCGGTCCATCTCGGGGATGGGCTGCGTGACGCTGGCCTGGTATTGCTTGCTCCAGCGGCCGATCTGGCGCTCGAAGTAGTTGCCGGGCTTGCCGTAGTTTTCCAAGCCCTGCGCCTTCACATCCACCGTGTGTAGCGCGGCGATGACGCGGTTCATCTCGTCATAGATCGCGGCGCGCTGCGCGTTGGTCATGCCCGGCAGCGTCTGGTCCCACAGCACGCGGCCTTCGACGAACTCCATCACGTAGAACGCGCGGCCGATGACGGATTCGTCCTCGCACAGCGCGTACATGCGCGCCACCGGCACATCGGTGCCATGCAGGCCGCGCATCACGGCAAATTCGCGCTCGATGGCGTGCGCCGACGGCAGCAGCTTGGCCACCGGCCCGGGCTTGGCGCGCATCACGTATTGCCGTTGGGGCGTGATGAGCTTGTAGGTGGGGTTGGACTGGCCGCCCTTGAACATCTCCACGCTCAGTGGCCCTTCAAAGCCCTCCAGGTGCGAGGCCAGCCAGCGCGACAGCGCCTGCAGGTCGAAGGCATGCGCCTCCGAGACGGGTCGCGTGCCGATGAATTGATCTGTTTGCGTCATGTCAGTCCTCTGCGATGGCGATGCGCTGCAGCGCCGCGCGGTCGCGCACCACCAGCCCGCCCGGCTCGATGCGCAGCACACCCTCGCGTTCCATGGTCTTGAGCTCTTGGTTCACACGCTGGCGCGATGCGCCCAGCAGTTGCGCCAGTTCTTCCTGCGCCAGTTGCAGGGTGATGCGGGTTTCGTCGTCGCCCGTGCCCACCGGCGTGCCATAGCTGCGCAGCAGGTGCCCCAGCTGCTTGGCCAGGCGCGCGCGCAGCGGCAGCGTGTTCAGGTCTTCCACCTGGCCGAACAGCAGCCGGATGCGGCGCGCGTGCAGCTTGAGCAGCGCTTCGTAAAGCTCGGGGTGCTGGGCCAGCACCTTCTGGAAGTCCGTGCGCGAGATGCCGACGATGGTGGTCGGGCCGTGCGCATAGGCGTCGTGCGTGCGCCGGTCGCCGTCGAACAGCGCCACGTCGCCAAACCAGATGCCCGGCTCCACATAGCTCAGCGTGATCTGCTTGCCCGTCAGCGTGGTCGAGCACACCCGCACAGAACCGCGCGCACAGGCGATCCATTGCTCGGCCGGCTCGCCACGGCTGCAGATGAGGTCGCCGTCCTGGTAGCGTTTGACGTAGGCGCATCGAAGGATGTCGTGTCGCAGCGAAGGTGAGAGAGAAGAAAACCAGCGACCGCTGTTGATCGCCGTGCGTTCTTCCATCGTAAGGATGGGGTCGTCCATGTTCTGTCTTGTGAGTGACTTGGGCAGTCTGGATTGTCGCTCGCGGGACGGCAGCGCAGACGCCGCGGCCATTGCGCCTTGGGCGGCGGATGCGCTGCGTACCGCAAGTGCGGCGCGCCGCGCACCTTCATTCGTAGCGCGGAACCTGCTTGTTCAGGAACGCGTTGATGCCGATGCCGCCGTTGGGGTGGTGCAGGTTCTTCACGAACTGGTCGCGCTCGGCGGCCAGATGCTGGGGCAGCGTGTGGGCCGGGGCATCGCCCACCAGCTCCTTGATGCTGGCCAGCACGTTGGGCGCGCGCGCGGCCAGCCTGGCCGACCATTCCAGCGCCGTGCCCAGCGCCTGGCCCGCGTCGCACAGGCGGTTGACCACGCCCAGCTCGTGCAGCCGCTGGGCGCCGATGCGCTCGCCGCCCATCAGCAGCTCGTTGACCAGCTGGCGCGGCAACAGGTGCGACAGACTCCAGCTGCCGCCACCGTCGGGCGACAGGGCGACCGTGCTGTAGGCCATGACGAACACCGCGTTGCGCGCCGCCACGATCAGGTCGCACGCCAACGCCAGAGAAAAACCCGCGCCTGCCGCGGGCCCTTCGACGGCGGCGATCACGGGCTTGGGAAAGGCGCGGATCGCCTCGACCCAGCTGTGCAACTGCTCGATGCTCTGCGCCTGCACCTCCGGCGGCTTGGCGCGGTTGGTCAGCAGGCGCTGCAGGTTGCCGCCGGCGCAGAAGACGTCGCCGTCGCCGGTCAGCACCACGCAGCGCACGTCAGGGTTGGTCTCGGCGACGTTCAGCGCCTCGACGCCCGCGGCGTACATCTCGGGGCTGAGCGCGTTGCGATGCTCGGGGTTGCTGATGGTCAGCACCATGGTGCTGCCTTCGAAGGTGCTGCGCAGTTCGGCGGCCATGGCGGGGCGGCGGCTTATTCGGGGGTGGACGGATCGCCGTCGGCGCCGGGGTCGGCCTCGGCCTGGCGCGCCAGATCCTCGTCGCTGAGGGGCGGCAGTTGCTCCAACTCCTCCAGCTGGCGCAGCTCTTCGGCGCTGCGCCCGGACTGTTCGAGCACGGCGCGGTCGATTTCGGCCTGCAGCAAGGCGTTGGGGTCTGCGATGATGCCTTGCGGCGGCGTGGCGGATGGTGGGGTGGCGCTCATGTTGACTCCTGAAACTATGACTTTGATAGCTGCTTGCGTCCGACAGTCAAGCGCCAGGGGCCGATTTCATTTGAAACCGGCGGCGCGGGTCACGCTTCTTCGTGCATCAGGCTCAGGCCGATGGCGCCGCGCCGGCGCAGCCACGGGCTGGGGCGGTAACGCGGGTCGCCATACACCGTCTGCATGTTGAACAACACTTCCAGCACGTTGGCCGGGCCATAGCGGTCACCCATGGCCAGCGGCCCCAGCGGGTAGCCCAGGCCCAGGGTGACGGCGGTTTCCAGGTCGTGCGGGGTGCATACGCGCTGCTGGCACATGTCGCTGGCGATGTTGACGATGGTCGCCACCACGCGCTGCGTGACAAAGCCGCCCGAGTCGCGGATCACGCTGACGGGCTTGCCGTCGCGCGCGAACAGCGCATGCGCGGCATCGATCATGTCGCGCCGGGTGGCCGGGTTGGTGGCCAGCACGCGGCGCTTGGTGGCCTTGTCGTCAACCAGCATGTCGATGCCCACGGTGCGCGCGGGGTCCAGCCGCTCGACCACGGCGACGGTGGTGACGTCAAAGCCCAGTGGCGCCACCAGTGTCAGCGCCTGCGGCGACGGCGACTGGCCGGTCTCGATCTTCGCGCCCAGGTCCTTCAGCAGCTGGTACAGCTCGGCGCGGCGCGCGGCGCGGGTGGAGACCCACACCGGCGGGATGTCGTCGACCTGCGGCACCGGCGGCTCGGGCGCAATCTGCGCGGCGCCATCGACGTATTTGTAGAACCCTTCGCCCACCTTGCGGCCCACCACGCCGCCCGCCATGCGCTGGGCAGCGATGGCACTGGGGCGATAGCGCGGTTCGTCGTAGTACTGGCGGTAGATGGACTCCATCACCGGGTGCGACACGTCGAGCGCGGTCAGGTCCATCAGCTCGAAGGGGCCCAGCTTGAAGCCGACCTGGTCCTTCAGGATGCGGTCGATGGTGGCGAAATCGGCCACGCCTTCGCTGACGATGCGCAGCGCTTCGGTACCGTAGCCGCGCCCGGCGTGGTTGACGATGAAGCCCGGCGTGTCTTCGGCCTGCACCGGCGTATGGCCCATCTGGCGCGCGAAGGTCGACAGCCGCTGGCACACGGCGGGGTCGGTCTTGAGGCCGGCGATGACCTCGACCACCTTCATCAGCGGCACCGGGTTGAAGAAGTGGTAGCCCGCGAACTGATGCGGCCGCTGCAGCCCCGCCGCAATGGCCGTCACCGACAGCGAAGAGGTGTTGGTGGCCAGCACGGCACCGGGCTGCACGATGCCTTCGAGTTCGGCGAACAGCGTTTTCTTGACGTCCAGCCGCTCGACGATGGCCTCAACGACGAGATCGCACGCCGCCAGGTCGGCCAGTGCGGCAGCGGACTTGAGGCGCGCCTTCTGCGTGGCCGCGCCGTCGGGCGACAGGCGGCCTTTTTCGACCAGCTTGTCCCATTGCGCGGCGATCGACTCGCTCGCCTTCGCGATGGCCTGCGCCTGGGTATCGAACAGCAGCACGGTGCTGCCGGCTTGCGCGGCGATCTGGGCGATTCCACGGCCCATGGCGCCGGTGCCGACGATGCCGACGGTGGAAAAAGTAGGGGGGGTCATGGACGACGATTATGCGTCTCGAATGCACGTCGATTTCTGTCGACGCTCGGCAATCACGCGCTGACGTCCCATCGCTTGTGCAAGGAGTGCGGGGCCACTCGAACCGAGCGGGTGCCGCGTGCGGCGGAAGCGAGGCGCTCACGCAGGACGCGCTGCGCCGGTGATGGACGAGTACCTCATAATGGGTACGTCCAAAATTAGATTGGAACGTACAATTAAACACCCGCTGGCGTGTCTTGCGATGTGGTGGTCGCGCAGTCACCCCTCGCCAACATGCTGCGGTGGTCTTTCAACAGCCAGGACTATCCAGATGACCCGCACCGTGGATGACGCATTGCTCAGGCTCGCGCAACGCTTCTTCAAGATCGACCAAACCACCATTCGATCCGACACGCCGCTGAATGCCGTTGGCGATTCTCTGGACATGGTGGACTTTCTTTCCGACGTGGAAGCCGAGTTCGGCTTGAACATCAGCGACGCCGACCTGGCAGACGCGCGAACCGTAGGCGACCTGGCCGCCGTCGTGGAGCGCCTGTGCGCCCAAAAACAAGCCAGACCTGCGACGTAGGTGGCTCGGTGACTGGCGCTGCATCGGGGTCGCCCCGACGACGAGAAGGGCACGCCGCCTGGCTCACCGGCTGGGGGTTTTCCTCGCCGTTGGGTTGCACAGAGCAGGCATTCATCGAACAGTTGTTTGCTGCGAGAAGTGTGTTTCAACGGTTGGAAAAACCGATGGTCCGCGCCGTGCCAGCCGCGCTGGTGGATGACGTCGAACTCCAGGCTCATGCGTGGCCATCGCACCTGGATCGCGTGGGTCAGATGGCGATCATGGCGGCACGACGTGCCATACAGGATGCCGGACTTTCGGGTCAGCGCGAGATCCTGGATGGTTGTGGCGTGTACCTGGGGAATGGCTGCGGCACGACGGAGGCGAATCACAGCGCCTACGAACGCTTGTTCGCTACCCAACGCATCCCCGGACTGACGCTGCTGCGCTGTCTGCCATCCGCGGCAGCCAGCGCAGTCGCCATGGATTTGCGCCTGCACGGGCCGGTGCAAACCATCACCAATGCCTGCGCGTCCGCTTCGATGGCATTGGGCGAAGCCATGCGGACGATTCGGCACGGGTACGCGACCTGTGTACTGGCAGGCGGCAGCGAAGCCCCGTTTGGTGCCGGAACACTGAAGGCATGGGAGGCCATGCGCGTGATGGCGACCGATGAAGACATCGATCACGCCTGCCGTCCGTTCGACGTTTCACGCCAGGGCATGGTGCTTGGGGAGGGGGCCGTGTTTTTTGTCGTGGAGCAGGAGCAGGCCGCGCGTGCCAGGGGTGCCAGGCCATTGGCGATCTTGCAAGGCTACGGATGCAGCAACGATGCACACCACTGGACCGAGCCGGATATCGCGGGGCAGCAGCGCGCCATGCGCGCAGCTTTGGCGGATGCGTGTTGCAGTGCGCAAGATATCGTCGCCATCAATGCCCACGGAACCGGCACGCCGGTGGGCGACCGGGTAGAAATGAAGTCTGTCGACAGCGTTTTCGAAGGTCGCCCCGTCCCGATCAGCTCCACCAAAGCCCTTCATGGTCATCTGCTGGGCGCGTCGGGTGCGATCGAACTGGCGGCCTCCGTGGCCACGCTGCTTCGTGGCCAGGTGCCGCACACGCGCCATCTGCAAACGCCCGACCCAGAGGCCGCTGCACTGGACTTCGTGCGCGAGGCTCCCCGCGTCTTGATGCACCCCGGGCCTGTCCTATCAAACTCGTTTGCCTTTGGCGGCATCAACGCCAGCCTGATCGTGGCGCCAGCGCCGGCGGCTAGGTCGTCATGAACTCAAGTTGCTCTCACGCAGGAATCGCATGAACTCGCCCCATGCTGTCATGAACCCCGCCGAGGTGCGTTCGTATCTTTCGCGTCATCAGGACCGGCACATGTCCAACAAGGTGCTGCACGGCCATCCATCGCCCGCGTTCTGGGACGCAGACGCCGATCCTGCGCCGCTGCGCGCGTCATGGGCGGATCAACCGCAACAGCGCACCCAGGTGAATCTGTATTTCAGCATTCCCTTTTGCCTGCCCACGGATCCGCCGCATTGCGGTTTTTGCCTGTTCCCGACCGAAGACTATCGCGGCAAGACCGCGACGACCCACTATCTGGAACTGATGGCGCGCGAAATCGGCTTGCAGCGCGAGATGCATCAGGGCAGCCAACTGGAGTCGTTCTACGTGGGCGGCGGTACGCCGAACCTGCTGCACCCCAGCGACTATGAACGCCTGATGGCGCTGGCCGATTCGCTGTTCCCGGGGCAGACCGAAGGCATTGAAAAGACGCTGGAAGGCATCCCGCAATTGTTTTCAGAAGACAAGATTGGCGCCATCAAGGCTGCGGGGTTCAATCGGGTCAGCATGGGTGTTCAGCAGTTGAGTGAGCGACTGATTCGCTACAGCGGCCGCAAGCAGACCAACCAGCAGGTGTTCGACGCCATCGCGTCGTTCGCCAGGCATGAGCTGGCCTGCAATGTCGATCTGATCTACGCCTGGCCCGAGCAAACGGTGCAGGACATGCTGGACGGTTTGCGCGCCGTGGTGGCTTCCGGCATTCACCACATTACGCACTACGAGCTGAACATCGCTGGTCGTTCCGACTTCGCCCTTCGCCAAAAGCAGCATGTACCGACTGTCAGCCAGAAACTCGAGATGTATCTGGAGGCCAAGGCCTATCTCGAATCCGAAGGATTTGTGCAGCGTACGGTCTACGACTGGGAACGCCCCGAGGCGAGCCTGTTGCCCAGCGGATTGAGGGCGTCGGACTATCGCTACGAGCAGAATCTGCGCGATGGCCTGGATGCGTGCAACCCCGATACGCGGCGCTACATGTGTGGGGTGGGACACGCGGCGGTCAGTGTGCGCGCCCATCGGTCGTTGTCGGGTGGGCCCTCGGTTTCCAGCATGAACTGGCGGTCACTCAGCCGCTACGCCGATGCGGTTCAGGCCGGCCGCATGCCGGTCGAGCGGTTTCATGTGCACACCGAAGACGACGTTCGTTTGCTGTGGCTGTTTCAGGCGCTGCAGGAGATGACGATCGATCTCGACAAATACCGGGCCAACTTCGGGAGCGAGTTCCTGGATGACTTTGCGGGCGTGGTCGAAGTGCTGGACGAGAGGGATTGGGCCAGTGTGCGCGGTCGCCGCTGGCAGCTGAGCGCCGAAGGCGGCTTCTTCGTGCCTCTGATTCAGAGTCTGCTTGCGCATCCGCGAGTGCTGGCGTTGCAGGTAGCCTCTGCGCAGCATACGCGGGGCGCTACTCGCATTCCGATTCAGACGGTCGTCGATGCCGGCGCTTGCAACTCCGCTTTCTGACGCCTGGTTGCTGAGGTGATTGCCTGCGAGCAGCAACCCCTGCGTGCGCGTGATGGTGTGGCTCTGGGCTGGTGGCGGGTGACGGATGCCCGGCAGATCGCGGCCGAGCCGCGGCATCTGCTGCTGACCCACGGTACGTTCTCTGACCGGCGAGTTTGCATGACCCTGGCCCGCGCCTGGGCAGCGCAAGGCCATGTGGCCTGGATTCTCGAGTGGCGTGGTCACGGCAGCAGCGAGCGCGTCAGCGAGCCGTACGACATGGAGACGGTGGCCGAGCGCGATGTGCCTGCTGCGTTGGATGAGTTGCGAGCGCGCTTTCCAGGCGTGCCGCTGTGCGTCGCCACCCATAGCGGAGGGGGTTTGGCGTTGACCATGGCGTTGCTGTGCGATCCGGCGCTGGCCACCCCGCTGCATCGGCTGGCGTTGTTCGCGTGTCAGGCCTGCGACGCGGCAGATACCCCATGGCGCTGGACTCGCGTGGCACTGGCCGCGGCGATGACGCGCTTGTACGGCCGCATTCCGGCGCGGCCATTGCGCCTGGGGGTTCAGGATGAATCAAGTGCCATGATGGCGCCGTGGTTCCAATGGAACCTCAAACGGTCTTTCGTGGGGCGAGACGGCCTCGACTACGGAGCCCACCAGAAAAATATCGTCTTGCCCATCATGGCCGTTGCGGGGCAGGCAGACCACTTCATTGCCCCGGCAAGCGCTTGCCACCGATTCTGGGGCCGGTTTAGCGCTCACGCGGAACGGGAATTTTTGACGTGCGGACCATCGACCGGATATGGGCATGCGTATGGGCACGCGAGCATCATGCATTCACCTCAAGCAGCGCGTGAAGTGCTGCCCAAGGTGATGGCCTGGCTGCTGAAATGATCAGACGACGCGCAGCTTAACGTCGTACCTGCAAAGCCCCAGGATTGACTATGTTGGTCGGCGTACCGCGCAGGTAATTGACCACGTTGTCGAACGCAGCGCCGAAGTACAACTCGTAGCTGTCCTGCTCGACATAGCCGATGTGCGGCGTGCAGATGCAGTTTTCCAGCCGCAGCAGCGCCTGGCCTTGCATGATCGGCTCGGTCTCGAACACGTCCACCGCCGCCATGCCCGGGCGCCCGCGGTTGAGGGCGCTGACCAGCGCGTCGGCTTCGATCAGCTCGGCGCGCGAGGTGTTGACCAGCAGCGCCGTCGGCTTCATGCGGCTCAGGTCTTCCAGCCGCACGATGCCGCGCGTGGCGTCGGCCAGCCGCAGGTGCAGCGACAGCACGTCTGACAGCGCGAAGAATTCGGCGCGCGACGGCGCCACGAGGTAGCCGTCGGCCTTCGCGCGCGCCATCGATTCGGGCGAGCCCCATACCATCACTTGCATGCCGAAGGCGCGGCCATAGCCGGCCACCAGCTGGCCGATCTTGCCGTAGCCCCAGATGCCCAGCGTACGCCCGCGCAACACGGTGCCAAGCCCGAAATTGGGCGGCATCGACGCCGACTTGAGCCCCGACTGCTGCCAGGCACCGTGCTTGAGGTTGCCGATGTACTGCGGCAACCGTCGTGCGGCTGCCATGATCAGCGCCCAGGTCAGCTCGGCCGGCGCCACGGGTGAACCCACGCCCTCGGCGACGGCAATGCCGCGTTCGGTGCAGGCGGTGACGTCGACGTGCGGGCCGATGCGGCCGGTCTGCGAAATCATCTTCAGGCGCGGCAGCTTTTCGATCAACGGCCGCGTCAGCTGTGTGCGCTCGCGGATCAGCACGATGACTTCGGCGTCGCGCAGGCGCACCGAAAGCTGGCCCAGCCCCTTGACGGTGTTGGTGTAGACCTTGGCGGGGTACGCCTCGAGCTTGGACGCGCAGGACAGTTTGCGCACGGCGTCCTGATAGTCGTCGAGGATCACGATATTCATGCCCCGCATTGTGCCCTTGGGCCAGACGCGGGCACGCCGCACATGGCCGGACGGCACATGCCGCGAAGGGAAAAGCGGTGACCCGCGCGTCACCACGCGGACGGCGAGCGCAGCGTTCGTCCCACGACGCCATCAGCGAAATGCTACCGATTTGATAGCTGTCTGCGCCGCCGCTACGGCGGCGGCAGGCAAAAGCATCGAGCAGCGGTGACGCGCGACCGTGGCCTTGATGCGGCCGGGTTGCCGTCCGACCAAGCCGCTTCACTGCTGCAGTGCCAAGGCAACGCGCGCTGGCTGCAATGGCCGCTGCCGCCGCGCACGCTGCGCGCCACGCCGGCAGCGTCAGGCGCGGCGGGGCATGGCCGCTTGGGCCTCGGCGGTGGCCAGGCGCTCCAGCTCGGCGCACACATCCACCAACCGCCCCGAGATGCGCAGGCGACCGCTGGGGTCCGGCGCGTGGCGCGCCTCCACCGGGCGCGTGACCCGCACGGCATGGGTGTGGGGCTGGGCTGGCGTGGCTGGCGGGGTCTCGGACGACGGAACCAGCGCCAGCGTGTGCTGCCCGCTGTCTTGCGCCACGGCTTGGCGCTGCGCCACGCGCTGGCGCGCCATCTCGCTCCAGGCACCCGAGGCGGATGACGCAGATGCGGCGGGCCGCGGTGCGGCCACGCGCTGCCGGCGATAGCTGGGCACGGCCCAGTCGGCCAGGTGAATGACGTTGTTTCCCATGTAAAACCTTTCAGGGCAGAAACAGGTTGGACACAGGCGAGATTGACGCGACCGGGCTCAACGAGCCGGGCCGGGGGCGCTGCCGCAGGGTGTGGACGAGGGCACCGGTTGCCCATCGTCTGCACGCCCGCCACCTGCGGCGGCGCCGGAATGTGGCGCTACATCAGCATGCTGTTGCGGATCAGGCCGACCGCCAACCCCTCGATCTCGAACGGCTCGCCGGGACGCACGACGATGGTGGGGTAGTCGGGGTTTTCGGCGTGCAGCTCGATCTGGTCCTTGTGGCGATGAAAGCGCTTGACGGTGACGTCGTCGCCCAGGCGCGCCACCACGATCTGGCCGTTGCGCGCGTCGCGCGTGGCCTGGACCGCCAGCAAGTCGCCATCGATGATGCCGGCGTCGCGCATGGACATGCCGCGCACGCGCAGCAGGTAGTCGGGCCGCTGGGGGAACAGCCCCGGTTCGATGTGATAGGTCTGGTCGACGTGCTCTTGCGCCAGGATGGGCGAGCCCGCGGCGACGCGGCCGATCAGCGGCAGCGCCAGTTGCGCCATGCCCGGCAGGGGCAGGCTGAAGGCGTCGGTGCGCACGCCAGTGCGGCCTGCGCCCTTGAGCCGGATGCCGCGCGATGTGCCGCTGACCAGCTCGATCACGCCCTTGCGCGCCAGCGCCTGAAGGTGTTCTTCGGCGGCATTGGCGGACTTGAAGCCCAGCTCGGCCGCGATTTCGGCGCGCGTGGGTGGCGCGCCGGTGCGGGCGATGGCGTGTTGCACCAGTTGCAGAATTTCCTGCTGGCGGGCGGTGAGTTTGGGCGTATCGGTCATGGCTGTGCAGGGCAGGCCTGTGTTGATATCCAGTAACTGTATTTTTAACCAGTTTTGATGTAGATGCAAGTCTCTTTCGTAAAAGCTCGCAGCCGCTGCCAGTGCTGGATTTGTTGATATCAAAACGATAGTGAACGACGTTGGCGGTGCCGGCATGGACGGTTGCGTCGGTCACGACACTTACAGCTGCTTGCCACGCAGCGAGCCGCCTGGCGCCTGGGGTGGCACCCTTCGGCGCTATGGTCGCGGCTTTTGGTTTTGGGCATGGAGCGCAAGTGGCGAGCGAGACGATGAGATCAGGCTGTTGGCAAGCAAGGTGGGCAGGCGTGGGCCTGTGTGTGGCGGGGCTTCTCGCTGGTTGTGGCGGCGGTGGTGATGGCAGCGTGACTGCGGCCAGCACGGCAGCGACGACTTCCACGACGCAGTCGAGCGCCACCAGCGATCAGGCGACGGCCGTGTCGACGACGGCATCCATGTCGGGCTCGACCGCCACCCCCATCACCACCACGACGTCGACGACGTCCGCCTCGTCATCCGCCGTGCCCGCCGGCCAGACGCAATGCGGTGACCCGCTGGCCGGCCGTGCCGTGGCGGCGCTGCTGGACCAGTTGCGTGCCCAGGGGACGTTGTGCGGCGATGCGGCGCAGCCGCCGGTGGCGGCACTGCGCTGGGACGACCGGCTGGCGGCGGCTGCGGCGCGCCAGGCGGCCGATTCGGCAGCGATGGGCGTCGTCACCCACGTGGGCAGTGACGGCAGTGATGTGGCGCAGCGCGTGGCCAATGCAGGGTTTTCCGCCTGGGGCGTGGGCGAAAACGCGGCGGCGGGTGTGCCCACGGCGGCCCGGGTACTGGCGCTGTGGCAGGACAGTCCGCCCCATTGCACCAACATGATGTCGTCGCAATACACCGACGTGGGCGTGGCCTGCGCGACCGACGCGCGCTCGCCCTGGGGCGAGCACTGGATCATGGTGCTGGCGCGGGCGGCGGGCACCTACTGAGGCTGGCGCGGCGCGCCACAAGCGGCGACGCCCCAGCAGGGGCGTCGTCACATGGCAGGTGCGGCGCGATGCCGCCGGGCGTCAGCTTGCCAGCGCCTGCAGCCCGCGCGCCGTGATCTCGTCGACCGTGCCGGTGCCGCTGATCTTGCGGTATTTGGGGGCCACGGCAGGTTCCTTGGCGGCCCAGTCGCTGTAGTAGCTCACCAGCGGGCGCGTCTGCTGGTCGTACACCTCCAGGCGCTTGCGCACGGTGTCTTCCTTGTCGTCGTCGCGCTGCACCAGCGGCTCGCCGGTGACGTCGTCCTTGCCTTCCACCTTGGGCGGGTTGAACTTGACGTGGTAGGTGCGGCCGCTGGCCGGGTGGCTGCGGCGGCCGCTCATGCGGTCGATGATGGCGTCGAAGGGCACGTCGATCTCGAGCACGTAGTCCAGCTTGACGCCAGCTGCCCGCATGGCCTCAGCCTGCGGAATGGTGCGCGGAAAGCCGTCAAACAAAAAGCCGTTGGCGCAATCGGGCTGGGCGATGCGCTCTTTCACCAGGTTGATGATCAGGTCGTCGCTGAC
>WBZS01000958.1_pt1 | contig 26745 bp, 23 predicted proteins | sample 5204201 | NCBI WGS metagenome assembly WBZS01 (sample SAMN12344357, study PRJNA552823) | activated sludge metagenome | biome: Activated sludge suspended growth; feature: Nitrification reactor; material: Wastewater; isolation source: activated sludge from nitrification reactor of wastewater... | reverse complement strand
ACCTGCCCGGCGAGTACCGCGCCAACCTGCGCCGCATCATCGTCACCCAGGGCGACACCGAGCCGGCCAGCGTCGAGCAGCAGCGCCACCTGGGCCTGACCTGCCCCAGCCAGTACGACCTGCGCAACCTGTTCCAGGTCAACGTCGAAGAAGGCCGCCACCTGTGGGCGATGGTCTACCTGCTGCACAAATACTTCGGCCGCGACGGCCGTGAAGAAGGCGAGGCGCTGCTCGAACGCCGCTCGGGCCAGCAGGACAACCCGCGCATCCTGCAGGCCTTCAACGAGCCGACGCCCGACTGGCTGTCGTTCTTCATGTTCACCTACTTCACCGACCGCGACGGCAAGTTCCAGCTCTGCGCGCTGGCCGAGTCGAGTTTTGACCCGCTGGCGCGCACCACCAAGTTCATGCTGACCGAGGAGGCGCACCACATGTTCGTCGGCGAGTCGGGCGTTGGCCGCGTCATTTCGCGCACCTGTGCGGCGATGAACGAGCTGAAGACCGACGACGCCAAGCGCCTGCGCGAGGCCGGCGTGATCGACCTGCCGACCATCCAGCGCTACCTGAACTTCCACTTCTCGGTGACCATCGACCTGTTCGGCGCCGACGAATCCAGCAACGCCGCGACCTTTTATTCCACGGGGCTGAAAGGCCGCTTCGAGGAAGGCAAGCGCAGCGACGACCATCTGCTCAAGGGCCAGACCTACCGCGTGCTGCAGGTCAAGGACGGCGCGCTGGTCGAGAAAGAAGTGCCGATGCTCAACGCGCTCAACGAGGTGCTGCGCGACGACTACATCCGCGACTCGATCGCCGGCGTCGAGCGCTGGAACAAGCTGATCGAGAAGGCAGGCATCGCGTTTCGCCTGAAGACGCCGCACAAGGCTTTCCACCGCAACATCGGCGCGCTGGCCGGCGCCAAGGTGTCGCCCGCCGGCCAGGTGGTCAGCGAGGCCGAATGGGCGGCCCAGGTCGACCAGTGGCTGCCCAGCGCGGCCGATCGCGCCTTCGTCGCCAGCCTGATGGGCCGCGTCGTCGAGCCGGGCAAGTTCGCCAACTGGATCGCCCCGCCGGTGATGGGCATCAACCGCCAGCCGGTGGACTTTGAGTACGTGCGTTTCGGCTGAATACGCGTGCAGCCTGCCTGATACGGGGCGGTGCAGCGGCCTGCGCCAGCCCCAACAGCCGATGAGGAGACCCGCCATGGACCTGGCCGACCACGCCGTCATCAGGCAGCACCTGATCGACCCCGAGATCTGCATCCGCTGCAACACCTGCGAGGCCACCTGCCCGGTGCAGGCGATCAGCCACGATGCGCGCAACTACGTCGTCGACGTACACAAGTGCAACCACTGCCTGGCCTGCATTCCGCCGTGCCCGACCGGCAGCATCGACAACTGGCGCCAGATGCCGCGCGCGCTGGCCTACAGCGTCGAGGCGCAACTGGGCTGGGACGAGTTGCCGGCCGAACTCACCGCCGATGCGCTGGCCGCGGCCGGCGTCGACGCCGCCACCGTGCCGGCGCTGCAGGCCGAGCTGCCCGCCGCCAACCCCGGCCTGACCGACCGCGCCGGCGGCGAAACCGCCTTCCACAGCGCGCAGTACGCGGCCAGCGTGCCGCCCTGGTCGGCGGCGCACGCCTACACCAACCTGTACGGCCCGCGCGCGGCCGAGCCGAGCGTGACCGCCACGGTCGCCGGCAACGTGCGCGTCACCGAGGTCGGCACCGACTACGACACCCACCACATCGTGCTCGACTTCGGCACGCTGCCGTTTCCGGTGCTCGAGGGCCAGTCGATCGGCATCATTCCGCCGGGCAGCGACGCCCAGGGCCGGCCGCACCACGCGCGCCAGTACTCGGTGGCCAGCCCGCGCAACGGCGAGCGGCCGGGCTACAACAACCTGTCGCTGACCATCAAGCGCGTGCTGGAGGACCACCAGGGCCAGCCGGTGCGCGGCGTGGCCAGCAACTACATGTGCGACCTGCGCGTCGGCGACAAGGTGCAGGTGATCGGCCCGTTCGGCGCCAGCTTTCTGATGCCCAACCACCCGAAGAGCCACATCGTGATGATTTGCACCGGCACCGGCTCGGCGCCGATGCGGGCGATGACTGAATGGCGGCGCCGGCTGCGCGCCTCGGGCAAGTTCGAGGGCGGCAAGCTGATGCTGTTTTTCGGCGCGCGCACCAAGGAAGAGCTGCCCTATTTCGGCCCGCTGCAAAACCTGCCCAAGGACTTCATCGACATCAATTTCGCCTTCAGCCGCGCCGCCGGCCAGCCCAGGCGTTATGTGCAGGATTTGCTGCGCGAGCGCGCCGCCGACCTGGCGCCGCTGCTCGCCGACCCGAACGCCTGCTTCTATGTCTGTGGCCTGAAGGCGATGGAAGAGGGCGTGGTGCTGGCGCTGCGCGACGTCGCCGCCCAGGCCGGGCTGGACTGGCCGGCGCTGGGCGCGGCGCTCAAGCGCGAGGGCCGGCTGCACCTGGAGACGTATTGACGCCGGCAGTCTCTTAACCGTCGTGCAGCCGCGCCGCGATCGCCGCGCCGACTTGCCCGGTGGTCGCGTTGCCGCCCAGGTCGGGCGTGCGCGGGCCGTCGCGCAGCACCGCTTCAATGGCGCGCAGCATGGCGTCGTGGGCGTCGCGGTGGCCGAGGAAGTCGAGCATCATCGCCGCGCTCCAGACCATCGCAATCGGGTTGGCGATGCCGCGCCCGGCAATGTCGGGCGCCGAGCCATGCACCGGCTCGAACAGGCTCGGAAAGCGCCGCTCGGGGTCCAGGTTGGCGCTCGGCGCGATGCCAATCGTGCCGGTACACGCCGGCCCCAGGTCGGACAGGATGTCGCCAAACAGGTTGGTCGCCGCCACCACGTCGAACGACTTGGGCTGCAGCACGAAGCGCGCGGCCAGGATGTCGATGTGCTGCTTGTCCCAGCTAACGTCGGGAAAGCGCGCCGCGGCTTCGGCCGCGCGCTGGTCCCACCACGGCATGCTGATGGCGATGCCGTTGCTCTTGGTGGCCACCGTCACATGCCGGCGCGGCCGGCTGCGCGCCAGGTTGAAGGCGTAGTTCAGCAGCCGCTCGCTGCCGTGGCGGGTGAACACGCTTTCCTGCAGCACGAACTCGCGCTCGGTGCCGGCGAACATCACGCCGCCGACTGCCGAGTACTCGCCCTCGGTGTTTTCGCGCACGATCAGCATGTCGATGTCGCCGGCGCGCAGCGGCTGGCCGTCGCGGTCGACCAGCGGGCAGGGCACGCCGTCAAACAGCCGCGCCGGGCGCAGGTTGATGTACTGGTCGAACTCGCGGCGGAACTTCAGCAGCGAGCCCCACAGCGAAATGTGGTCGGGCACCGTCGCCGGCCAGCCGACCGCGCCGAACAGCAGCGCGTCCATACCAGCAAGCTGCGCCTTCCAGTCGTCGGGCAGCATCTGGCCGTGATTCAGGTACCAGTCGCAGCTTGCCCATTCGATGGGCGTCACGTCGACCTGCAGGCCAAAGCGCCGCGCCGCGGCGTCCAGCGCGCGCAAGCCCTCGGGCATCACCTCTTTGCCTATGCCGTCACCCGGGATGGCGGCGATGCGCAGTGTCTGGGCCATGGTGGATTCCTGATGTGGATGCGGGGCAACCCACGCGCTGCGGGCCAAGGCTCATCGGCGACGCTATCAGGCGTAGGGCTGGAACTGGTTGTTGTCGCGGCTGAGCAATTGCATCAGCTTGGGATGAATGAAGAGCTTTTCTTTGCCGAACGGCATTTCGCTCAGCACGCCCAAGTCGGCCAGATCATGCAGGTAGCGGGATGCCGCCTGGCGCTGGGCGATGCCCTTGTCCACCAGGTTGCCGATGCGGCAATACGGCTGCTCGAAGATCACGTCCACCAGTTCGCGTGTGTAGATCTTGGGCAGCCGCGCGCGCACCTGCTCGGTGGTGTGTTCGGCCAGTTTGCGGATGGCGGCGATCTTGCCGGTGGTCCATTTGGAGGTTTCGGCCACGGCCTGCAGCATGAACTGCAGCCAGGGCGCCCAGGCCTGGTCCCGCGTCACGCCCAACAGCAGGCCGTAGTAGTCGGCCTTGTGCGCAATGATGTGACGGCTCAGGTACAGGATGGGCAGGCTCAACAGCTCCTCCTGAATCAGGTAGAGGATGTTGATGACGCGGCCCGTGCGCCCGTTGCCATCGGTAAAAGGGTGGATGGCCTCGAACTGGTAGTGGCCCACGGCCATGCGGATCAGCGGGTCGAGCTCGGTCTGGTTGTGCAGAAAGCGCTCCCAGTTGGCCAGCATGTCGCGCAGGCGCGCCTCGCCCTCGGGCGGGGTGTAGATCACCTCGCCTGTGCGGTCGTTGATCAGCTGTGTGCCCGGCGTGCGCCGGATGTCCATGTCCACGCCCTTCAGGGTGCGGCAGACATCCACGGCGGTGGCGGTGCACAGCGGCCGGTCTTTCAGTGACTGGTAGCCGCGCTGCAAGGCAGTGCGGTAGCGCAGCGCCTCTTTGGTGGCGGGGTCGGCGTTGTCGTGGCCCTGCGCGTACTGGAAGAGCTGGTCGGTGGTGGTGACGATGTTCTCGATCGCCGAGCTGTCCTTGGCTTCCAGCAGCGGGATGGTGTTGATAAGCATCGCCTGGTTGGGGATGAGCTCGGCGGCTTGCTTCAGCTCGGCCAGGGCGACACGGGCCTCGATGCAGGCCTTCAGCACGGCGCGGCTTTCCAGCTCGCGCGTCGGGGGCAGCGCGGGCAGGTGGTTGTGCGGCAGCTCAGGGCGCCAAATGGAATCGAGGCCCGTCATGATGCAAAAATACTACTTTGTCGACATGTTGGTGGCTTATGTCGCTGCGGGCGACACGTCAGCCTGACATGTCGATGTTTTTCTGGTTCGTCGACATGACGCTGGCAACATGTTCATTGCGGCGACACGTGACGACCATCATGTCGCCAAAGCTGGGGGCATCGTCGCCCAGCGCGCAGTCGTGAGCGGCATCGAACACTGCACTACCGCGACAAGGCCTTCAGCGCCAGTTTGATGCCCTCGCTGACGCCGCAGTCGGCCGGCAGCGACTTCAATGCCGCAGCGGCTTCGCGCTCGCTGTAGCCCAGCGCCACCAGCGCCTGCACGATGTCGGCCTGCGCGTCGCTGACCGGCGCGCTGCCGGCCGGGCCCAGGTCGGGCGCCAGCTTGCCCTTGAGTTCCAGCAGCAGCCGCTCGGCGGTTTTCTTGCCGATGCCCGGCACCTTGACCAGCCGGCCCGATTGCTGCTGGCCGACCGCCTGCGCCAGTTCGGCCACCGACAGGCCGGACAACACCGACAACGCGGTGCGCGGGCCAATGCCCGAGATGCGGATCAACTCGCGAAACGTGCTGCGCTCGGCGGCGGTGAGAAAGCCGTACAAGAGATGGGCGTCCTCGCGCACCACCAAATGCGTCAGCAGCGTGATGCGCTCGCCCAGCCCGGGCAGGTTGTAAAAGGTCGACATCGGCACGTCGACCTCGTAGCCGACGCCGTTGGCGTCGACCAGCACCTGGGGCGGCGCCTTGTCCGCCAGCGTTCCGGTCAGCCGTCCGATCATGGGCGGCAGTTTAGGGCGGCGCGCTGGCGCGCCGCCTCCGCCGCTTCAGCGCTTGACCGGCGCCGGGCGCGCGCCGCCCGGGCGGCGCCCGGGGCCTTGCGGGCTGCCGCGGCGGTCGGTGTTGCCGCCGGCGCGCGGCGCGGCCGGCGGCTTGTGCGCCGGCGCCGCGCTGCCCAGCGGCTGGCGTGGCCGCGGCGCCGGTGGCCGGCCCGAGCGGTCATGGCAGCCGCCCGAGCCAGCGCCGCCGGGTCGCCCGCCGCCAGCGTTGCGGCGCGTGCCGCCAACGCCAATCGTCATGCGCCCGAGCACGATGGGCTCGGCCTTTTCACCGGCCGGCGGCTCGAAGCCAGGCACCACCTCGCGCGCAATGCTGCGCTTGATCAGGCGCTCGATGTCGCGCAGAAAAATGTCCTCGTCGACGCACACCAGCGACACCGCCTCGCCCTGCGCGCCGGCACGGCCGGTGCGGCCGATGCGGTGCACATAGTCTTCGGGCACGTTGGGCATCTCGAAGTTGACGACGTGCGGCAACTGGTCGATGTCGATGCCGCGCGCCGCAATGTCGGTGGCCACCAGCACCGGCAGCTCGCCGCTTTTGAAGTCGGCCAGGGCCTTGGTGCGCGCGGTCTGGCTTTTGTTGCCGTGGATCGCCATCGCGCCTATGCCCTGGTCGTTGAGGTACTCGGCCAGCCGGTTGGCGCCGTGCTTCATGCGCGTGAAGACCAGCACCTGGTGCCAGTCGCCCTGCTTGATCAGGTGCGCCAGCAACTCCTTTTTGCGCTCGCGGCCCACCGGGTGGACCTTTTGCGCAATGTTGTCGGCGGTGGCGTTGCGGCGCGCCACCTCGATCAGCGCCGGCTGGTTCAGCAGCCGGTCGGCCAGCGCCTTGATCTCGTCGCTGAAGGTGGCCGAGAACAGCAGGCTTTGCTTTTTCGCCGGCACGATGGCCAGCACCTTCTTGATGTCGTGGATGAAGCCCATGTCGAGCATGCGGTCGGCTTCGTCGAGCACGAAGATTTGCACCTGGCTCAAGTCCAGCGTGCCTTGCTGGTGGTGGTCAAGCAGGCGGCCGGGCGTGGCGACCAGGATGTCGACGCCGCGGCGCAGTTTGTCGACCTGCGGCTGCATGCCGACGCCGCCAAACATCACCATGCTGGTCAGCGGCAGGTGCTTGCCGTAGATACGCACGCTTTCTTCAACCTGCGCCGCCAGCTCGCGGGTCGGCGTCAGGATCAACGCGCGGATGGCGATGCGGCCACGCGCGTCGCGCAGCGGTTTGGCCTCGGACAGCCGCTGCAGCATCGGCAGCGTGAAGCCGGCGGTCTTGCCGGTGCCGGTTTGGGCGCCGGCCAGCAGGTCGCCGCCTTGCAGGACGGCGGGAATCGCCTGCGCCTGGATCGGCGTCGGCGTGGTGTAGCCCTGCTCGCGCACGGCGCGCAGGATGGTCTCGGACAGGCCGAGTTCATCAAAAGTCATTCGGTGGGGAGCGCGGCGTGCAAACGCGGCGCGGTTCGTTCGGCCTGCTGTCGCCCAGGGCGGGCGCACCAATCGTGAAGGCCGACGCGGATGGAATGGGAATGTCGAAAACGACCGCGGCAGCGTGACTGGAGGCGCTGCCGCAAGCGCGATTGTAGTCGCCAGCGCAGCCGAAGCGCTTGCGGTGCCTTCGGCCGATCAAAACCGCCCCGCGGCGGATAATCAAAGGTTTGCGCTGCGCAAACTCAACGGAATAGACAAGCACCCATGGCCCAGTACGTTTTCACGATGAACCGCGTGTCCAAGACGGTTCCGCCCAAGCGGCAGATCCTGAAGGACATCTCGCTGTCGTTCTTTCCGGGCGCCAAGATCGGCGTGCTTGGCGTCAATGGCTCGGGCAAGTCGACGCTGTTGAAGGTCATGGCCGGGCTGGACAAGGAGATCGAAGGCGAGGCCTTGCCCATGCCCGGCATCAAGATCGGCCACCTGCCGCAGGAGCCGCAGCTCAACCCCGACCAGACGGTGCGCGAGGCGGTCGAAGAAGGCATAGGCGGCGTGCTGGCGGCCAAGGCGCGGCTGGAGCAGGTGTATGCCGAATACGCCGAGCCCGACGCCGACTTCGACAAGCTGGCCGCCGAGCAGGCCGACTTGGAAGCCATCATCGCCGCCGCCGGCTCCGAGAACACCGACTTGCAGCTGGAGCTGGCCGCCGACGCGCTGCGCCTGCCGCCGTGGGAGGCGCAGATCGGCGTGCTCTCGGGCGGCGAGAAGCGCCGCGTCGCGCTGTGCCGGCTGCTGCTGAGCAAGCCCGACATGCTGCTGCTCGACGAGCCGACCAACCACCTGGACGCCGAATCGGTCGACTGGCTGGAGCAGTTTTTGCAGCGCTTCCCGGGCACCGTGGTCGCCATCACCCACGACCGCTACTTTCTGGACAACGCCGCCGAGTGGATTCTTGAACTCGACCGCGGCCGTGGCCACCCGTACAAGGGCAACTACTCCGACTGGCTGGACCAGAAAGAGCAGCGCCTGGAGCAGGAGCAAAAGACCGAGGACGCGCGCATCAAGGCGATGAAGGAGGAGCTGAAGTGGGTGCGCTCCAACGCCAAGGGCCGCCAGGCCAAGAGCAAGGCGCGGCTGGCGCGTTTTGAGGAGCTGTCCGACGTCGACTACCAAAAGCGCAACGAGACCAACGAAATCTTCATCCCGGTCGCCGAGCGGCTGGGCAACGAGGTGATCGAGTTCAAGGGCGTCAGCAAGGGCTTTGGCGACCGGCTGCTGATCGACAACCTGAGCTTCAAGGTGCCGGCGGGCGCCATCGTCGGCATCATCGGCCCGAACGGCGCCGGCAAGTCGACGCTGTTTCGCATGCTGCAAAACGTCGAGAAACCCGACTCGGGCGAGGTGTTGATCGGCAAGACCGCGCGCATGGCCTTTGTCGACCAAAGCCGGCAAAGCCTGGCCAACGACAAGACGGTGTGGGAAGACGTCTCGGGTGGGCTGGACAACCTGGTGGTCGGCAAGTTCGTGATGCCGTCGCGGGCCTACCTGGGCCGCTTCAACTTCAAGGGCAACGACCAGCAAAAGCTGGTCGGACAGCTCTCCGGCGGCGAGCGCGGCCGGCTGCACCTGGCCAAGACGCTGGCCCAGGGCGGCAACGTGCTGCTGCTGGACGAGCCGTCAAACGACCTCGACGTGGAAACCCTGCGCGCGCTGGAGGAAGCGCTGCTTGAATTCGCCGGCTCGGCGATGGTCATCAGCCACGACCGCTGGTTCCTGGACCGCATCTGCACCCACATATTGGCCGCCGAGGGCGACAGCCAGTGGGTGTTCTTCGACGGCAACTACCAGGAATACGAGGCGGCGAAGAAAAAGCGCCTGGGCGAAGAAGGCGCCAAGCCGCACCGGCTGCGCTTCAAGAACCTGAAGTAGGGCGCGTCGCGCCGCGTGTTGCGTCACGCGGAACCGGGCGGCACGGCCGCCTGTCTACCGGGGCGCGCGCCGACAATCGCGCCCCTGCGCGCCTTTGCGCCGACCCTTTGCCCGCAGCCGCCGCCATGCCCACACCCCGCCTGTTTCCCGCCGCGACCTTGGCCGCCGCCGCGCTGTCGGTGCTGACCGGCTGCGCCAGCGTGCCGGTTGCGGGTGCCGGTGCCGCGTCGGCCACGCCGGCACTGAGCGCTGCCGCCGCCAAGTCGGCGGCCACGCCGGCATCGGCCGCGCCACGGCCGGCCGCGGCGGCTTCAGCGCCAGGCGCCGCGCCGCCGGCACCCGGCCAGCCGCCGCCGTTTGCCACGCTGATCAAGGACACCAAGAAGATAGACGGGCTGTTCTCGGCCTGGCAGAAAGACGAAAAAGTCTGGCTGGAGCTGCAGCCGGCCGATTTCAACCGGCCGTTTTTCCTGTCGCCCAAGCTGGTCAGCGGCATCGGCGAGCAAATGGTCTACGGCGGCCTGATGGCGCGCGGCGGGCCGCGGCTGGTCGAGTTCCGGCGCGTCTACAACCAGGTGCAGTTGATCGCGCTGAACCCCGACCAGATCGCCGCCGCCGGCACGCCCGAGTCGCGCGCGGTGGCGGTGGCCAGCTCGGTCAGCCTGCTCGGCAGCACGCCGGTGGCCAGCGGCCCGCACCCGGAGCGCAAAAGCGTGCTGGTCGACGCCGGCGCGCTGTTCGTCACCGACTTGCTGGCGCTGGCGCCGCACCTGCAGCGCAGTTACCGCCAGGGTTATGCGTTCGATGCGCGCAACTCGGCGATCACCCAGGTGCGCGGCAAGCCCGAGCTGCTGGTGCTGGAGGTCAACAGCCACTTTGCTGCGCCGACGATCCAGGTCGCCCAACCGGGCCTGCCGCCAGGCATGCCGCCACCGTCGACGCCGGCCAGCCTGCCCGATGCGCGCAGCCTGTTCGTCAAGCTGCACTATTCGCTGGCCAAGCTGCCCGAGGTGGCGATGGCCGGCCGGCGCGCCGACGCGCGGGTCGGCTACTTCACCGAAGAGACCGACGACTACACCGGCGACCTGGCGCGCACGCCGCGCCAGCGCTGGCTCAAGCGCTGGCGGCTGGAGAAAAAAGACCCCGCGGCCGAGCTGTCCGAGCCGGTCAAGCCGATCACCTTCTGGCTCGACCGCAACATTCCGCTGGCCTACCGGCAAACCGTCAGCGAGGGCGTGCTGGCCTGGAACGCGGCGTTTGAGCGCATCGGCTTTCGCAACGCCATCGTCGTCCAGCAGCAAAGCGATGACGCCGACTTCGACACGCTGGACGCCGACGTGGCCTCGATCCGCTGGATGGTCAACCGCGCGCCGCAGTTCGGCGCCATCGGCCCCAGCCATGCCGACCCGCGCAGCGGCGAAATCCTGGATGCCGACATCGGCATCGAATCCATCCTCGGCCGCGACGCGCGCACGCTGCGCGCGCGGCTGTTGGGTGGCGATGCGCGTTCGACCGCTGGCGCGGCCGGGCTGGGCTTTGCCACCGCGGCCGGCGCGCCGTGGGCCGATTCGGCCGAGCTGGCGCAGTTGATGCAAATCGGCGGCCCACCGGCCGACGCGGCGGCCGCTGCCGAATCCTGCACCTACAGCGCCCAGGTCGCCGAACAGCTCGGCTACGCGCTCGACCTGCTGCAGGCGCGCGGCGAGCTCGACCCCGACAGCCCCGAAGTGCGCCAGTTCGCGCTCGACTCGCTGCGCGAAACCACGATGCACGAGGTCGGCCACACGCTTGGCCTGCGACACAACTTCCGCGCCTCGCACGCCTTTGCCGACCGCCGCGTGACCGACGCCGCCTACACCCGCAGCCAGCCCTTCATTGGCTCGGTGATGGAGTACGCGCCGGTCAACCTGGCCGGCCCCGGCCGGCCGCCGGTGGCGCCGTTCCAGGGCAGGTTGGGGCCGTATGACCTCTGGGCCATCGAGTACGGCTACAAGACCTTCCCGCCGGGCACCTCGGCGGCCGACGAAAACGCCGAGTTGGCGCGCATTGCCGCGCGCTCGGCCGAGCCCGAGCTGGCCTACGGCACCGACGAAGACAGCGCCCTCGGCATCGACCCCGAGGCGCTGATGTTCGACCTCGGCGACGACCCGCTGGCCTTCGCCGCCCGGCGCTTTGACATCATGGCCGAGCTGTTCCGGCGCCAGGAAAGCCGCCGCCTCAAGCCCGACGAAGACTTCTCGGCGCTGCGCCGCAGCCTGGGCTACGCGCTGCGCGACGCGGCGCGCGCCACCGGCATCGTGCTGCGCCAGATCGGCGGCCTGCGCACGCTGCGCGACCACCCCGGCAGCGGCCGCGACCCGCTGCAGCCGGTGCCGGCGGCGCAGCAGCGCGCCGCGCTCGACCTGCTGGCCGGCCGGCTGCTGGCCGCCGACGCGTTCACCGTCAGCCCGGCGCTGCAGCGCCGGCTGGCGCCGGATTACCAGGAACGCGGCGAGACGCCGACCATGGTCACCGAGTTCGCGCTGGCGCAGTCGGTGCTGGACATGCAGCGCGCGCTGCTGACGCGGCTGATGAGCGACGCGCTGGCGCAGCGCCTGCTGGACAACGTGGCGCGCGTGGACGCGCCGGCGCAGGCGCAGGCGCTCAAGCCGGCCGAGCTGTACGCGCGGCTGGACGCGGCGATTTACAGCGACCTGGCCGGCCACGGCGACATTCCGGCGCCGCGCCGCGAACTGCAGCGCGACCACATCAGCCGCCTGGCCGCGCTGGTGCTCAAGCCGCAGGCGCTGGCGCGCGCCGACGCCCGCGCCCAGGTGCGCGCCCAGGCGCAGTCGCTGGCCGCGCGGCTGCAACGCGCGGCACAGCGCGCCGGCTTGAGCAATGAAGCCCGGCTGCACCTGGCCGACGGCGCCGAGGCGCTGCGCAGCGCACTGGCCGCGCGCAGCGACCGCCAGCCGGGCTAAGGCAACGCCGAAAGGGCTCCCTGGCGGCAACCGAGCCAACGTTGCCCTAAACCACGCCGGGTGCGGACGGTGGGGCCCCCCAATCCGCCAAGGCGGCAACCCCACATCGCGATCCGGCGGCTTGGCACCGCCGTCCTACGGCCGGGGGAATATCACCGTGTCACGTCCGCGGCGGCGACTGTAGCGCGGCAGCCAGCGGGCGGCCGATTGCCGCCGGCGATCGCCGCCGCCCGGGCTGGGGAAAGTGCTAGGGCGTCATCCATTCGTGATGACTAATATAGGCACTCTCGGATATGTGACGTCGTTGTTACCGGACACCGAGGTTCGCCGCTTGGCATCGCGCGGCGCGGCTTGGGGTGCCGAGCGCCGCGTGACCGCACGTTGAATCGGGGTGGGCACCGCGGTGCGGCAGTGGCGATTTGCAGCGCAGGCCGCAGGAGCACCCTTGAATCCATCTGAGCACCCTCGAGGGCGTCTGATCAAGGCGCCGGAAAACTTCATCGACGCCGACGGTGTGCGCACCGTTTTCCGTGAAGGCAAGGCCGGCCGGCGCGACTTCGTGCGCACCGCCTTTGCAGCGGCGCTGACCGGTACGGCTGTGCCGGCTGCGGTGCGCGCGCAGGCGGCCCCGCCGCCGGCCGACGGCGGCGACGCCAACATCCTGGAATTGCCCGCGCACAGCAAGGGCCTGGGCCAGGCGGTGGCCACCGACGGCTACGGCAAGCCGTCGAAGTTCGAGGCCAACGTGCAGCGCCGGCCCAGCCCGGGGCTGACGCAAACGCCGCAGGCCTCGGTGTCGTTCGCGCCGCTGCAAAGCCTGTTCGGCATCGTCACGCCCAGCGGCCTGCACTTCGAGCGCCACCACCAGGGCTGGTGGGATGTCGACCCGACCAAGCACCGGCTGATGGTCAACGGCAGCGACCCGCAACTGGTCGGCAAGCCGATGGTCTTCACGCTCGACGAGATCATGCGGCTGCCGTCGGTGAGCCGCTTTCACTTCATCGAGTGCGGTGCCAACAGCGGCATGGAATGGGGCAACGTGGCGGTGCCGACCTGCCAGTACACCCACGGCATGCTCAGTTGCAGCGAGTTCACCGGCGTGCCGCTGCGCCTGCTGCTGGAGTTGGCCGGCGCCGACACCAAGCGCGGCCGCTACGTGCTGGCCGAAGGCGCCGACGGCTCGTCGATGACGCGCACCGTGCCGATGGAGCTGATCGAGCGCGGCGAGGTGCTGGTCGCCTATGGACAGAACGGCGAAATGCTGCGCCCCGAGAACGGCTACCCGCTGCGTCTGGTGGTGCCGGGGGTGCAGGGCGTGAGCTGGGTGAAATACCTGCGCCGCATTGAGGTCGGCGACAAGCCCTATGCGACCAAGGACGAGGCCATCCACTACATCGACCTGATGCCCGGCGGCCTGCACCGCCAGTACAGCAGCACGCAGGAGTGCAAGAGCGTGGTCACCACGCCGTCGGGCGGGCAGGTGCTGCTGGACAAAGGCTTCTACCAAATCTCCGGGCTGGCGTGGTCCGGGCGTGGCAAGGTCAGGCGGGTTGACGTGTCGGTCGATGGCGGGCGCAACTGGCGCGCCGCGCGGCTGCAGGAGCCGGTGATGGACAAGTGCCTGACCCGCTTTGCGCTCGATTGGGTATGGGACGGCAAGTCGGCCATCGTGCAAAGCCGGGCCACCGACGATACCGGTTATGTGCAGCCGACTTACGCCCAGGCGCGCAGCGTGCGCGGCACGCGTTCGATCTACCACAACAACGCGATCCAGTCCTGGTTGGTGCAGGAAAGCGGCGAGGTGAAGAATGTCCAGTTGTCGTAGGCCACGGCGCCAGCCGCTGCGCACGGCCGCCGCGGCGCTGCTGGCGGCGCTGGCCGGGCTGACCGCGGCCACGGCCGTGGCGCAACCGGGTGCCTACCCCAACCTTGGCCGGGCGGCCACGGCAAAGGAACTGGCGGCCTGGGACGTCGACGTGCGGCCGGACTTCAAAGGCCTGCCCAAGGGCAGCGGCACGGTGGCCAAGGGGCAGGACATCTGGGAAGCCAAGTGCGCCACCTGCCACGGCGTCTTTGGTGAAAGCAACGAGGTCTTCTCGCCGTTGATCGGCGGCACCACCCAGGACGACATCGCCACCGGCCGGGTCGCCCGCCTGAACGACACCGGCTACCCCGGCCGCACCACGCTGATGAAGCTGGCCAGCTTGTCGACGGTGTGGGACTACATCGCCCGCGCAATGCCGTGGACGGCGCCGAAATCGCTGAGCGTCGACGAGGTCTATTCGGTCACCGCCTACTTGCTCAACCTGGCCGGCGTGCTGGGCGACAACGCCACCTTGTCCGACGCCAACATCGCCGAGGCGCAAAGTCGGCTGCCCAACCGCAACGGCATGACTGTGGACCATGGCCTGTGGCCGGGCCAGGGCATGGGCAACGGCGGCCGCGCCGACATCGCCGCCCAGGCCTGCATGCGCGACTGCGCGCCCGAGCCCAGGGTGGCGTCTTCGCTGCCCGACTTTGCGCGCAACAGCCACGGCAACCTGGCCGACCAGCAGCGCCTGGTCGGCGCGCAGCGCGGCGCAACAACCACCCGACCGGCGCCGACCAGCCTGGCCGCCGCGGCGGCCATCGCCGTGGCCGCGGCGCAGCCGGCCCCGGCGCCGGCCGGCGGCCACGCTGACGCGCTGGCGCTGCTGCAAAAAAACGGCTGCACCGCGTGCCACGGCGTGGAGCAAAAAATCATCGGGCCGGCCTACCGCGAGGTGGCGACCCGCCATGGCGGCCGTGCCGATGCCGCCGCCTACCTTGCCGGCAAGATCAAGGCCGGCGGCCAGGGCGTGTGGGGGGCGGTGGCGATGCCGCCGCAAGCCTTGCCTGACGCCGACGCCAGGCGAATCGCCGACTGGATTGCCGCCGGCGCAAAGCCTTGAGCGCACCATCAAACGGCCGCCCCGCGACCCGAACACCGCCACCGACCCCCTGCATGACCCAAGGAGACCTTATGCCGAATCGACGCGACATGCTCAACCAATCGTTGCGTGTGGCAGCGCTGCTGGCCGGCGCCGGCTGGCTGCCGTCGACCGCCCACGCCGCCTACAACGCCGCCGCCTTTGATGCCAAATCCATGGCCGAGATGCTCAAGGCCCTGGGCGTGGGTGCGCCGACCGAAAGCAAGGACGTCACCATCACCGGCCCCGACATTGCAGAGAACGGCGCCGTGGTGCCGCTGGTGGTGGCCAGCGCTGCGCCCGGGGTCAAGCAATTGCTGGTGCTGGTGGAAAAAAACCCCAGCGTGCTGTCGGCGATCTTCGATGTCGGCGACAGCGTCGAGGCCAACTTCTCCACCCGCGTGAAGATGGGCCAGTCGTCCAACGTCTACGGCGTGGCCTTGATGGGCGACGGCAAGGTGTTGTTCGCGCAGAAGGAAGTCAAGGTCACGCTGGGCGGCTGCGGCGGTTGACGCGGGCTTGGAGCCATCGCAGCCGACCTGACCGACAAACACATCGTTTTCGTCAGTAGCTGGGTGGCCAATCGCACCCACCCACCAATGACAGACTGAAGGAGTCAACACCCATGGCAGACCCGATGCGCATCCGCGCCCAGATGGCCGGCGACAAAGCCACCGTCCGCGTCTTGATGAGCCACGAAATGGAGACCGGCCTGCGCAAGGACGCCGCCGGCACGACGATTGCGGCCTGGTACATCCAGGACGTCAGCGCCACGCTCAACGGCAAGCCGGTGCTGAGCGCGCAGTGGGGCCCGTCGGTGTCGAAGAACCCGTTCCTGCAGTTCAGCATCAAGGGTGCCAAGGCCGGCGACAAGGTGGCGGTGACCTGGAAGGACAACAAGGGCGACACGCGCACCGACGAGGCGACCGTGACCTGATGCCGCCGTGCCGCACCCGGCCGCAGCGCGGCAGCGCGGCTTTTCTTCCCCCTTTGCACAGGCAGCCCCGCCGATGACGCCCACCCGCACCCGTCCCCTGGCCTTCCCCCTTGCCGCCGCGGCGTTGGCCGCGCTCGCCGCCGCGCCGGCGCTGTCGCTGGCGCAACCCGCCAAGTCGACCAGCGACGGCATCGCCGAATACCGCAAGATGCTCGAAGACGGCAACCCGGCCGAGCTGTTCGAGGCCAAGGGCGAAGACTTGTGGAAAACGCCGCGCGGGCCACGCCAGGCCACGCTGCAGGCCTGCGACCTGGGGCTTGGCCCGGGGGTGGTCAAGGGTGCCTGGGTGCAACTGCCGCGCTGGTTTGCCGACACCGGCCGCGTGCAAGACCTTGAATCGCGGCTGCTCACCTGCATGCAGACGCTGCAGGGCTTTTCCGCCCAGGACATCGCCGCCACCGCGTTCGACAAGGGCGAGCAGGCCACGCTCACCGCGCTGTCGGCGTGGATCGCTGCCGAATCGCGCGGCCTGAAGATGGCGCTGCCGCAAGCCCACGCCGAAGAGCGCCGCTACTACGCGCTGGGCCAGCGCGCGTTCTTCTTTCGCGGCGGGCCGATGGACTTTTCCTGTGCCAGTTGCCATGGCGAAGACAACAGGCGCATCCGACTGCAAGACCTGCCCAACCTGACCAAGAACCCCGGCGACGGCGTCGGTTTTGCCGCCTGGCCGGCCTACCGGGTGTCAAGCGGCGAGATGTGGAGCATGCAGCGCCGGCTCAACGACTGCTTTCGCCAGCAGCGCTTTCCGTACCCCGGCTACGCGTCCGAGGTGACCATCGCGCTGGGCGTGTACATGGGCGTGAATTCGCAAGGTTCGGTCTCGATCGCCCCGGCGATCAAGCGCTGACCGGCCGCACCGCCCGCCCGCAAAGGAACCGCCGCACCATGAACACCGCTCCCCACCGACCCACCCTGGCCGCCGCGCTGGCCGTGGCCGCTGCACTGGCCGGCGCCGGCTGCGCGCATGCGCCCGGCGCGTCCGAACTGGACGCCCAGGCGCTGGCGATGATTCGCGCCTCGTTTCGCGCGCAAGGCATTGCCAGGCTCGACCGGCTCGACCAGGACGCCGTGCAAAAGGCCTGCTCGCAGGCCGAGCCGCTGCCGCCGGCGCTGGCGCGGCAAATCGAGCAGGCAGCGCTGGCCACCGTGCGCCCGCCCAGCGACGGCCGCTATACCGGCGACTGGCGCGAGGGCGAAAAGCTGGCGCAAAACGGCCGCGGCATGACCTGGACCGACCAAAGCGCGCTGCCCAGCGCCAACGGCGGGCAGTGCTACAACTGCCACCAGATCGACAAGAAGGAAATCTCCTTCGGCACCATCGGCCCCAGCCTGTGGAACTACGGTAAGTCGCGCGGCGTGAAGGACCTTGCCGACCCGGCCGCCGCGCCCATCATCGCGTACACCTGGGGCAAGCTGTGGAACAGCAAGGCCTATGTGGCGTGCTCGAACATGCCGCGCATGGGCCACATGAAGCTGATGGACGAGCAACAAATCCGCCATGTGATGGCCTTGCTGCTCGACCCGCGCTCGCCGGTCAACCAATGAGCGCGCGCCCGCGCCGCGTCGCCGGCCCGCTGACGCCCCACCCCCCCGCAGGGATCCCCGCATGAGCCTGAGCAAGCGCGAATTTCTCAACGTCATGGCCTGCGCCTCGGTCGCCGGCATGGCGCTTGGCCGCTGGGCCGATGCCGACGCCGCGCAGGCCGAAGCCGGGCTGTACGAGCTGCCGCCGTTTGGCAACGTCAGCCTGCTGCACATGACCGACTGCCATGCGCAGCTCAACCCGGTGTACTTCCGCGAGCCCAGCGTCAACCTGGGCATCGCCGGGTTGCAGGGGCAACTGCCGCACCTGGTCGGCGAGCACCTGCTCAAGGCACTCGGCATACCCAGCGGCAGCGCGCAGGCGCACGCCTATACCTGTGTGGACTTCGACAGCGCGGCGCGCCGCTATGGTCGCGTCGGCGGCTTTGCGCACCTGGCCACACTGGTCAAGCGGCTGAAGGCCAGGACCGCGGGCACCTTGCTGCTCGACGGCGGCGACACCTGGCAAGGCTCGGCCACCGCGCTGTGGACCGGTGCGCAAGACATGGTCGAGGCCTGCAAGCTGCTCGGCGTCGACGTGATGACCGGCCACTGGGAGTTCACCTATGGCATGGAGCGGGTCAAGCACATCATTGACCACGACTTCAAAGGCCAGATCGAATTCGTCGCCCAAAACGTCAAGACCAACGACTTCGGCGACCCGGTGTTCAAGCCCTACACGCTGCGCCAGATCAACGGCGTGCCGGTGGCCATCATCGGCCAGGCCTTTCCGTACACGCCGATCGCCAACCCGCGCTACATGGTGGCCGACTGGGCCTTCGGCATTCAGGACGAAAACCTTCAGGCCAGCGTCAACGAGGCGCGCGCCAAGGGCGCCGCGCTGGTGGTGCTGCTGTCGCACAACGGCATGGACGTCGACCTCAAGCTGGCCAGCCGCGTGCGCGGCATCGATGCCATCTTCGGCGGACACACCCACGACGGCGTGCCGGTGGCGGTGCCGGTGAAAAACGCTGTCGGCACGACGCTGGTCACCAACGCCGGCAGCAACGGCAAGTTCCTCGGCGTGATGGACTTTGACGTCAGGGGCGGCAAGCTGCACGACTACCGCTACCGCCTGCTGCCGGTGTTTGCCAACCAGATCCGTCCCGACGCCGACATGCAGGCCCTGATCACCAGGCTGCGCGCGCCCTACGAGGCCAGGCTGGCCGAGAAGCTCGCCGTCACCGACGGCCTGCTTTACCGCCGCGGCAATTTCAACGGCAGTTGGGACCAGCTCATCTGCGACGCGCTGATGGCCACGCAGGGCGCCGAGATCGCCTTCTCGCCGGGCTTTCGCTGGGGCACCTCGCTGCTGCCGGGCGACACCATCACGCGCGAGCTGATGATGGACCAGTTGGCCATCACCTACCCGCACGCCACGCGCACCGAAATGACCGGCGAAGCCATCAAGGCGGTGCTGGAAGACATCGCCGACAACCTGTTCAACGCCGACCCGTACTACCAGCAGGGCGGCGACATGGTGCGCGTCGGCGGCCTGAACTACAGCCTCGACCCGATGCAGAAGATGGGTGCACGCATCAGCAACCTGCAGCTCAACGGCAAGGCGCTGGAGGCCGACAAGAAGTACGCCGTGGCCGGCTGGGCGCCGGTGGCCGAAGAGGCCGCCACCCTGCCCGGCGTGCGGCCGGTGTGGGAACACGTGGAGACGTGGCTGAAGGCCCAGGGCGGCCGTGTGCAGCCGCGCCGCATCAACGCGCCCAAGCTGGTGGGTGTGCAGCGCAACCCCGGAATGGTCGACGCATGAGGGCGGCGCCAAGCCTGTTGGCCGCCGCCTTGCTGGCGAGTCTGCCGCTGCTGGCCCGCGCCGACCCAGCGCAGCTCGCGCGTGGCGAGGTGATCGTGCAGGGCAAATGCTTCATCTGCCACGGCATAGGCGGCGAAAGCTCCAGCCCGGTGTTTCCGCGGCTGGCCGGGCAGAACGCGGCGTATGTGGCGCAGCAACTGGCCGACTACCGCTCGGGCAAACGCAAGAGCAGCACCATGCAGCCCATGGTGGAAGACCTTGGCCCGCAGGACTTTGCCGCGCTGGGCGCCTATTTCGCCACCCGGCCGACCTTGATCCACCCGGTGGCCGACGCCGAGCTGGCCGGGGTCGGCCGCTTCATCTATCTGCGCGGCAACCCGTATTCCGGCGTGGCCGCCTGCGCCGCCTGCCACGGCGCCAATGGCCATGGCACCGAAAAGCTGCCGCGCCTGGCCGGCCAGCATGCGCAGTACATGGAAAACCAGCTCAAGCTGTTCAGCAGCCGCGAGCGCAGCAACGACAACGCGGTGATGCACGGCATAGCCAGCAAGCTCAGCGAGCTGGAGATGAAAGCCGTTGCGGCCTATATCAGCGGCCTGCAGTAGCGACCGCGCACGGCGCACGCCGCCGGCGTGGCGACGCAAAGCGTTGGCGTGGCCCGCGCGCCGCTGTCGCGCGGGCAGCTTCAGGTCAACCCAGGCTGTCGTGCCAGATGTTGTCGGCCCAGGACAGCGCGATCTTGCCCTCGACCTGGTTCGCCGCGGCCGACACCCCGCCCGAACCGGGCACCGTCTTGAAGGTTTTCTCGGCCGCGTCGTACTGGTGCACGGTGGCGACGTGAACCGCGTCGACCGCGGTGACAAAGCTGTAGCAGGTGTTCATCACCACCGGCGTGGGGTTCACCGCTTCGCCCCTGAGCAGCCGGATGACGGCCGCCGCCGCCACCTTGGCGTGCTGGTTGGCCATGTGGCCCGACTTGGGCATCAGCGCTGCCGGAAAGACCGCATCGCCGAGCACGTGTATGCCGGGTGCGGCGGTCGACTCCATGGTCTGCCAGTGCACCCCGGCCCAGCGGTTGTTGACGTTGACCAACCCGGCCGAACGCGCCAGATCGGCCGCGCGCTGCGGCGGCACGACGTTGAGCACGTCGGCCTGGACGTCGTCGAATTCAAGCTTGGCGACGCCGTCGGCGACTTCCTTCAGCTCGGAATTCGGGCGGTACTCCAGCAGGCCTTTGTAGTGCTGCGCGAAGGCGCGCTCGAACAGCGCCTTCTTCGACTGGACTTCGGGGTTGGCGTCGAGCACCAGCACCTTGCTGCGCGGCTTGGCCTGCTTCAGGTAGGCCGCCACCATGCAGGCGCGCTCATAAGGCCCGGGCGGGCAGCGGTAGGGCGACTTGGGGATGGTGATGGCGTAGACGCCGCCGTCGCGCATGTCCTGCAGTTGCCTGCGCAAGGCCAGGGTTTGCGGCCCGGCCTTCCAGCCATGCACGACGCGGCCGCTTTCAAGCGCCGCGGCCAGGCCGCCGACCTGTTCGGTCATGAAGTCGATGCCGGGCGCGACGATCAACCGGTCATAGGCCAGCTCGCCGCCACTGGCCAGCCTGAGCTTGCGTGCCGCGGCGTCGACCGCGGTCACCTCGTCGCGCAGCACCCGCACGCCGATGGCGCGCAGGCCGTCGTAGCCGCGCGTGATGTCGGCCATTTGCTTAAAGCCGCCGACGACCAGGTTGGAGATCGGGCACGACACAAATTCGGCGTTGCGCTCGACCAGCGTGACCTCGACCTGGCCGCCCCACAGCCGCAGGTAGCGCGCCGCGGTGGCGCCGCCAAAACCGCCGCCGACGACGACCACGCGCCCGATCGACGGCCCGCCGGCCGGCGCGCCGGCGCAACCGGCCAGCGACAGCCCGCCCAGCGCCGCGCCGGCGGCCAGCAGGTGGCGGCGCCGCGGCAGCCACAGTTCGGATGGATGGCTCATGGTCTGTCCTTCAGGGCTTGGCGCTGGCTTGCCGGGCGAAATAGGCCGCGATCAGTTGCACCTGTTCGTCGCTGTAGCCCTTGGATATCTGGTGCATGATGGTCGCCGGCTGGGCGCCGCTTTTGTAGTCGCCCCACTTGGCCAGCAGCTTGTCGCTGGCCATGCCGGCCAGCGGCTTGATCTCGCCGCGCGCTTGTCCATTCGTGCCGTGGCAGCCGGCGCAGGTCGCGGCCAGGTTGCGTCCCAGGTCGGCGTCTTGCGCCTGTGCCGCGAGCGGCAGCGCGCCAGCGGCTGCCCACGCCAATGTCGTCCACACATTCATCGGGCGTTCTCCAGTTCAGGGTTGTCGACCGGCGTGCTTCGGCCCTTCGCCCGCGGGCGCCCGGCACTTGTCTTTGCCACTTGGTCAAACAAAATTCTGGGCTTATATTGGTGTATTCGCATCAAACGTATTCCCTGACATGGCCACGCCGTCATTCCCCACGCGCCGCCGCTGGCTGCGCCAGGCGTCGCTCGGCGCTGCGGCCGTGGCCGGCATGCGGTCGTTGCCGCTGCGCGCGGCCGGCGCGGCGGTGCGCGCGCAGCGGGTGCATGGCGACGTCTGGTTCGTGCAGGGCGAGGCCGAGCTGGGTTCGGCGGCCAACCGCAACTTCATCTCCAACGCCGGTTTCGTGGTCACCGACCAGGGCGTGGTGGTGATCGATGCGCTGGGGTCGCCAGCGCTGGCGCAGGAGCTGATTGAACAAGTGCGTTCGGTCACCCGCCAGCCGATCCGCCATGTCATCGTCACGCACTACCACGCCGACCACATCTACGGCCTGCAGGCCTTCAAGGCCATCGGGGCGACCGTCATGGCCCACCGCGGCGCGCTGGCCTATCTGAATTCGGACACCGCGCGCCAGCGGCTGGCGGCCAGCCGGGTCGAGCTGTTTCCGTGGATAGACGAGCGCACCGAGCTGGTCCATGCCGACCGCTGGCTGGACGGCGACACGCTGCTCGCGCTGGGTGGCGAGCGCCTGCACATCCTGCACATGGGCCCGGCGCATGCGGTCGAGGACCTGGTGGTGCGCGTCGAGCACGCCGGCGTGCTGTTCGCCGGCGACCTGGTGTTTCGCGGTCGCATCCCGTTTGTCGGCCAGGCCGACAGCGCGCAGTGGGTGGCGTCGCTCGACCGGCTGATGGCCTTGCGCCCGCGCTGGCTGGTGCCCGGGCACGGCCCGGTCTCCGCCGATGCGCAGGCCGATCTGCAACTGACGCGCGACTACCTGCAACACCTGCACGCCACCATGGCGCAGGCGGCCGAGAACCTGGAGCCCTTTGACGCCGCCTACGCCAAGGCCGACTGGTCGCGTTTCGAGCACCTGCCGCTGTTTCGCGCCGCCAATCGGATGAACGCCTACAACACCTACCTGCGCCTGGAACAGCTTGGCGCGGGCGCGGCGGCGGCCAAGCCGTAATCGGTGTGGCGGCCGCAGCCATGACAACACCCCTGTCCACGGTGCAGGCGGCGCGACGCTGCCGCCGTCGCCGCGCCGCTCGTGCGCCATCGCCGTCCGCCGCCTGGCTTGAAGGAGCCGCCATGACGCCTGTTCACCCCCACGGCGGCACCGCCGCATACGCGTGGTGCATCGCGCTGGCCGCAGCGCTTGCCGCGCTGCCGGCCGCGGCGGCGCCGCTGTTCGAGGGCGCCGACCTGGCGTTGGGCGAAAAGCTCATCCGCGAGCACCAGTGCGCGGCCTGCCACAGCCGCAAGATCGGCGGCGACGGTTCGGCCATTTACCGCCCACAGGGCCGGGTGAACTCGCCGGCGGCGCTGCGCGGCATGGTCGAGCAATGCAACCTGGAGCTGAATCTGGCGCTGTTTCCGGACGAAGTCACCGCCGTCTCGGCGGTGCTCAACCGCGACCACTACCGGTTCGCTGCGCCTGCCCGGTGAGGGCGTGCCTGACCATCCATCACAGGGGCCAATCGTGGTTTCTTCCAGTCCATCGAAAGCGTCGCTCGATGACTTGCTGCAAACGCCCGGCAACGAGGCCGCGCGTGACCGGGTGTTCGAGTCGGCGGCCGAGTTGTTCGGGCTGCTGTCCACGCCGGTGCGGCTGAAGATCATCAGCGCGGTGTGCCACGGCGAGCGCAACGTCTCCGACCTGCTGGAGGAGATCGACACCACGCAGCCGAACATGTCGCAGCACCTGGCCACGCTGTACCGGGCCGGCATCCTGGGCCGCCGCCGCGAGGGCACGCAGATTTACTACCGGCTGCTCAGCGAACGCGTGGCCACGCTGTGCCGAGCGGTCTGCACCCAGGTGGCGGCCGAACTGAGCGCCGGCACCGAGATGACCGCCAGTGAACGGCTGACGCGCCCGGTGGCGGCACAAGACAACTGACCCTGTCCAGCCGAGGCCGGCTGCCGCGCCGGGGGGTTCAGGTCGGCGTCTGGCCGGCCTGTGCTTCAGCCCAGCGCCTGCTCGCCGCCCAGTGCGTCGAGCAGCGCGCCAACCAGCGGGGTCAGCTCGCCGGTGGCAATCGCCGCGTCGGCGTCGAAGTTTTCGCCCTTCTTGGTCGCCCGGCCCTCGTAGACGCCATCCAGAAAGGCCAGCCGCTTCAATTGCAGGCCATCGGTCAGCACGAACGAAATGCGGTCGCTCCAGGTCAGCGCCAGCCGGGTCGGCCGCTTGCCTTCGGCGATGTGGGCGGCGATTTCGGCGATGTCCAGCGGGTGGCGCGCGTAGCGCACCGCCGATTTGTCGCCGTCGCTGGCCTTGAGCTCGCAGTCGCGGTCGACCGTGAAGCCGGCCGGCGCGTCGCCGCTGGTCAGCCAGTCGGCCATCGCACTGGCCGGTGACTGCGCGGTGTTCACCGCCTGCGCGGCAAAGCCCGGCAGCGCCTCGGTCAGGCGGGTCAGCACCTCGTCGACCTGCTTTTGGTTGCCGGCGTCCAGCGCCAGCAGCCGCTGCGCCGGCGCGATCCACACGCCGACGCTGCTGCGCTTGGCAAAAGCCAGCGGCAGCAGCTCGAACAAGGCCTGCTCCTTGAGCTCGCGCATCTCCTTCTTGCCCGGCTTGCGGCCGGTCTCGCGCTCGATTTGCGCGGCGATTTCCTGCACCCGGTCGCGCAGCACCGCACCCGGCACCGGCTTGCGCTCGATCATCAGCCGCAAATGCCATTGCCCGTCGACCGACTCGGCCAGCGGCGCATGCGCCTCGCCGCGCGGCTCGACCCATCCCGACGACGCCGGCTGGCTGGCCGAGCAGGCGACAAAGCGTGACTTGTCGAGCTGGCGCTCGGCGGCGCTCAAGTCGGCGCTCCAGCCGGGGGCGATGCGGTACAGCAGCAGGTTCTTGAACACGGTGCGAAGGCCGCGCCCGGCGTGCGGGCACGGCAGCGAAAAGGGGGCGCGATGGTAGCCCGGCGGCCGACCGCGACCGCGCCGGGCGCGGCGTGGTGTGTCAGGTTGGCGTGTTGGCGTACGGCGGCGGCAGCGCGCGGGCCATCGGTTGCAAATCGGGGCCGAGCGCGGCGCGCTGGTCAAACACCACGCAGCCGCCGTGCCAGCCGGGGGCCTGGCCGGCGGTGGCGTCGAAGTAGCCAAGGATGCCGCCGTCGAGCTGCCAGCTGTCGGTCAGCCCGGCGTCGTGCAGCGCCAGCGCGGCCTTTTCGCAGCGTATGCCGCCGGTGCAAAAGCTGACCACCGCGGCCCCGGCCAGCGCGTCGCGGTGGCGCGCCAGCGCGGCCGGAAAGTCGCTGAACTTGTCCAGCCGCCAGTCGATCGCGCCGTCAAAGCTGCCGGCGTCGACTTCGAAAGCGTTGCGCGTGTCAAGCAGCGCCAGGCGCCGGCCGCGGTCGTCGTGGCCTTGCGCGATCCAGCGCGCCAGCGTCGCCGGGGCGATGGCCGGCGCGCGCTGCGCGGCCGGGCGCAGCGTCGGCCCGTCCATGCGAATGATTTCGCGCTTGACCTTGACCTTCAGGCGCTGAAACGGCAGCGCCGCGCTGTGGCTGCGCTTGACCGGCAGGCCGGCCAGCCGCGGGTCGGCGTCCAGCTCGGCCAGCCAGTCGGCGATTTGGCCGGGCGCGCCGGCCAGCGCCAGGTTGATGCCCTCGGGCGCCAGCAGCACCGTGCCTTTGAGGCCGCGCCGCTGGGCGGCGTCGAACAGGCGCTAGCGCAGCGCGGGCAAGTCGTCAAGCGCGACAAAACGGTAGGCGGCGATGTTCAGGACGGGCATGGCGCGGGGAAGTGCTCAAACGCAGCCGTGGATTCTGGCCGCCGCCCTGGTGCACGGCCGGTTGGTGTCCAGATATGCATCAGAAGACATATCGCCGCTGCGCCGGTGCTGCGGAAGAATCGCGCCCGCCATGGCGCTGCCTCGATTTGTCCGTTCCCCGTTGCCCACGTGCGGCCTTGGCGCGGCGGGGGCGTTCAGCGGGGAACGATGAACACCTTTGGCGACAGCTTCGCGCTGGCCTGGCAGTTGATCGTCGGCGGCGACCGCGTGTTGTGGCGCACGGTGGCCTTGTCGCTGCAGGTCAGCGGCAGCGCCTGCCTGCTGGGCGCGCTGGTCGGCCTGCCGCTGGGTGCCCGGCTGGCGCTGGCGCGGTTTCGTGGCCACCGGTTGGTGATCGGCGGCTTCAACACGCTGCTGGCGCTGCCGTCGGTGGTGGTCGGGCTGGTGGTGTACCTGCTGTTGTCGCGCTCGGGGCCGCTCGGCGCCTGGGGCATTTTGTTCATGCCGCCGGCGATGGTGCTGGCGCAGACGGTGCTGGTCTTGCCGCTGGTGGTCGCGTTGTCGCGGCAAGTGGTGGCCGACGCGCTGGCCAGCGGTGGCGACGAGTTGCGCGCGATGGGCGCCAGCCGCACGCTGTCGGCGCTGCTGCTGCTGCTGCACGAGCGGCGCGCGGTCGGCACCCTGGTGCTGACCGCCTTCGGCCGCGCGCTGGCCGAGGTTGGCGCGGTGATGGTGGTCGGCGGCAACATCGACGGCCTGACACGGGTGATGACCACCGCCATCGCGCTGGAAACCAGCAAGGGCGACCTGCCGCTGGCGCTGGCGCTCGGCCTGGTGCTGCTGGGCGTGGTGGCGCTGATCAATCTGGTCGGCGGGCTGCTGCGGCGCGGCGCGGCGCGCGGCGCGGTGGCTGCCGAATGGGCGGCGGCGTGAATCGGCCCGCCGCGCCGCATCTGCCAATCAATCTACCGGTCGGCGTGTCGGCGGAGCCGGTGCTGGCGCGGACGATCGAAGCGACCGCGCCATTGGTCAGCCTGCGCGCGGTCGACCTGAACTACGGCGCGGTGCCGGCGCTGCGCGGCGTCAGCCTGCAGATTGCGCGCGGCGAACGTGTCGCGCTGGTCGGCGCCAACGGCGCCGGCAAGACCACGCTGCTGAAGGTGATGAACGGCCTGCTCGCGCCCAGCGCCGGCGAGCGCCTGCTGCCGCCGGTCGACGGCCGCGCGCCGCGCACCGCGATGCTGTTTCAGCGGCCGTTTCTGCTGCGCCTGAGCGTGCAGCGCAACCTGCTGCTGGCGATGTGGCTGGCCGGCGTGCCGGC
>WBZS01000957.1_pt1 | contig 26752 bp, 26 predicted proteins | sample 5204201 | NCBI WGS metagenome assembly WBZS01 (sample SAMN12344357, study PRJNA552823) | activated sludge metagenome | biome: Activated sludge suspended growth; feature: Nitrification reactor; material: Wastewater; isolation source: activated sludge from nitrification reactor of wastewater... | reverse complement strand
CAAAACTCCCACACCGGCACCGCTGGCATCCGCTGTCCACGTCTCCGCTCCACCACAACCCCATCTCACTCAGGGATGTTGCATCGATCCTCTGACACCGTCCGTCGAGTGGGCACCCCAGCCTCGTCGAGTGGGCACCCCAGCCCTGTCGAATGGATGCCTGGTCGGCGGTAGCGGACAGCGGCTGAGTCTGCTGCCATTTCCCGAGTCTGCGGGCTGTGCACGCGACGGCGCTTGGGTGCGGTGGATCCGCAGGGGGCTCTGCTGCGTCCAATAGACATGTGCAGCTTCGAAGCAGATGTCAGAAACGACAATCACTACCGACGGTTGGCGGCGCGCTTCTCCATCGAGAGACCTCGCGATCTGCGGCTGATCGATGGCCGGACTGAGGTGCGCCGCGCCGAGCGGCTCTCCGCGCGCGAGCGGATTCTGGCCACCACAGCGGCGTCCCCGGGCCGCCCGATCGTTGCCGGCACTGCGGCGGCGATCCTGCACGGCAGCATGTGGTTTGATCCCGAGTTCCAGATCGAGCTGCTGCACGACCTGAAGGGATCCAGTCGCCACAGCGTCGGTCGAACTACCCATCGCTACCAGATCTCGTCGTCGGATGTGATCGAGGTCGACGGTGTCCTCGTCACCAGTCCGGTACGCACGGCTTTCGATGTTGGTCGCATTCCGCCGGACTGGCGCGGACTCGGTAATCTCGATGCATTGCACCGCGCGACGCCGTTCTCGGTGGCGGACCTGTGCCGCTACATCGAGCGCCACGCCGGGTGGCGTCACATCCGGCAACTCCGTGCCGTGGCGCCACTGATCGATGGTCGGGCGGAGTCACCACCGGAAAGCTGGGTAAGGCTGCTCATGGATCGGGGTGACCTGCCGACACCGGACTTGCAGATCGTCGTGGCCGACGAGAAGGGCCATGAGTTCGCGCGGGTAGATCTCGGCTATCGTGCCGAGAAGATCGCTATCGAGTACGACGGAGAGGCTTTCCATTCGACGCTGGCGCAGCGCGCCCATGACGCGGCGCGTGATGCGAAGCTGGAGGACCTGAAGTGGCGGGTTATCCGGATCAATGCGAAGCGCCTTTTTGATGAGCCGTGGGGAATCGTCGTCGAAATCGCGCAGGCGCTGCGCGAGCGGGGCCGGTACTGAGGTGCCCATTCGGCGGTACTGAGGTGCCCACTGGGCCGGGCTGGGGTGCCCACTGGGCCGGGCTGGGGTGCCCATTGGGCGGTACAGGGGTGCCCGTTGGGCGGGGGTGGGGTGCCCACTGGGCCGGGCTGGGGTGCCCACTGGGCCGAGGTGGGGTGCCCATTCGGCGGGGGTGGGGTGCCCAGTCGACGGTCAGTAGACGTCGCGCAGATACCGCTTGTCCTTCTTGAGCTCGTCGACGTAGTGCGCCGCACCGGCCCGGTCGAGGCCGCCGTGCTCGGCGACGATCTCGTGCAGCGACTCGTCGACGTCGTGGGCCATCCGCGTGGCATCGCCACACACGTACACCTGGGCGCCGCGCTCGAGCCAGGAGAACAGATCGGCGCCATTCTCAGCCATCCGATGCTGCACGTAGTCCTTGTGCCCTTGGTCGCGGGAGAACGCGAGATCGAGCCGAGTGAGGAGCCCGCCGTTGCTGAAGGCCTCGACCTCCTCCCGGTAGGCGAAGTCGAACTCGCGCCGCTGATCGCCGAAGAACAGCCAGCTGTCGCCGGCTGCGCTGCGCGCCGCCCGTTCGTGGAGGAACGACCGAAAAGGTGCGATCCCGGTGCCCGGTCCGATCATGATGATCGGCACGTCGTCGCCGGGCAGCCGGAACGACCGGTTCGGGGTGATGAAGACACCGATCTCCTCGCCCACCGCCAGCCGGTCGGCGAGCAGGGTTGAGGCGCACCCCCCGTGGTCCCGGTCGAAGGAGCGGTAGCGGACAACCGCCATCGTGATGTGCACGGTGTCGCCGTGCGTCGTGGGCGACGACGCGATCGAGTACGCGCGCGGGGCCAGCGGCCGCAACTCGCCGAGCAGCTCTTCGGGGGTGATGGTCAGTGTCGGGTCGACGTTGAGGACGTCGAGCACATCGCGCCCCCACAACCAGGCCTCGAGTGCCTCGCGGTCGCCGGTCTCCGACAGATGGGACAGTTCTGCGTCGCCGCTGCGCGTGGCGACGTAGTCGACGAGATACTTCGACGCGGTGGAGACCTCGTAGTGCGACGTGAGCGAGTCGCGCAGGGTGCGCTCACTGCGGCGGTCGACGATCAGCTCGTCGCCGGTGGCGCCGAGGCGCGCCAAGATGCGGTCGACCACCGCGGGATCGTTGACGGGCAGCACCGACAGCCCGTCACCGGGCTCGTAGGCGATGCCGCTGTCGCCGAGCGAGATCTCGATGTGCCGGACTTCTTTGGCCGAGCCGGCACCTGAGAGGAGGTTGTTGGCGACGATGGTCGCCGGATACGGGTTTCGCCGGCTCCAGGCGGGCTTGCGGGTGGGTGTTGTCGGGGCTTGCGGCGGCGCGGCGGCTGCGGGTGCCGGCGCGGAGGGGATGCCGGCCAGGGCGTCGAGGGCGCGCGGCAGCCACGTGTCGATGGTTGCCTGGAAGTCCACATCGCATTCGGCACGGGCAACGACGCGGGTGGCGCCGAGCTCTGCGAAGCGTGTGTCGAGGTTGACCGCGGTCTGACAAAACCCGTCATAGGTCGAATCACCCAGCCCGCATACCGCCACCCGGGTGGTGGCCATCGACGGGGCGTCGTTGCGGGCGATGGCGCCCCACAGCGCCGCCGCGTCGTCGGGCATGTCACCCTCACCGTAGGTGGACACGACGACAAGGATGTTGCGGGCCTGAGCCAGGTCCTCGATGCCCACCTCCTCCATGTCGGCCACCCGGCTGACCAGGCCGCGCAGCGCCGCGAGGCGCTGGGCCTGCACCGCGACCCATTCCGCGTTCCCCGACTGGGTGCCGTAGAGGATGAGCAGCTGCTCGCCGGCCCCCGGGGCGGTGACGTCTGGGCGTGCCTTCAGTCCGGCGAGGTACCCGGCGACCCAGGCCTTCTGCTCGCCGGTCAACGGTGCGTCGGGTGTCGGTGCAGCGGCGAGCAGGTCCATCGGGTATCGACCCCTATCGGTTGGCGGGCGGCCTGGGCGGTTCCAATGTTCCAATGTATCGGTCGGGAATGCCCGGGGGACAGGCGCTGTTGACCGGGGCACGGGCCCCAGGACCACGATTTCGGGACAGCGAGTCCCGCGTGGCATACTGGACCGTCGAATCAAGTCCGGTTCCGGTTCACACCCGGCGCAGTCCGCGCGGGTGACCCGGCGACCACGAAAGGGACACCATGAAGAAGGACATCCATCCGGAGTACGTGGCCACCACCGTCGTGTGCGGTTGCGGTAACACGTTCGAGACCCGCAGCACCAAGGCCGACGGCCGGATCAACGTCGAGGTCTGCTCGCAGTGCCACCCGTTCTACACGGGCAAGCAGAAGATCCTCGATACCGGCGGCCGCGTCGCGCGCTTCGAGAAGCGTTACGGCAAGCGCGAGAAGAAGGCCACCGCCGACCAGTAGCTTCCCCGACGGCGCCCGACGTGCGATTTGCGCACGCTTCGGGCGCCGTCGTGTTTGTTCGGGCGGACTATCAAGGGGACAGGAAGGGCAGCAATGAGCACGGGACACCCGTCGGCGATCGATGACATCCTCGCCGAGTATGCGGGGCTGGAGGCACAGCTCTCCGATCCTTCGTTGCACGACGACCCGGCCAATGCGCGCCGCGTCGCGAAGCGTTTCGCCCAACTCGGCCCGGTGATGTCGACCCACACGAAGCTGGTCGCGGCCCGCGACGACCTCGCCGCCGCAGCCGAGCTCGCCGCCGATGACGCGTCCTTCGCCGAAGAGATCCCGGTCCTGCAGGAGGAGGTGGCCCGCCTCGATGCGGCGTTGACCGATCTGCTGGCGCCGCGCGACCCGCACGACGGCGACGACGTCGTGCTCGAGGTGCGCCCCGGTGCCGGTGGTGAGGAGTCGGCGCTGTTCGCGGCCGACCTGGTGCGGATGTACCTCAAGTACTGCGAGCGCCACGGTTGGAAGGCCCAGATCCTCGGCGTCACCGAATCCGACCTCGGCGGCTACAAGGAGGCGACGCTGGCGATCACCGCCCCGCAGGCGACGCGCGACGGGGTGTGGTCGCGGTTGAAGTTCGAGGGTGGGGTGCACCGCGTGCAGCGGGTCCCGGTGACCGAGTCGCAGGGACGCATCCACACCTCGGCAGCGGGTGTGCTGGTCTACCCGGAGCCCGACGAGGTGGCCGAGGTCGAGATCGACGAGAAGGACCTGCGCGTCGACGTGTACCGCAGCTCGGGCAAGGGCGGGCAGGGCGTGAACACCACCGACTCGGCGGTGCGGTTGACGCACCTGCCGACCGGGATCGTCGTGACGTGTCAGAACGAGCGGTCGCAGCTGCAGAACAAGGCGCGGGCGATGCAGGTGCTCGCCGCGCGGTTACAGGCACTGGCCGAGGAGGAGGCCGCCGCGGCCGCCGCGCAGGGGCGGGCGGCGCAGATCCGGACGGTGGACCGATCTGAGCGGATCCGCACCTACAACTTCCCGGAGAATCGGATCGCCGATCACCGCATCGGCTACAAGGCCAACAATCTCGACGTTGTCCTCGGCGGCGACATGGATGCGTTGCTCGACGCGCTGGTCGAGGCCGACAAACAGGCCCGGCTGGCCGCCGAGTAGGGGACCGACGGTGACCCGCCCGCCGCGCGCCGGTGCGCCCACGCCGACAGCGCTCCTCGCCGCTGCTTCCGCGCGCTTGGCGCAGGCCGGTGTGGATTCGCCCCGCGCCGACGCCGATTGGCTGTTGGCACACGCTCTGCGTGTCGACCGAGGGCGGCTGCTACTCGTCGACGAGGTTGGCGAACACGCTGCGGAGCGGTTCGAACGGGCCGTGCGCAGGCGTGCCGCGCGCGAGCCGCTGCAGCACATCCTGGGCCGCGTCGAGTTCGGTGTCGCCGAATCCGTGGTCGGGTTGCGGGTGGGGCCGGGCGTCTTCGTGCCGCGACCGGAGACCGAGCTGCTGTTGGAGTGGGCCGTGGCGGCGGCACCGCGCGGCGCGCTGGTCGCCGATTTCTGCTCCGGTTCCGGCGCGTTGGCACTCGGGCTTGCCGCCGCGCGCGACGATGTTCGCGTCGTCGCCGTCGAACTCTTCGACCGGGCCCGGGAGTGGCTGCGGGCGAACGTGGCCGCCCAACCGCTCCTGGTGGCCCAACGCGTGGCCGTCGTGGCCGCCGACGTCACCGCCCCCGCGTCGCTGCGGGCGGCGATCGAGGCCCAGGCCGGCCCGTTGGGATGGCCGGTGGGCGCCGCAATCGACCTCGTCGTTGCGAACCCGCCCTATGTGCCGGCGCTCACCGGCGGTGCCCCGACCCCGGTGTCCCCGGAGGTGGCGGCCGATCCGCCCGCGGCGGTGTTCGCCGGAGCCGATGGCATGGCGGTGATCACCCCGATGCTCGCCTCGGTGCGCGCACTCGGGCGCCCCGGCACGGTGGTCGGCATCGAGCACGACGATGCGACCGGTGCCGCTGTCGCGGCGGCTCTGGAGTCGGCCGGGTTCGATGCGGTGACGACTCGGGCCGATCTTGCCGGGCGCCCGCGTTTTGCCACCGCACGGTTGGCGCGCGCGGACGGCGGCGAATCCGCCGGGGGTGCTGTGCAAGGATGAATCGGTGAGCACTGTCTACGACTGCACGGACCCGCAGGCGCGCTCGGCGGGCATCTCGGCCGCGGTTTCGGCGGCCCGCTCGTCGCGACTGGTCGTGCTCCCGACCGACACCCTGTACGGCATCGGGTGCGACGCGTTCGACGCCGACGCGGTCGCGGACCTACTCGCCGCCAAGGGGCGCGGGCGCGACATGCCGGTGCCCGTGCTCGTCGGGTCCTGGCACACGATCGAGGGCCTGGTGTTGTCGGTGCCGCTGCCGGCGCGCGAGTTGACCCGGGCGTTCTGGCCCGGCGGGTTGTCGCTGGTCGTGCACCAGGCTCCCTCCCTGGCCTGGGATCTCGGCGACACCGATGGCACCGTCATGCTGCGAATGCCGCTGCACCCGGTCGCCATCGAGTTGTTGCGCGAAGTCGGCCCGATGGCGGTGTCGAGCGCCAACGTCTCGGGTCGGCTGCCGGCGACGACCGCGGCGCAGGCGCGCGAGCAACTCGGTGACGCGGTCGAGGTCTACCTCGACGGCGGCCCGTCTGCGGCTTCCGCGGCGTCGACCATCGTCGATGTGACCGGGGAGGTTCCGACGATCCTTCGCGAGGGTGCGATCAGTGCCGATCGGATCGCGCAGGTGCTCGACGTCGATGTCGCCGATCTGCGCGGTGCGCCGACGTGATCGAGTTCTGGGCTGCATCGGTCGGCGGGTCCTCGGGGGCCGGGGTCCCGCTGCGCGAGCTCGTGCTCGTCGGTGCCACGGCGACCGCGGTGACTTTCCTGGTGACGTCGTTGGTCCGGGTATTCGCCATCCGCGCCGGGGCGGTGGCCGTTCCACGGGCGCGCGACGTCCATGTGATCCCGACGCCACGGTTGGGCGGGATCGGGATGTTCATCGGGGCGGTGGCCGCGATCGCCCTGGCCGCCCAACTGCCCGCGCTCAACCGGGGCTTTGCCTATACGCCGGACATGATGGCGGTCATCGTCGCAGGTCTGGTGATCGTGCTGGTCGGGGTGATCGACGACCGGTGGGGACTGGACGCGTTGACCAAGTTCGTCGGTCAGGTCACTGCGGCCGGGGTCCTGGTGATCATGGGGGTCAGCTGGTACGTCCTCTACGTCCCGGTCGGCGGGATCGGCACTTTGGTCCTCGATCCGCTGCAGGCGGGCCTGCTCACCGTGCTGATCACCGTGGCGACCATCAACGCCATCAACTTCGTCGACGGCCTCGACGGCCTCGCGGCCGGCCTGGGCCTGATCGCCGCGCTGGCCATCTGCCTGTTCTCGCTGGGCCAGCTCCGCGACCTCGGCGGTGATTCGAGCTACTACCCGCCGGCATTGATCACGGTGGCGCTGGCCGGGGCGTGTCTGGGGTTCCTGCCGCACAACTTCAGCCCGGCCCGCATCTTCATGGGCGATTCCGGTGCGATGCTCATCGGGCTGATGCTTGCCGCCGCGTCGACCAGTGCGTCCGGGCGCATCTCGCCCAACGCCTACGGGACCGCCGACGTGTTCACGCTCCTGTCGCCGCTGGTCCTCGTCGCCGCGATCATGTTCATCCCGATGCTGGACATGCTGATGGCCGTGGTGCGGCGCACCCGCGCGGGGGTCGGCTTCTACACCCCGGACAAGATGCACCTGCACCATCGGCTCCTCGAGCTAGGGCATTCGCAGTCGCGCGTGGCACTGCTGATCTACCTGTGGGTCGGGGTGCTGGCGCTGTCGGTGTCGGCGAGCACCGTCGTGCCGCTGCGGATCGTCGGACCACTGTTCGGGGTCGGGGTCCTGGTGGCGCTCACATTCACATTTCTGCCCCGGATCGTCGGGCTGATCCGCGGATTCGCGCCCCACGCCTCGGATTCGTCGCGGTGGGGGACCGGGGGATAGCCTGTCGGCATGGCTGATGACACCCCGGACATCGTCCGCGCCACCACCGATCCGCTGGGCGCGCTGAAGGCGGGCCTGCGCTACGGCGTGGCCGGGCTGGTCGCGCTGAGCATCCTCGGTCTGGCGGTGTGGATCCCAGTGGCGGGCGTCCGCGGCTTGTGGGGCGTGGCCGTCGGCGCCGGGGTCGGCGGCGGCTTCATCCTGGTGACCATCGTCGTGGTGCTGGCGACGGCGGACCTGCCCCCGACCACGTCGTTGTACATCATCATGGGTTCTTGGTTCGTGAAGATGGTCGCGGTGATCGTCGTCATGGCGATCATCAAGAACATGGGCTTCTACGACCGGGGTGCTCTGGTGAGCATGCTCATCGGCGCGATCGTCATCGTCTTGGGCGCGGAATTCTACGGCGTGCTGCGCACCCGGGTGCCTTATGTCGACGAGGTTGCAGGGGAATAGCGGCAGACCTCCGACCTGCTACTACGGTGCGTAGTAGTTGGGTTCGCAGAGGAAAACCGACCCCGGTCAACCTGGGCCTGAGCAGGGCTTGATAAAGTTCTGATCACACGAACCAGGCACGGCCGCGCCCGGCTGCGCCGCACTGTTGTGTCCCGCACCAGCGGGACTGTCCGATCGAACCGCGTCGCGACCGCGATCGACGGGCCCGACCACGGGAGAGAACGCTGATCACCGTCTTCATGGCCGAATCCAGTGGACAATTCACGCCGCCGACGCTGGACGACTTCTTTCCCGAGCAGGTCCTGTTCGCAGGTACGCCGTTCGCCCTTGACCGGCTCATGCTCATCCGACTCGGCGTGGTCGTGGTGGTCTCCCTGTTCTTCTTCCTCGCAATGCGCAGCCCCAAGCTCATCCCGACAGGCATGCAGAACGTTGCTGAGAGCATGCTCGATTTCGTGCGGGTCCAGATCGCCGAGGAGATCCTGGGCAAGGAGAACGGCCGCAAGTACTTCGCCATCATCGCGACGATCTTCTTCGCGACCATCTTCTTGAACCTGACCTCGATCATCCCGTTCCTGAACATCTCGTCCAACGCCCGAATCGGCTTCCCGATGGTGATGGCGGGCGTCGCGTACGTGACCTACCTGTGGGTCGGCTTCCGCAAGTTCGGCTTCTTCGGGTTCCTCAAGGCCTCGACCGTGCTGCCCGGCGTGCCGCTGCCGATCCACTTCCTGCTGATCCCGATCGAGTTCATCTCGACCTTCCTGCTGCGGCCGTTCACGCTGACCGTCCGTCTCATGGCCAACATGCTGGCCGGCCACATCATGCTGGTGCTGTTCTTCTCGGCCACGCAGTTCTTCTTCTTCGAGTCGAAGAACTGGATGGCCGTGTTCGGGCTCCCCGCCCTGCTGATCGGCGTCGCGTTCACCTTCTTCGAACTCCTGGTGATCGCCCTGCAGGCCTACATCTTCGCGCTGCTGACCGCGGTGTACATCGACCAGTCGATCCACGCCGACTCGCACTGACCCCCGACCACCGACACAACACAATCCTGACTACTCATCCGCCCGGATGGGGAGCCACTTAGAAAGGGAATAGCAAGATGAGCTACATCGCCCAGACCCTCGCCGAAGCAAACGAGATCAAGGGAACCGGCTTCGGCGCCATCGGCTACGGCCTCGCGGCCATCGGCCCGGGCATCGGCGTCGGCATCGTCGCCGGCAAGGCTATCGAGGGCATCGCCCGTCAGCCCGAGTTGTCCGGCCAGATCCGCACCACCATGTTCCTCGGCATCGCGCTGTCGGAAGCCCTGGCGCTGATCGGCATCGTCGCCGGCTTCATCTTCTGATCGACGGGTCGACATGATCAACGCAACCGAACTGACGCTGCAGCTCGCAGCCGAAGGCGGCGAGAAGCACAACCCGCTGCTGCCGCACACCTACGACATCGTCTGGTCGCTGGTCGCGTTCGCCGTCGTCTTCTTCGTGTTCTGGAAGTTTGTCGTACCGGCGTACCAGAAGGTGCTCGACGAGCGCCGCGACGTGATCGAAGGCGGCATCGAGCGCGCTGAGGCCACCCAGGCCAAGGCGAACGCCGAGCTGGCGGCCTACCGCGAGAAGCTCTCGGGCGCTCGTGAGGAAGCCGCGAGTATCCGCGAGGAGGCCCGCGCCCAAGGCCAGCAGATCATCGCCGACGCGACCGCCACGGCTCAGTCCGAGAGCGACCGCATCGTCGCGGCGGGCAACCAGCAGCTGGAGGCTTCGCGCCAGCAGGTGGTGTCCGAACTGCGCGGTGATGTCGGCAAGATGTCGATCGACCTGGCCGAGAAGCTGGTTGGGGAGTCGCTCGGTGACGCGTCGAAGCAGTCGGCCACCGTCGACCGCTTCCTCGCCGAGCTCGACAGCTCGAAGTAGACAGGAACACGAAGGTAGATGTACGCAGCATCCTCTCGCGAGGCCCTCACCCGGGCCCGCGCCGCGCTGGAATCAGCCGCCGGATCAGCTGACACCGCCACCACCACCGGCGATGAGCTGCTGGCGGTGTCGCGGCTCCTCGGCGAGAACCGTGAGCTGCTCACCGCACTCACGGAGGCGGCGATCACACCCGCCGAACGCGGCGAGGTGGCCGGCGCCGTCCTCAAGGGCAAGGTCGGCGCGGCCACGGCCACGGTGGTCAGCGCCGCCGCGAGCGGTCAGTGGTCTACCTCCGCCGACCTGGTTTCCGGGCTGCACGACCTCGGCGTCGAGGCGCTCCTGCGCTCGGCCGCCGCAGCCGGCAACGGCGACACAGTCGAGGACGAGTTGTTCCGCCTCGGCCGCATCGTCGCCAGCAGCCCGCAACTGGAGCAGGCCCTGTCCGACCGTGCGCGGTCGGCCGCCGACCGGGCCGGGCTCCTGCGGTCGCTGATCGCCGGCAAGGTGCACCCGGTGACCGAGCAACTGGCCCTCGACGCGATCGAGCGGGCGGACCTCATGCCGGCCGACGCGTTGGCCGCGCTGGCCGACTCCGCCGCTGCGATCAGTGGCCGACGGGTGGCCCACGTTCGCTCGGCGGCCGTGCTGTCCGACGCCCAACGCGACCGGTTGGCCGGCGAACTCGAGGCCGACCTCGGCTCACCGGTCACCCTCCACGTCGACATCGACCCCGCGCTTCTCGGGGGCCTCGTGGTGCGAGTCGGCAACGAGCAGATCGACGGCAGCCTCGCCGGCAAGTTCGCCGCATTGCGGCGCGGCTTGCGCTAAGCCCCAACCAGAACCCCACCCGAAACCTTGATCGACACCCGATCACCAGAGCCAGGAAGAGTAAGCACATGGCGGAGTTGACCATCTCCTCCGATGAGATTCGGAGCGCGCTGAGCACGTACACCAAGGAGGTGGATACGTCGGCCACCCGCGAAGAGGTGGGCACGGTCGTGGACACCGGCGACGGCATCGCCCACGTGAGCGGCCTGCCCGGCGCCATGGCGAACGAGCTGCTGGAGTTCGCCGGCGGCATCCGCGGCGTGGCACTGAACCTCGACCTCGACGCCGTCGGCGCCGTGATCCTCGGTGACTACGAGAACATCGAGGAGGGCCAGGAGGTCAAGCGGACCGGCAACGTGCTGTCGGTGCCGGTCGGCGACAAGTTCCTCGGCCGCGTCATCGATCCGCTCGGCGCGCCGATCGACGGCCTGGGCCCGATCGAGGCCGAGGGCGAGCGAGTCCTCGAACTGCAGGCGGCCAGCGTGCTGGAGCGCCAACCGGTTGAGGAGTCCCTGGCGACCGGTATCAAGGCGATCGACGCGATGACGGCGATCGGTCGTGGCCAGCGCCAGCTGATCATCGGCGACCGCAAGACCGGCAAGACCGCCGTCTGCATCGACGCGATCCTGAACCAGAAGGACAACTGGGCCAGCGGCGATCCCGACAAGCAGGTCCGCTGCATCTATGTCGCCATCGGTCAGAAGGGTTCGACGATCGCCGGCGTCAAGACCGCGCTCGAAGAGGCCGGCGCGATGGAGTACACGACCATCGTCGCGGCCCCCGCATCGGATTCGGCCGGCTTCAAGTGGTTGGCGCCCTACACCGGCTCGGCGCTGGGCCAGCACTGGATGTACGCCGGCAAGCACGTCTTGATCGTGTTCGACGACCTGTCCAAGCAGGCCGAGGCCTACCGTGCCATCTCCCTGCTGCTGCGCCGTCCGCCGGGTCGCGAGGCGTACCCGGGTGACGTCTTCTACCTGCACTCGCGGTTGCTCGAGCGCTGCGCGAAGCTGTCCGACGAGATGGGCGGCGGCTCGATGACGGGTCTGCCGATCATCGAGACGAAGGCCAACGATGTCTCCGCGTTCATCCCGACCAACGTGATCTCGATCACCGACGGCCAGGTGTTCCTCGAGTCGGACCTGTTCAACAAGGGTGTCCGCCCGGCCATCAACGTCGGCATCTCGGTGTCGCGCGTCGGTGGCGCCGCGCAGACCAAGGGCCTGAAGAAGGTGTCGGGCTCGCTGCGTCTGGAGCTCGCGCAGTTCCGTGAACTGGAGGCTTTCTCGGCGTTCGCCTCCGACCTCGACGCTGCTTCCAAGGCGCAGCTCGAGCGCGGTGCGCGCTGGGTCGAGCTGCTCAAGCAGGACCAGTACAGCCCGGTGTCGGTCGAGGACCAGATCGTGTCGCTCTACCTCTGCGGTGAGGGATTCATGGACTCGGTGCCGGTCGTCGACATCCGTCGCTTCGAGGACGAGTTGCTCGCCGACCTGCATCACAGCGCGGCCGGGGTCTACTCGAACATCGCCGGCGGCGGCGCGCTGAGTGCCGACGACATCGTGGCGCTGACCACGGCGACGAACAACTTCAAGGAGGGCTTCGTCGCCAGCGACGGCAGTCGCGTCGTCAACGAGCCTGAGGCGCTGGCCCTCGGTGCCGACGAGGTCGAGCCCGAGACCATCCGGGTGACGAAGAAGAAGAAGTAGGCAATGGCAACCATTCGGGAGCTGCGCGGGCGGATCCGGTCGATCCAGTCGACCAAGAAGATCACCAAGGCGCAGGAGCTGATCGCGACCTCGCGGATCACCAAGGCGCAAGCCCGGGTGGCCGCGGCGCGGCCCTACGCGCACGAGATCACCAAGGTCGTCACCACGCTGGCCAGCGCCTCGGTCTCGCTGGACTCGCCGCTGCTCACCGCACGGGAGAACCCGCGCCGCGCGGCCATCCTGGTCGTCACCTCCGACAGCGGCCAGTGCGGCGGCTACAACTCCAACGTGTTGCGCGAGACCGAAGAGCTGATCGCGCTGCTCCGGTCGGAGGGCAAGGAGCCGGTGCTCTACGTGATGGGCCGCAAGGGTGTGGGTTACTACACCTTCCGCGACCGCCCGATCGTCGCCAGCTGGACCGGCTTCTCCCAGCAGCCGGTGTTCACCGACATCTCCGGTGCGATCAAGCACCTCGTCGACGCCTTCCTGGCTGGTTCGGCGGAGTCGGTGGATCTCGATGGCGAATCGGTCGAGGGCTACGACGAACTCCACGTCGTGTTCACGCGGTTCGTGTCGATGCTGACCCAGCGCCCAACCGTTCGGCGGATGGCTCCGATCGACGTCGAGTTCGAAATCGAGCACCTCAACACCGGCGAGGACATCCTCGACACCGACACAGGTGTCGAGGTCGGACCCGAGATCGAGTTCGAGCCGGAGGCGAAGGAACTGCTCGATGCGCTCCTCCCGCGCTACGTCGCGTCGCGCATCTTTGCCGCGCTGCTCGACTCGGCCGCGTCGGAGAACGCAGCCCGGCGCACCGCCATGAAGGCGGCGACCGACAACGCCACCGATTTGGAGAAGAGCCTTTCGCGCGAGGCCAACGCGGCTCGCCAGGCGCAGATCACCCAGGAAATCAGCGAGATCGTCGGCGGCGTCGAAGCCCTCGCGCACTGACACACGAACAACTGAGGAAAGTGAAGAAACCATGACTGCAGCAGTCACCGACTCCACCGCGGGTGCCACTTCGGCGACCGCCGGTCGCGTGGCCCGGGTGATCGGCCCGGTCGTCGACGTCGAGTTCCCGCGGGGCGCCGTACCCGACCTGTTCAACGCCCTGCACGCGGAGATCACCCTCCCGTCGGTCGCCAAGACGCTGACTCTCGAGGTCGCCCAGCACCTCGGCGACAACGTGGTGCGCACCGTTTCGATGCAGCCCACCGACGGCCTGGTCCGCGGTGCCGCCGTCACCGATACCGGCAAGCCGATCTCGGTGCCGGTCGGCGACGTCGTCAAGGGGCACGTGTTCAACGCGCTCGGCGACTGCCTCGACGCCCCGGGCACCGGCCGCGACGGTGAGCAGTGGGGCATCCACCGCAAGCCGCCGGCCTTCGACCAGCTCGAGGGCAAGACCGAGATCCTCGAGACCGGCATCAAGGTGATCGACCTGCTCACCCCTTACGTCAAGGGCGGCAAGATCGGCCTCTTCGGCGGTGCCGGCGTGGGCAAGACGGTGCTCATCCAGGAGATGATCACCCGTATCGCCCGCGAGTTCTCCGGCACATCGGTGTTCGCCGGCGTCGGCGAGCGCACTCGTGAGGGCACCGACCTCCACCTCGAGATGGAGGAGATGGGCGTTCTCCAAGACACCGCGTTGGTGTTCGGCCAGATGGACGAGCCGCCGGGGACGCGTATGCGCGTCGCCTTGTCGGCGCTGACGATGGCGGAGTACTTCCGCGACGTCAAGCACCAGGACGTGTTGCTGTTCATCGACAACATCTTCCGCTTCACCCAGGCCGGTTCCGAGGTGTCGACCCTGCTGGGCCGCATGCCGTCCGCGGTGGGCTACCAGCCGACCCTGGCCGACGAGATGGGTGAGCTGCAGGAGCGCATCACCTCGACGAAGGGCCGCTCGATCACCTCGCTGCAGGCGATCTACGTCCCCGCCGACGACTACACCGACCCCGCTCCGGCGACGACCTTCGCGCACCTCGATGCCACCACGGAGCTGTCGCGTCCGATCTCGCAGCTCGGCATCTACCCGGCCGTGGACCCGCTGACCTCGACCTCCCGCATCCTGGAGGCCTCGATCGTCGGTGACGAGCACTTCCGCGTCGCCAACGAGGTCAAGCGCATCCTGCAGAAGTACAAGGAGCTGCAGGACATCATCGCCATTCTCGGTATGGATGAGCTCTCCGAAGAGGACAAGGTCACGGTCAACCGGGCCCGGCGTCTGCAGAAGTTCCTCGGCCAGAACTTCATCGTCGCCGAGAAGTTCACCGGTCAGCCGGGTTCGGTCGTGCCGCTGGCGGAGACCATCGACGCGTTCGACCGGGTCTGCAAGGGCGAGTTCGACCACCTGCCGGAGCAGGCGTTCAACAGCTGCGGCGGCCTCGACGACGTCGAAGCCGCGGCCGCGAAGATCGCCGGTAAGTAGGCCTTCGCCATGGCGGACAAGAGCTTCCGGGTCGAGGTCGTCTCGGCCGACGAACGCCTGTACTCCGGCGCGGCGACGATGCTCGTGGCACAGACCACCGACGGTGAGATCGGTGTGCTGGCCGGGCATGCGCCGTTGCTGGGACAGCTGACCGAGGGCGGCTACATCGCGATCACCGAGACCACCGGCGAGCGGCGCGTGGCTGCGGTGACGGGCGGATTCCTCTCGATCGCGGCCGAGGTCGTGACGATCCTCGCCGAGACCGCGGAGTGGGCGGAGACAGTTGACGTGGCCGTTGAGACGGCCGCGCTCGAGGGGGCGGATCCCGGTTCACCCGCGCACCAACTCGCCAAGTCCCGCCTGGCGGCGGCGGCGGCACTCGCCAGGTAGCCGTGATCATCGTCTTTCGCCCGAATGGTGTCCTGCACCGTTCGGGCGATCGGCGTCCCAGGGGGGCCTGGCCGGACGGGTAGCCCGGCACCACGATGCGGATTCGCGGAAAGGGTGGGCGACGATGGTGTGCCTCGTCATCGTGCTGGTCGTCGCGGCGGTCGCGGTTCTGGCCGTCGCGGTGGCCGGGCTGTGCCGCTTGGCGGAGATCCGTCGGACCGCAACGCCCATCCTGCTGCGTGCGGTCCCCGCGGCCGAGGACCACGGCTGGCGCCACGGGTCGGTTCACTACGGCGAGGACACGCTGGTCTACTACCGCCTGGTGACCTTCTGGCGGGGCCCGACGGCGCGGCTGGTGCGCAGCGCGATGACCATCGTCGGGCGGCGCGACCCGCGCGGCACCGAGGTCGAGATCCTCGAAGGGATGGTCATCGTCGAACTTGCGCCGGGCGCCGACGGCAGCGGCAGCGGCTATGAGTTGGGGGTCACCCCCGAGGCGCTGACGGCGCTGCAGGCCTGGCTTGAGTCGTCCCCCCCGCGGCGGGCGCGGCGCTGACGCGTTCGGGGCTGGACTTTCGGGGCTGAACTTTCGGGCCTGGACTTTCGGGCCTGATCTTTCGGGGCTGATCTTTCGGGGCTGATTTTTCGGGGCCCGACCGTCAGCCCGCCGGGCGGCTGCGGTTGCCGCCGGGAACCCACTTGACGTCCCCAGCCGGGCCAGCGCTCACGCGCGCCAGGATGAACAACAGGTCCGAGAGTCGGTTGAGGTACTTCGCCGGCAGTGTCGACGTGTCGTCGGGGTGTGCGTCGATGGCCGCCCAGGCGGCGCGCTCGGCGCGGCGCACGACCGTGCGCGCGTGGTGCAGCAGTGCCGAGCCCGGGTTCCCACCGGGCAGGATGAACGAGTCGAGCGAGGGCAGGTCGGCACCGAAGCCATCGCACCAGTGCTCCAACGCGTCGATGTAGGCCTGTTCGATCCGCAAGGGCGGGTATTTCGGCTCCGAGACCACGGGCGTGGCGAGGTCGGCCCCCGCGTCGAACAGGTCGTTCTGGACCGTGGCAAGGACTGCGGACACCTCGGGCGGCAAGCCGCCGAGGGTCAGGGCCATCCCGATCGCCGCGTTCGCCTCGTCGCAGTCGGCGTAGGCGACCACGCGCAGGTCGTTCTTGGCCACCCGGGAGAAATCGGAGAGCCCGGTCGTCCCGTCGTCGCCGGTCCGGGTGTAGATGCGGGTGAGGTGCACGGCCATGAGTCCACGGTAGTGGATAAGCTACGTGGGTGAGTGAACGCTTTCTGGTGACGGGCGGGGCCCGGCTGACCGGCGAAGTACAGGTGACCGGCGCCAAGAACAGTGTGTTGAAGCTGATGGCCGCCGCCCTGCTGGCCGAGGGCACGACCGTGCTGACCAATTCCCCGGACATCGCCGACGTGCCGCTGATGGCCGACGTGCTTCGCGGACTGGGCGCCACGGTGACCGTCGACGCAGACGTGGTCACGATCGTGTCGCCCGCCGAGCCGAGTTTCCACGCGGATTTCGATGCGGTGAAGCAGTTCCGCGCGTCGGTCTGCGTACTCGGTCCGCTGATGGCCCGATGCCGCCGTGCCGTCGTCGCATTGCCCGGCGGGGATGCGATCGGATCGCGTCCGCTGGACATGCACCAGGCCGGCCTGCGCGCCATGGGTGCCCAGAGTTCGATCGAGCACGGCTGCGTCGTCGCTTCGGCGGAGAAGCTGACCGGTGCGCCCATCGCCCTCGAGTTCCCCTCGGTGGGCGCGACGGAGAACATCCTCATGGCCGCGGTTTTGGCCGACGGCGTGACGACGGTCGACAACGCCGCGCGCGAACCGGAGATCGTCGACCTCTGCGAGATGCTGGTGCAGATGGGCGCGCAGATCGAGGGAGCCGGCACGTCGACGCTGACGGTCACCGGCGTCGACGAGCTCACCGCGACGGCGCACCGTGTCGTCGGCGACCGGATCGTCGCGGCGACGTGGGGGATCGCTGCGGCGATGACGCGCGGGGACGTCACGGTGCGCGGGGTGTCGCCCGATCACCTGTCCCTGGTGCTCAACAAGCTCGTCGACGCGGGCGCGAAGGTCGACCGGTTCGCCGACGGGTTCCGTGTCTGCCAGGACGGCCGGCCCGAGGCGATCAACGTCTCGACGCTCCCGTACCCCGGCTTCCCGACGGATCTGCAGCCGATGGTCATCGGTCTGGCCGCGGTCGCCGAGGGTATGTCGGTGGTCACCGAGAATGTTTTCGAGGCCCGGTTCCGGTTCGTCGAGGAGATGGTCCGGTTGGGCGCGGACGCGCGCACCGATGGTCATCATGCGGTCATCCGCGGGGTGGAGCTGCTGTCGAGCGCGCCGGTCTGGTCCTCCGACATCCGCGCCGGTGCGGGCCTGGTGTTGGCCGGACTCGTCGCCGATGGAGTCACCGAGGTGCACGAGGTGGAGCACATTGACCGCGGCTACCCCGACTTCGTGGCGCAACTGCGCTCGCTCGGCGGCGCCATCGAGCGCGTCGGCGACTGAGTCGGCGACCTGTCCGTTCGGACAGGTGGATGGCCTGTCCCTGGGGGCCGATACGGTGCGCCAGCGGTCAGGGCCCCTTGTCGGGGGTGTGACGGAGCGAACACTCTGGATGTGTTCAGAGAACATACGTCCGAGTTCGACCCAAGGAGACCGCACGATGGCCATCGAGATGAACCAGATCTGGGACTTCCCGATCAAAGAATTCCACCCCTTCCCCAAGGCGAAGCTGGGCGTCGGGGCCCACGACATGATCGGGGTCGAGGCCAAGGACCTCGGGATGACCCGAGTCCTGCTGATGACGACCGGCCTGCGCGGTTCGGGAATCATCGACGAGCTCAAGGGAAAGATCGAGTACCAGGGCGTCGATGTCGTCCTGTTCGACGAGGTCGAGTCCAACCCCAAGGACTACAACTGCATGGATGCCGCCGCGCGCTACCAGTCGGAGAAGTGTGACGGCATCATCTCCGTCGGCGGCGGGTCCAGCCACGACGCAGCCAAGGGTGCCCGTATGGTCATCGCCCACGACGGCCGCAACATCAACGAGTTCGAGGGCTTCTCCAAGGCCACGAACAAGGAGAACCCGAAGCACATCGCCGTCTCCACCACGGCCGGCACCGGGTCGGAAACCTCCTGGGCCTACGTCATCACTGATACCTCCGACATGGAGCACCCGCACAAGTGGGTGGCCTTCGACGACACCTGCCTGGTCGACCTGGCCATGGACGACCCGCTGCTGTACTACTCGTGCCCCGAGCACTTCACCGCGTTCTGCGGCTTCGACGTCCTGGCGCACTGCAGCGAGCCCTACGTGTCGCGCCTGGACTTCGCCCCGTCGCTGGGCAATGCGAAGTATGCGATCGAGCTGATCCGCGACCACCTGCGCACCGCGGTCTACGAGCCGCACAACCTCGAGGCGCGCACCGGGATGATGCACGCCCAGTACATCGCCGCGCAGGCCTTCAACTCCGGTGGCCTGGGCCTGGTGCACTCGCTGTCGCACGCCTTCAGCGCCTTCTACGACAGCCACCACGGTCTGAACAATGCGATCGCGCTCCCGCGCGTGTGGGAGTACAACCTGCCCGCCCGCTACGAGCGCTTCGCCGACATCGCCACGCTGCTCGGTGTGAACACGCAGGGCATGTCGACGGTGCAGGCCGCCGACGCCGCCGTCGAGGAAGCGATCCGCATCTCCAAGGACGTGGGCATCCCGGACAACTTCGGTCAGCTCACCGTGAACAGCTACGACAAGAACCGGATGAACACCGGCAAGTACGCCGGCAAGGGCGAGGGAGTCGACACCTCCGAGGAGCAGATCCGGGCGATCTCCGAGCACATGATGGGCGACTGGTGCACCCCGGGCAACCCCCGCACCTGCACGGTGGAGTCGATGATCCCGATGGTCCGTCACGCGATGGTCGACAGCTACTGAGTCCCCGCGTGACGCTGCCGGGCCCGGGACACCCCCCCTTCCCGGGCCCGGCAGTCTCCACCCGCACACCGTCTCACCCCGTGTTCTCCCCGGCAGTTTCGAGGTCCGCAATGCCCGACTCACCCGCATCCGCTCCAGCTCGCGCATTCGCCGCGCCCGGGCACTTGGCCGCAGCGCTGGCCGACCAGGGGTACCTGGTCGCCGACGAACTGGCGGTGGTGCTGCACTTGGCCACGCTGTTGGACCGCCCGCTGCTGTTGGAGGGGCCGGCCGGCGTGGGCAAGACCGAGCTGGCCAAAGCGCTGGCCGCAGCTTCGGGGCGCGAGCTGATCCGGCTGCAGTGCTACGAGGGCCTCGATGATTCGCGCGCCCTCTACGAATGGGACTACGCCCGGCAGTTGCTGCACGTGCAGATGCTGCGGGACCGCATCAGCTCGGAATTGTCGGCTTACGACTCCCTCGCAGAGGCCTCGGCCGCGCTGGCCCGGACCGAGGTTGGCGTGTACACCGAGGACTTCCTGGTCCCACGACCGCTGCTGGCAGCGATCATGTCCGAGCAGCCCACGGTGCTCCTCGTCGATGAGATCGACCGCACCGACGAGGCGATGGAGGCGGTGATGCTCGAGGTGCTCGCCGAGCGCCAGGTGACCGTTCCCGAATTGGGTACCTTCACCGCGCGGTCGGCGCCGTGGGTCATCCTCACTTCCAACGACACCCGCGAGTTGTCGCCGGCACTCAAGCGGCGCTGCCTGCACTTCCAGGTGGGATACCCCGACGCCGAGCGGGAGCGGCGGATCGTCGCGGTGCGCGCCCCCGACGTGGAGGAGTCGGTGATCGCCGAAGTCGTCGACTTGGCCCGTCGGCTGCGCGAGCTCCCACTGCGCAAGAGCCCGTCGATCGCCGAGGTGATCGACGCCGCCCGCGCATCGGCGCGGTTGTCCGCCGACCGCGGGCGCGACGGTGCGCAACGGATCGGTGGGCAGGATCCGGCGCTGCTGTCGTTGCTGGTGAAGTTCGGCACCGACCTCGAGCACGTGCGCCGGGCCCTGGGGCCGGAGGCGGTCGGCGAGGACCGTGTTGCGGTCGGCGTCGACGGATCCAGTGCGGGCGGGACCGTCACCGAGCGGGCCTTCGGTGCCGGGCGCGCCCGCAGCGCCGCCCGTGGTTGAAATGGTCCCGACGACCGCTCCCGGCCCCGCCGCGGGCGTGCGTGAGGACGTCCTGGCACAGGTCGCGGTGGCTTTCGGCGAAGTGCTGCGGGCGATGTCGGTGGCGGTGTCGCCGGCTGAGGTGATCGAGATCCGCCGGGTTTTCGACATCGTCGGCGCCACGGACCTGGACCGGCTGCGCACAGCGTTGCGGTCGGTGACCGTCAAGTACGGCTACGAGCAGGAGCCGTTCGACGAGGGGTTCGCACTGTTCTTCCTCGGCCACCACGCCGGCCGGGTCCCCGCGGACCTGCCCCGGGTGCGCGGCGTGCTGTCGGCGCTGCCCGACGAGATCGAGTGGGATGAGGACTTCGAGGGCGCCGGCCGGATGATCGGCGCCGACGAGCACACCGTCGAGATCGGGGATCTGATGGTCGAGGACCCCGATGCCCGGGAACGGACCGGGCAGAGTGCGCACCGCGAGGAGAACGACTTCTCGGTGTCGGCCGGGGCAGAGCAGTTGCAGGTCGACACGGATTCTTCGAGCGTGTCCGGCGGGGTGACCTACACGGTCGAGGTCGACCACGCCGACGCCTCGGCAGTCGGGGAGTTGACCTCGGCGGCGACACGCGTGTCGGGCACGACCCTGACGCTGTCCGATGCCGCGGCGCTGCTGCGCGCGCTCGATGCCGGCGACGGCCGACACGCCTACGGCGTGGACGGGATGGCGGGGCTTGACGAGCAGGCGCTCGCCGAGTTGGAGGAGGCGTTGGCCCGGTTCGTCGAGGCTTTGACCGATCGCCTGACGGCCGCCTCGATCATCGGCACCGACGACGACCCGCCGACCCACACCCACCGCGATCAGGCCGACATCGACCGGGCCTGCCATCGGCTGGTGCAGCGGATGCGCGGCGCGCCGCGCCGGGTGAGCCGGCTCGCGGCCAGCGGTCGGCTGGACTTCCGGCACACCATGCGGGCAGCCGTGGCCACCGACGGGGTGCCGTTGGAGCTGTGGCGGCGCAAGAGCACGCCCGGACCGGTCCGGCTGGTGGTCCTCGTGGACGTCTCCATCTCGGTCCGCCCGGTGACCGGCTTCATCCTCCGGCTCGCCCAGACCCTGCACCGATTCGGCGATCGGTGCGAGGTGGTCGCCTTCGTCGACCGCCCCGTCCGGGTGACACCGGCGCTGCGCAGCGCATCGGCCGACGGCGCATTGGCCGCCGTGCTGGCGGCCGACGGCCTGGACCTGTCGGCGACCAGTGACTACGGCCGGATGTGGCATGAGCTGCTCGACGAGCACGGCGATCTGATCACCTCGCGCACCAGCGTCCTGGTGGTGGGGGATGCCCGCCACAACGCCTTCGACCCGCGCGTCGACCTTTTCGCCGAAGTCGCGCGCCGAGCCTTCCGGGTCGCCTGGCTGACCCCGGAACCCAAACGCTACTGGTCGCAGACGGGGTGCGCGCTGGGCGACTACGCTGAGCATTGCTCGGCGGTGGTGAGTGCGCGCGACGGCGGCGAGGTGTTGGTGCGGTGCGACGAACTCGGCGCCGCACTCCGTTGACCGGCCTTACCGTTGACCAGGGTTCCGAAGGCCCGCGCACGAGGGCAGGAGGTATGGCTTCGATGGGTGTGCAGGCTGATCGCGGCCAAGGCCTGAACCGTGTGGTGAAGTTCCACACGCCGCAGATCGTCTTCGGTCCGGGAGCAGTTGGCGAGGTCGTCAACGCGGTCGTCGCACTCGGCGTCAGCCGGCCGTTGCTGGTCTCGGACCAATGGCTCGCACAGACGCCGTGGTTGGATCGGGTCGTGTCGGATCTGCGGCGCCGCGGCCTGGCGCCGGAGACCTTCCTTGGCGTGACCCCCAATCCGCGGGCCGCCGAGGTCGAGGCCGGACGCGATCTCTATGCGGCCCACCACGCGGACGGGTTGGTCGCCGTGGGCGGGGGATCGGTGATCGACGCCGCGAAGGGGGTTGCCGTCCTCGCCTCCAACGACGGCCACATCCTCGAATACGCGGGCATCGACAAGGCGACCCGATCGCTGCCACCGCTCGTCGCGGTCCCCTCGACGTCGGGCAGCGGTTCGGACGTGTCGCAGTTCTGCATTGTCAACGACACCGTGAACCGGACGAAGGTCACGATCATCGGCCGCAACCTCGTCCCCAACGTCGCCGTCATCGATCCCGAGCTGGTCACGACCGCGCCGCCGCAGGTGATCGCCCAGGCCGGGATGGACGCCCTGACCCACTGCGTCGAGGCCTTCGTCTCCCTGGCGCGCGGCCGGCTGACCGATGCGTTGGCGGTCGACGCACTGGTCGGGGTATGGGCCAACCTGGAGCGGTTGGTACAGGACCCGCGCGACGCCGACGCCGGTGCGGAGATGTCGTTGGCGGCCTTGCGTGCGGGGATGGCCTTCACCAACGCCATTCTCGGCGCCGCGCACGCCATGAGCCACCCGGTCGGCGGCTACTGCGATGCCCCGCACGGGGCGATCAACTCGGTGTTGCTGCCGCATGTGATCCGCTACAACGCCCACGTGTGCGCCGACGACTTCGTCCGGCTCGCCGAGGCGCTCGGCCTGTCCACCACCGGAGGTGCGGGCATCGTCGCGGATCGTCTCGCTGAGGCGATCGCAGCAGTGGCCCAACGGGTCGGGATGCCGGCGGCGCTGTCCCCGCTGGGGGTCCGCTCCGACGACCTCGAACTGCTTACCGAACGGGCGCTCGCCGACTCCTGCATGCTGACGAATCCGCGCCGCCCCGAGGCGGGGGCCATCCTCGACGTCTACCGGCAGGCGCTGTAGCGATGGCGGCCAGCGATCCCGATCTCGCCAGCCTCGTCGGGCTGAGCAGTGTCAAGCGCGGGCATTATGCGCAATACCGCGGGGCCGAGGCCCGGCTGAACCGGGTGATGACCGCGCTGGAAGGGATTTCGAAGGCGCTGGTGCAGACCGACCAGGGGCCCGAACGCCTGGTGGTCGCGGTCCTGGAGACGGTCCGGGAGCACCTGGGTGCCGAATGGGTGTTGTTCGCGCTGGCGGACGGCCATCTCGAGCAGGCGGCCCCGCGCCACCTCATCGCGGCGCGGGACGAGGGCATCCTTGCCTTCGAAGCCGGCGGGGTCGCCCATGCGCCGACCGATCTTCCCGTCGAGGTGCTCAACCGGTTGATCGACGTCCTTCGCGGCGAGCGCGCGGTGCTGCACGTGCCCATCGTCGGCAGCCACCACCTCCATGTCCCCATCGAATATCTCGGCCGCGTCGTCGGCGGCTTGTCCGCATGGACCCCGCCCGAGGCGGAGGTCGACCCGTCCGACCTGGTGGTGCTGCAGATCCTGGCCGGTCAAGCCGCGGTTGCCATGGTCAACTCGGAGCTGTTGTCGGAGAGTCGCCGCCGTGCCGAGGAACTCGCCGAGCGCAACGACGAACTCGAGCAGACTCAGCGGGAGTTGTCCGCCGCGCATCGCACCGCGCTGCTGCACAACGAGCGCTCGCGGATCGCCAGGGAGTTGCACGACTCGGTGGGGCAGTCGGTGCTGTCGGCCGGACTGCAAATGGAACTGTGCCGCGGCGAGGTGTCGGCGGTCGCCGAAGGACACCTGACCACGGCCGTGCGGTTGACCCGTGATGCGATGACGCAACTGCGCAACTCCATCTACACGCTCAACGCCGCCAGTGACCCTTCACACAGTGTCTCAGACACCCTCGACCAGCTCTGCGACCTGCACCTGCCCGAGACGACGAGGTCCTCGGTGGTGGTCCGCGGGCGCCCGCGAGAGCTCAGCGGCGATGTCCAGCACGCCCTGCTGCGCATTGCGGGGGAGTCGTTGTTCAACGCCGCGCGGCACGCGCAGGCCGGGCAGGTGGCCGTGGTGCTGTCCTACGGGGATGACGGAGTCGCGCTGGCGATCGACGACGACGGAACGGGCGATCCGGAGCATCTGCGCGACCGGATGCGGGTCGCGGTCACCGGCGACCTCGAGGAGGGGCGCAGGCGGGGCTTGGCGAACATGGCCACCAGGGCCGCTGAGCTCGGCGGTACCCTGCGGATCCGCCGATCGCGGCTCGGCGGCGTGCGCATCGTCGCCGAGGTGCCGACCGAACGGGGATCGGCATGAGGGTCGATGGCGCACCGGGGCGGGTGATTCGCACCGTGCTGGTCGACGACCACGCGTTGCTGCGCGAGGGTTTGCGCGCGCTGCTCGAGCGGCATGACGAGGTGGTCGTGGTGGGCGAGGCCGGCACCTTCGACGCGGCATTGGCCGAAGTGGCGCATACCAGGCCCGACGTGGTGGTCGTCGACCTGAAGCTCACCGCATCCACCGACTACGAGGGCATGAGGCTGATCGGCGAGCTCAAGCGCTGGAATCCCGACGTCGCGGTCTTGGTGTTGACCACCTTCCTCGACGACGACTTGGTGGTCCGGGCGGTGCGCGCCGGTGCGAGTGGCTACGTCGTCAAGGACGTCGACACCACGGAGTTGGTGCGGGCGATCCGAGCCCTCTCCAGTGGTGGCAGCGCCTTCGATCCACGCAGTGCGACGGCCGTCATGCGCACCATGGCGGGCCAGCACAACGCAGCCGAGGAGTTGACCGACCGCGAGCGCGAGGTGCTGCGGTTGCTGGCCGACGGGCAGTCGAATGCCGGGATCGGACGGCAGCTGTACATCTCGGAGTCGACGGTGAAGTTCCACATCCGCAACCTGATCCGCAAGCTGGGTGTGACCAAACGCACCGATGCGGTCTATGTTGCGAGCAAGCGCGGTCTCATCTGACCAGGTCACCGGGACCGCGAAGGGTCCGGTCAGCGGTGGTCGAGGACAAGCCAGCCGCCGTGGTCGGTGAAGATCTCCACGGCACACAGGGGCCAATCGCGCGACCAAACCCTCAGGTCGTGCTCGGTGAGCCGCTGCCGGTGTCCGAAGTGCGCGTTGGGATGCTCCTCGAACGGGACCGCGACGACCACCCGGTGGCGGGCCACTCGCAGCGCCTCGCCGAGTGCGGTGGCGACGTCGGGACCGTCGAGGTGCTCGAGCAGGTGGATGAGGGTGACCGTATCGACCGAACCGCTGGCGAAGGGCAGTGCGCGGGCGTCGCCGTGAACGGTGGTCAGCGGCAGGGCGAAGTCTGCGGCGGCGGAATCGAGCAGTTCCAGCGCGCCCGGGCAGATATCGCAGGCGGTGACTTCGTAGCCGTCCAGGGCGCACTGCAGGGCGAGGAGCCCGAAGCAGCACCCGACTTCCAAGACGGAAGTTCCACGGAGAAGGGAGCGTGCACGCAGGTGGACGGGGCTGAACGACGCGGAACCGGCGCTGAGCTCGGCGACCGAGTTGCGGTAGAAGGCGCGCCAGCTGGAGCGTTCGTCGGGTCCGGCGCTGGTGATCACGGCCACGGCGGCCATTTCGAACTCGTCCTGCCCGGTCAGTGCGCCGGTCGCGGCAAAGCCGGCCAACGCGGTGACGACCCGGTCGTCGCTGACGGTGTGCTCCGAAAGGCCGTGTCGGATCAGCACTGAGCCGTCGGGGCCGGCGTCACAACTCCACCCGTGGGGTGCGACCCGACTGGCCGTGATCTGGCGGGGGGCCCCTCCGGGGCCGTCCGCGGCGGCGCGAGTCTGCATAGCTCGACGTTAGGCGGGCGCGGCGCGCTGCGGACCTGCCCTAACGGGCGCGGGAACTGTCCAAAAGGATGGGTCCGCAAGCCTCGGCGTCATCCGGAGTTGCCCTCGCTGACCAGCGGATTTGTGAATCTGTTTGCACGTGTGTAACTTAATCGGAGCCGCCAGCGAGCAGGGTTCGAAGAGCCCGGAGCGAGCAGGCGGACAGGCTCGAACCGAATCCAGGGGTGCGAACCCCAAGCCCGATCACGCCACGCAAACCCGCCAGGGTGAGCAGGGACTTGACAGGCCGGAGACGAGGGTCTAGGCTGGAACAGTTGCCCCGAAACGGGCAGCGAGCAGTATTCATCGGAGTTCACCCGGATCATTCCGGGTGGTGTCGGTGGGTGTGTGTTCTTTGAGAACTCGATAGTGTGTGACAAATTAGTTTTGATGCCAAATTGTTTTTGGTGTCTTTGTTGTGATGCCGGGACTTTTTTTCGGTGTCCATTTTTTGATGCCAGTTTGTTTTTTTGGATTGTTTTTGCTGGGGTTTATTCCTCTGTGAGGATTGTTCTGAGGGTGCCGGCCTTTTGGTTGGTGTTTTCATTGTTTTTTCATGGAGAGTTTGATCCTGGCTCAGGACGAACGCTGGCGGCGTGCTTAACACATGCAAGTCGAACGGAAAGGCCCAGCTTGCTGGGTACTCGAGTGGCGAACGGGTGAGTAACAC